>ENA-OSEO01002007-OSEO01002007.1-sediment-metagenome-genome-assembly--contig:-NODE-2007-length-31856-cov-15.980742_pt1 | contig 31856 bp, 24 predicted proteins | sample MGYA00237883_ERZ534232 | MGnify/ENA metagenome assembly ERZ534232 | reverse complement strand
CAGATCGTCGTTGTCATAGTCCGTCGAAGGGGCATACCGGACGGCGATCCGCCCCCCGTACTCCCGGTCGATGGACGTGAGAAGATCGGGGGACCCCGCCGCCTTCGCCTTCCACGTCGTCATGAAGAGCTGGTAAGGCGGCTCTGCATCCTGGACGATCACCGCCGGGGATACCGACGGGGGGGATGGTTCCTCCCCCGGCCTGATCACATAAAGCGACACATCCACAAGGCCGTCCCCGCTCACATCGCCGAAGATCAGGGGCCGGTCCCGCTCTCCGTAATCCTCCCGGAAAGGCACCGTCACCACAACCGGGGTCGTCGAAAAGGTCCCGTCTCCCCGGCCCGCATAGAGCCGCCACTTCCCGGGCCCCGGGGTCGCATCCTCCACCGCCAGATCGGGATACCCGTCGCCCGTCACATCCGCGATCCGGTTGACCCCGTCACTCTTTCTCGGCGCACCCGCCGATACAAACCCCCCGTCGCCGGTATTGAGATACGAATAAAGCGTGTCCGGGCCGGGCGGCAACCCCTGCCCGGGCACCACCGCCACGCAATCGGTGAGGCCGTCGCCGTTCAGATCGATCCAGGTGTTATGGCCACCCTCCGCCACGGACACGGGAAAGCTCCCCGACTTCCAGAGGGTCCTCTCGAAAGAGCCGTTCCCGTCGGACCGGTACAGAAAATACTGCCGCGTCCGCCAGGGGCAGGCGATGAGATCGTCATACCCGTCGCCGTTCACGTCGGCGAAATCGAACCTGTAGTCGTCCCTGTAGCTGTTCAGCTGCCAGACTGGCCCCCCGGCATACGACCCGTCCCCGGTGGAATAAAACGTCCTCACATCGATCGGCTTGTCCCCCTTGATGAGAAGCAGGTCCGTCCGGCCGTCGCCGTTCACGTCGCCCGGATGGATGTCCTCCTCCGGGTCGGAAACATAATCGGTTACCGACGCATAATGTTGAAAAGTCCCGTCGCCTTTGGATCGATAGATCTCCCCTTTTCGCTTTTTATTCGAAACCCCCTTCTGAGGCGGATCCCGTAATGCCGGTTCCTCTTCCCGATACGTCCACGTCACCAGGATGTCCGCCCGGCCGTCCCCGTCGGCCTCCAGGAACCGCACCTCCGGCTCCTCATCCGGCGAAAGATCCCCCTTCATCACCCCCTCCCGGACGGCGGCATCGAACATCCCCAGGCCCCCTTCCCGGTAACCGAAGGTCACCGCCGGAAGGGCCGTCGTGCCGTCCGTCCCGTACTGCCGGACACGCTTCAGGCGGGAAGCCGTGCCGAAACTTCCCGTCTCGTATTCCAGGACATGCCTCCGGACAAGCAGGCTTCCCGTGTACACGCCGACCCCCTGCAGCCGCTTCGCCGTCTCCACCCGGAACCCCGTATCGTACTTCACCGGGATATCCGGACGGCTCTCCCAGGACAACCGCACCTCCACCGTCCCCGAACCCCCGGGATAAGTAAGAACCCTCGGATAAACCTGCCCGCCCTCCTGGATGTACGACACCGTCAGGCCGTTCCCGTTCGAATCCTCCACGGCGTCGAGGCACCACTTGAACACCCCTTCGGGTCCCCCCTGCCGCGAGGACGCCGTGGTGCCGTAGTCATACCGCGTCCCGTCCTTGGCCCGGGCCGTCCAGCTTCCCGTGGAAGCATTGTACTTGTATTTTACGAACGCCTCCTCGATCTTCGCCCCGTAATATCCCACCCCCCAGTCGGACTCCCGGGAAACCAGATCTTCCCGGACTCCTCCCGAGACGGCAATAAAGTCCTTCGACCCGTAGTCCACCCCCCGCTTCGTCGACCGCTGTATCGCCCCGAGATCCAGATTCCAGCCCACGCCCGCCGGGCCGTTCCTCCGGCGGCTGTTATACGTCAGAAGGAGATCCGGCTCGATCCCGTTTCGCCCCGGGGGCACCACGATGGGCATCCGGTACACCGCCGCCCCCGAATTGGATACCGTCTCCAGCTCCGGAAGAGGCCCCGTCGCCTCCCCGTCCTCCTCCTCCGGAGACGGCACGGGGGGCTTCTCCTCCTCTCCCACGGGGGCCGGGTCCTCCTCCTTCCCCTCCTCGGGGCCTTCCGCCGGATCGGCGGGATCGGGGACCGCGGGCGCTTCCCCATCCTCTTCTGCGTTATCCCCCGTCTCCGTCCCGCTGTCTCCGCCCCCGCCGGCAGGGTTGTCACCGAGGAGGATCACCTGGGGGCCCGATGACGGAACCTCCCCCGAGGAAGCCGCCCGGGCCGGGAGGGCCGTATGGAAAAAAAAGGACAGAGAAAGGAAAAACAGGAACAGAAGATAAACGAAGATGGATCGCCAGGCCCGGATGCCCATGGATGTCCCCCCTTTGATTGATGTGAATGGTCCTTTCTCCCAAGGGCTTTCCATCGGTTCCGGGAGAATCCCGAAGAACCCCGGGGAATGGAAGGACCAGGAAATACGGAAGACTATTGAGCAGGAATCATGCCAATTGTTATGCGGCTGATATTATGGAGATTTATGGCGGAAGGGCAAAACGAAAAAATAACCGGAGTTGGCAATGCCGCAGTGGCGGCTTAAAGCGGTTCGATGGAAGTCACTGTAATGATAGTAAAATGACGGGCGGCTCACGAGTTGCCACCCTTCCATTGGCGGTTGGCAGGCGTTGGCAGTCGATTTCGGGTAGAGAGGTTGCCTTGATCCGACCCGGCCTATCCTTCTTCGACGTACCATTCTTCGAAAGGAAGCCCCTTTCCTTCCCGGAAGGCGGGGACCAGTTCCCGGACGAACCGGGACGGCTGGAGCGGGGCCCGCCGGAAGCCCCGGGAGGAATCGGTGACGGGGTGGCACAGGTAAAGGTGGTCTTTGGCCCGGGTGACGGCCACGTAAAAAAGCCTTCTCTCCTCTTCGATCCCCTTCGGGTCGCCCAGGGCCCGGTAGAGGGGAAACATCCCTTCGGTGCACCAGGCAATAAAGACGACGGACCATTCCAGGCCCTTGGCCTGGTGGACCGTTCCGAGAATGACCTTTTCGGCGGCGCCGCCGGCGGCGATCCGGTCGTTCTCCTCCCCCTGCCCCCCCATAAGGGCCAGTTCACTCAGAAAAGTCGAAATATCGGGAAAGCGGCCGGCGAATCGGGACAGCCGGACCAGGTCCTCTTCCCGGGCCTCGGGATCGGAAAAGGCCTCTTTCATGTATTCCCGGTACCCGCCGTCGAGGATGTCCAGGATCGCCTTTCCCGGATCGGGCGGACCGCTTCCGGGAATAAAGGCCTTGAGAAGCCTCTGTAATCCCGCCAGAGAGGCCGCGACATTTTTCCGGACATTCGGAAGAAAATCAGGAGACAGCAGGGCCTCCAGGGGCTTTCCCGTGCCGGACAGGGAATTCCATATCTTTTCCGCGCCCACGGCTCCGATGCCCCGCTGGAGACGGAGAATCCTCCGCCAGGCCGCCTCGTCCATGGGATTATCGAAAATCCGGAGACAGGCCGTCACGTCCCGGACATGGGCCTGTTCCACAAAGCGGATCCCCGAGCGAAGCTCGAAGGGGATCCCCCGCTTCGTCATTTCCATCTGGAGTTCCGTGGAAAGATGATGGGCCCGGTAGAGGACGGCCATGTCCCGCAGGGGCGTTCCCTCCCCCGCCAGTTCCTCGATCCTCTGGGCGATGAACAGGGCCTGTTGAAAGGGGTTTCGCAGAGGGACGTAAGCGGGTTTTACACCGCTTTCCTTCATGGGCCGCAATTCCTTCCTGAAATGCTCGTCACTGCAGGTGATACACAGGTTGGCCATGTGGAGGATTTCCGGCGTGCTCCGGTAATTCGTTTCGAGCTTGAAAATCTTCGCCTGGGGATAGCGGGCGGGAAACCGCAGGATATTCTCGTGATTGGCGCCCCGGAAGGAATAGATGCTCTGCGAATCATCCCCCACGACAAGGAGGTTCCCGTGACCCAGGGCGAGAAGATCGAGGATTTCCGCCTGGATGACGTTCGTGTCCTGGTATTCGTCCACAAGAATGTGGAGAAACTGTTCCCCGTAGTGTTCCCGGGCCTCCGGGACGGACACCAGGAGATCCCGGAGATTGACCAGGAGGTCGTCGAAGTCCATGGCATTGCCCTCTTTTTTCCGGGCTTCATACTGCGCCATGACCTTTTCCAGCATTTCCGGGGAAAATTCGTCCCGCCGGGAAGAGGTTCGAAGCCGGATCACCCGGGAAAGGACCTCCCCCGTGTTCCGGGCATAACTGATACAGTCCCGGACGGTCCGGTCCTTTGGCCCCTCCCCCTGCCCGGGGAATCCGATTTCCGTGAGGCAGCGGCGGACAAGATGAAGGGAATCCTCCTCGTCCAGGATGGTGAAACTTCTCTCATAACCGAGGCGACCCGCCCAGGACCGGAGGATCCGGTTGGCCAGATGGTGAAAGGTCCCCCCCCAGAGCCGGCTCAGGTCCCGGGGAACGAGATCCTGCACCCGGGTCAGCATGTCTTTGGCCGCCTTGTTCGTGAACGTGGCGAGGAGAATCCTTTCGGGATCCACGCCTTCCGCGACGAGGCGGGCGACACGGAACGTGAGGGCCCGGGTCTTACCGCTTCCCGCCCCGGCAATGACGAGAATCGGTCCGTCCCCGGCGAAAACCACGGCCCGCTGCTCCGCGTTCAGCAATCCTTCATAATCGTTCATACCCGTTCCGATCACGAAAAAAAGCGGCTATTTCGTGATCTCCTTGACCGCTTCGACGCTGCTCACGGAGAGGATGTTTTTCAAAAGCCCCTCTTTTTCGTAAAATCCGATGAGGGGGGCCGTCTTATTGTTGTAGGTCTCCAGGCGGTTCATAATGGCCTCTTCCGTCTCGTCGGCCCGCTGGATGACCGGCGACCCGCAGAGTTTGCAGAGGCCGCCCGGCGCCGGGGGGTTGCTTTTCACGTTGTAAATCGCCTGGCAGTCGGGGTTGGAACATGTCCTCCGGGTGGTCAGCCGGTCCAGGATCACTTCCCTGGGCACTTCCAGATTCACGACAAAATCGAGGCGAATCTTCAGTTTCCCGAGGAGTTTCTTCAGGGCTTCCGCCTGGGGGATCGTCCTGGGGAACCCATCGAGGATGAATCCCTTTTCGCTGTCCTTCCCGGCAAGCCTCTTTTCCATGATCCGCATGATCAGGTCGTCAGGAACCAGGTCTCCCCGATCCATGTAAGCCTTGGCCTCCTTTCCCAGATCCGATCCTTCCCGGACGGCGGCACGGAGAATATCCCCCGTGGAAATCTGGACGGAACCGTCGAACTCGGTCAGAAGCTTCGCCACCGTACCCTTCCCCGCTCCCGGGGCCCCAAGCAATATGATGCGCATGAAAAATACCTCCAATTGATGATTTCGGAAACGGCACTTTAGGAAAAACGAGGTATGAGGTCAAGACTTTTCCTTACAGGGATTTTTCCTTTCTTCTCATTTCAAACCGCTCATAGGTGTCGATGGGGGGCGTGAAAAGAACCACGTTCCGGCCCTCGACCCTCACGGACGTCGTGGCTTCCAGAACGGAAAACCAGACCCCCACGGCGGCCCCTCCGGGGGCTTCGATCCGGAATCCCTGAAGACTCAGGCGTGTCGCCAGAACCCGGTTCTGCATGCTCTCCACGATATCTTTCAGCATATCCTCGTCAAAGTCCCGCCTTTTCCAAAGTTCGGACTGGAGGGTGTACTCCTTTCCGATTCCGATGACGGCGTTCGGGAGATCGTCGGAACCGCTGATGAAGTAGACCAGTCCCGGATCGACCCGGTATTCCTCGAACTGGGCCGAGACGCCCTTGTCAGGGACAAATCCGCCATAATTCTGCATCTTCCCGGCAGCACACCCCGAAAGCATGGCCAGACAGAGAGCCGCCGCAATAAGGATCCCTCTTCCCTTTCTTTTTTCTTTCATTTTTTTCTCCTGTTTTCTTCTATTCAAGGGGTTACGGCCCTTCTTCCTTTCCTGAATCGGTGGACCGGCCGGCAGGCCTTCCTCGGAATTCCAGGGTTTCCCCTGAAGACACCTGTTAAGCAGGACATCGGGAAAGCACAACTTCCGGGCTTTTACGGGTTCATCCGTTTTTCACGAAGAGATTCTACTCTGTGTGAAAAAGAAGGTCAAATTTTCCGTTCTCGTAAACCAGGTAGGAAAAATATCGGACCCAGTCCCCCAAAGTGACGAAATACCTCTTCCTGTCGAGAATGACCGTCTCCTTCAGGAGGGGCTGATGGCAATGGCCGACGACGACGGCATCATATCCCTCGAAAAACTTTCCCCGGGCGAAATTCTCCATTTTCCGAACCAGGGGAGCGGGCGGATCGTTCAGGTAATCCTTGCTGAAACGGGAACTGACGCCGGCGACTTTCCAGAGGATCGGGGAAGGGATCAGGGTCTGGAGCCTCCGGGAAAGGGGGCTCCTGAGAAACCGCCGGAGCCGGAGGTAGGACCGGTTTTCCCGGTCGATCGTGTCCCCATGGGAGATGTAAAACAGCTTTCCATCGAGACGGATGGTAAGATGGCGGGGAACGACGGCGACCCCGCGCTTCCCGAAGAAATCGTCGAGGAAAAAATCGTGGTTTCCCTCAAAATAATAAATGGCCACCCCTTCCGCCCGGAGGGCGAGAAGACCATCCACCATGGGCCGGAAGGGGGCATAAACACGGCCGTCCCCGCAGAACCAGAAATCGAAGAAATCCCCCACCAGGAACAGATGGTCGAACCGGCGGCTGAAATCCCGGAAGAAGGACAGGAGCTTTTCGGACTGTCCGGTCGATGACGATCTTAAGTGGGCATCGGAAAGAAAAACGGCCTTCACGGCTCATCCCATGCGTTTTTCGACCAGGAAAAGGCTGTTGCGAAACAGGGCCGTCACCTCGTCTTCCGTCAGGCCCGCGCCCCGGGCGATCTTTCCGGCCATCTCCGACGTCACCAGGTCGCCGGGCCCATGGCTGTCCGTGTCGAGGACCATCCGGGCGCCATGCTTCCTGGCCATCCGGACAACGTGGCCGTTCGTCAGGCTGTGCCCCTTCCGGGCCGTGATCTCGAGAAAAACACCTTTCCCGGCGGCCAGGGCCGCCTCTTCCTCCCCCAGGAGTCCCGGATGGGCCAGGATATCCACCGAGGCCTGGATCGCCGCCAGGTTCGTTCCGGGAAGGACCGGCTCCACCAGGGTCTCTCCATGGACGACGACGATCCGGGCCCCCATTTTCCGGGCTTCCCGGGTGAGTTCATCGATGTAACGGGGATGGACGTGGGTGAGTTCGACCCCGGGAAGACAGCGGAGCGAAGAAGCGGCGGATATTTTTCCGCACACGGTCACCATCCGGGGAACGATCCAGTCGAGGTTGGAATGGTCGGCATGATCCGTTATGGCCAGAGCGGCATAGCCCGCCGCCTCGGCCCTCCGAGCCAGCTCCGACGGGATCAGCTCCCCGTCGCTGAAGGTTGAATGGGTATGAAGATCGATCAAGGGAGTCTCTCCGGGCGATATTTCTTTCTCTCCACGGGTCAATTGAAGGAAAGATACTGGATCTTCTAACAAATATCGATTAAAAGGTCAATAAACGGCCGCCTCTCCCGGGGAATTGAAATATCCGCCGCCATGGGATATCCTCCCCGGGACAAACGACGGCGGAAACCGGCAGGCTGGAAAAATGATGAAAACCCTGGACAGGTATCTCCTCAGAGAGATCCTGGTTCCCTTTTTCATGGTCCTTTTTATCCTCACCTTCGTGCTTCTCATCGGGAGAATTCTCCAGATCATGGATCTCATGGTGAACAAAGGGATCGGGTTCCTTCCCATGAGTAAATTCCTGATCTACCTCATGCCCTCCTTCCTGATCCGGACGATTCCCATCTCTCTTCTGGCGGCGGTGCTCATCGGACTGGGCAGGCTCTCCGGGGACAGCGAACTTATCGTCATGAAAGCCTCGGGAATCAGCCTTTCCCGGATCGCCCGCCCCATTTTCGCCCTGGCCGTCGCGGCGAGCCTTTTCACCGCCTCCATGGCCCTGTTCATTTCCCCGGCCAGCAACCACGCCATGAGGTCCCTTCTCTTCGACATGGCCCGGCAGAAGGCCGGCGTGGGAATCAAGGAAAAAGTCTTCAACAACCAGTTCAGGGACATGGTTCTATACGCCGAGAGGATCGATCCCCGAGGAAATTTCATGGAAAACGTTTTCATCGCCGACAACCGCCTTCTCAAGGAACCCACGGTCATCACCGCCCGGAAGGCCTTCCTCGTTTCAGACCCGGAACGGATGAGCCTCTCCTTCCGTCTCCTCCAGGGAAGCACGCACCAGGCGGACGCCCGGAGAGGGACCTACAAGAAAATGGATTTTGATTCCTACGATCTGAATCTGGACCTTTCCGGCGACAGGGAAGCGGAAGTCCTCTCCCGCCGGAAAAGCACGGAGATGGGTCTTCCCGACCTGCTCGGGGAGATCCGCGGAAGTCGGCCCGACACCCCGGAAGGCCGGGAGCTTCTCATAGAGTTGAACAAGAAGTTCACCCTTCCCCTGTCCTGTATTCTTTTCGCTCTCGTGGGCATCCCTCTTTCCATGAGCCGGCACCGATCGGGCAGGGCCTGGGGATTTTCCCTGGCCATCGCCATCATCATGATCTATTACATCCTTCAGCTGAGCGTGGAATCTCTTGGGGAACGGGGATTTCTCCCCCCGGTCCCCGGGGCCTGGATCCCCGACGGCCTCTTCGCCGTCGCCGGCGGCATGCTCTTTTACCGCGCATCCAGGGAACGGTCTCTCTTTCCCGAAGGGGCCTCCAGGCGGCGGATGCCCCTTCCGGCGATACTTTCCCGTTTTTTCAGGAAGGGGGACCGGTGAAAGTCCTCGATCGCTATATTCTCCGGGAATCCATCAAGAAATTCATCCTCATCCTCCTTTCCCTCACGGGGATCTACATGACCGTGGACTTCTTCGAGAGGATCAGGATGTTTCTCAGCAACGACGCCACGGCGGCCCAGGTGGTTTCCTATTTCCTTTACGAAATTCCCATGATCGTTTCCCTCCTCCTGCCCGTATCCGTTCTCCTGGGGACGCTGATCACCTTTTCAACGCTTTCGAAAAACAGCGAGATCACGGCCCTCAGGGCCAGCGGCGTCAGTCTGTACCGGATCTCTTTTCCCGTTCTCCTCCTCGCCGCGGGGATCTCCCTTTTTTCCTTTTTTCTCAGCGAATACATCACACCCGCCACGAATCAGCGGGCCAAACATATCGAATACGTGGAAGTCCAGAAAAGGGGCCGGAAGCTGACGGTGTTCGGACAGAACGAAATCTGGTATCGCGGCCGCGACGGCATTTACCATTTCCGGCACTTCGATCCCGACACCCTGATGCTCAAGGGGATCACCATCCATTACATCAATCCCTGGGACGGGAACGTTTCCAGACGGGTTGACGCGGAAAGGGCCGAATGGAACGGAAAGGAATGGACCTTCCATGATCTCCTGGTGGCCACGTTTCCCCTCGGGGATTTTCCCAACCTGGAAAAAAAATCCACCATGACGGCGGACCTCCCGGAGACACCGGAAGACTTCATGGTTGTTCAGAAAGAGGCCGACGAAATGGGCTACGGGGAACTTAAAAAATTCATCGGGAAAATTCAATCGGAAGGATACGATGCCACCCGTTACCGGGCCGATCTTTACGGGAAGGCGGCGTTTCCCTTTGTGAGCCTCATTCTTGCCGTCATGGGGATTTCCTTTTCCCTCCTCCGATCGGAGAGAAGCGGGGGGATTTCCATGGCCATCACGGTGGGGGTCCTCATCGGATTTTCCTACTGGATCGTCTTCGCCGTCGCCCTGTCCCTGGGCCGTTCCGGCGCATGGCCCCCCCTTATTTCAGCCTGGCTGGCCAATATTCTTTTCGGAGGAGCCGCCGCAATCATGTTCCTGAAAGTCAGGACGTGACAGCTCCGCAAAAAGTCCACAGGCTGTGTTGCCCTTCGTCCCCCGTCACTGCGGCGTACCGCCAGGACGCCTCGTTCCTCGCGATTCGGGCGCCTTTCCTCTGAATCTTTCTTACGAAGCCGTCGGAAGATGATCCATTTTCTTTTTTTTACGAGATCATCAGGGCGTGACGGTCCGGAAAGGGGCCAAGGCCCTTACCCGGACCGCCCGTTTTCAGGTTCCCGTCTCCCAGGAGCGGAGATACTTTTCCTGTTCCGCCGTCAGGGTATCGATGGAGATGCCCATGGCCGACAGTTTAAGCCGGGCGATTTCACGATCGATGGGGGCCGGGACGGAATAGACCTTCCTTTCCAGGTTCCGGCCTTCCTTCACGAGATATTCCGCTGAGAGGGCCTGGTTGGCGAAACTCATATCCATGACACTTGACGGGTGTCCTTCGGCGGCGGCCAGGTTCACCAGCCTTCCCTCGCCGAGAAGGTAAATCCGGCGGCCGCTTTCAAGAGTGTATTCCTGGATATGCTCCCGGATCCTGCGGATTTTCCTGGACGCTTTCTCCAGGCCGGCGATATCGAGTTCCACGTTGAAGTGACCGGAATTGGAAACGATGGCTCCATCCTTCATGGCAAGGAAGTGTTCCTTCCGGATCACGTTGATGTCCCCCGTGAGGGTGCAGAAGAAATCGCCTGTCCCGGCGGCTTCGGCGATGGGCATGACCCGGTATCCGTCCATGACCGCTTCCAGGGCCCTCAAGGGGTCGACCTCGGTAACCACCACGGTGGCCCCCATGCCGGCCGCCCGCATGGCCAGCCCCCGGGCGCACCAGCCATAGCCGCAGACCACGAAAACGGACCCGGCGATGAGCCGGTTCGTCGCCCGGATGATCCCGTCGATGGTGCTTTGCCCCGTCCCATACCGGTTGTCGAAGAGATGCTTCGTGTCGGCGTCGTTCACGGCGATCATGGGAAAACGGAGGACCCCGTCTTCCGCCATGGCCCGGAGACGGATGACGCCCGTCGTCGTTTCTTCCGTTCCCCCGATAACCCGGTCCGCCAGGGCCGGGCGGTCCCGGTGGATGGTGGACACCAAATCGGCCCCGTCGTCCATGGTCATGTTGGGATTCCTGTCGAGAACGGCATTGATGTGGCTGTAATAGGTCTCCGTGTCCTCCCCCCGGACGGCGAAAACGGGGATTTCCCGATGGCCGACGAGATAGGCCGCCACGGCGTCCTGGGTGCTCAGGGGATTGGATGCGCAAAGGAACACGTCCGCCCCTCCCGCTTTCAGGGTCTCGACCAGACTGGCCGTTTCCGTGGTCACATGAAGACAGGTCCCTAAAACAACCCCATTCAGGGGTTTTTCCCTTTCAAACCGTTTCCGGATACTGTTCAGGACGGGCATGCTCTGGTTCGCCCACTCCACCTTGAGGGCCCCCTCGCCGGCCAGTCCCGGGTCTTTGATATGAAACTCCATGGTGATCCTTTCTTTTCCGTTATTGACGGCTTCGTAAAAAGTCCATGGGCTGCGTTGCCCTTCATCCCCCGTCACTGCAGCCCGCGTCTCGGAATTCGCTATTTATCCAATCCCGCTTCCCGCCTCAGAAGGTCCGCCCGGTCCGTCTTTTCCCAGGGATAGTCATCGAGAAAGAAGGTCACGGCGATACGGCGGTACATGTCCCCCTTCAGGAAATCGAAGGCCTCGATGAGCCCCTTGGGCGTGAAATCGAAAACCCGCTCCGCCAGGACCGACAGATCCTCGTCGGGAATGACCCCCGTACCGAAAGTATGGACGTTCACCGACAGGGGCCGGGCGATACCGATGGCGTAGGCGAGCTGGATGGAGCATTTCCGGGCCAGGCCGGCAGCCACCAGGTTCTTGGCGGCATACCGGGCGCCGAAGGCGGCGCTGCAATCCACCTTTTCCGGAGATTTATTCACCACCGATCCCCCGCCGAGCTGGGCCCCCGGGTAAGCCCCGTAAAACTGGCAGACCAGTTTCCGTCCCGTGACGCCCGAATCGGCGGCGCTGCAGGAATGGACGGCCTGCCACTCCCCCGTGGGATTGAAAAGGAATTCCGTTTCGTCGTCCACCCAGTCCTTCAGGCATTCGAAAGCGATCTTTTTCGCCTCCCCTTCCACGTCTTCCCGGCTGTCCGTCATCATCCGGTAGTCCACGGCATTGGACATGAGGACCTTGGCCAGCCGGCGGGGCCGTCCTTCAGCGTCGTATTCCACGGTGACCTGTCCTTTGCCGTCGGGGGCGAAGATCGGGTTTCCGCACTTTTCGAAGGTCCGCATGAGGCGGTTCACCAGGACGTAAGGCAGGGGGAGCAGTTCCGGGGTTTCATCGCAGGCGAAACCGTACATGATCCCCTGGTCTCCCGCCCCGATTTCGTGGTATTTTCCCAGTTCCGCCCGGGTTCCGATATTGATGTCCGGAGACTGGGGAATGACCGCCGTGAGCACCCCCATGGAAAGCCCGTTGAGGCCCACGGCGGCATCGCTGTAACCGAGGGAAAGGACGGTCTGGCGGACGATCCTCTCGATATCCACGTAAACCCGGGTGGAGATTTCACCGCCCACAAGGCAGAAGCCCTTGCCGAGAAAAACTTCGAGGCCGCAGTGGGGCATATTGAAGACGTTGAGGCCCTGTTTGGCCTCCTCATCCAGGATTTCGGCAATGACGTGGGCGGCGATGGTATCGGCCACCACGTCGGGATGCCCCTGCTTGATGCCTTCCGAAGAAATCAGCATTCTCGTTCCTCCTTAGTTCTCCGTTTCCTTGTTCCGGTTTCGGGAACCGCTGTTCACGCTGCCCGGCGGCGAGATCATCCCTCCCGATATGATGAGCGTGAAGGCATCCTCCACGGTCATGTTGAGATTGACCACGTCACACTCCGGGATCATGAGATAGAATCCCGACGTGGGGTTCGGTGTCGTGGGGACGAAAAGATTGAGGACCGTCCCGGCGGTCTTTTTCTGAACCTCCCCCTTGGCGATCCCCGTGACGAAGGCGATGCAGTAAATGCCCGGACGGGGGTACTCGATGAGAACCACCCGCCGGAAACTCATGCTTTTGTCTCCGAAGAGGGCCTCGATGAACTGTTTCACCGCTTTGTAAATGCTCCGGACAAAGGGAATCTTGTCGACGAACCACTCGCCCAGCCCGACGAATTTGTTGCCCAGGTAGCTGCGGGTGATAAGTCCCACGACGAAGATGAACAGGATGGTGAATATGATCCCAAGGCCCGGAATGTGAAAAGGGAGAAACCGGTCGGGATGAAACCGGGGGGGAATGATCTGGATGAGGTTGTCCATCATGCGGACAGTGATGAAAAGCACATAGATCGTGACGCTGATGGGAACGGTGGCGGCAAGGCCCGTGAGGAAAATTTTCTTTATGGCATTTTTCATTATTCAGACCCCGAAGGATAAAAAAGTCCCGGCAATCTGCTTCATTAACAGAAAGAATCGCCTTTATCAATGACTGTTTCCGCTGACGAAAAAGGGGCGGCCCGTAAAACGAACCACCCCTTTGCGGAACCGATGGTTAAAATAAACGCGGTCGATCAGTCCTTTGCCGCCTTGATCCTGTTTTTCCCGTCGAGGAAAACACACCGGGCCTTCCAGTCTCCGGCCTCTTCGTCATCCACATTCACATACGTGGCAATGATGATCAGGTCACCCCTCGACCCCTTCCTTGCCGCCGCGCCGTTCAGGCAGATAACGCCCGAATTCCTCTCGCCCTTGATCACGTAGGTGGAAAACCGCTCCCCGTTTGAAACGTTGTAGATGTCCACCCGCTCGTACGGTAGAAAGTCCGCCGCCTCCATCAGGTTCTCGTCGATGGCGATGCTGCCCTCGTAATCCAGGCAGGACTCGGTAATCGTCGCCCGATGAAGCTTCGACTTCAACATGATTCTCTCCATGACACACCTTTCCCCGGTCGCTCAACGCGTTATTTTATGGAATATCCAGTGGTTCGCCGAAGACATGGTTGTCGATGAGCCTCGGCAGACCCACGCGAACCGCCAGGGCGAGAACGGCCTTTCCCTCGATCCGTTCCACGTCCTCCAGCGAATCGGCGTCGCACAGCTTGACATAATCGATTCCGGCATGGGGGTGAGACTGGATGAACGACGTCACCCGGTCCAGAATCTTCCCGGCATCCCGCTCTCCTCCCTCATAGAGGGTCTTGGCCAGGCGCAGGGCCCGGCTCAGGCTCAGGGCGGATTCCCTTTCCTCCGGTTTCAGATAGGTGTTTCGGGAACTCATGGCGAGCCCGTCGGGCTCCCGGAGGGTCTGCATGCCCACGACTTCCAGATCCATATTGAGATCGGAAACCATCCGCCGGATGGTTACCAGCTGCTGGTAATCCTTTTTCCCGAAAATGGTTACATGGGGCTTGACGATGTTGAAAAGCTTGGCGCAGACCGTCGTCACACCCCGGAAATGGATCGGCCTGGACATGCCGCAGAGATTCCGGGTGACCTTCTCGACGTTCACGAAAGTCTGATAGCCGCCGGGGTACATGCCCTCATTGGAAGGATAAAAGACGATATCGACGCCCACGTTCTCGGAGAGCCTGAGATCCCGGTCCAGGTCCCTCGGATATTTTTCGAAGTCCTCTCCAGGACCGAACTGGGTGGGATTGACGTAAATGCTCGTGACAAGACAATCCCCCCTTTTACGCCCCTCCCGCATGAGCATGAGATGTCCTTCGTGGAGGTAGCCCATGGTGGGAACAAAAGCGATCTTCTTGCCGGCGAGTCTCAGGGACTCCGAGAATTGCTGCATTTCCCCGGGAGATTCGATGACTTTCATGGTTTTTCCGTCCTTTCGAAAAAAAAAGCCTCCCCTCTGAGACGGGAGGCTTTGATTTACGATCAGCCGTCGACACTCTCCGTCCCAGTCCGTGTACGGATCCAGGCGGTCCGAAAGCCGAGGTATCAAACTCGACCGATGTTGTCAAGAAAATAATCGGGGGATATTTTTCTATTCCCCTTTTTTCTAATGAATTTCCTTCATGGCGTCCGATACGGTGTGCCGGCGGGTATCGAGCTTATCGATCAGGGCCTGCTGGTAGAGGAGAATGACCTTCACCGTCTCCTCCGGTTCTTTTTTCAGCCGCTCCCGGCAGATATTGAGGGCTTCGTCGAACCGTCCCGCCCTCCTGAGGAGGTCCACCAGGATGGCTTCTTCCATCCCGGCGTCTTCGGCAAACCACTGGCCGTTTTTTCGGGCCTTCATGAGGAGTTCCGCCGCCCGTTTCCTGGAAGCCGTCGCCCCCTCCTCAAAGCCGGCGTCATCACAGGCCCAGGCGGCATGGATAGCCCCCCACCCGGCCTTCTCAAACTCGTTCTGGCTTTCCTGAAGAAGGGACCAGCACAGAAACTGGCCGGCCAGCCTCGGATAGGCGGAATCTTCCAGCACTTTCCGGTACTCGTCGCTTTTCACCACGTCCTCGTAGGTTTTCTCCCCCTCGGACAGATCGGGGGCGCAGTACCGGCAGGACGGACAGGTATGGATCCAGTAAGACAGGCTGGAACGTTCCGGTTCCGGCGGCCTGGAATCGAGGTCCGTCGAACCCAGGGATGCCGTCGAGATGACTCCCGTGTGGGTGCTCTCCGTACCGCAGAGGAAACAGGTCTTCTTCTTTTCTCCAAAGGTTTTCAGCATGAACGCCCTCCTTATTGATCTCTTCCCCTCCCGGAGCTTTACCCGGGCGGAAGAGTGCCTTGCCCATGACGTCTTCAACACCAGAAAAGGACTTTTATGAATTCAAGAGAGTGAATCTGCTGAAAGAAAGCCCCGCATACTTATAACGTTCCGGGAAAGACCGGTCAAGGGGAAAAAAACTGACTGGAATACTGTCCTGTTTTCAGGTTCAATCCTGCACTTCCACCGACGGCACCCGGCATTTCTTTTCTCCGAGAAAGAATTCAAGTTAAACCTCCCGAGCCTTCCATAATCATCCATACCGGCATGACGAGAAAACTCATGAGAACCCATCCTGATTTATCGCGGCCGGAGGCCCCGGGCCACTCTTCGCAGGGAGATTCTTCCCTTTATTGCGCAATTATCGTTCTGATTTATAAGTTATTGTATTTTATTATATTATATGCGGGACCCCAGGTGGGAACGGTAAGAACGCCGCCGCTTGAAGAATTTTTCTCCCTCCACGGCGAAGAAAACGACGGACGACAAAAGGAGCGTGATCAGGAGTTCCTTAAGGCTCAAAGGCGCCGTTTTGAAGACAGGGTTCAGAAAGGGCACATAAATGGTCGCCATCTGCAGGAGGAAGGTCAGGAGAAAGGCGCCCAGGAGAGGCCTGTTGGACAGCAGGCCCTGCCTGAAGAGGGATTCCGATTCCGACCGGACGGCCAGGACATTTCCCATCTGGCTCAGACACAAAACGGTGAACACCATGGTCTGCCAGTGGGCCTGTCCGGCCCCGAGGAACCAGGCCTGCGTTACGAGGCAGACAGCCCCCATCAGGAGCCCCACCCAGATAATATGCCGGCCGAGCCCGCCGGCAAAAATGCTTTCCCGGGGATCCCGGGGCGGTCTTTCCATAACCCCCTTTTCCGCCGGTTCCACCGCCAGGGCGAGCCCCGGAAGGCCGTCGGTGACCAGGTTGATCCACAGGATGTGAATGGGCAGCAGGGGAAGGGGAAGCCCGAAGAACGGGGCGAGAAACAGCGTCCAGATCTCCCCGGAGTTGCTCGTCATGGTGTATTTGATGAATTTGCGGATATTGTCGAAAATCCGGCGTCCTTCCTGGACGGCCTTGACGATGGTGGCGAAATCGTCGTCCAGGAGGATCATGGGGGCGGCTTCCTTGGAGACGTCCGTGCCCGTGATTCCCATGGCCACGCCGATATCGGCCCGCTTCAGGGCCGGCGCGTCGTTCACGCCGTCTCCCGTCATGGCCACATATTGTCCCCGGTCCTGCAGGGCCTCCACGATCCTGAGCTTCTGTTCGGGGGCGACCCGGGCGTAGATCCCGATCTTCTCCACGCGTCCCTTGAATTCCTCCTGAGACATCCCGGCCAGTTCCCGGCCCGTCACGACGGCCCCGTCCCCGTCCTTCAGCATCCCGATCCGCCGGGCGATGGCCCGGGCCGTCACGGGATGGTCCCCCGTAATCATGACCGTCCGGATACCGGCACGGCGGCACAGGGCCACGGCCTCTCCGGCTTCCTTTCGCGGGGGGTCCATCATCCCGGCGAGTCCGAGAAGCGTCAGGTCCTCCTCCACGCGCCCCGGCGACAGGTCCTCGGGGACGGCCGTCCATGTCTTCATGGCCACAGCCAGCACCCGGAGGCCTTCGGCGGCCATGCGGTCGTTGATATCCCGGACTTCGGGACCCTCGAGATCGGCAAGACCCCGGGATGTCAGGACGCGCCGCGCCTTTTCGGCCAGGACGTCGGGCGCCCCCTTGGTGAAGGACACAAAGGCCCCGTCCCACTCATGGAAGGTGGTCATGCATTTCCGTTCCGAATCAAAGGGGATTTCGGCAACCCGCCCGTGCCGGTCCTGGAGGTCCTCCTTGCGGAATCCGTAGCGTCTGGCGACTTCATACAGGGCCGTCTCCGTGGGATCTCCCAGGACGGTGCCGCCGGAATCCTCCCGGGCGTCATTGCACAGCGCCAGGGCCGCCATGAGGAGGGCGTCGGGAGTTTCCCCGTCCCCGGGAGTCAGGGTGTCGCCCGCCCGCACCCATCGGCCGTCCACGAAGATTTCTTCCACCGTCATCCGGTTCATGGTCAGGGTGCCCGTCTTGTCGGAACAGATGTAGGTCACCGAACCGAGGGTCTCCACGGCGGGAAGCCGGCGGACAAGGGCATTCAAACGGACGAGCTTTTTGGCCCCCAGGGCCAGGGCGATGGTAATGACAGCGGGGAGCGCCTCGGGGATGGCGGCCACGGCGAGGGAAACGGCGGTGAGGAGCATGAGCATGAAGGGCTCTCCCCGGAGGAGGCCGATGACGAGAATGATGACGCAGATGGCCAGGACGGCCACGGCTAATTTCCGGCTGAAGACCGCGAGCCTCTTCTGGAGGGGTGTCCTCCCTTCCTCCGCATCCTGGAGCATGGCGGCGATCCGGCCGAACTCCGTGTCCATTCCCGTGGCGACAACGGCTCCGCAACCGCGCCCGGCGGTGACATGGGTCCCCTTGTAGGCCATGTTCCGCCGGTCTCCCAGGGGAAGGTCCTCCCCCGCCAGAGCCCCGACGTCTTTTTTCACGGGGGCCGATTCGCCCGTCAGGGCCGCTTCCTCCACGGAAACCCGCACCGCCTCGACAAGCCTCATGTCCGCGGGAATCACGTTTCCCGCCTCGAAGATCACCATATCGCCCGGAACGAGGTCCCGGGCGGGGATCTGAACCGGCCCGTTGTCCCTCAAAACCGTCGCGCTGTGGGCCGCCATTTTTTTCAGGGCTTCCATGGCTTTGTCCGCCCTGTACTCCTGGATGAATCCGATGACGGCGTTGAGGACGATAATCACCAGGATGGCGATGGTGTCGGAGAGTTCACCGATGAAGCCCGAAATGAGAGCGGCGGCGACGAGGACCAGGATCATGAAGTCCCTGAACTGGTCCGCCAGCATCGCGAGGGGCGTTTTACGCTCTTTTTCGACGAGGACGTTGGGGCCGTGTTTCTTCAGGCGCCGGGCTGCTTCGGCGGCGGACAGGCCCCGGGGCGACGACGCCAGGCCTTCCATCACCTGTTGGATTGTTTTCTCGTGCCAGTTCATATAACCTAAATTCCCGCATTATTGTAACGAGGCGGGGGGGATGATTCCCAACTTGGCATAGAGATCCATCTGGCGTTTTGTCGTTTCACCGACCTGTAGCTTCCGGCCCGGCACTTCAAAACATTCAATGACATCAAGATCATCCAAGACCGCCTGCAGAGTATAGTCCTTGAACAGGTTGTTATCCTGCATTCTCTTCGTGATGTGGGATAAGAAGATGAGCGCGATGAACTGCACAAAGAGCTTGCCGTCCAGGCTTTGTTCCGATGAGACGGCCACCCGGCGCAGATTCAGCCGTTCTTTCAGATTGTCAAAGGCCTTTTCCACAAGATCCTTGTTCCTGTAAATCTCAAGCGCCTCCACGGCATCCTTTATCTCGTTGCTCACAAGGGCAAAATAACCGTAATTCCGTTTCGCCGCCGCAAGGGCATCTTCTTTGGCGATAACCTTCGTGCCACGGACCGGCGTACTTCTCACCTCGAAATATTTGGCATAGTGCCTCTCATGATCCGGATGGCGCCGGTCACTTACCAATTCCTCCTGCAAATCGGCCATCCAACTGTTGAAGGCATTTTCATCCTCCAATGCCCGTTCCGGGGAATAATACAGGTGAAGATACATCCGACGATCCGCCTTGATCGTGTCACTCTTGCGGGGACGCTCCCGGACATAGTCCCAGGCTACCGGCAGGGAGAAGGTGTAGAGTTGGTAAGCCTGGTGATAACGGGTCCAGCGGCGCATCGTGTCCCGCACCGTTTCCAGAGGTGTCGTCACGAGCTTCAGGGACAGCTTGGCGGCAATCAGAAACTTCATATGATGTCGGTACAGGTCGTTGATGTTGGCGGCACTGAAGAAGCCCCGGTCCAGGACCACCTTGATCTTTTCATAACCCGGCGTGTTCATGTCGGAAAGCAGCTTCCGCAGCGTCTTCACGTCGGGGATGTTTCCCGCCAGTTTCCTGTAGTAAAAAGGCAATCGGGATTGCTGCCCGAAAAGCAGGGCCAGGTTGATCTGGGCCAGAAGCTCATGATCCTTGTTCTTGCCGTAATGGACCTGCCGGAGGCATTTCGAATAACTGGAGATGGACGTACTGTCATAGGCCAGGTACTCCCGGTCCACCCGCCGCTTCCCCTGACACCGGAAAAATCGCTGCATCGATTCCTCGGTGATGGACGCGAAAATCTCGCTGCTCCTCTGTGAGGGAATGTCCTCACCATGAGGATGCCGATGGAGTGCGGCCCAGCGGGGGAAACGGCTCAGGGGATTCTTGTCCTCCAGAATCAGGTAATAGGCAATAGACAGGATCTGACGGTAACTCCCGGGAAAGCAGGCCTTCAGATCCTCCGTCACTCCCGTATCCTCCCCGATGCGGTCCAAGAGGTAGGTAGCCCCGTAAAAACGGCGGGCGGTCCAAGTGACGGGGACCGGTCCTCGTTTCTTCCTTTCCCCGACCGTGGGTGTTGTTCTCTTCCGGGTAGGAATAATCTCTCCTGTCCCGGGGTCCACCCGTCCGATGCATTTGCGTTTCGACCGGGACTGCTGCTTTTCCTTATCCCAGTGCGAAATCGATTCGTACGCATAGGCGATCCCGGTCTTCTTATTGGTCTGATAGATGACAGCCGCCATGAACGATCCCCCTTGTCCTCGTTACAATTACATATATTGTAACGAGAATTTATGCAAGAAAAATCGTGCTTATTCTTTGTGATCAAAGAGTTGCCCCGTTTCATCGTTACATCTTCTCGGGAACTCAGGTTTAACGGCTATGGAATTTAAGCCAATGCGTCTTGGTATGATTTAAGGTAGTCCTCTATGTATCGATCAAATCCATACTCAATGTCTATATTGAATCTCTCGGGACCATTCCACCGATAAATCAGGTCTTTGATTTTATCCTGCGTTTCTCTAATGTCTTGAGTGTTTAATCTTATGATCATATTTTCCGGCAGAACTCCCGTATATTGCTCATATTCATTTATATCCATGGTTCTGTCTGCGATTACCGTGACACCTGACCAGAGGGCTTCACATACGATATTTGAAAAATCTTTTATAGGATTATCCTGAGGAAAACAGAGAAGGTAATCAACCTGGCCTAAAAGTTGAGGCACGTTCGCCGGGTGAACAAATTTGCTGAACTCATGAGTTTTCAAACCACGAGCCTTGGCAAACCGTGAAAACTCCTGAAATCCCTTCCCCTGACCGACGAAATTAAGGGTATGCCCTGCATCGATACCGGCAAAAATATTGACTATCTTGTCCAGGCTTTTGTACTTCCAATAGTGGTTGATTTTCCCGATATATGCGAAGGTCGGTATCCTGCGGGATCCAGCGGAAGGCTTGAAATAACGCTCGTCGGGGACATATCTTGGAAGCGTTTGAATGTTCGAGTTGATATCTTTAAAAAATCCCTTGTTTTTATCGTCAGTAACGATTGCCGAGGCAGTACTTATTACTTCCGTCAGAAGGTGGCTGAAAATACCTTGCTTCAGAAATTTGGCGATATCGCTTCCTCCATGCCCTAATATATAGGGGATACCGGTTATCTTGGATAGCAGATAACTGACAACCCCGTAGGGAATAAGGTAATTTGTATTAATTACATCGATATGATTGTTTTCAACGATTTCAAGGGCCTTATCTAAAAGTCTCGGAACGTAGAGATCAGAAGAGGGGATGTGCCAGGGAATATCAGTATCTATGCAGTGAACTGTCAGATTTTCAGGCAGGTCAGAGCTTTGATCATCAATACGATATTCGCCTTCAACGCAATTTGCGTTTGTAACAACATGAACCGTCACTCCCTTTTCAGCAAGCCCCTTTGCCATCCAATAGGTCTTGGCAGAAATTCCTCCTTGAATGGGCGGGAATTTACTTATCATGCATACGTTCATTGATTCGCCCTTTATAAAACTCGTCTATCGAAAAACCGGGTTCATATTGCCCCCGTTTATGAATCATGAAATAGTAAAAGAGGTCGAACATAAGAACATCCATGGCGCTTTTGCAATACTCTGCAAAGGGGTGTTTCATAATGGTTTCAGCAGGAATAAGTTTTTCGACCATTGTCATAACTTGAGGGCCGACATGTCCCAAGGCCGCCGGCATCCCATACTTCTTTCTTCCTGCAATCTCGCCTATCTTGTATTTCTTCAAATATGACAGAGCCACATCCCGCAATATTCTTTTTGTTACACTTTTGTCAGGGACCTTGAATTCTATTGGCAACGACAGGGCAAACTCGGCAATGTCGTCATAGAGAAACGGCGGCCTTGCTTCGAATCCAAAAGAGGCGCATGATCTGTCGACGCTCCAGAGGTGGTAGTTTGAAAGTCCGCTTCTTACCAGTGTGTCGAAAAGGTTTTTTCGATAAAGTTTTTCATCTTCCGGTTGGGGGAAAAGGTTACTTACAAGGGCTCTGACTTTCGATTCGTCGTGCAGGCCATTTGCCCGCTTTCTGATCCTGTCCGAAAAGCCAAGGGGATGTGTATAAATCCAGTAATATCCGCCGAATAACTCGTCCGCTCCTTCGCCGGTGAATGCGACCTTATGGCGTTGGGAAATATGCTTTGAAAGAATCTGAAAGGCCAGCGCGCCCTGAATATCGAAGACGCCACCCGCCATAATGTTTTCGTAGTGATAAATGAAATCAGGCAGTTCAGTAAGATAGTTCTCGGTGTCGACACGGAATTCGCTGTGTTCTGATCCAATGGCAGCCGACACCTTTCTCGCGTAATTAAGGTCCGGCGCATCCTCCGAATCATACAAGGTATATGTTTTTATCTGCTTATTAAGAATCTCGGTGGACAGGATAGCCATCATCGTCGAATCCAGACCTCCCGATAAATAAACCCCTGTTTCATGTCCGCCGTGGTTGAGCATCCGACGGAATGTATTTATCAGTATCTCGTTAAGCTGGTCTACCGATTCATGATAATTGCCGTCACCATTCTTTGAGTAGAGGGAGAACGGGGGCTGGTAATATTTGTATTTTGATAGATCCCGACCGTTAAATCGAACAATGGTTCCGGGTGCGACCTGGCAAACAGCTTCGAGTGGTGTTCGTTCCTCTGAAAAAACATATCCAAAGACGGTTAATTCCTTCAAGGCATCAACATCTACCTTTGCGGGAACATCGGGATGGTGAAGCAGGGCTTTCATCTCAGAACCGAAAACGAGTTTTTCTCCGAACCGGTAATAGTAAAGGGGCTTGATACCGAAACGATCCCGCGCAAGGAGGATTTCGTCTTTTTTAACGATGACAATGGCGTACATGCCCTTCAGGTGTTTTACAAAATCGGGACCGTGTTTTAAATATAAGGGAATGATGACTTCAGAATCGGTATCGGATTTGAATTGATACCCCTCACCTAAAAGTTCTTTTCTAATCTCTCTGTAATTGTAAATCTCTCCGTTGAAGAGAAGAGCGATGTTGTTTTCCCTGTCGATTAAGGGCAGTGTGTCATTCTTGGTACTGACGATATTCAGGCCGCATTCACCGAGAGAATGGTTTTCAAATAAGATCGTCGTGAAAGAATCTGGCCCGCGGTGGCGGATGGATGAAAGCATCGCGGTTACCAGCCTTTCGTTTCTTTCGTTATATGTTCCGCAGATTCCGCACATTAATATTACTCCCTATAACAACAGCTTACAAAAATTGGAATTGCATCAGAGTTGTATTAATTAGATTTTCAAGAGAGGCATCATTGCGAAATGGGATACGATTACTTTCAAGAAAAGAAAGAAAATCTTCCTGGGTAAATATATTTTTCAGGCATATCTGTAACTTACTTGCGTCAAAGGTCATATTATCAACATGTTGATTGGCTTCAAGACTATAATATTCTCTGAATCCCGGAAACTTCACTAATAATTCTATAAATCTTTTTTGAACATCATATTGATTGTATCCTGCAAAGTCTTTCTGAGAAATTCTATGTATAAATTTTTCTAGCAATTCTCCGTTTATGAATTCATGATTAATTATTTTACTACGAATAATTTGCTTCGTTTCATTGTCACATAAAGCTGAAAGCTGAATAATTGATTCCCATCCTTGAGTTAAAGAATTAAAATTAGCTATTTCATGATCAAATGCATTGGATGCAATAAACTGAAATGCCATATTAAATGCACTCTCAGCTTTTGAATCATTTGAAATATTAAATGCCTTTTTATAAAGTGCCGATACATATAGAAACCGAGATGTTATGCCAACGTCCAGATAGTTCAACCATCGTTGATCTGGATAATTAGGATTACCAAAGCTTAAGCCCCTAGTTTTCAATATAACATCATAAAAGCCAGACATTATTTTACTACTAAAATTATGCGAACGTCGGTCAGTAATAAATTCACTAATATGGAGAAAGTATTCAAGGACTATAAGAGAGAAATAATAATAGGCTTTTTTATTTATATTCTGGAATAGAAAGCGTTCCCCAGGCTGTAGACCTTCTTCAAGAATAAAATTTATCAGTGTTGTTTTAATTTCCTTCAATTTGTAAATATCATCATTATTTAACTCTCCACTTTTTAGTCTTAGCCCTACATCTATGGCTAAGATCACATAGGCAGGGGTAAATTTCAATTTACCCCAAATTGATGAGCCTTTTATTTTGATAAAATCCGCATAGGAGGATATGGCTTTTAATGCTGCTACAATATATTCGTTAAGATAACCAAGTATCGATTCCCAATAATGTACGATTTGATCATCTTTTATTTTAAGCTCTCGTAGTTGGTTGCGGATTGTCAGCAATCTATCTATTGTTAAAATTCCGCATGCCGTGTGTCTGAGAAGTTGAGGGTCCTGATTATAATAAATTTCTTGTTGATTCCCGTAAGCGAAATCCGGTGCGCCAATTGAAGCGTCAAAATTAGTTACTGGTGTACTGAAGACCCCATATCTCATGCGCCAGGTATTTATGTAGGCAAAAATATGACGAAGCATCTGCAAATCCATACTTTTCCCTGCTATATCGTAGTAGTGGCTTAATCCATTTAATGCATGGAAGGTATTGGTTATACTTCCTGACAGGAGATATTTATACTTTGCCTCATCAGTCCACATTGAACCATATTGAGTGATGTCAATATATTTAATGAGGGTTCTACCCCAGCTTCCAGTCAGAAAGTCTCTTTCGAGAAGTAGGGCTGAAGCTTCTACAAGCATTGATAGGGTGTCCAATTGCACATCATTTAACTCAGATGCCTTTATCATTAAAGGCGGTGTTTGTTGTTGCTCCAAAGCCTTTTCATCACTTATTAGATGAATAGGATCAAAGCTATCAGTATTACTATGATATTCTTTGTATAAATGCTTTTCTTTTTGGACGCGATACTGCATCCAAGCAATTATGACACCAATCAATGTCACTATGACACCAATCAATGTCAATGTTATAATATAAGCTTCCATATTTAATATCCTACTTGTTAAGGAGTGATTCGCTGATTTTGAATTTGGCACTTCTTGTTTTCTGAGAGTTAATCATACACTATTGATGGATCATTTAGGGGAAAGTTGTTGAAAATAAAAACTTTAGGGCCTCAACCAGCCCCCAATAAGCATAGGCGGAGCCCTCTTCGATATAATGACAGGGCCAGAGTCCATTGTGAAGCTGTGTCTCTGCCAGCCAGTTGACCGTTTTTTCTATTACCTCTCTTTTTACAAGTTTGGGATATGAAAGCAGACTAAGCAACACAATCCCCGTCGACCAGGGATCGCTTCCAATTGGATGGCCTTTCCAAGGACCGAAACCACCATCTTCATTCTGTTCTTCAAACAAATATCTGTATGTTTCCTCAATTAAGAGACATTCATTTACCGGCACCTTGGAGGCGGAGAGTCCCAATAGGAAAAATCCTCCTTTATACGTAAGTTTCGTGTCACTCTCTAAATCCTTTCGCCACTCATCTGTAAGCCATGATACAGCTTTAGAATCGGATAGTTCGGGAAGTAAGTGGAGTAGAAGTCCTGTAACTGGGATGCGGCTCGTATCGCGTTCAGTTAAGCCCCACCCTCCATTGTATTTTCGGACTTCTGTAAGCCAGGAGATAGCGGATTGGTAACAGTCCTGGAGTGATCTACGAAGGTGGCACAATGTTGCAAGCAGTGCGGTATCACGAACATTATTCCAGCCCCCATCATCCTTCTGAGTTTGGCGGAGTTCGTCATCCGCTATCAGAGGTGATACTGTACCTTCATGGTTCAGAACACAAGCGGGGAGGGCCTTTCTTCCAATTTCAAAAGAATGATTAATCGATCGAATAAGGCCAATAGCAGCAGCGGCCAGATTGGGTTCTTTATAAGTCATTTTTCTCTATCTCACGCCCTTTCTCGTGATACTTCTGATAGATAGAATGTCTTACATCTATAGGGGCAGAGCGCATGCAAGTATTGCATAAATAGAATATGGCTTCTTCATGACTATAAACCTCATATTCAATCTTATCTGGTTCTACGAATTCATTGCATACCACGCATTGTACTTTCCCAGGTAATTCGTTATCCTTATCTTTTTTAAATGATTTTTTGACTGTGAGAGGAATGCTAAGTCGAAAGCCCACATCAATTGGTAGTGCAAAAATATTTTTTGCATTCTCTTTGCACATTAAGCCTTTGCTGCATTTATTATCAGGAAACAAAGAATTAAAATGGGGCATCCATTTACATCTTGTAACGTTAGGTCCCAAATCAGACCAACAGCCAGTATCACTAGTCCTTAGATAATTGAATCTTTTAACTAGGTCCGATCTGATTTGCCCTTTCATCTCTTCACCAAACTCTGAAATCAGTATAAGAGCATTTTTATTTTTTTTCTTAAACGCTTCTTTCCAATCCTGTAGGAAGAGAATTTCTCCAAATAAATAAGGGTGATTTTTCTTCCTCATTAGCTTCTCTGCTTTACCAATGTAAAATTTATTAAGAAAAGCTTCTTTCTCCGGATCGGCAATTGAGCCAATGTGGGAACAAATAACGTCGCAGCCGTCTTCTGCAAATTTTTCAGCGTATTGGGGCATCCATTTTGAATCGCCAGTAAAGCCAAGTGTAATGCTCTTGTTATCAGACTCGCCATTCTTGTCATTGTGAAAGAATTTAACAATATATCCATAGCTGTCCGAGGGGCTACAATCATCATGAAACGATTTGAAACATTTAATATTCAGTTGTATATTCCCCTTTGAATCCTTGTCTTTTGGGGGCATCAATATTACTTGTTTTTTGTCATCATATCTAAACATTATGGGGTCATCTTCGTAATTTACGTTGTTGTTTATGTCAGTGATAATAGTATCATAAAAAAAGTGTTTATAAGGGGGCTTGGCAATAAAATCATCAAGTCTTTCGTAACACCCACTACTCATAATTGCATATATTTTCTTTTGTTCCCCGCTTCTCTTCTTGTTTTCGTTCAGCAGTTCTACTATTGCCGGGAAATCTCTTATGTGGTCGGGGTGTCCATGCGTTAACAACACGATGTCAATATCAGTTAGCGTAAATCCCTGACGAAAGAAATTCCTTATGAAATCGAAACCTGGGTCTATCGCCATACCAATGCTGACTTTGCCCTTTTCTTTATTCTTCGAAAGAAAAACAAAGTGGCCGCCACCAACTGAAAATGATAGTTGCGGTGTGTATGAATTCCAACGGCGAAGACCAACGTAGTTTACAGAACAACATTCATCATCGTCATTCTCAGGTAATGGTTGCAAGCTTCTTCCTGTAACATGTTTTTCAAAACGACGAGATTCGCGCCGCAGAATGTCATCATAGTTGGCAAATTGAAGAATAAAGTCTTTTTTGTCATCTCCCACCATTGAATCAATAAAGTGTTGAACGCATCTTGTCCTATTGGTATAGAAATTTTCATCCTCGTTATCATGTCCTTCATCGCTCCAGAGACAAACCAAATTATTTTTAAGACCTTTTGGTCCCTTGAGGTTCTCGAGATCGTAGCTTTTTTGGGATATTTTTTTAAGTAAATTAGATCGGATTCTGAGAGATCTGTCATCATAATCCTTTTTTGTAAGTTCGCTTTTTGGACGATTTACAGGCTTTAAAAGTGTATCAATGAATCTTTTTTCAAGTTCAAAACATATTTGAAGGTCTCTTGCTAATAGTACATTCTCTTCAAACCATGACTTCAAAATTTTATCGTTCATATTTCCCAACACATTCTTTGCTTTAACTATTGTGTCTGGATGAAATGCTGGTTTTTTAAGAGTGTCCACGTCCTCAATAAAATATTTATTTAATAATTCCAATAAGCTTATGATAGGTTTTCTTAATTCTGAATCTTCAAAAAAGTTTTTGCCTAAAATTTCTCCAAGAACCTCCAAAAAATTTAGAATAGTTTCCTCAATGGTTAATTTCTCAAAACGATTATTTTTAAACTTGTCCATATAGATATTAATAAAATAAATTATATTTTTCACTTGACACAAGACTTCTTTTTCACACTTTTCACGTTTTTTCTTCGGATCGTTTTTTTTGATCCTTTCGGATATTTCCTTTCCTAATTGCCATTTTGCACCTTCCAATATTAGTGAATTACATGATGACGCAAGAATGGAAGGCCGGGATTCATGTGTAATGGGTTCTCTTTGGGATAAATAATTTAGATTGCCATCTGCCCCGTTACTTGGAATTTTAAGAGGGAAGAAATTGTCACTAATACGCCTTTCAATTAACTTCCACTGCTCTACAAATTTCTCCCAGTCTGCGAGTTCGATATAACATGTAGCTTCCAATAACTTTCTTCGCGCTATATGAAAATTGTTAGCATGTTCGTTATCGATAGTTTTCAAAGTTTCTAAGGCATTATAGGCAAATGGCATTTTGATAAGAGTTTCAGCCCGCTGTAAAATGGTTGGATGATAAACATAGTCACGCCATAATTTATTTATTCCATTCGGTTCTAATTTGCTGATAGCTTTATCATACAATGCTATCGCAGAGTCATATAGAGTCATGTGTTGCTTTGCCACACCTTCATTGTAATGAATCAGGGCTTTATAGGCGTTTTCATTCCAACCTTCAAAGGGTTCTGATTTAATATTGGATAGAATTTTTAGAGCCTTTTCAGCGTAACCTAGGGATTGCTCACCCATATTACATGCAGCCAATTCAAGCATAAGCAGTAGATACTGGAACTGTTCATCATCACGAATTTCAGATGTTGCTTCCCTGATTAATATGTCTACAACCCAGTGAAGTTTTTCTGACTGTGTGTCAGTATTGTCATTCTGGAATATTCCGCGAATTCTCTTGGCAAGGAAATAAACCCGCCAAAAACCATTGGCATCAATTTTCCCGCAGATTTTAAATGCAGGGAAATCCATTAATATGTTGCTTAATTCTTTTGGATTCTCAGCAGCTATAATGTTATCAATAACTGTTTTGTCAATGTCTACGACTCGATTGCATCTTTCCTCGTCCTGCTCATCAATTGCAATATCAAGTTCAATGGATGCATTTTCGAGATCTAAAAGGTGTTCTTTGCTCTCTCCCACCATGACTATGTGCCCTCCCCACGTTTTTGGGAATTAATGCCGTCAGAATTAAAAACCCCTGAATTTTTTATTCGGTCAAATAACATTTTGAAATTAAACGCATCAAACTCGAACCCTACAGCATCCATATCATGCTCTGTTGCGGCGATCATATCCGTTCCCGAACCGGCGAAAAGGCTGAGCAGGCGACCGCCGGGGTTGCATGTGGCATTTAGAAGATACCTGATAACATTCAAGGGTTTCGCTCCGTCTTTGAAAAAGCTGGATTCAATCTTTATGATGGGATGGGATATAATATCCGGCGCATTGCCCCCGTGAAATACAAATCCTTTATCTTTTTTTGTGTAATACAGGATGGATTCATGGAATCTTCGGAAGTTGGTTCCTCTATCGAAGTCGGAATGATTCCTGTAGATCCAACTTATCCACCTCCTGAAGTGGACCGGGTATTCTTCATCGAGAACGCCTTTGATGATGCTGCTGCCTTCAGGATAGTTGAAGATGAAGAGGGAGCCGGAGTCTTTGAGATGTTTTAGACAAGCATCGAAAAGGGTGCGGTAGTACTGACGGAATCTTTCACGCCCTTTTGGGGTGCTAAGGTCGAAATTGTCCCAATCGCACTCAGGTTCCAGAATGCCGTAAGGACCGTCGCAAATGATAATGTCGAAGAGTTCCAGTTTTAGATTTTTAAGTGTGAGGTTGCTTTTAGGATACAGCCATATATTGCATATGCGATTCTTACCCTGTACTGGAAAACATATATTTTCCATCATTTTCACAAGGCCTTACTTGTAAAAAAACAAAGCTGGGTTACCTGCAACCATGACATCCGGAACACTGCCTACAGACAATTTTCTTGCCGGATGAATTAATTATCTCGATCGGAAAGTTCATGGTTTTCTCTTTCTTCAAAAAGGGTTTTTCGTACTTTACCGGTTTCTCCTTTCTCATCTCTCTCTCCTTTCAATAATACCTTCGTCCAAGAAATTTTTGATGATGTCGTTTAAATCTCTTGTGCCTTCTTTTTCTCCCACATCAAAGGCGCTTAGAAAATCATGCACTATGTTCTGTAACGCTACGCCCTCGGCGATACGTTCAAGAATCCAGTAGGAGGTTTCGTTGAGCGTATAATGTTCTCCTGAATCAGTATTAAAAACCCAAAACTTTCCAAGCTCTTCAATCTTTTGAAGAAAAATATTGTCCGGTAGCACAAACTCATCATTATCTTTCATCTCCAGCATTGCGGGTCCTCTGCAAGATAATCCCCGGCAACCGTATAGGCCATGGCCCGACAACCACGGCATACCGGGATAAGGTCACACCCAGAGCATTTGCCTTTAAGGTTGCTTGTCTTCCTAATATTCCATAATAGGCCAGATGTGTACCATGTTTTATAAATACTGTCAGTAAGTGCATTGCCTATCGGAATGGGCAGCCGCCGACACGGGTAGATCGTGCCATCATGCATAATGGTGAGCGCGTTTGTTCCCACGGAGCACATAGCTCCTACTGTGGGGTCATCACCGTTGAGTAGCGCAAAGAGCGGGCGGTATAACAAGATGCGGGGCTTCTTCTGCTTCAGCGCCCTTGTATATATCCTGGTAAAGATTTGCTTAAGATGTTCCGGTCTGAGAAAGTGCTCCTCCAGCGCTGATCCTTTCCCCTCGGGAATGAAACGCTCAGCTGCGAAAGTATCAACTCTTTCTTCTGCCAGCAAATCAATCAATGGATCGATCTCATCCTTGTTGAAACTACTGATGGTCATCATGACAGCTACCTGAAACTCATTCTTCTTCAGCAATCTTATGGCATCAAACGCCTTCTCAAAACTGCCGGAACCTCTGATCTCATCATTGATGTCGGGCGTTGAACCTTCGAGGGAAAGCTGTATTCGTCTGAGTTTTTCAAGCTTCTTTAACTTGCCAACAACACTGTCATTAATGAGCCACCCGTTGGTCAGAATATCAAAATGATGTACAGACTGAAGTGTATCGATATGATTCAGGAGGGGAAACATCTTATCCCGAACAACAAACGGTTCACCGCCAGTGATCGACAAGGTTCCCTTCTTGTCCCATTTTTTTAGGGTGTCTCCTATCTTGTCTGCTACATTAATCAGTTCAGTCAGGCTTAGTTCATTATCAGAAGAGTACGTGTCGTGGTAACAGTGTTTGCATCGCAGATTACACTTTTCCGTAATATGCCACTGAAAATAAAATTCTTCATCAAGATTCAATTCTTCGAAGTGATTCATTTCACATAAATCTAAGATAAGATCTGAGACCCTTACCAAGGGTCAATAATATTAAATTAGCACCATATCAGGGCATTTGCAATGAATAATTTTTTTACATATTCTTGCAACTAACTGAATATGCACCATATCTTCTGATTTTTAACATGTATTTAATTTTTTTAATAGTCCAAACGGGAATGAATATTGGAACAAACCTAATTTGTGAAGAATTCAAGAGGATGAACGATCTCCTTCCTGGGATATCTTCCCCTAACATGGCAATGGAATGAATGTTCTAATAACTGGGAAAGATGCATAAAGTGGGGAGAGAGTGGGGAGAATAAGACCCCAAGAAAAGGAAAAGGGGCTACGGTATCTCCGTAACCCCTTGATTTTCCATGGTCGGGGCGAGAGGATTTGAACCTCCGACCCT
>ENA-OSEO01002006-OSEO01002006.1-sediment-metagenome-genome-assembly--contig:-NODE-2006-length-31857-cov-9.169320_pt1 | contig 31857 bp, 27 predicted proteins | sample MGYA00237883_ERZ534232 | MGnify/ENA metagenome assembly ERZ534232 | reverse complement strand
AGATACGATAGCTGACCCTAAATTTTCATTCGCTTGGGCGTTTTAAAACGTCATGGGTGTTTCATATGATTAAAATTAATGATTTTTAAAGGTATCATATGTAACTCGCATATGTTTTAATAATAACCTTTAGTAATTTACCAATAATGCTCGTTTCATATTCTATCCCCCAATCTGCTGAATAAGACTTAACATGATACTTTTATATACATTGTTTTCGGTATTGCAAATATATATAAAAATTATAGTACCATGCAACACATAGTACTATTTTTTTTAAAAAATATTCTTCTATAAATTAAGACAAAAAGCTGTTTTTTTATAAAGTTATTTATAATTTTACACCCTGAAAGGAAGAACACTCAGAAATAAAAGAGATGAGACAGTTGGAAAAAGAAAAGATGTTGGAAGAAAAAGGATTTATTGATGAACCGACAGATCCTGATTTAGAGTTGACCGAAGAGATAAACAGACTCCGGAAAGAAAAAAATGCAGTTATTCTCAGTCACTTTTATGTAGATGGCAAATTACAGGATATTGCAGATTATGTGGGTGACAGTCTTGGATTGGCACAAGCTGCAGCAGAAACTGATGCTGATCTGATCGTATTCGTTGGAGTACACTTTATGGCTGAAACAGCTAAAATAATAAATCCATCAAAGAAGGTCATTCTGCCCGACTTAAAAGCCTCTTGTTCTCTTGCAGAGTCGGCCCCGGCAGAGGAGTTTGCAAAATTCAAGGCAAAATATCCCGGATATAAAGTCATAACCTATGTAAATGCAACTGCTGCACTGAAAACAATGTCGGATATAGTCTGCACATCGGCTAATGCAAAAAAAATTGTTGAGAGCTTCCCGGAAGATGAAAAGTTAATTTTCGCTCCGGATAAAAATCTTGGTAATTATATCAACAGCATCACCGGTCGCAATATGGTTCTTTGGGATGGCGCCTGCATGGTTCACGAAAAATACTCTCTTGAAAAGATCATTGATCTTATGGATGCCCATCCCGACGCTGAGTTTATTGCTCATCCGGAATGTGAAAAGCCCGTCCTGCTGATAGCAAAACATATTGGATCTACAAATTCTCTTCTTAAATATGTGCAATCAAGTGAGGCTAAAAAATTCATTGTTGCCACTGAGAGCGGAATACTTCACCAGATGATAAAAGCCTGTCCTGATAAGATATTCATCCCCGCTCCATCTGTCGATTCTACCTGTGGCTGTAATGATTGTACTTATATGAAACTAAACAGCATGCGAAAACTCTATCTGTGTCTGAAGCACGAACGGCCGGAGGTGACTCTTCCGCCTGATGTTATAGAAAAGGCACGGATACCGATTCAAAGAATGCTGGAAATTTCATAAGAGAAATCGTCAAAAAGTCTGTTTGATATTCTTGACTATCAAATTCTGATCAGTTACTTCAATAGCCTTTAAAAGGGTGTTGTCTATCTGTTTTATTATCGGATAGAAACCCTCCTCACCCAATATATTACGTGCAACATATGCCTTTAACTGAACATCGATTATGTGACCCGACATCCTCAAACCTTCCGGATCCCTTTGCACACCTCGTTCAGTCGCATACTGTACAAAATGATCGAGAATATTCTGATTATCCAGCAGAGCCTCTATCTCAGATCCTGATTTCAGGGCTGACAGCCCATCCCTGTGAGAATCAGCCCAATTGTATGCAAAGGCATAAATAAGGCCTTTTCTGACTATCTGGTTGAAATACTCTGAATTTCCTGAAGTATCAACGGGAACAAATATATCGGGCATTATTCCTCCCCCTCCGTATACTGTGCGGCCGTTTTTTGTATAATATTTCAGTGAATCATTAAAATGAATACTGTCGGCCACCAACTGCTCCATATTATCAAAACGTGAAAAGAGATCATTATAATACTCCTGGTTACCGTTGTTATAGGATTTCTGTATGCATCTGCCGCTGGGGGTATAAAATCTTGCAACAGTCAGTCGCAGTGCCGATCCGTCCATAAGCGGAATCTGTTCCTGTACCAGACCCTTTCCAAATGAACGCCTTCCTATTACCAGCCCCCTGTCATTATCCTGAATTGCTCCTGCAAAAATTTCACTTGCTGAAGCAGAAAATTCATCTATAAGTATAAATATCTCAATATGCTTCCACGAGTTCTTTCCTGATGCTGTATAAGTTTTTCTGCGGGAATTCAATCCTTCGGTATACAGTATAGACTCCCCTTTCTCAAGAAATTCATCAACAATTTGCAGAACACTGCCCAGCGATCCGCCCGGATTTTGCCTCAGATCAATTATTACCTGACCAGCCCCCTTTTCAGACAACTTCTGCATACCCTGCATAAATTCGTTATAGGTACGGTCAGAAAACCGGCTCACTTTGATAAATCCTGTCTCCTCATCCAACATATAAGAGACATCAACGCTCAGCAGCGGGATATCATCACGGATAATCTCAAACTCAAGCTCATCATTATGACCTTGCCTCACCACACTGACTATAACTTTTGTATTCTTTTCTCCCCTGAGCAGATGCAATACAGTATTATTATCCACTCTGTTACCGGCAATTAATGAATCATTGACCCTTACAATCCGGTCTCCCGGCAAAATACCAACCTTCCCTGACGGTCCGCCGGAAATTACCTCGATTACACGTACTGTATCCTCCTGGATAGAAAACTGAACTCCGATACCTGAAAAATTGCCACGCATCTCGTCTTCCACCTCCTGCATATACCTGGCAGGTATATAAGCTGTATGAGGATCAAGATTCTGCAAAATTTCAGGGATAGTCTGTTCAATTATTTCATCAACATCAACACTGTCGACATAGCCGTCTTCAATCAGTTGAAGTATGGTAGTAAGTTTATTAGACTTGGTAAAATTCAACGGATACAAGACAGCCTGCCTGTTATGCTTTATCTGATTACCAATAAATATACCCGCTATTACAGATACCACAATGATAAGCGGAAGTACTATTAATCCTTTATTCTTCATCTGTTTTCCGGCTTTTTGGTAGTTCAACCTGTTGCACTTCAATTTTTGCACGCTTAAGAAGATTTATACCATCTTCTATGCGGTAATTCTCTGTAAAAACCACCCTCTTTATTCCTGCCTGGATAATAAGCTTGGCACACTCAAGGCATGGTGAAGAGGTAACATATAATGTTGATCCTTCACTGCTGTTGTTCGATTTTGCCACTTTTGTAATGGCATTAGCTTCAGCATGCAAAACATATGGTTTGGTATTATTATCTTTATCCTCACAAACATTTTCAAATCCTGAAGGTGTTCCGTTATATCCGTCTGAAATTATCATTTTCCCCTTGACAATCAGCGCACCCACTTTTCTGCGTTTACAATAAGAGTTTTCAGCCCATATCATTGCCATTCTGAGATAACGTCTGTCGAGCAGTATTTGTTTGTTGCCTTTAACCATAATTAACAGATAAAATATTGCTGTATTTAATGAATTACAAATGTACTACTCATTTCCTATTATTTTTTGATGAGTCAGAATTTTTTAATTAGTTCAATATAAATTGAATGAATCAGAAAATTCCGGTTTTCTTCCGGAGTAAGGTCAACCGTACATGAATGGGTGGAAAAATTATACTGAATGCAATCAATAAAAAACCGCTCTGGCTACTTTTAAAGTAATCAGCACAGATAAAAAAAATTGTCCTTTTGCAAGGATAATCAATTAATTACAGTAAATGGAGAGTAGTTAATTACCGTACCTGCAAAAACAACCAGCGGTAAATGTAAAAAGCCTAATTTTTTATCAGAAGCCATACATCTGCATACTGGGGATAGCTCTGCCTGATCTGAGAAACACGGCTTCTTGCCTCAATTTCATTCTGATATGAATTTACACATACCCTGTAATAACCGGTCTCGCTATGGAGAATTATTGGAGTAAATCCCTGATTTAACAATGTTTCCCTGTAATTTCTGGCATTATTAAGATTACTGAATGAACCAAGAATCACAAAGAAGGTGTTGGTTTCATTCTGAGCTTTATCCTCCTGACTTGTAAATGTCACCTGCTCTTTCCGCATAGCAACCGGTTCCTGCTCCGCCACTTTCGGTTCCTCTTTTGCCACTTCCGCCTTTTCCTGAACTGTTGATGATGCAGGAACTGTAAAAACTTTAGGCTGAGTGGCAGGATCAGTAGTATAAGGAGATTGTGCAACCTCTTTTTTCGATTTACATCCTGAAACGGCCATTCCCAAAACAACGACAAATAATAATATCCGGTTCATCTCTATAATGTTAATATTTAGTAACAAATATAGACAAAACATTCAATCATAGTCAGTATCACCAAAACAAGTTTTTCACATCAGGTTGTTTGCAACTAATAAAATATTTCAAAATAATTTTAATTTAAAAATCCCTGACATTTAAGTCAATGAGAAAGGTTTAAAAGGATGCCGGTTTATCCGGAACTTATCCAATATTTAATTAAACAAAGCTAAAATCCTTTAATACAGTGATAAAGAGCATTATTCCGGAAGTAATATTTTAAACATGCCATTAAGATTACTTCATTAGACATCACTATACTGTCATCTTTTCAACAGGTTCCCAAAAAATGGTTCATAAAGATTTCCAATATTCAAAAAGGTTATTATTAACATTCTGATCGAAATATTTTAAGAGGCAATTTACTATATTTGAATAAAATTGTAAACAGATGAAGCAACAGAGGTTTCAGGATAAAAAAAACAGAGAACCCGCTTTTGCAGGGCAGTTTTATCCTGCCTCACCACAGGAGTTGACCCGGCAGTTAAATGAACTCTTCAAGTCAGCCGGGGCTTCGGTAACAAACAGAAAACCTCTTGCCATAATTGCTCCTCATGCGGGTTATGTCTTCAGCGGGAGAGTAGCAGCTTCTGCATACAATCAAATTCCCGGTAATGCAGACTATAAAAGAGTTTTTGTAATTGCATCAAGCCACCGGTTCCTCTTTAACGGAGCTGCTGTTTTTGATTCAGGTAACTACATAACACCGCTGGGAGAAATTCCGGTAGATACAGATCTGGCAAAAGCTCTGATCAAATCAGGAAAATATTTCATGCATGAACCTGAAGCTCACGAGAGTGAACATAGTCTTGAGGTACAACTACCATTTCTTCAACATAAACTAAAAAATAAATTTACTCTGGTTCCCATTATTCTGGGGACAAACAACAGCTCCCATTGTAAAGAGATTGCAAGGGTATTAGAGCCATATTTTGTTCCTGAAAACCTTTTTGTTATAAGCAGCGATTTTTCTCATTATCCTTCATACGACGATGCAGTGGATAACGATTTACGAACTGCCGATGCTATATGCAGTAATCATCCTCAGCAACTCTTAAAGGTACTGGAAGAAAATAAAAAAAAGAAAATTGACAATTTGGATACCTCTCTGTGTGGCTGGACCTCTGTTCTTACCCTGCTATATCTTACTGAAGATAAAGATGTGGTATTTTATAAAACCGACTATCAAAATTCCGGCGATGCCAAATATTACGGTGATAAGAAAAGAGTCGTGGGATACTGGGCACTGTCGGTATTTGAAAAAGAGAGTACCTCTTTTTTTTCAAAGGAAGAGCAGAAAGAACTGTTGGCAGTTGCATACGATACTATTGCCTATTATCTGAAGACCGGAAGGACTGTTAAGCCAAAACCCGCACTTACAGAAGGACTGTTGCAAAAACCGGGAGGAGTGTTTGTCAGTATTTATATTGATGATGCACTGAGAGGCTGCATGGGAAACTTCACCCGCACAGAAACAGTCATCGATCTGGTGCAGAGACTGTCTGTTGCATCTGCCTGTGACTACCGGTTTAAAGATATTCTTCCGGATGAACTGGATAAAATGAAAATTGAAATTTCAATACTCACCCCACTCAAAAAGATTGATTCAATAGATGAAATAGAGCTTGGTAAACACGGTATTTATATTAAAAAAGGTGCCTTTTCAGGTACATTTCTCCCCCAGGTAGCATCTAAAACGGGATGGAACCTTCATGAATTCCTGGGCCATTGTGCCCGCGATAAGGCCGGTCTGGGTTGGGAAGGCTGGAAAGATGCGGAAATTTACATTTATGAAGCCTTTATATTCAGGGGATAACAGCACTCAGGTCAATTTGCTGAATTTAAAAGTTACCCCAATATTTTAGTACTTATTCAAGGCGAAGTGAAAAAACTGACACTCATAGGATTGGCAATAGTCTGGCTTTTTTTTATTGTAAAAGTGTATGGTCAGGAGTCGATGAGTTTTAAAGGGCAATTGTCGGGTTATACTCATTACAACGCAAATAACGATTTCCCCTGGTGGAACGGTGGCAGGTACATCCCACAGGTAAATGTATTATTTCCTGTAAATGAAGAAAATTTGCTTGATTTTGAAGCTTCGGCCAATATTTACGGAAACATTGGGATAAAAAGTTTTAACAACACCAGTTCTAACGGAAATATAAAACCCTATCGTGTTTGGACACGCTTTTCCACCAACCAGTTTGAGATTCGGGCCGGCCTCCAAAAAATCAACTTCGGTTCAGCTTCCATTTTGCGCCCTCTGATGTGGTTCGATCAGGTTGACCCGCGCGATCCGTTGCAGCTTACCGACGGCGTCTGGGGGCTGTTGGGGCGTTATTATTTCCTGAACAATGCCACCATTTGGCTTTGGACCTTGTACCGAAATAAAAATCCAAAAGGCTGGGAAATGATAAAAACAAACCTGTCTGTTCCGGAAATTGGCGGTCGCATTCAACATCCGGTAAGCACTGGTGAAGCAGCTTTTTCATATCATTACCGGGTGGCCGACAGCAGGGAGTTGACTGAAACTGCATTCCGGTTTGAAAAAATTCCGGAACACCGCATTGGGCTCGATGCCAAATTCGACTGGGAAGTTGGGCTTTGGGTTGAAGCATCATGGAAACACATGACAGAAAATACGGGGATGTTTACCAACCAGGAAATACTTAACCTGGGCGTTGATTATACGTTTGGTTTAGGCAATGGCCTCATGGTAATTTATGAACAGCTTTTTGCTACGTTCGATGAAAAAGCAATAGAATTTAAGGAAAGTACAACTTTTTCATTGCTAAGTGCTTCCTATCCTTTGGGGATTTTCGATAATTTGAGCTTTTTGCTCTATTTTGACTGGAAAAATCAATCGGCTTACAATTTTATAAACTGGCAGAAACAGTTTAACCACTCTACAATATTTGTTATGGGATACTGGAATCCAAAAAATTACTACATCCCGACTCAACGGGCTACTGAAAATCTGTTTGCAGGAACCGGGATTCAGATTATGCTTGTTTTTAACCACTGAAAAAGTTCTTAAAGCGTTATAAATGAATTAAAATGGAAAACAATTCAATCATTCGGATTAATAACCTCACCAAATCGTTTCCCATGGGGAAAATGCAGTTCACTGCATTACGGGGAATTAACCTGTCTTTGGGGAAGGGCGAATTTACAGGCCTGATTGGTCCCAGCGGTTCAGGGAAAACCACGTTGCTCAACATAATTGGTTCACTTGATTCCCCAACGTTGGGCGAAGCATGGGTTTTGGACCACTCCATCGGGAAGCTGACGGCCAAACAGGCGGCGCAGCTTCGCAAAGAAAAACTGGGATTTATTTTTCAGAATTACAATCTGCTGGCGGTGCATACCGTTTTCGAAAATGTGGAATTTCCATTGCTTTTGCTGAAGATGGGTGCAACAGAAAGAAAAAAAATGGTGATGGACGCACTCGAATGGGTTGGGCTTACCGACAAGGTGAAATCGAAACCACCGCAATTATCAGGCGGAGAATGTCAACGTGTGGCTATTGCACGTGCCATGGTAAAAAAACCATCGCTGGTTTTGGCCGACGAACCTACGGCCAACCTCGATGCAGCCAATTCGCATCACATCCTGAAAACCATGGAAACACTGAACAGGGAACTGAACACCACTTTTTTGTTTGCCACCCACGATGAAAAAGTGATTGGCTATCTCCGCCGGAAAATTTATCTGCTCGACGGAAAAATAGATAAGGACGAACTGGTTGATACAAGAGAAAAAGTAATTAGTGAATAGTAAATACAGATGAAATGAAAACTGCACTTAAACTTGCATATCGCAACCTCATCGGCGCCGGACTCCGCACCTGGCTCAACGTAATTGTGTTGTCGTTTTCCTTTGTGGTTATTATCTGGATGAAAGGTGTGATGGTGGGCTGGGACCATCAGGCCAAAACAGATATGGCGAACTGGGAAATTGGCGGTGGCCAGTACTGGCACGAAAACTACGATCCCTTCGACCCTTTTACTATTTCTGAAAGCCATGCTCCTGTTCCTGAAGCATTTAGTAATGAAATTGCCCGTGGTGAAATGGAACCCATCCTTATTGTGCAGGGAACCATTTACCCGCAGGGACGCATGCAATCCATTGCTGTGAAGGGAATACATCCGGAGCAGAAAATGTTTTTGTTGCCGACGCATAAGTTGGATACGGTAACCGATGCTGTTCCTGCAATCATTGGAGCGTTAATGGCGCGAAATATTAAGCTTGGCGTGGGCGATTATTTAACACTTCGCTGGCGCGATGCCAAAGGAACCTTCGATGCTACTGAAATAGTAATTACTGATATCTTTTCCAGCAATGTGCCTGCCATTGAAAGCGGACAGATTTACATTCCGCTTGAAAAGCTTTGGGAAATGACCATGCTGGATGGCGAAGCCACCTTGCTGACTTTTAAAGACAGCGAAAAAGAAAGGTCTGCTGTGGAAGGATGGGTGCACAAACCAAAAAATGAACTGACTGCCTCGGTGGATGAACTGATTAAAACCAAAACCGTGGGACAGTCGGTTTTTTATGGCATCCTGCTGTTGCTGGCTATGCTTGCTATCTTCGATACACAGGTTTTGTCCATTTTTAGGAGACAAAAGGAGATCGGAACATACATTGCTCTGGGTTACACCCGGCGCGAGGTGGTAGGTCTGTTTACTGTTGAAGGCGCCATGCACTCGGTATTGGCTGCTGTAGTTTCAGCTGTTTATGGCATTCCGTTTTTAGCCTGGCAGGCCAAAGTGGGATGGACAATACCCATGGATGCGAGTGAATTTGGAATGGCCATGGCTCAAACGCTTTATCCCATCTACAGTATAGGTTTGGTAGTTACAACTGTCTTAATTGTTGTATTAACCACGACTGTGGTAAGCTACTGGCCTTCCAGAAAAATTGCGAAAATGAATCCAACTGAAGCATTACGGGGGAGAATACAATGATAAAATTTCTGATAAAAGGTTTGCTGCGAGATAAAAGCCGCAGCCGTGTACCCATCATCGTTGTGGCAGTGGGTGTGATGCTGACCGTTTTTATGCATGCCTACATTACCGGTTTTATGGGCGATACCATCGAGATGAATGCCCGTTTTAGCCACGGACATTTAAATGTGATGACCCGGGCTTATGCTGAAAATATGAGTCAGTTGCCCAACGATTTGGCGTTAATGGATGTGGAGGAAATGCTGCATGGGTTAAATGAAAAAACGCCGGGAGTGAAATGGACACCACGTATCCAGTTTGGCGGACTGGTGGATGCACCCGATGAATTCGGAGAAACCCGTTCGCAGGGACCGGCAATGGGAATGGGTATTGACTTGCTGTCGGGGAAAAGCAAAGAAGCCGAACGTTTAAATATTGAAAAATCGCTTGTTAGGGGGAACATGATTCAAAATTCGCGCGAAGTTCTGTTAAGCGAAGAATTTTCAAAGAAACTGAATGTGAATCCGGGCGAGGAGATAACGCTAATTGGTTCCACGATGAATGGCAGTATGACCATGTACAATTTTAATGTGGCTGGTACGGTATCCTTCGGCATAGAGGCAATGGACAGGGGAACAATAATCGTGGATATTGAAGATGCCCGGGAAGCGCTGGATATGTATGATTCGGCAGGGGAGCTGGTGGGATTTCTGGAAAATGGATTTTACGATAATGAAAAAGCTATCCATCTGGCTCAGACTTTTAATGCTGAATATGAAAGCAATACTGATGAATATGCACCTGTAATGAAAGCTTTAAGTCAGCAGGGAAGCATGGGCCAATATGTGGCATTGGCCGAATCATGGACTATTTATATCTCAATGGTTTTTGTGCTGGCCATTGGCACTTGTACTGTGGAATGCCGGTCTGCTTGGAGGACTCAGAAGATACGGTGAGTTTGGTGTAAGACTGGCCATGGGCGAAGAAAAAAGCCATGTTTACCGAACCCTGATTTACGAATCGGTTTTTATCGGAATTGCCGGAACAGTTATTGGAACAACAGTCGGGTTGGTTCTCGCCGGACTCGTTCAAAAACACGGCATCGATATTTCGGGCATGATGGAAGGTGCATCCATGATGTTTCCCACCAGTATCAGAACCCGGATTACCCCGGTTGATTATTACATCGGATTTTTACCCGGCCTGGTTTCAACCGTAATTGGCACCATGCTTGCTGGTGTAGGTATTTATAAACGGAAAACTTCGCAACTGTTCAAGGAACTGGAAGCGTGAAAGAAGATAGTGAACAGTAGAAAGTGAGCAGTAAAAAAATGAAAATGAAAACATTCATAACAACATTATTGGCAGCAGTAACAGTTTTAGTTTTTGGCCAGCCCGGGGCAGATGAAATACTTCAAAAAATCGATGAAAATATGTCATCGGAAAACCGGATTTTCGAATCGTCCATGACCATAAACGGTAAGCGGGCCAGCCGGACCATAATGTCAAGAAGTTATGTGGTTGGCGACAAACAATCGTTTACCGAATACCTGTCGCCGGCACGTGAACAGGGTATTAAGATGTTGAAGCTTGAGGATCAGCTTTGGATCTATTCTCCATCCACCGACCGTACCATCCAGATTTCGGGGCACATGCTGCGGCAGTCGGTAATGGGTTCTGACCTTTCGTATGAAGATATGATGGACGACCGCAAACTTACCGAAACTTATAATGCTACGGTTATTGGAACGGAAGAAGTTGACGGACGAAAAACCTGGGTTCTCGAGCTGAAAGCCAAAGTGGATGACGTAGCTTATGCCACACGTAAACTGTGGGTGGATACCGAACGTTTTGTGCCACTCAGGGAAGAACTTTACGCTAAAAACGGCCAGTTGCTGAAACGATCTGTAATGAGCGATGTTGTTCAAATGGAAGGGCGATGGTTTCCCAATACAGTTATTTACAAAGATATGCTGAAACAGGGCGACGGAACTGAGTTTAAAATCACCGACATAAAATTCAACCAGGAAATTCCGGAGTATATTTTCTCAAAAGCAGCATTGAAACAATAATTTAAGAAAAAAGCTCCTGCAATATCTTAAGTGATTTAATTTCACCAAGATGTTCGAAATGCATATGGTAATATTCAATCAATTTTGCAGTGAGATACCCTCTTAAGTTTCTGGATATCCTAAGAGTGTTCAGCTCACCTGATTTAAGACCTGATAATATTTGCAGGGCTGCAGTTCCTTCCTGGTTCACATAGTAAGGATGAGGAGGTTCATATGGTACTATAACTCCCTTTTGCAGATCCAGCCAGCCTCCGGATCCCTCAAAATGCATATCCGGTAAAAATCCGAGATGCCCGGTAAGACGTAAAAGAAAGAAAAGGTGAAAATTACCCGGTGCACTCACATCAAGATCAAAAAAGAGAAGAGAATTTTTTATAAAATTAAACATCTCCGGAGAGCTCTCCTGCTCACGTAAAATTTTATTAAGCACTTCGGAAAGAAAGAGGATCTGTGTGGATTTACGGATGTCAAACGGAATATTCTGGTAGGCCGGATGATTTTTTATCTCTTTTACACGCTGCACTTCACGTGAATCTTTAATGTAAGCTACTACATCCACGAGGAATAGTGGCTGAAGAATCTGCCGGTGCTTTGATTTTCTTCCCCGCACAGCATTTATTATATAAGAGCTCCTTCCAAATTCTTTTGTGTAAAGATTTGCAATCAGACTGCTTTCACCATACTTTATCACTTTCAGTACTATCCCTTCCGTAGAAACAAGCATTTTATTTTGAATTAAGAGTCGGATCTGAAACGGATATTTCGCTCCTTTTTATAAAATATCAACGTATAAAGAATAAAAATTTTTGCTTTTCAGAGTGAAATCAGTTAACAAAAAGCAGTTTCTCTATATGAGTCTGGTTACCATCTTTTGAAGTGCAAAAAACAAGATATACCCCGGTTTTTACCCGCTTTCCGTTAAGGTTATTGCCATCCCATACTGCCTGTCCTCCAAGTGAAGTTGTTTTGAAAACCAGGTTGCCTGCAATATCAGTAATCTTAACATCCGTTTTTTCCATCAGTCCGGTCACAATAACAGATCCGTCCCAGGTCTCCCTGACCGGATTAGGATAGACGTATACATCCCGGAATGCATTATTCCCGGCAATGGCATCACCCTGAAATGAAACCAGGCCTTCACTGGTACCGAAATATACCTCACCTGAAATCTGATTGACAGAAACAGAGGTTATATGATTTGAGAGAAGCGGACTGTTATTCTGATCAAAATGTGAAATCTCCTCTTCTCCATTCTCAGATACAAGGTAAACTCCCGATCCCCTGGTCCCAATCCACTTTCTGTTGGCTCCGTCAACAGCAATTGCCGTTACTGTCTCTGTTTCAAGAAGAGGATGATACAATCCGTCACCGAGATCAAGGCCGGGTTGGACAGCATAAAAATTATCAATATCCCAGATGCGTTGCGGACTGTTATATACTGCAACACCTTTTGATGTGCCAATCCAGATATCCCCTTCAATATCCTCTGCAATGCAATAAACATCATTCATCCTGGTATATATCTCCTTTACACCATTATTGAAGTACGATGTCACCAGCAATCTCTTTTTACGGGTTCCTGTCTTATCAACCACATAAGCATCGTTTCCCCTGGGCACCAATATCCATTTATCATCATTCTCAGTCACGATCAATTGCCCGATATTTTTTGAGCCGGCAACCTCAGGGAGTGCAAACGATTCCCATTCCCCTCCGGGTGAAAGTTTAAACAGATTCCGCGAGACCTCAGAGTTTGTTATCCAGAGATTTCCCCCCGAATCAAAATCAAGTCCGCCTACTCTCACATATGGTTCGTCAGGCTGACCCGGAAGTGCGCTAAGCAAAGGGCTGTTATGATTTGTATACCTGTTAATCAGATCATTACCTGAAAATTCGAGAAGTCCGCCACCCCAGCTCCCGGCAAAGAAATGGTCGGGATCAGCAGGATCCACAGTCAGGGTAACTATATCAAAAAATTCATCCATTTCAGGAATTTCGCTTTTTGAAAATTCAGTCCATTCGCCATCCCTGTATAGTCTTACGCGGGGACGCTCCCATATATTGCTCCATGCATCGGTGCGGCCTCCGGGAACACTCCACAAGTCGTTATTAATCCCAAACAGAAAAAATACTTTGTTGTCGGGCGGACCGTCAGGGAACATATATTCATGATCTTCTCCGGAAACCTTTACAAGTCCGTATTCATAATCACCTATAAAAAATGTGCCGTTTGAAGAGAGCAATGCACTGTGGGGATTGACAGGAAATATTTCATCATTGCCAAACCTGTATCTGTTAAGAAAACCTACGATAAAGTGATCACGGTCAATTACCCAAACCTCTGATCTGCCGGTTACAACCATGAAGTCACCCTTCACCTGCAGGTCATTTACATAATTGATCTGCGGTAAATATGGCTCCCAGATTGTTCCGTTCAGCCTGTACATAGCATCTTCATTAAATCTGTCAGGAGTATAATCAGCTATTAAAGATCCGGAATGTACGGCAAGGTGACTGAATTTTTCATTTTCGTGAGGAATATCCGTAATCTTAATCCAGTTTCGATAATCAAGCAGATTAGCATTGTCTTTGTCAGCATGAAGAATGCCATTATCAGTTGCTGCATAGATATATGATCCGAAAATCCCGACATCATTAACGCCCAGAGCTTCTCCTCCCTCGCCAATGAAATAGGTATCTTTAATCTCCCGCCTGTCCAGATTCAGGACTACAATGCCAAATCCACATGATAAATAGGCGTGGTTTGCAGAAATGGTAATGTTATTAACAGATTTATCGCCTGTTATCTGCTTACGCATAATATCTGAAAGATTTACCACCTCCGACTCAAAAACCAGATCGATATTACTGTTTGTATAGGCTACAATAAGCACCCGGTTATCTTCGCCATAAGCAATATTATCTATTCCGTAGTCATTCAGACCGTCTATCTCTGAAAATCTTTGAACACTATTGTCATCAGTATTATAATAGAACAATCCCCCTTCGGTTGCACAATAGATCCTGGAGCCACCCTCTGCAACCTTCTTTGCGTTGGAAAAAGAAAGATAGTATTTCCATCTGTTTTGAAGATCTTGCGAATTAGCTTGAAAAAGACAGATATATAAGATCAGAAATAAAATTATTCTGTTCATTAATTGATTCTTTCCGGTTCATAACGTTTTTAAATAGTCAACCAACTTTCTGACTGCCATTCCGCGATGACTGATACTGTTTTTATCTGAAATATCCATCTCTGCAAATGTCTGGCTATAACCCGCCGGCACAAAAACAGGATCATATCCGAATCCGTTGGTTCCTCTTTTTCCCCTGATTATTTCACCTTCCACAACACCTTCAAAATACTTCTCACTGCCATCAATGATCAGGGCAATAACTGTTCTAAAACGTGCTTTACGGTTTTTTATTTTGTCCATCTGCCCCAACACTTTGTCCATATTGGCTTCTGAATTCTTTTCGTCACCGGCATATCTTGCAGAATAGACTCCCGGTGCTCCGTCCAGTGCATCAATTTCCAGTCCTGTATCATCAGCAAAACATGGATAGTTATAATTCTTATATACATACATTGCCTTCTGCAGTGCATTCCCCTTCAATGTTTCCTGATCTTCAGAAAGTTCTTCGTAACAACCTATATCTTTCAGGCTAAGTAACTCAAAACGCTTACCCAGTAATAATTGCAGCTCTTGTAATTTGTGTATGTTATTGGTGGCAAATACTAATTTCATAAATAAAACTTTTAGCCATACCATTTTCTCTCCCTGGAGTGATTTTCAGCCAGGGTAGTATAAACAATATTAGCATTATCAATGACTTGGAAATCAAACATTCCCACACAGATGAAGTCAGCTCCGTTCTTAAATGAATAATTAAATCCGTCTTCAGGTTTGATAGCCCCTGCAGCCAGTACTTTATAGGCAATCCATGGTATATCAATATTTTTAAAGAAATTCGTTGTCTCTTCCGCATCAACGCACCATATATTATCGTGCTGCATATTGTGATCAAGACTGCTACCCTCATTAACGATATATTCATTCCTGTTTTCTGCAGGGTGAGCCGACCAGTACTGGTCATGATGTAATGTTTTCATCAGGAAATCGGGTTCGATGCCATAATCCAGGCATCGTTTCACAGTATTAATGGCATGTGCTGCAGTACCGGCGATAAGTCCTTGTGATTTAATAAATTCAATAGGTTTTGCCAGAAAGTCCATCTTGTCATTATACACAATTTTATCGGCAATATTCCCCATTACGAATGCTCCTATAGCCCCGGAATCAATTGCCAGTTGAATATTGGAGAGATCGTTCTCATTTGGATATGTTTGTGCAAGCCATTGCATTTTTCCTCCTCTTCTCCAAAATTCCTTAAGAATTCTTATTGTCTGTTCATCAGTCCTGAGAATCACAGTATTAATACCTACATCCTGATAATACCAAAGTGTCTCTATCACTTTTTCATCACTATGATATTGCTTTATCCACTTTGAAACATATATAAGATCACGGGCATGTGCAAAACCGGCAATAAGATTTCCGCCTGGCAAAAGTCGGCTGATCTCAACATTTTTAATCTTTCCTGCCGGCATTTGCCCTACCAGTTTGTTAAGGTCAAAATTTTCTCTTACCATCAATGAGGCACTGGAAACGGCATCAGCTTTTTTAAGTCCCTCTTCTTCGAAGCTCATCCAGCCAACCTTCTTTGCCATTCCGAAAAATACTCCTCCGAAAACAGGGAGGACAGCCAGGTTTTTGATAAACTCTCTTCGCTGACTGCTGGTCTCCAGAATCTCATGATTAACCTGTTCAGGGAATTTTTTGTTAATCCTGTTTTGCTGAATCACCTTGATCAGACGGTCGATACCCCAGAGAAAATCCTTGCGGATAAATACAAAAGCCATCAAAACAGCTGCTTCAATTACCTGGTAATTTATTATAAAATAGTGTCCTTCGGAAGATGGTTTCAAAAACGGAGGAGAGGCAACATAGTACATTGCAAGTAACAAAACTCCCGCAGCACTGGCTATCCTGGTAAATACTCCCAAAATCAAACCTGTGCCAATAAGTACGAGTCCCCAGATATTTAAAAAATCTGCTACTGCCAGAGCATCAGGATTGGTTATCAACCAGCGGAAGAAATCTGAAAAAATCCACCTTGCCTGAGATAAGTATCCGTAAGCCGACCAATTCTCTGCAGCAAGTTTAATAATACCCTCATATAAAAAATGCCATCCCACCAGTACCCTGATTGTAGTCAGTACCGCAGGCAACAATTGTGAATAATTTTTTTCTTTCATTAGACTTGTAAAATTAAATGAAACACTCTTTTAACCGAAACCAGAGTTATCCTTTTTTCAGTTTAACCAGGTTAAACATTGCCCGGTTAATCCATACAGTTTTCATATATAACACCTTATATACCTGATTGTTTAACTGTTTTTATTAATTATATCAACTATTATACTGCTCAATATTAACGCTTTACAATATCTTCATTGCATTTGAGCGCATTAAGTTAAATTTTTTAAAAATAGTAATTTTTTTTAATCAAGCTACTTTTTGGTTTTCACACAGGTTAATCGGCTAACACTGTCGTTTAATAAATGATATTCAAATATATCAGAATAGTCCTTATGCATTACAAGTCAGTTGAGAATATGCTTGTAGAATATTTTTATACCGACTCATACAGGTATAAATAAAATGAGGCTGATCTGTAATATTTCAGCCTCATTTTGATGGCAGGGTGTGCCATTCTCATGATCTTTAAGTTTGTTCTGCCCTATTGTCAAATTTAAAAAGGACAGTATTGTTTCAAGATCAGATACGCACGCCTGTTGTTCCTCCTTCAGACAGTGTAATATCATGGGGAACATTATTCTTCCATGAACCACAGGTAAAATCAGGTATATCGATAGAGCCGGAACGGTTTGCGACCGACCACTCACTCAAAGGCCCTATGACACTCCAGGAAGCGGCATCATATACATCCATATCAACAGGCAGCCCGTTTCTCAGACAGTCAATCAGACGCCAGTCCATCAGGAAGTCCATTCCGCCATGTCCGCCAATCTTTTCTGCCATCTCTCTCATCCTGGAAATGATAACAGGATTATTTTCTTCTTCCAGCTTTTTAAATTCTTCTTCCGAAAGCCAGTCTTTATGTCCTACAGCAATCCTCGGGGGCAACGGATATTTCTGCGCAACAGCTTTGGTACCACTCACCAGATGAAGACGGGAATACGGTCTTGGTGTAGTAACATCATGTTGCAGCATAATAGTCTGGCCCTTCACTGTCCTGATCGTTGTTGTATTCATGTTACCTCTGAAATTGCCATCAACAAATTGTCTGAAATACTCTTCCGATTCAGTGAGCCTCTTTGCAATATCATTCATCATGAAATCATCGGTCTGCATGGAAACCAGATATTCCATTCTGTTACCCCTGTTAATATTCATTATTTGCGCCACCGGTCCAAGGCCGTGAGTTGGATAGAGATTCCCATTCCTTGTCATATTTTGATTCAGCCTCCAGCTTCTTCCCGGCTTGCCCCTGAAGAATAAACTCTCACCTATTTCATGGATATAAGCACCTTCGCAATGAATAATATCACCGAAAAATCCCTGGCGGGCCAGATTCAGAGTAAGAAGTTCAAAGAAATCATAACAACAATTTTCAAGCATAACACAGTGCTTCTTTGTCTTTTCTGAGGTCTGTACAAGTCTCCAGCTATCCTCAACTGTTATGGCTGCCGGAATCTCAGTAGCTGCATGCTTGCCATTTTCCATTGCAAATATGGCCATGGGAGCATGAAGCGGCCAGGGAGTGGCAATATAAATAAGATCAAGATCGTCTCGTCTGCACATCTCCATCCATGATTCATCAGATCCTGTAAATGCCTCGGCCGGATGACCCTGGGTTTTTATCCTGGCCTTAGCTTTTTCAATCTGTTCCGGCTGAACATCACATAATCCCCTGATCTCAACTCCCTCAATATAACTTAGCCTTGTAACAGCTCCTGAACCTCTTCCTCCGAGACCAATAATTCCCACTCTTACCTTATCAAGCTTCGGAGCACGGTAACCTGACATGTTAAAAATCTGGGAGTATCCCTTTGCTACCTCATCAGGAATATTTGCCAGCGTTGATTTTTCACTGTTTGTTCCGGAGGAGTCACCCCCCTTAAAATTACATGAACCGATAAGTCCGATACTGGTCAGACCAGCCATCTTCAAAAAATTTCTACGATTACTTTTCATTTTAATCTGTTTTTTTTCCGCTTCAAACAAATTTCTCTAAAATATTTAATTTATACCCACGGAATTATACAAGTTGCTTTTATTGATAATTAATCTTCATATATCTGTCAAATATTTCAATAGTTGCCTTTTTGCAACATAAGTAAATTGCATTTCAAACCTGTTAACAGGAGCATGTCCTTCTTCAGTAATATTTACAGAAATTCTGTCACGTCTGAATCATCAAAACTATAAACTTTTTTAAATATTCATGCGCAAAAAAATAAATTCACCTTTTAAAAATTTAATAATCGATTTTATATAGAGTACTTTTAATGAAATATTGAACAATAGATACTATTGTTATTGCACCTTAAAAACATTTACATAAATTTGTGAGTGGAGTTCTTATCACTAAATCGGGTATTTTTTCCTCTTCATGTCTTATCAAAAAAAGCAGGAGAGGATCGGGACGGTTTATGGTCAGGCTTAATAAGCCTGAAAAAAATCAGCCTAATAGCTACTAATAAAGGGAAAGAACTAAATAATATTAACAACAGGTTACAAAAACCTGATTGAAATGCAGAAATAACAAATTGCACAACCTCTTGAAAAAATCAAGGATGATTGATTATTTATTTTTAAACTTATTTATATTATAATGCAGTATTATAAAAGAAGAGAATTTATCCAAAAATCAGTAGTTGCCCTGAGTGCTGTAAGTCTTGCAGGACTCCCACTCGCATGCAGCAGCAATGATAAAAGAGTATTTAAATACGCTCTTTGTAACGAAAGTCTTCAGGAATTCAGTTGGCCCGAACAATGCGAAATTATTGGAAATGCGGGTTACGACGGAGTTGAAATAGCATCATTTACTCTTGTCAAAGAGGGAGTTCAGGAGTTGACTCCTGCAATTAGGAAGCAGATGGTACAGGACATGAAAAATGCCGGTATCGAATGTGCAGGACTGCACTGGTTGTTAACACCTCCTCCTCAGGGTTTGCATTTTACTACTCCGGATCAGCAATTAAGGCAAAAAACTATAAGCTATCTCGATCAGTTGATTGATTTTTGCGGGGATATGGGCGGAAAAATCATGGTATTCGGATCTCCACCGCAACGAAGTACGATGCAAGGCATTTCCGTTGAAGAGGCAACCGGATATTTTGCTGAAGGACTGGCGCAGGTTGCTGATCATGCTCAAGACCGTGACGTTACCATTCTTATTGAACCCTTGCCGCATACGAGTACAGACGTGGTTAACACTCTGGCAGAAGCGCTCACCATAATTAAAAAAATCAACCATCCAGCTATCAGCACAATGTTTGACTTTCATAATACACCTGATGAAACTGAACCATTCGTCGATCTCATAGTAAAATATTACGAACATATACAGCATATACATGTTCAAAATATGGATGGTACCCTTATTACCTCTGATAATATTCCGCAGGATTTTATCCCTGTTTTTCAGAAACTCAAAAAATTGAACTTTAAAAAGTGGATTTCACTCGAAGTTTTTGATTTTAAACCCGGAGGTAAGTTCATTGCAGAAGAGAGCATGAAGACATTTCTTGAGATTGAAAAGATGATCTGAGAAACAGGATAAGATTTAATGTTGCATTGATTCCCTGAAAGAGGATTCAATCACAGGTACAAACTTCAAGACAGTCAATAATCTGGCTCAGAATATCGTATTTCAGATAATAGAAGGTGTTTTTGCCTTCACGTCTGGAACATAGTACTCCTTTGTCTTTTAAAATCCCCAGATGATGTGATGTCGTTGATTGTTCAATTTTAAGTAATTCATGAATCTCGGAAACAGTTAACTTTTTGCCACCTCCCAGATGTTTTAAAATGGCAATCCGCATAGGGTGGGCAATAGCCTTTAACATATTTGCAGCAGTTTCTAACCTTACAGAGTCCAACTCCATGATTGCATCCATTTAATTATATAACTATTAATAAAATTACAAATATATAATTATTTACTGTTGATTTTACAGGAATATTTCTGCTTTTAAACCAAATTAATGCCTTTACAAGAAAAAAATATTTCTGATTGAGGGCTTTATTCAACTAATTATTTTATGTTCGTTCTCTAAAATATAAATTTGTTTTTAGCGGAGAACAGGAATGACAGAAACAGAACAGATAAAAAATCCAATCAGAAAAGAGTTGGAGTATTTTGAAGGGTACTATAAGGATGCTCTTAAAAGTGATATTCCCCTTCTCAGAACAATTCTCAATTTTTTATACCGCACCAAAGGTAAAAAACTCAGACCTATGTTTGTTTTTCTGTCGGCAAAACTTCACGGAGAACCAAATGAATATTCACAACTTGCCGCCTGCTCCGTAGAACTTCTTCATTCAGCTACTCTTATCCACGATGATGTTGTTGATGAAGCTTACGAACGAAGGGGGACTTTCTCCATTAATGCACTTTGGAAAAATAAACTTGCAGTGCTGGTTGGAGATTATATCTTAGCCAAAGGACTCCTTATGCAACTTGAAAATAAAAAATATAATTTCCTTCATTTGATCTCGCGGGCTGTTCAGGAAATGAGTGAAGGAGAAATTTTGCAAATAAAAAAAAGCCGGAAACTTGATATTGACGAAGAGACTTACTTCAAAATTATTGAAAAGAAAACGGCGTCACTGATTGCAACATGTATGGCTATTGGTGCTGCATCAGTGACCGATGATGATGAGATTTCTGATAAAATGTTCCGCATTGGACTGGATGCCGGTATTGCTTTTCAGATTAAAGATGATATTTTCGATTATCAGAAAAAGGGTATATTAGGTAAACCTACAGGTAATGATATTAAAGAGAAAAAAATCACCCTTCCGCTGATCCATGTTCTCAACAACTCCGGCACATCAGAAAAACAACGAATCCTGCGGCTGATAAAACGGCAAAACAAAAATTCGGTTGTTGTTGAAGAGCTTATAGATATGGTAATAAAAAAGGGAGGACTGGATTATGCCGCTCAAAAAATGAATGAATTCAAAACCAGGGCTGTTGAGGGATTACTGCAGTTTAAGGAATGCGAGGCAAGAGATTCTCTTATACGTCTTATGAATTATATAACCACAAGGAATAAATAATTTATTTACAGACTGATTGCCAAATATCAGAAATCTTTTTGCTTTGAGTCAATAATTATTGTAACTGGTCCGTCGTTCACCAGCGAAACATCCATCATCGCCCCGAATATTCCCGTACCTGCCTTTTTACCAATCAACTCTTCGGTTTTTGCAATGAATTTCTCATACACGGGCACTGCAAAATCCGGTTTTGAGGCTTTGATATATGACGGGCGGTTACCTTTTTTGATATTTGCATGCAGGGTAAACTGACTAACAATCAGGATATCACCTTCTACATCCTGAACTGAAAGGTTCATCACTCCTTTTTCATCATTAAATATCCTCAACCTCACAATTTTATTGGCAAGCCAGTCAATGTCCTCATCTGTATCAGCATCTTCAACACCTAACAGGATCAGCAATCCCTGATCCACAGAAGATATAATCTTGTTTTCAACAGTAACTTTTGCTTCTTTAACTCTTTGTATCACTGCCCTCATTGTCTGTATTTTTTATTTTATTCACAATCTGAATCTGATCAGAAAAGAGTAATTTTCACCCTGATTAAAATGAGCAAAAAACTAAACATTTCAAATAAACTTTTGTTAATAAAGGCAAAATAAAAAAATAAAAAATTGAATAGCTACATATGAAACGAGCATGCTTGTAAAATAACAAAAAATTATGATTAAAACATATGCGAGTTAAATATGATATCTTTGAAAATAAACAATTTCAATCATATGAAGAAGTATCTTATAATATTAATTCTTTTTGGAGCAGTTGGATGTTTACCACAAAGGCAGGTTGACTCTGAACCGGTTATAATCCGAACAAATCCTGATAATTCTGTACGACAGATAGAAATAGAATTTCAGAAGGGTGAATCATATAATCACCCTTCACTGGCTGTATGGACTGAAGATATTGAAGGTAACTATATTGAAACACTTTATGTAACAAATTATGTTGCCAAAGGTATATTCGGGCACGGTGAAATTTCCCCGGGCAGATGGAAAAATGAACCTGGCGAAATACGCCGGCCGGCAACTCTTCCTTACTGGTCGCATAAAAGAGGAATCAAAGCTCCCGACGGTCTCTATATACCCTCACCTGAAACACCAATTCCGGATGCTTATACATCAGCCACTCCACTGACTGATTTCAAACTTCAAACGGCTACAAGTTTTTCAGAAAACAAAAAATTCAGGGTGCTGATGGAGATTAACCAGGCCTGGGACTCAAACATATACTGGCATAACAATAAATTTCCCGGAAATATTAATTATTTCGGATCATTGCAGCCGGCTCTGGTCTATGCCGTAACTGTAGATCCTGCTGAAACAGGGATCGAATATCATCTGAATCCAATTGGTCACAGTCATCCGACAGGTGAAAACGGGAAACTTTTTACAGATATAACAACCCTGACAACAGCAAAAAACATTGCCGGTAAGATTATTGTCCGGCTGAAAAATTAAAACGAATGAAAATAATAAAAATACTAATCCTTATAATATTGCCAATATACTCGTTTTCGCAGGAAGCCTCATTAAGAGGCCGGGTAGTTGATGCAGTAAACAATGAACCAATGCCCTTTGTAAATATTATTGTAACGGGCACAACTACCGGAACTATAACCGATTTGGACGGAAATTTTATTCTGAACGGACTGAAGCCCGGATTTATAAGATTAGAAGCTTCTTTTATAGGTTACAAAAAGGCTGTTTCTTCTGAAATTGAAGTTAGTGTGGCCAATACCGGTTTTATTGAAATTAAAATGGAGGAGCAGAAAAAGCTTATTGAAGAGGTAACAGTAACTGCTTCCCCGTTTCGTAAAACGACTGAAAGTCCGGTATCCTTAAGAACCATAGGAATCGGTGAAATTGAGAAAAGTCCCGGTGCAAATCGTGATATTTCAAAAGTTATACAATCGTTCCCGGGAGTCCAGTCAACACCTGCATTTCGTAATGATATCATTATCAGGGGAGGAGGTCCGTCAGAAAGCCGTTTCTATCTCGATGGTGTCGAGGTCCCGTTCATTAACCATTTTGCCACCCAGGGTGCTTCAGGAGGACCTGTAGGAATAATTAATGCAGACTTTCTGAGAGAGGTAAACTACTATTCCGGAGCTTTCCCGGCAAACAGGGGAAATGCACTCAGCGGGATACTTGAATTTTATCAAATCGACGGGAATGAAAACAGGCTTAAAACTCAGGGTACACTGGGTGCATCAGAAATTGCCGCCACCTTTGATGGCCCTCTCAGTGAAAATACTACTTTCGTAATGTCAGTGCGCCGTTCCTATCTGCAGTTTCTCTTCAGCGTTCTTGAACTCCCTTTTCTCCCAAATTTTACTGATATGCAGTTCAAAGTGCGTTCACGTCTCGATAAAAAAAATGAAATTACATTAATCGGACTGGGTGCGTATGACCAAAACGACCTTAACCTCGGAATTGAAGATCCGGATGAACAACAGCAGTTCATATTAAGCTCGTTGCCTGTAAATATCCAGTGGAACTATACATTAGGTGCTGTTTACAAGCACTTCCGTGATAATAGTTACCAGACAGTAGTACTGAGCAGGAGTCATCTTAATAACGGCGCTTATAAATATCTCGAAAACGATGACAGCTCAGAGGATAATAAAACTATAGACTATTCATCAGAAGAGATTGAAAATAAGCTGAGACTTGAAAATACAACTCGCATAAGTGACTTTAAGATCAATTTCGGAGGAAACCTTGAACTGATCAACTATAAGAATTCAACTACAGCAAAACGTTTTTACGGAGACGGCCTTGTTGATGTTAACTATGACACTGACCTGGATTTGGTAAAATGGGGACTTTTCGGTCAGGTAAGCAAAAATCTGATTGGCGAAAGAGTGGCCCTTTCACTGGGAGTGAGGGCAGATGCCAATAACTTTACAACGGATATGAGTAATCTCCTGAATCAGATATCACCACGTTTCTCGGCTTCATATTCACTGACCCGGCAGTGGAGCGTGAACTTCAATACGGGAAGGTATTACCAGTTGCCTCCCTATACCACTCTGGGTTTCCGGCAAAACGAAGCATACATTAATAAATTCAATAACCTTAAATATATTGCAGTTGATCAGTTAATAGGAGGATTTGAATACCGTCCTTCATCAACAGTTCTCTTCTCACTTGAAGGTTTTTGGAAAGACTATTCTCAATATCCCTTCTCTGTAAATGACAGGATAAGTCTTGCCAACAAAGGAGCAGATTTTGGCGTTGTGGGAGACGAAGAGGTAGTTTCAGTATCAGAAGGACGCGCTTTCGGTGCTGAATTTCAAACAAGGATAAACACGACAAACGGATTTAATTTCAATCTGTCTTATACTCTTGTACGCAGTGAATTTCAGGACTTTTCAGGCACATATATACCTACCAACTGGGACTCAAAGCATCTTCTGAATATAACAACAACCAAAGAGCTGAAGAAAGGATGGCGTGCCGGTGGCCGCTGGCGTTACGTAGGCGGGTTACCATATACTCCTTATGATCTCGACCGCAGTTCAATTGCAGAAGCCTGGAATATTGCAGGAGGGCCTTATCTTAACTATGCATTGCTCAATTCAGAAAGATTCAAACCGTTCCACCAGCTCGATGTAAGGGTAGACAAATCATTTTACCTGGAAAGGCTTACTGCAAAATTTTATTTAGACATACAGAATCTGTATAATTACCAGGCAGATCAGACGGATATCATTGTTCGTAATACTGATGAAAGCGGCAGGTTCATCACAACTGATAACGGTACCCGTTATGAACTGAGACAGGTTAAAAATACCACCGGGACAGTTTTACCTACTGTTGGTATTATACTTGAATTTTAAACAATTAATAATCATATGCTTTGTGTCTGCCTTGAAAATACTGATCCCTGGTTTTGTCTTGCTGCAGAGGAGTACTTTTTAAAAAGCTTCAGTGAGGAAATCTTCATGTTGTGGCAAAGCATTGATACAGTGGTTGTGGGTAAGCATCAAAACGTTCTTGCTGAAATCAACTACCCTTATACTTTAAAGCATAATATAAAGATTGCCCGGAGAATCTCAGGTGGCGGAACTGTGTTCCACGATTCCGGAAATGTAAATTTCGCCTATATAAAAAATATAAAAAACAGTTCAGAAATCAACTTCTCTCATTTTACAAAAGAAATTATTCACTCCCTTTCAAAGCTGGAAATAGAGGTAACCAGCTCAGGCAGGAGCGATTTGATGATCGGAGATAAAAAAATCTCAGGAAATGCCGAGCATATATATAAAAACAGAGTGTTGCATCATGGCACCCTTCTCTTCAACTCAAACCTTGCAAAATTAGGTGCTGCACTTAACTCCGGTTCAGGAGGAAAGTATCAGGATAAGGCAGTGCAGTCACGCAGGAGTGAAGTGACCAATATATTATCCTTTCTTAAAAATAACCTGACGGTTGAGGATTTTATTAATTTCCTGACTGTAGAAAAACTTGAAACACGCGGCTCTGAAAGGTATATAATGAACGAAAGAGACCTGACTATGATACATTCACTTGCTGATAAGAAATTCAGAACCTGGGAATGGAATTTCGGATACTCCCCAAAATATGTTTTCACCAACAGCATTCAGTTCATGGGAGGCAGGTTAAACATCATACTTGATGTTCAAAAGGGTTTTATCAGGAATGCACAAATATCGGGTGACTACCTTTCACATGGACAATCTGTTATGTTAGCCGGTGAACTGAAAGGCAGAAGGCATATTTTAGAGGACATAAAAGATATATTTCGCATAACCGTCCCGGAACTATATATAACTGAATCTGCCCCTGGCATTCATGATCTGATAAATGAGGAACTGGTTTATTCTTTTTTCTGAATTAAGGGTAAAAAACCCATTTACAAATCCGGCTGAATAATTAAGACAACTATTCAAAGGAATTTAATGAGATACGAATCTGTCATAAATGCTTTCGATGGCCAATTAACCTGGATGAAGGAAGCATTTTAGCTTATTTTCAAATTTATTCAGAAAATATATTAAAATTCTCTGCAAAAGCCTTTTTAACAGACAAGAATAAAAGCTTTTAACAGGGTTAATCCTAAGGGAAACATTGTTCCCTCAGGATCAAACCCTTTCTTTATCTATTATGTGGGACAAACATAAAATGAGTTCAGAACTATTTTGGCAGCGGGTATCCTTGAATAGCTTTAAGATTCTCTGCTATAGCCGATTCAGGATATTCATAATCAGTCAACTGACCTGTCAAATATTTTTCATATCCTGCAAGGTCCATTAATCCGTGTCCACTGAAATTGAAGAGTATGACCTTCTCTTTCCCCTCCTCCCTGGCTATTTTAGCCTCATTTATTGCTGTTGCAATAGCATGGTTTGTTTCGGGAGCAGGAATAATCCCTTCTGTTTTAGCAAAAAGAAGACCAGCTTCAAAACACTCGCTTTGATGAATTGCCTGAGCCTCCATTAAGCCCTCTTTTAATGCTGCGCTTACCAGCGGGGCCATCCCGTGATATCTCAATCCACCGGCATGAATAGGAGCAGGAATGAAGGAGTGTCCGAGACTGTACATCGGCAGCAGCGGAGTCATCCTGGCCACATCGCCATGATCATACACAAAAGGCGCTTTAGTAAGAGTCGGACAGCTAAAAGGTTCAACACCAATAATTCTTATATCAGCACCATGCATTTTTTCGTACATAAAAGGAAACGATATACCTGCAAAATTACTTCCTCCGCCACAACAGCCGATTACAATATCAGGATTTTTAATTCCCGCTTTAGCCAACTGTTTTTTGGCTTCAAGTCCTATTACAGTCTGATGTAACATCACATGATTCAGTACAGAACCCAGAGAGTAACGTGTCTCCCCGGCAGGATCCGTAACAGCAGCTTCTATTGCCTCAGAGATGGCGATGCCAAGACTACCCGGAGTATCGGGAAATTCTCTGAGAATATTTCTTCCTGCCTGCGTCTCTTCGCTCGGACTTGCTACACAGGTTGCTCCCCACGTGTTCATCATCATCTTTCTGAACGGCTTCTGGTCAAAACTGACCCTTACCATATATACTTTGCACTCCAGACCTATCAGAGAACATGCAAATGCCAGTGCACTACCCCACTGCCCGGCACCTGTTTCAGTGGTAAGCCTCTTTATACCAAATTGCTTGTTATACCAGGCCTGAGCTACTGCAGTATTAGGTTTATGACTTCCTGGAGGAGATACACTCTCATTTTTGTAAAAAATCTTTGCAGGAGTACCTAATGCCTTCTCCAGATCATAGGCACGAACAAGGGGGCTGGGACGCCAGGCGGTCAATATCTCCACAATCTCTTCCGGAATATCAATCCATCTCTCCTGACTGACTTCCTGTTCAATAAGGTTCATTGGAAAAACAGGAGCAAGCATATCCGGTGTAATGGGATTCCCGTCGGGGCCCAATGGCGGATTAAGAGGATTAGGAAGATCGGGGGCAAGATTATACCACTGCCTTGGCATTTCCGATTCTTCAAGAAAAATTTTCTTTTGTCTGGTCATAATTCAATATTTTAAGTTATTTTTTAAAAAAAAGGGACTTGCTGCGTAAACAACAAATCCCTTTTCCGGTCTTTACATTCAGTAATAAATGTTTACGCAGCTTTATGAAAGTCGCGCCACCACCAATTACCGTTATATAAAGAATTAAATCTCACAGAATTTAAAAATAATTGACTCCAAAACTAATTATTATTTTTTTTATAACAAACAATTAAACTTATAATTTATAATAAATTTATTGAGTGTGATCAAAAATCATGCATCCGGGACACTTAAAAATATTAATTCAGAATAATTTCTCCTAAAAAAGATTCAAATCAAGTAGTCCGGTAATTCATTTTATAACACATCTCTGATTCTGCATGGAACCTTTTTTATCAGGCACCCAGATCCCAGCGTCTGAAATATAGTCCCTGACGGACAATAGGCAATGTCTTGTACTCGATATCTGCCATTTCGCTGTTACTCAGGGGAGAGAACTCTGAAGCAATCTGAACATTCTCTTCAATTTGTGTAATACTGTCAACGCCAATAATGGTAGTACTTACCGGCAGACTCATATTATAAGTCAACGCCTCTTTGATGTTGATGGTCCCCGGTTTTGAAGTACGCAACCTTTCGGGTTGCTCTTCAGCAGGAGGAGGCGTCCAGTTTGAAAGCATACGTCCCCTTGTAGCCACTTTCATTCCAATGATTGCAATACCGAGTTTCTGGGCTTCGGGCAACAGATAGTTCTTAAAGCTCAGGTAATGCACATCAGCAGCATTCACAGCAAGTAAGATGCTATCAAAAGGATATTCTTTGATAGCTCTCAGCAGTACCAAAGGTTCAAAATGCCCGGTAATTCCGAGATAACGCACCATACCTTCTGATTTTGCCTTTTCAAGAGCTTTTATTGCTCCGTCTTTGGCAAAAATCTGATCCATCTGATCCTGCGTCTGAATATTATGAAGCTGCCAGGTGTCAATATGGTCAGTTTGCAAATTTTTCAGGCTCTCTTCAAGTAGTCGCATGGAGCCGTCGTAAGTGCGGTCATGAGTTTTAGTCGACAGCCACACTTCATTACGCCTTGTTTTCATCACTCTTCCGATGTTTAACTGACTTACACCCCTGCCGTAAGAAGCAGCGGTATCGATGTAATTAACACCTAAATCAATGGCACGGTGAATAATTTTTTCAGACTCTTCTTCCCTTCCGGCAATTTCAAGAGTAGCCTGTCCTCCCAGACTTAAAATACCGACCTTATAACCTGTTTTCCCCAGTGATCTTGTAGGCATTGCACTGTATGTCACAGGATTAAAGGGATTTTGATCATTCTTTTTCACAGGAATACCACTGTACCCCTTTTCAGCACCTAATGATTTTCCCACGGTAACCGAAGCTGCAGCAGCAAGTCCGGTTCCTAAAAATTTTCTTCGATTGATGTTTCTCTTTTCCATGATCTGTGATTCTTCTTGTTTGTATATGATTATTCTGAATATATTGAGTACAATTTACTGATGATACATAAACTTTGATCTTTTTTATTAGATATTTTTACATTTTTACAGAGTCTTTTATAAACATTTACAGAATAATAAAACAAATTATTTAATGATTTGTTTGAAACCGGGTTTTTATCTATTTTTGCAACCCGTAATTATTATGGTCCCATAGTTCAACGGATAGAATAGCAGTTTCCTAAACTGTAGATCCAGGTTCGATTCCTGGTGGGACTACAAAAAAGTTTATTATTTATTTGAAAACGAATATTTTAATAGTGTTCGATTTCTTTTTTGGTCAACCATTGGTCAACATTTTGTTTTTAACCGTTATTTGCAACAAAAAATAATGCCTAAGTTTGAATTGTTATTCGTTGCCAGAATAATAATATTTGAATTTAGAGGGTTGGTAAAAATTACCGCCCTCTTTTATTGAGAATGCATAAAATCATTGGATTTGATGTTGCCAATATTAAACTTGAACGCCAGGATAAAATAGCCATTGCCAGGAACTGGTATAACCATATTCATGGTATCCGGCCCCTTTTGAGATATTTTCAAAAGACAAGAATTTATAAGTTAAAAGTAGCATAGTTCTACTTTGGGCGAAGGTGAATCAAATTATAATAATATAAGAAGACCTTCATAATTTGTTATAAGAATAGTACTATTAAAATTGATATTACAATTATAATTATGAAAATAAAACCCCAAACAGGATTTATGTCTTTTCCTGGTAATCGATTTTCTTTTTCATTGATTGATTTCTCTTTTTCATGTCTCTTAATAAAAGCACTAATAAATATTTTATCTCCACCGATTAATAATGTCTGGGCAGCTTTAGTTTTTTTGTCCCAAAAATTAATAACAAGATAATTTTTGTCTTTCAATTTTTCTTTACTCCCAATTCCTGACATTCCGCCAACAATTGCGCCCAATGGTCCTAAAATAAGACCACCAACTACTGCTCTTCCAATAACTGATTTGTCAGTCCTGATTAGCTCTTCTCGTGAAGTTTGTTTTAGGCTTATTATTTGAGAATTATGAATTGGATAAAATGTTATGCCTTTTAAAAATTGTATTCCATGTGTGTGCAAGATTACTTTTACCTTTCCACTGGGTATTTCTGTTACCACATTTTCATTATGGCTGTATTCGCCATCAAATGCAGCGTTTCCTCCCCAATTCACAATTTGTTTTCCAATTTCAAGATTTGTCGGTAATTCAGGAAATTTTAATAATTTTTCATTTTGAGACTGGATAACATCTATAGTCTGGTTCATTGGATTTCCGCAGTATGGACAAAATAAAGCTTTATCACTTATTTCTTTTCCACACTCAGGACAATTGATTAAAGCCATTTGATAATATTTTTGTTAGGTTGTTTTATATTTTTGCCAAATATTTTTATTCCAAAAGTCACTATTTTTCCAAAACGTTGAAACTTCCATTGGGATTCTATTCTTTTTCCCAAAATTTAATACGAGTGTTTCTTCTTCAATCTGTCCGTAATCATTCAAATTTTGTGTATTGTATGGAGGTGAAGAATAATAAATTAAAAGTCTTTCTGCATTATCAATATCTTGCGACCATTTTTCCTCATTAGGATTAATTATTCCTCCGAGTTGTCCGAGATAAATCTCTATTTCGGAAAATTCTTGTTCGAGCCAAAATTTATGTTGTGAAATCCGAGTTGAAAAACATTGGTCACAAGCTTTTCCTATGTAAAGAAGAGAATTTGGACCAAATATGTTATGAGTTCCATAAATTTGATAAATTCCAAAGTCTACATCAGAATGTAATTTTTCTGTTTTTTTTATTCTTAAGGGCCCTTGCCAATTAATTTCAATTATGTTCATTTTCTTCTTATAAAATTCTTACCTATTATGTATACCTATATATTTATTGTTTACGCTCTCGAAAACAAATATTTAAAATAATTATACTTTCAAATTTACGGAATTAGAGTGAGATAAAAAATGAAATTTTTGTCGTATATTTTATGGTTGGTACTGAAACAACTATTATTACTTGATAAAAGTAATTCCTCTGGGCGAAGGTGAACCTTTATAAAAATAAAAAAATATTAATATTTGAACATATAACAAACGGTAGTAAAATTAAATT
>ENA-OSEO01002005-OSEO01002005.1-sediment-metagenome-genome-assembly--contig:-NODE-2005-length-31869-cov-3.850749_pt1 | contig 31869 bp, 14 predicted proteins | sample MGYA00237883_ERZ534232 | MGnify/ENA metagenome assembly ERZ534232 | reverse complement strand
AGGACTCCCCGCTGCGGCGGAAGAACACGTTCCTCGTCGCGGTGGAGCGCCGCGATGGTGCGCGGACGACCGTCCGCCTGGGAGAGGAGACGCTCGACGTCCTGTCGTTCTCCACCTCGCCGCGCCTGTGGATCGAGATCCCCCCGGAAGCGATCGGCGTCCATCGCGCCGACCTGCCCGGGCCCCTTCGGGAGGGTGAGAACGTCCTTCCGGTGAGGATCGAGAAGCTCCGGCAGATGGGGGCACTACTGAACCTCGTCCTCGCAGGACGGGGATTCGAGTTGAACGCCCTTCGCCTACGGGGAGCGTCCCCGGACGGCGGTTGGGCGGTCGGAGATGCGGTCGCCATCGCAGTCCCGGGGGCTGCGGTCCGGACTGCGCCCGGAGAGGAGGGCATCGAATGAGACGCTTTGGAGTGCAGTGGGGCATCGTTGTGATGGCAGCGCTTGCGATCGGAGGGGCCGCGTGGGGCGGCCCGGCCGTGATCGTCCAGCGGGGGGAGACGATGGTCGAGGTCGACCTCGGCGCGTTGGACGATCGCGTCATCGGGACGGTCGCCTATCAGGGACCGGTCTTTGACGAGTCGGATCCGAACTGGAAGGACACGTCCGCCTACGAGGGGGTGCCGCTCGCGGTGGTCCTCGCACTCGTCGGCGGGCTCTCCGAAGAGGATGAGCTCTCTGTGATCTCGAGCGACGGGTTCCAGAAGCGGCTGACGTTCGACGTCGTCTCCGGTGCGACGCCGGCGGGGGCTGTCGTGCTCGCGCTCTCTCGCGACGACGATCCGGACTGGGAGGACGAACCGATGCTCGTCTTCCTCCCCGAGGATGGGCTCTTCTCGAACGACGACATGCTCGCCTCGCTCGGCCCCGAGCGCGCCCACTACTTCGGCGACCGCCCGTCGACCACCGGGATGATGGTGAAGAACGTCGCCTACCTGATCGTGAACTACGACGGAGAGCCGCTCCCACCGCTCCCCGGGACCGGCGCCGTTCCCGCGGCCGCCCCGGCGGATGCCGCTGCAGCGGATCCCACTCTGACCGTGCTCCGGGGAGGGGAGGAGCGAACGTACGCGCGAAGCGAGATGGAGGCGCTCGAGACGATCACCGCGCCCGGGACGTTCACCACCTCGGGCGGCACGGACTACACCGCCGTCTACACGGGCGTACCCCTGAGCGTCTTCATCGGGAACGCGCCGGCCGATGCGACCGTTCGCGTCTCCGCTGCCGACGGATACTCGATGAACTACGCCGCCGGCGTCCTCGCCGATCGCTCCGAGGGGACCTGGATCCTCGCGTACAAGGAGAACGGCGAGTACATGCCGTTTGACCCCGGCTACTTCCGGATCGTCCAAGTCGGGGAGGAGGACCCGCACTTCACGAGCTCCCTCTCGGCGAAGATGGTCGAGCGGATCGAGGTCCTCGGGACATACGAGCCGTACTCGCTCCGCGCCATCGGCGCCGTCGAGCGGATGTTCTCCCGGGAGGAGCTCGAGGCCGGGATCGGGTGCCCGTGCCACACGGCGACCGTCACCGTGACGAGCAAAGGGGTCACGCACACCTACACCGGCCTCCCTCTCTGGCGGCTGATCGCTTACGTCGACGATGCGGTCTTCCCGCCGATCGAGAAGGGGATCCACTACGACGATGAGGACTTCCACGATGCGCTCGCGGAGACCGGCTATCCGATCGAACTCGTCGCGTCCGACGGGTACTCGCAGACTGTCTCCTCGGACTGGATCACGCGCGACGATCGCTTCGTCGTCGCGTTCAAGGTCGATGGGGCGTTCCTCGATCCGGATTCGGACGGGTACATGCGCTTCGTCTTCGATGACTCCGTCGAGCTTCCCGCCGGGGCTTCGCTGAAGAGCGTGAAGTTCCTGGCGGAGATCCGCCTCGATCTCGAATAGCGGAAGGGCGGTGTCTCAGGTACGTGCGGGCCGGCTGGAGGTTCGGGACCTCGTCCTGATCGCGGTTCTTGCCGCGATCGGCGGGGTCCTCTCGACCTATGTCGGCTACATCGGGAACCTGATCAACCGGCTCTTCGGCGTTCCGTTCGGAGCCGGGCAGTTGATCGCCGGTCTCCACGTCCTCTGGCCGATCCTCGCTCGCCTCGTCATCATCCGGTTCGGAGCCGGGACGCTCACTGGGACCCTCAAGGGGGCCGTCGAGTTCTTCTCGGGCGGGACCCATGGGGTGATCGTTGTCCTCGTCTCGCTCGTCGAAGGCCTCCTCGTCGACCTCGGAATGGGGGTCTCGCGGAGGCGCTCGTTCGCCTGGACGCTGGCGGCCGGTGCGGCGGCCTCCGCGTCGAACGTCTTCGTCTTTCAGGCGGTCTACTTCTCTGGCGTCCCCCTTCACTACGTCGGGATGATGGCCGGGCTTGCGGGCCTCTCCGGCGCCGCGCTCGGCGGCTTCCTCGCTTGGGATCTCGAACGCGCGATGGTCGATGCGCGGATCCTCCGCCGGGCCTCGCACAGTGAGACGCCGACCCGGCGGCGCGGGTGGGCGCGGGCGGTCTCCCTCGCGATCGTCCTCGCGTTTCTCGGAGGAGGGGTCCACTTTTACCTGAATATCTTCGATCCGTTTTTCGATCCTGAGACGGCGCGGATCGAAGGGCTCGTCGAGTCCCCGTACCGCTTCGAGTATCGATCTGCCGACGATCGGGCCGTCTCGGTCGTCGCCGAACTGCGGGGGAGCGTCACCTATGTCCCGGCGACGGAGTATACGGGGATTCCGCTCGGCGAGGTGATCGGCGCGGCGGTCCCGGAGCCGGAGGCGACGCGGGTGCGGGTCGTTGCCGGCGACGGGTACGAGGCCCGGTTCTCCCTCGACGATGTCCTCGCCGATCGATCGATCCTGCTCGCCGGCGACCGGGACGGCCTGCGCCTGATCGCCCCTGGGCGGGACGGCTCCGAGTGGGTGCGGGGGGTGGTCCGGGTTGTCATCGAGTGAGGGACACCGGCTGACGATCCGGGGGCTCTCGGTCTCGTATCCCGACCGGACGGCCCGGGCGCTCGACGGGGTCACGGAGACGATCGAGGAGGGGGAGATCGTCGCGGTCACCGGCCCGTCCGGTTGCGGCAAGTCGACCCTCTGTCGGACGATCGCCGGGTTCATCCCCTCGCTCGTCCCCGCCGACGTGTCGGGCGAGGTCTGGATCGGCGGCGGCCGCCTCGATCGGATCCCGACGGAAGCGGTCGCGGGGACGATCGGCTTCGTGCAGCAGGACGCCGACGCGCAGATCTGCACGCTCCGGGTCCGTCAGGAGATCGCATTCGGCCCGGAGAACCTGTGCCTCCCTCCGGACGAGGTCCGCTCGCGGGTGGAGGCGGCCCTCGTGGCGATGCGGATCGAGTCGCTCGCCGACCGGGCGACGCCAACCCTCTCCGGCGGGGAGAAGCAGCGGCTCGCCGTTGCATCGATCCTCGCCATGCGCCCTCGGATCCTCCTTCTCGACGAGCCGAGCGCGAACCTCGACCCCGAGGGGGCGCGCGACCTCTTCACGCTCCTGTCTCGGCTTTCCCGGGACGAGCAGTGGACGCTCATCGTGGTCGAGCATCGGCTTCGGCCCCTCTTAGGGCTTGGTCCGCGTCTCGTCGTCCTCGACCGAGGGCGGGTCGTCGCCCGCCGGGGCGGGCGAGAGCCGATCGATCTCATCGCCGAAGGGCTCCGGGATGCGTGGCCGGCGGTTCGCCGATCGGGACGGGACAGCCCCGTCCGGCTGGCGATCGAGGGCGTATCGTTCGGGTACGATCGCCCGCTCTTCTCCGATCTCTCCGGCATGGTGCATGGGGGTGAGATCCTCGGCGTAATCGGTCCGAACGGAGGCGGGAAGACGACGCTCCTCCGGCTGATCGCTGGACTCGAGCGCCCGTGGACCGGGAAGATCCGCCGACCCGGGGGCCGGGTCGGGTTCGTCTTCCAGCATCCTCATCATCAGATCTTCGAGCGGACGGTCCAACGGGAACTGCGGATCGACGGCGAGGCGAGCGATGACGAGATCGACGCCCGCCTCGCCGCGGCGCGCCTCGACGGCCTCGCCGCCGCCCCGCCGCTCTCGCTCAGCCTCGGGGAACAGCGCCGGCTCACCCTGATGACGGCGCTCGCCCGAGACCCCGATCTCGTCCTGCTCGATGAGCCGTTCATCGGGCAGGACCGGCGAAACGTTGTGTGGATCCTCTCGCGACTCCTCCGGATCCGCGACGGCGGCGGGATCATCGTCCTTGTCTCGCACGACATCGATCTCATCGGAGCCCTGTGCGATCGGGTTCTCTTTCTCGGTGACGAAGCGATCATCGGCCGCCCGGACGAAGTCTTCGCACAGCTCGCAGAGTCGGGGCGATCGCTCTTCACGCCGCTCGCCCGAGGAGGCGGATCATGATCCCACGGTTGGAATCGCGCGTCACGGATCGGGGCCTCCATCGAGCCGGGCCGGGAGCGAACCTCCTCCTGCTCGGTGCGATGCTCGCCGTCGGGTTCGCGACACCGAGCATCCTCCTCAAAGTGTCGGCGGTCGGGCTCGTCGTCGCCTTGATCGGGTGGTCGGGAGAGGGGATGGGGCGGTTCCTCTCGAGCCTCCGGTTCGTGATCGTCTTCTCCGTCCTCCTCTTTGCCGTCCAGGCGCTCGTCGTCGACGAGGGGCGGATCCTTCTCTCGTCCCCGGTGCGGATCACCGACGGCGGATTGGTCGCCGGCGCCGGGATGGCGCTCCGGTTTCTCGTCGTCCTCTCGTCGAGCTTCCTCTTCGCGCTCGTCGTCGATCCGGATCGGCTCGCCCGCTCGTTGATCCGCCTCCGGGTCCCGTACCGCTATGGGTACCTTCTGATCCTCGCGCTCCGGTTCGTCCCGTTCTTTCGCCGGGAAGCCGCGATCGTCCGCGAGGCGCAGCGGATGCGGGGGATCGAGACCTCGGTCCGGACACCTCGCGCTCTCCTCCGGACGATCCGCTTCACGTTCGTCCCCGTGCTCGTCTCCGGGTTGACCCGCGTCGACGCGATCGCGATGTCGATGACCGGACGATGCTTCGGACGGTTCCGGAGCCGCACGTCGGCGATCGTCGACCGACGGACCCCCGCCGACGCGATGACGCTCGTGCTCGCGCTCGCGGTGGCGGCCGCGGTCGGAGTGTCTCGAGTGAAAGGGTGGCCATGAGCCGGAGGATTCACCGCGGCTATCTCGCGGCGTTTGCCGTCGTCATCGTCGCAATTCTTGTCCCCTGGGGGGTCCGGCGCGCTTCTCTTTCGTTGGAGCCGACTGTCGAGCTCGCCCGATCGGATGGATGGATCCGGACGATCCGGCTGGCGGATCTCGAGCGGATGCCATCGATCGAGCGGCGGGGACGGTATCAGAACCAGTACGGAAACTGGCGCGACGAAGGTGTCTACACCGGCGTCCCGCTCACCGTCCTCCTCGCTGGGGAGGCCTACGACGCGGTTCTCGTCATCGCCGCCGATGGATACCGGGCGGAGCTGTCCCGGGCGCGGGTCGAGGACCCCGCCTACCCGGTCGTCCTCGCCTACGCGCTCGACGGGCGGCGGGTCCCGGAGTGGGAAGATGGCTACCGGATTGCGGTCCTCCCGGAGAGCGGTGAGGTCGGCAACGAGGACTACGGCCTCGACTCGGCGGGGAGCGTCTGGGTGAAGAACGTCATCCGGATCCGGTTGCAGTAGCCGGGGCGGATCTCCTCGCCTATGATCGGACGGGGGCGGTCGACGTGCGGATCGGAGGGATACTCGCCATCGCGGTGGCGCTCCGCCTTGTGGGGGCGGCCGCCGAGATCCACGTCCCCGCCGATCATCCGACGATCCAAGCGGCCGTCGATGCCGCCCGGAACGGGGACGTCATCGTGATCTCACCCGGCGTCTACGCCGAGCTGGTGACGATCCGGTTCCGCTCGGGGATCGTACTCCGTGGGGCGGCCGATGGGGGAGTCCCTGTCGCGGAGGCGTGCTGGACCGCGGCCGCCGAGCGGGCGGCGGACTCCGTCTTGATCGGAACTGTCTACGTCCTCGCCTCGGTCCGCGTGACGATCGAGGGGATCACAATCATCGGGCCCGGCCCCGCGGTCTACGTCGATGGCCTGCCCGGGTGCGAGTCGATGGACGTCTCGATCCGCTCCTGCAACCTGATCGCGTACTCCGGTCCGGCGATCGTTCTCGGCGACCACTATCGCCGTCTCGCGGTCTCGTGCACGAACGCGCACCTGCGGGACGGACGCTCGGCGACGATCGCCGCCTCTTCGGGCCGGGATCGCCGAGAGACGTTCGCCACATGCAACCGGTTCACCTACGATCCGCCGGCGATCGACCTCGCAGAGCGGAGCGGCGCCGACGTCGTCGTGGCCGTGATCGACTCGGGGATCGACCGGACGATCCCCGCGCTCGCCTGCCGGCTGTGGCGGAATCCCCTCGAGATCCCCGACAACGGCGTCGACGATGATGAGAACGGGTACGTGGATGATCTCTTCGGCTGGGACTTCCGCGACGACGACAACGACAGCCTGGCCGGATCCCGCCTCCATTGGCACGGGACGTTCGTCGCCGGACAGATCGCCGATGCCGTCGAGTCCCGGCTCCCGTCGGACGTGTTGTGTGCCGTGTCGATCATGGATCTTCGGATCCTCGACGGAGACGGCCTCTTCTACACGTCAGACTGGGGGAAGCTTGCCGCTGCGATCGACTATGCAGTCGACAACGGCGCCCGGGTGATCAACCTCTCGCTCTATGCGGCCGCGCCGCCGCCGTCGACCGTTCGCTCCGCGATCGTGCGCGCGGCCCGGCTCGGCGTCCTCGTCGTCGCGATCGCGGGGAACGATGCGGGTTCTCTCAGCCCGATCGCGACGTGGACCGACGTATTCTCCGTTGGGGCCGTCGACCGGGCCGGAATCCTCGCCCCGTTTTCGAACACCGGCGAGGGACTCGACGCGGTCAGCCTCGGCGTCGACGTCCTCTCCCTCGTCCCCGGGGGGCGCCTCGCCACCGGGACGGGGACGTCGTTCGCTGCGCCGCGGGTCGCGGGGCTTGCCGCCCTCCAGATCGCCGAGGACCCCGGGATCTCCCTCGCCGACGTGATTGCGTTCATCAAGTCGCGCGCCGTCGACGTCGGGCCGCCCGGGTACGACCCGATGACCGGCTGGGGCGTTGTCGAGTAGCTGGGCGTAATTCGGATTACCCTGTACCGGGGCCGTCGCACATATAATGGCGGTTGCGTAGATGGAGGGTGGGGCAGCGACCAAGGGAGGAGGCGCGGTGGGACGCAGGGAGAGAATCCGGAGGATTGGCGCTGCGCTGCTCGTGTCTGGGGTCTTCGCGTCAAGTGGGTTTACCTCGTTTTCGCAGATCACAGTTCGCGTCTGGGACAACGGTTCTGCAAAGGACGACCGGGCGAAGGTCTACGTCAATGGAGTCCAGCTGATCGGCGCCGAGGAGATTCTGGGGGACGGGTCCGGGTACACCCGCGCATCAGCGGACGGGACGACCTGGGACCTCGGCCGCCTTCCCTCTGGCGTCTACACGCTCACGGTCGAACACGCCCAGGACATCGACGCGCCGATCTCCGGCGACTGTGCGGAGGTTGTGGGAACCTACGGGATCGAGTTCGGGGGAGGCGGCGTCACGGCGGTCGACGATGAGGCATCGACGGACCGCGGCCGGCCTGTGATCGTGAATGTGCTCGCCAACGACCTCTGGGTCGAGGCGGGGGCGACGGCGACGGATGTCATCCCCTGTCCGAGCGAGCGCCCGGCGCCGACCGACCCCTGCGGCTGCGCCGAGCGAACGACGTTCACGACGACCTTTGAGGTGCTTGATTCTGCAGGGAGTCTCGAGATCTCCGGGATTGTGGACCCGCCGGTCGACGGGTCGGCGCAGATTTCGCCTGACCGTCGGTCGATCACATACGTTCCGGGGTCGACGGCGTGCGGATCCGATTCCTTCGAGTACGAGGTGGGAGGGCCGGGGGGCGCCGCGGGGACGGCCCGTGTGACAGTCTGGATCGACAACGCGGTGCCGATTGCGGAACCGGACGCGTACACGACGGTCGAGGGGGAACCCCTGTCGGTCGGCCTGCCGGGCGTGCTCGGAAACGATCTTGATCCGAACGGCGATGCTCTCACCGCGGTGGTCGTCTCGCTTCCGAGAGACGGGCTACTGACCCTTCGTCCGGACGGAACGTTTGTCTACCGGCCCAATCCGCGCTTTTTCGGTTCTGATTCGTTTCAGTATTCCGCGGACGACGGGTGTGGAACGTCCATCCCGGCCGAGGTTGTGATCGAGATCTTGCGCGCGAATCGCCCGCCGGTCGCCGATGCCGGTGGGTTCTACGAGGGGCGCGTCGGCGAACCGATCCGACTTGATGCGAGCCGCTCGTTCGATCCCGATTTCGGCGACCGGCTCGAGTACCGATGGGATCTCGACAGCGACTGGTACTACGACACGGACTGGCTCGAACACCCGTCGATTGAGATCGTCTGGGACGCCCCGTACGACGGGCCGGTGACGCTCGAAGTCCGGGATCTGCGCGACGGCGACCCGACGGGGACGCGCGCGGAGGACGCCGCGTGGGCGGCGATCCGCACCGTCCAGCAGATTCGAGCTGTGGTCTTCGAGGACATCGATCACGACGGAATCCCCGGGGCTACCGAGCCGAGGATCCCGGGCGTCGCGCTCTGGATCGGAGGGCGCTCGGCGACGACGGGGGGGGACGGCGAGGTGCTGGTCTCGCTCGACCCGGGTTCGTGGATTGTCCGGATCGAATCGGGAGCGGCGGACGTGTTGCGCGGGCGCGGGTATGAGTTCTCGACGGTCGAGACGACGGTCCAACTCGAGCCCGGAGCGACGGAGAACGTCGCCTTCGGAGCAGAGAAGACTCGCGGGACCCTCAAGGGCGTCGTCTTCCACGATTTGGATCGAGACGGCCTTCGCGGAGATGAGGAGCCCGGCATCGGAGGGCTGATCGTGACCCTGGATGGAGGGCGCGCGGTCCGGACGGACGAGGAGGGACGGTTCGCCTTCCCGGGCGTCTCGTTCGGGGAGCGCCGTGTGCGGGTGAACGAACCGAACGCGAAGGGCGTCGAGTGGATGCTCGAGTTCGATGCCGCATCCCGGGATCGTTTCGAACTCCCTTGGACGGATGAGACCCCGGCGAAGGGGTTCCTCGAGGTCGACGTGCGGACGACGAGAGGGGAGCGATGAGGCGGCGAGCGGTTGGGCTCGCCGCGTTCCTGTGTATCGCCCTCCGTGTGGCCGGCTCGGCCCAGGAGATCACGGGCCCTTCGCAGATGGACCTCTGCGATCGCGAGTCGTTTGCGATCGTGGTCAGGAATGGAAGTGTCGCGCAGAGTGCGTGTCAGATCACGATTACGCAGGCCCTCCCCAATGACGGCTTCGTCTACGTCCCTGGGTCGACGACGATCCTCGTCTCGGAGACAGGAGAGACAAGGAGCGACGATCCGGTCGACGGAGTCTGGGATCTCGATGCACTGCTCGGCGAGCCGTACGCGCTCCCACCGGGAGAGAGCATTGCGATCACCTTCGATCTGGAGACAACGTGTACGGCCGTCTCCGGAACGATCGTCGTCGCCGTCGACTACGTCGACTGCTCGGAGACGGGCGTCCCGCTCCGTACGACCGGATCTCACTCGGTAGAGGTCCTCCCGGGGGCGGTGGTCGTACGGAAGGAGCCGGTGATTGCCGACGCTGCCGTCGGCGACACCGTCGTCTGGAGAATCTGGGTCGAGAACACCGGACTCGGCGCCGTGAAAAACGTGGTCATCACGGACGCGTTGGGAGCAGGGCTGGCGTTCGAATCGGCGAGCGACGGCGGGACAGAATCCGGCGGAACCATCGTCTGGGACAAGGCGTCGACGCCGAGCCTCGCAGAGATCCCGGCCGGGGGATCCGTCTTCGTCGAGCTCGTCGCGCGGGTTACGGCCTGCGAGGGCCTCGAGAATCGAGCGGATGTCGCTTGGGGATGCGAATCTGGGGCAACGTGCTTCGACACAGGGACCGTGGGCGGGACTGCGACGGCCTCGATTCGGCTCCTCGCCGGGGTCCCAATCCTTCGGTTCGTCGCCCCGGCGATCTCGATCCCCTACTGCGCCGACGGGACGGCGGTGACGATTCCGATCGAGAACGTCGGGTCGGGTTCGGCACGAGCCGTCGCACTTTGCGCTGAGCTCGATGGGCTGGTCATCTCGAACGTCGAGGGAGGAGCGTCGTTCGACGGGTCCTGCTTCCGGATCGGGGCGATCGATCCGGGGACCACCTTCCTCTTGACGTTTGACGTCGCGTACGCCGGGGATTGGTGCACGGCGGCGCCGAGCGGTCGCCCCGTCTACGAGCTGAGCTACGAGGATGCTTGTGGGATCCCGTTTCATGCCCGCCCCCAGTTCGGCTCGGTCGGAGGTGGGGCTGGCCCCGCCCTCTCGGCGACGAAGAGCGGCCCGGTGGAGGTCCGACTCGGGGAGACGGTCGACTACGAAATCGTCGTCGCCTACGGCGGACCGACGGCCTGCGGGGATGGGGAGACAGGCTCGATCACCGTGATCGACGAGATCCCCGATGGGTTCCATATCATCGACCCAGGGGGCGGAACGATTCTTCCGTCCGGAGAGATTGAGTGGACGTTTGACCCGAGGACGGATCCGGAGCTCGTCACGTCGGTGACGATTGGGATCCCCGACGACTGCGGGCTCTGTTTCGGCGCCTATGAGAACGTCCTCCGTGCAACGGGGACCGGGTGCTGCGGGTGCGTGCTGGAGGCGACGGCGCGTGCGCCGATCGTCGTCGAGTGCGCGCTTCTGGCGACTGGGGAACTGACGGTGGCGCCGTCGGTGATCGAGCGCTGCGGGGCGCCGGCCTCGTTCCGAGACGAGTCCACCTACGCGGACGACCCCGCCCTCGACGGCGTCTCGCTCGACGAGTTGACCTACGAAGCGTTGGCCGGCGAAGGACTCGTCTACGTCCCCGGTAGCGCCGAGGTCACCGTCGACGGCGTGCCGGTCCCGTCGAGCGTCACGGACCTCACGCCGCTCGGCGGGCTCTCGATCTCAATCGAGGACCCGGGCCCGGCTCGGGGGCGGACCGTCATCTACGCGTACGATTTACGTGCGACGGAGGAGACGTCGATCGAGTGCGGCGGAACGCGGAGTTTCTTCGTCTGGTCGCGCCGAACGCTCGGCCCGGAGGCCCCAGCGGGGGCATGTGCCGAGTTCTACGAGACGACACCGATTGGGGTCGAGGCGCCCACGATGTCGGTCGCGATCTCCGGGGTACCGGTGATCCAGGACGAGTGCGGAACCTACGACGTGACCGTGACGCTGACGAGAACGTCTTCCCTTGCCGCTCCCTACGATGTTCGACTCGTTCTGTCCGGGCTCGAGCGGTTCGCCGTCGACCGATCGGCCGCCGTTTGCAGCGGGGTTCCAATGGTGGATGGCACGACGTGTACAGCTCCGTCCGGGGACAGTGATACGGCGGAATGGCGGTTCGGAGACGGATTCACCGCGGGCGAGACGGCGATGATCACCGTCCCGGTGACCGTCCCATGCGGGGCGTCGCTCCTCGCCCTTTCCGCGACGGCGCGGTTCGATGGCCTCTGTCTCGATGACGACGTCTACAATGACCTCTGCAGCTCATCGGGATCGGCATCCGCTGCGTTGTCGACCTCAGCCGACGTCTATCCCCGCGTGACCCCGGAGGTCATCTCCGCCGGGGAGAACGAAGTAACATGGAAAGTCTGCGTCCTCAACAGCGGAAATGGGACAGCGTACGGAACGTGGTTGGATCTTCGTCTGGGCGCTGGACTCGAGTACGCCTCCGCCACGATCGATACTGCATCGGGGGCGACAGAACGTATCGGAGCCGATCACACTGGCACGCCCATGAACGGCGCGAGTTGGGCGATCGCGGAACTGGCCCCCGGAGAGAAGCGCACGATCCAACTGACAGCGCGGCTGATCGATTGCGCAGGGCTGACGGTTGACGCGTCGACTGCCTGGGGGTGCGGATCGGACTGCCAACCTCCGAGGACGGAGAGCTCGTACGTGGTCGTCCCCCTATCGAATGTTGTCGCGACCTCGTACAGCGAGACACCGATCCCGCCCTGCGCGATCCGGACGGGAACGGTGACAGCGAAGAACGCCGGCGTCACGACCGTCTACGATCTCGTCGCCGAGGCGACGGTACCGGAGGGCCTGTTGTATGTGGGAAACGCCCACGTGCGGGTGGACGGCGGCCCATGGAGCGCGATCCCGGATCCCGTCGGAGCACCGGGGCCGACGCTCTCCTGGGGCGCAGACGCCGTCCCTGCCCTCGAGGCGCTCCCGCCGAACCGTCGGATCGACATTCGATTCGACGTCGCGGCCGACTGTGCGTTCTCCGGAGGGGCGCTCTCGTTTCGGGCCGCGTATCGTGACCCGTGCGGTGCGGAGAAAGGGTCGAACATCGGGCGGTTTCAGATCGAGGCCGCGACCCCCGCTCTCGACGTGTCGGTCCGCCGGATCACCCCGGCGGCGGGGGAACCGATTTCGTGTGGTGAACGGGCCACGTGGGAGATCGACGTCGCGAACCGCGGAGCGACTGCGATCCCCATCGTCTCGGTCGAGGCCGTTCTCGATACGGGATGGGTATTCGTGGAGTCCTCCGGGGATCCAGTGTTCGGTCCGACCGACGGGGGAGCGGACGGGGGGGGCGGGGTCACCTTCGAGATCCTCGATCTTCCGGCCGGAGAGACAGCGACGTTGAGATTGACAGCCGACTCCGTCATCGGCGGCACCGACTGCGAATCGCTCGACCTCTACGTCGACGCGTACTGGGGGTGCGGCCCGGCTGACGGCCTGTCGTCGACGTTTGATGCCGCCTGCATCACGGCGATTCCGGCAACGGATTCCGCGGTTGGCACACGGTCGCCGCCCGTTGCCGTCACCGCGCGGCTGTCGCCGGTTGCCGTGGAGGCGTGCGGCGGGGAGACGACGCTGACCCTTGAGCTGACGAACTCGAGCCTTGCAGCGGAGGCCGTCGGACTCGACGTGACCGCTACCCTGCCGCCCGAGCTCGTCTATCGACCGGGGTCGACGCGCGTCGACTGTGGGGCCGGCTTCGCCGCTGGACCCGAGCCGCAGATCTCAGGCGGATCGCTCCTTTGGGGCGATCTCAGCGCGTCTGGAGAGGGGAACGACCTCTGTGCGTCGATCCCCGCGGGCGGGACGATCCGACTGGAGTTCGCCGTCGACGTCTCCTGCCCGTTCTCGACGAGTGGGATCGATGTCGGCGCCTACTACTTCGATTGCTGCGGGCTCACGCAGCGCGATGTGTTGGGGACCGCGACGCTGGCCGCGCTCACCCCGGCGCTGTCGGTAACGATGATGCCCGATGCGCCGATTCTGGATTGCGCCGATCCGGGGAACGAGGTCTCTTGGACGATTCGGGTGACGAATTCGGGCGGGGGGACGGCGGATGTCGTGCGAATCGAAGCCGCCCTCGGATCCGCGCTCGTTCGGACGGCTGGCGGGACGCAACTCAACGGGGATCCCCAGCAGTGGGGATGGGAGTTTGGCCCGCTCGCATCCGGCGCCTCGGAGGAGCGTACGGTATCGGCTCGCCTCCTGGTGCCGGACGACTGCAGCGCCGGGCGCCGGACGGCGACGGTACGGGCGACCTGGGCGTGCGGCCCGCTCGATGGGGATCCGAACACGATCGGAGAGTCAGATTGTGAAAGCGGGATCTGGGTGGAGGACACCGCCCGGGCTCGGGTGCCGAATCTGGCGATCACGGGATCCGACATCGCCCCACGGTTCGTCTGCGCCGGGGACGACGTCGACGGGGGGACCGTCGATATCACCGTCCGCAATACCGGGGATGCCGCGGTTGGGCGGGATTTCCCGATCGAGATCACCGAGACAACGACTGGGTGGACTGTCGCGAGCACGTACGTCCTTCTCGGGGGGACCCTCCCGATCCCGGCCGGCGGGAGCCGGACGCTGACGATCACCGGCTGGCCGATCACGTGCGCTTTGTGTGATTCCTCCTTTGCCGTCGAGCTTGACGGAGACGGATCGATCTGCGAGTGCCAGGAGACGGACAACGTGGCGAATCGCTCGTATACGCCGACGATTCCGGATCTGTCACTCGAAGATGCGGACCTCTCGATCGCCTGTGCCGGGGACGGATCGATCCGGATTCAAGGGACGGTGACGGTTCGAAACGACGGATGCGGGGACGCGGTGACGGCGACGATTCCGCTCCGTGTCACTGTGCTGGAGGGAGAGGGCTGCGATGGAGCTCCGCTCGACGTGTTCGATGTCCGATTGGCGGACGCAAGGATCGCACCCGGAGCGACACAGGCATTCGTCGTCGACCGAATCCGGGCGGTCGATCCGTGCGAAGCCTGCGCGGTCTCGATTCGGATCGACGTCGATCCGGACGACGAGATCTGTGAGTGCTCTTCCGACGACCCAGAGGTCTGCTTCGGCCCGTTCTACATCTCGCTTCCCGACCTGATCATCGCGGGGGTCGATCCCTCGCCGCTCCTCTGTAGCGGGGATGCGATCGTCGGCGAGGTCGTCGTCAGCGTAGAGAACGCGGGGTGCGGCCCCGCCGGTCCGTTTGCCGTCCGAATCGAGACGGACGGTTGCTGGACGTTCTCCGAGCGAGCCGTCGAATCGCTGTCCGCCGGGGACCGGGTCGAGGTCCGGATCCCTCTGGAATCCACGTGGGCCGATTGCGGGGACTGCGACTGCGAGCTCACTGCGATCGTCGATCCCACTGGGACGGTCTGTGAGTGCGACGGGACGAACAATACGGCGACCACCACCTATGAGATGCTTCTCCCCGATCTTCTTCTCGCTGGCGGCGATCTTCGACTCACTTGCGCGACGACTGGGACGGCCCGGTTCTCAGGGACGGTCACGGTCGAGAACGCCGGGTGTGGGACGTTTCTTGGCGACGTTCCTGTCCATGTGGCGCTGTACCCGGACCCGACGTGCGACGGCGAGCCGCTCGGCGAATGGACGGAGATCCTGCCGGAGGTCTCCCTCGCGTCCGGTGGCTCCGTAACCTACGAGCTCACGGAGCGGCTTGTCGTCGTCGATTCCTGCGCGGGAGAGTCCTGCACGGTCTCCGCGGGCGTAATCGTCGATCCACTCGATGAGATCTGTGAGTGCGATGGTGCGAACAACAGGCTCTGTGTGTCCATCCCCTCGGGGATCCCGGACGCAGCCGTGGTCGCGATCTCGGCGAACGTGCCGACCGCGTGCGATTCGGGGACGGTCTCGGTGACGGTCGGAAACATCGGATGCGGCATCCTCCCGGCGGGGGTCGTCGTTCGGCTCACCGGGGACGGTGCGGGCGAGGCGGCGACCGTCGGGGCCCTCCCCGCCGGCGCGTCGGAGTCGGTCATCGTCCCGCTCGACGGACCCCTCCCTTGCGGGGAGCGGACGATCCTTGTCACCGTCGATCCCGACGGAGCGCTCTGCGAGTGTGGACGGGAGAACAACGTCGATCGGATCGAATTCTTCATCGTGGATCCGCAGCTAACGGTCGACGCGCTGGCCGCCGAATGTCGAGAGGACGGCGGGGTTCGCGTCTCCGCATCGCTCCGGAACCTCGGGGGTGAGCCGGCCACTGGCGTGATCTCGCGGCTTTTCGTCGACGGAGTGCTCGTCTACGAGGCGGAGGAGACGATCGAGCCCGGACATGGCCTCGATCGGTTCTTCGACACAGTTCCGCTCCCCTGTGGCGTCGAGCACGGACTTCGATGGGTCCTCGATGAGCCTGAACAGATCTGCGAATGCGATGAGACCGACAACGAAGCGATCGCTATTGTGATCTGCCCGTGTCCCGCGCTGGTGACTGAGAAGGCGATCGAAGCGATCGACCGCCGAGGCGTCCGCGTGGATCCGAGCGGTCCCATCGAACCGGGGGACACCGTAACGTATCGGTTGGCAGTGCAGAACGTGGGAGAGGGGACGGCCTTTGCGGTCGATGTCGATGACCGGCTTCCGACAGGATCCTCGTACGTTGCGGGGACGACGAACGCCGTCTGGCCGACGGGGGGCTCGACCGCCGATCCATCGGGAGGGGCGGGGCCGCACCTGACCTGGCCGCTCTCCGCGACTCTCGGAGGTGGGGATGAGCTTCTCCTCACGTTCGATCTGTCCGTGACGAGCGCGGTCGAGCCGGAGACGCTCTTTGTGAATCGGATGTTCGCGATCGGGACGGACGGGTCCGGCGCCGGGATTCCACCGGATCCGGGGGCGGATGTCCCCGCCGACACGGATCCTGACGACGCGAGTGATGTCGCGGTTCTCGCCGTCGTTCCAGGGCTCGCGGTCGACAAGTCGGTCGCCGAGATCGATCGCGGCGGGGCCGCGATCGGAGCGGATTCGCCGGTTCTCCCTGGGGACCGGGTTACGTATCGGTTCACCGTGCGGAACGTCGGAGGCGGAACGGCATATGGTGTGGAAGTTTCCGACGAGCTCCCGGTCGGGCTCGTTTTCGACGGAGTCCCGGGTGAGTACCAGGTTGATGAGCCGGCGGCGGCAGGCGTCGTCCCGACCCCGATCGGGGGGGACTCGTTCTCCAGCGGTATCGCCGCGACGATTGCGCCCCATGGGCGTCTCACGGTGTGGTACTCTGCCGTCGTCACGGCGGATGCACCGTTCGGCGAAGAGATCGAGAATGTCGCCCGAGCGATCGGACGCGACGGGGCCGGGAATCCGATTCCGCCGGAGAATGAACGGATCGGTGACACGTTTGACGACGATCCGGACGACCCGGCGCCGAACGACACCGGCCGCGCATCGGTCCGCGTCGGCGCTCCGGCTCTGGCGGTCGACAAGGAGATCCTCGATATCCTTCGAGCCGGCGGTTCCATCGGGACGGCCGGGCCGGCCGAACGGGGCGACGTGATTCTCTTCCGGTTCACGATCCGCAACGTCGGGACGGACGCCGCGTATCGAGTCGGATTCGTCGACCGCCTGCCCAGTGGGACGGAGATCGATGCGGGGTTCGGAAGTGGCACATACACTGTCGATGCTCCGCCGTTCGGTCCGGCCCCGCTGGGGCTCACCGCGGGGATGATCGGAACGGTTGACATTCCGCTCGCAGCGACGATCGCCGCCGGGGGGCGGTTGGTGGCGGATCTCCCCGTGCGTGTGACAGACCCGGGGGGACAGGGGACTCTCCTCGTGAATGAGGCGACCGCCCGAGGGGAGGACGCCGTCGGGCGCCCGATCGCTCCCTTCGACCCGACCCTCGGAGACACGTCGGACGACGACCCGGATGACCCCGATCCCGATGACACAGGCATCGCAGCGGTCATCACGGCGGAGCCGGCGATGGTGACGGAGAAGGCGATCGCCCGGCTCGCCCGTCGTGGGGCCGAGGTCGCCCCCGACGCGATCGAGGCCGGTGACGTGATTACGTATCGGCTGCGGATCGCGAACGTCGGTGAGGGAACAGCCTACAGCGTCTCGGTTGTCGACCGCCTTCCGGCGCCCCTCGAATACGTCGCGGGGACGTCGATCGCCTCGTGGAACGGGGGCTCGTCATCGGCCGACCCGATCGGGATGCCGGGTCCCGTGCTTACGTGGACGATTCCAGCCCCACTCTTCGGCGGCACCGTCCTCCTGCTCGAGTTCGACGCACGAGTCGCCGGGGGCGTGGACGAGGGTGAAGTCTTCGTGAATCGGATGGAGACGAGCGGCGTCGACGGAGGGGGCGTCCCGATCCCGGTCGATGCGGCCGACCGTGTCCCGGCGGACTCGGATCCCGACGATGCGAGTGAGATCTCCATCAGCGCAAGGGCTCCGGCGTTGGTGACCAACAAGGAGATCCGCGACATCGTGCGGGCCGGCCGATCGATCGGCGCATCGGGCCCGGCCGAGCGCGGGGACCGGATCACCTACGTGCTGACGGTCGAGAACGTTGGAAGCGGGTCGGCCTTCTCGGTCTTCGTGAGCGATCGTCTCCCCGAGCCACTCGTCTACGTCACGGGGAGCGCGCGCCTCGAGGATCCGACAGGCACTCGGGAGATCGATCCGGTCCGCGACGCCGACGTACTTCGCTGGACGGCGCAGGCGGCACTGCGACCCGGCGAGCGATGGACGATCGAATACGAGGCGGCGGTCGATGGTCTTGTCGACCCTCGGATCGGCCTTACGAACACGATGTGGGCGGAGGCGCTCGATGGATCGGAGACCCGCGTTCCGAGGGACAACGCCGAGCGGGTTGCTTCCGATATTGATCCTGACGACTCGAGCTCGGCGTTCGTGCCCACGGCGGTTCCAGCCTTTGTCACCGGGAAGCGAGTCCGCTCGATCGTTCGCGATGGGCGCGAAGCGCTCGACGACGCAGTCGAGCCGGGCGATCGCGTGACCTTCGAACTCAGAGTGACGAATGTCGGGTCCGGTGACGCGTACAACGTCTCAATCATCGATGAGCTCCCGGCGCCCCTATCGTACGTGCTCGGCAGCGCGGTCGTGGAAGGAGAATCGGGTGCCGCGTGGACGGAACCGACCGGGGCGATCGGACCGCTGGTCCGTTGGGGGCCGTTCCCGAAGCTTCCGGCTGGCGAGTCGATCCGGGTTCATTTCCTTGTCGAGGTCGGGGTCGATCTTCTCGACGGAATCGTGATTGCGAATACGGTCCGGGTCTCGGGGACGGATGCGGTCGGCGCCGAGGTCCCCGCCGATCGAAGCGCCGAGGTCCCCGCAGACACGGATCCGACGGACTCGGCCCGTGCTTTCCTCGTCGCTCGGTCGGCACGCGTGGCCGGTGAGGGGGGGATCGTGGCAGCGCCGATCCTCCGCAAGGGAGTGGAGCGGCTCGGTCCGGGACCGTGCGAGTGGGGGATCGTTGATGGATCCCGGATCTGGTTTCAGACGGACATCGCGCTGTTCGCTTCGGTCGAGCTGAGTCGTTGGGCGGCGGCCGAAGGGGCGCGGGTCGACCCCGAGACGCTCCTTCCGACGGGACGCCGATCCGTCGCCGAGAGTGCTGTCCACGCCGCCCGCGCGACGGTCGACTCGGTGGAGATGGGATCGGGATTGGGGATCGGGATCGATCGCGGTCCAAGGATCGCGGAGATGGCCGATCGACTCGGAGTGACGCCGGCGACCGCGTGGGATCGGCAAAGGGCCGACCTCGCCGCCGCTGCGGGCAGCCGGCCGGCGGGCGAGCGCTGGCTTCTCTGGGAGTTCGCGGGCGGCGATCCCCGATTCGCGGGGGATGAGGGATCGGAGGTCGCTTGGTCTGCTGTCGATGATCGGATCGTGCCGAGCGCGGCTGGGATCGGCCTCGCGGCGCAGGCGGAACTCGCCGGACGTCGGCTGCCGAGCGGCCGCCCCGAAGAGCGCTACGCGGCGCTCGGAGCGATCGCGGCGATGGCGAACCGGGTCGATGCGATCGACGGGGACCTCCTTCGACCGCAGGAGGAGGGCGGGCCACGGACCGCTCGAGCCGCGTACCGTTGGATCGACGGGACCGGGTTGCAGGTCGTTGACCCGAGCATTCGGCTCCTCGACCAGGCCGCGCTCCTCTGGGGGCTCTCGGAGTTCGCCGTTCTCGTGGAGCGAATCGGCGAGAAAGACAGCAGAGTCCTCCGGATCGATGAGGAACGAGAGGCGGCCGAGCGCCTCGTCCACGAGCTCATGGCATCGATTGATGCATGTTTCGTCGACCGCGGGAAGGGAGTCGAGCCCCCAGACGCCGTCTCATGGGCGGTTCTTCTGGTCGGTCTGGAACGGGCGATCGAGGCGTTCGGCCGAGATGCCGGAGCCGACTCGCTCGCGCACCTGGCAGCGGACGAGATTGCGCACGCACCGCCGAGGGATGCGCCTCTAGCGGAGGTGTTTGCTCATGTGCGCGGGCTCGGGGTCGCTGCTCGGCTCCTCAACGATCCGGCGCTCGCCGGGGCTGCGCAGAGAGCGTTTGACCGGATCGACCGCGAGCGATGGGACGCATCGCTCGGTCTCTATGTCGGCACCGGGACGCCTCCCGGGTGCACAACGCCGCTGGATCTTGCGATGGGAATCGGAGCGATCGAGGAGATCCGCCGCCTCGGCGCGCCGGCGGACGTGGCGGAGGCGGACGGTCGAGCGACGAGGTGGATTCGGACCCTCATCGACGATGCGGCGATGCATCTCGGGAAGGCGCTCGCGCTCGGAGAGCCGTGGATCGCCCGGCCGGGTCGACGGATCGTGCCGATGCGCGTCGAAGACGCGCCATGGGGATGGGCGCCGGTCTGGGTCGACCGCTGGTGTCCGTCGGTACCGCTCGATGAAGATCCGTGCACCGGCTGGGTGGTCGGCGAGACGCCCGCGCGGTTCCAGACCGATCTCTCGATGTACGCGGCATTCGAATTGCAGCGCAACGCCCCGGCGGCCGAGGATGTTGCAGACGCAAACCTGTTCACTCTTCTGCTGCACTCTGGGCTCGGGCGCCCGATCGCCTCCGACGGGGTCACCGCAGAACGGACGATTCCGATCGGCGCTCCATACGCGTCCGGGAGTCCGGAGTGGAAGGATCGATCGACGGGGGGATGGGACCCGGAGACGTTCGACCCTGTCCACACGGGCTCAGCCGTTGGGATGATGCTCCTCCGGGCTGCGCAGGAGTGGGAACAGTTGCGCGGCCTGGAGGCCGCTTCGCCTGGTGAGCGGGTCCTCTCGGAGGCGATCCGGGAGGCCATCCAGACGCTCGATTCCGTCCTCGATGCGGCCCAGCAGGCGAGCGGGATCCTCCACGTTCCCCACCGATTCACGGTCGGACCGGATGGTCGCGTCGAGATCCTCGACCTGGAGAGTCACCTATTCGACCAGGCCGCGCTCCTCTGGGGACTGACGGCGGCTGCTCGGGAGACCCTCGATCCCGCCACGGCGAGGAAGGCGGCGCGACTCATCGAGTCGACCGCCGATGCAATCCTGATTGGACATCGGGATCCCGCGAGTAACCTGTGCGTCGATCGGGCATCCGTCATGTCGGGCCGGTGGGAGCGGGGGGACGACGTCCGGACGTTGAGCCTCGCCTTCGCGAGGGTTGCGCTCGAAGGGATCCGGCCGCGCGCGGACGCTGCTGTGGTGGTTGCGTCGATCGATGATGCGCTGACTGGTCTCTTGATCGGCGAGGACGGCGAGGTACCACAGGGGATGTCGCGCCGAGGGGGGGCGTTCGAGCCGACGGGCTGTCGCTCTGGAGCATTGTCCGATCAGTTGGCGGCGATCCGGGCGCTGCTCGTCGAAAGCGACGGAGGGCTGGCCGTTGCTGAGCGCATCTTCGACCGGATCGAGGCCGTCGGCTGGTTCGATGGGATCGGCCCGACCGGGGAGGCCTCGTGGGATGGAATCTGTTACAGCCCGCTCGATCTTGGCCTGATTGTCGGCGCGCTCGGGGACCTGGCGCGGCGGACGGACAACCGGCGTGCAGAGTCGATCCAGATGAGGATCGACTGGGCGATCGACCGGCTGCTCGGTGATGCCGGCATGCAGCTCTCCTACGACCACCGGTCGCCCTGGATCGATCCCCACGCCCCGGTCCTCGACCAGCGGATCTGTGCGATGCCGCTCGTCGGGACATCGAGAGGGGATGTTGCGGATCCGGGCGAGTGGATCCGCTATCGAATCGAGGTGGCAAACCCGACCGATCAGGCGTGGAGGGATCTCCTGCTCGAGGATCGGCCTCCGGCCTTCGTCGACGTCGTGATGGCATCACCGACGGCCGAGGTGATCGACGGACTCCTGCGTTGGCGGATCGAGCGCTTGGGCCCGGGTGAGGGTCGGGTCTGGACGATCCTCGCGAGGATCGATGATCGAGCACTTCCGGGGACCGAGCTAGAGAACTGCGCGATTTTGACGTACCGGGGTGAGGACGGAACCCCCGGACTCACGCGGAGGGCGTGCGCGGTGACGACCGTGGGCCCCTCCATCGGGGAGATGACGAAGCGTGCGGAGATCGTTCCTGCCCTACGGTACGAGACCGCCGAGGCGATGTACCTATCGACGGTACTGATGCGCCCGGGGGGCGCGGATGGGGAAGGCGCCGCTGCTGGGATGGATGCCGCTCTGGGGCATCTGGCGGCAATCCTCTTCGACTCGAGCCTCGGACTCTCGCTCGCTGATCTACGCCCGTCCGCGGAGCCCGGAAGTGGGACCGTCCTGCCGATCGGGCGGGCGCTTCGGGAGGCGGATCTCGTCGCCGTCCCAGCGTCCGGGGGGGATCCTCGGTATGAGTCACCCGGGTCGTTCCGGACCGTCGATGCTGCGCTGACGACGGATGCGCTGGGCTCGATGTTGGCCCACGAAGCGGCCGCGATCGATGCGCTCGAGCGGATCGCCAAGCCCGAAAGTGACGCGCTCGCTTCGATCCTGCGTTCCCTCATCGAGGTTCAGGTCGACTGGATCGGCCGGTACCTCCTCACTCTCGGTGATGCGTCGCGCGAGATTCCCCATGCCCTGGCGCGGAGCGAGGCCACGGGGGAGATCGAGGTCCTCGATCCCACGGGGAGGCGATTCGATGCGGCGGCCCTCCTCCAGGGGCTCGCGGGCGCGGTCTCGGTGACCCCCGCGAGCGACCCGCTGCACTCGAAGGCGCGAGCGCTCGCCGCGTCCGCCGGCGAGCGGCTCCTTCGCCTTTCCGGTGTCGACGATGGAACGAATACCCTGCCCTGGAGCGAGATCGAACCGGTCATCCGTGCGCTGAGAGCGGCCGGGGCCGCCCTTCCCGAATCGAGAGGGATCTGGAACGATCGGATCGAGGAGTGGATCCGATCTGCGAGAGCCTCGGGGCCGAGCGCGGATCCGTGGGACGAGGCGGCTCGGGTCCTCATCCTGCTCAGAGAGGAGGGGGGACCCTCGGCTGATGCAGCCGCTGCGTCGGCTGCGCTCTTGCCGCGGCTCGCGGCGGCGACTGCGGCCGAATTCCGCGACAGGGAGGGAATCGGGGCGCTGCGCCGAGCCGCGCTCGCGATCGACCTCCTCGGCGCGCTTGTGGATGGCCCGGGAGACGTGGAGGTCTGGTACCACCGAAACGTGCCGGGCCAACTCCTTCCCGTGCAGGCCCCGCCGGGATACGGGATCGATCGACTCACCCCCGGACCGAGCGTGGTTGCCCCCGTCTTCCTCGCCCCGAAGGCCCGGCCCGACTCCCATGAGCCAGAGATCCTTCGGTTCGAGATCGAATTGGAGACCGGGACCCGAGACGCTACGGCGGGCGGCGCACTCTCTGACTGTGCGCTTGGGCTCAAGCTCGTGCCCGGGTCTGTCTGGCAGGTCGATCCGTCGGGCGGCCGCCGGCCGGTCGCCGTTCTCTCCAGTGCGCCGCTTCGTCTCTCGCTGGCGCCGTTCGTTGGTTCCGCGCGAATCGAGTATTGGATGGTGCGAGCAGCGACGGACGCGGAGTGGACGAACACAGTGACTGGTTGGTGGTGGACTCGAAGCGGCGGCATCGGACGCTGGCCGGCCGTCCCATCGCCGGCCGACGCGAAGCAGTGAGACCGCCACCTTGATCGGAGAGCGGGGACGAATCACCATGAGAATTGCGAACCGAGGAGGGAAGACCGGACGGTGAGGGGGACGGTCGTCCCGTCCCCCTCGCCGTGCCGATGATTCCGGTAGGCTCCGCCGCGGCGTTCGCTAGTTCGTCGTCGCCGTGTACTGGATGACCAGGCTGTAGTCGCCCTGCGGCAACTCCGCCATCTCGTCCTCCGTCAACTCAAGCGTGTAGCCGACGGTCACCACCGTCCGCCCCCACACCCCCGACGACGCGCTCAGCGCGCGCACGAGCGATTGATTCAGCACGTCTTGGCTCGCACCGTCGGGAACGACCGAGCTGGGCCACAGAATCTCGTGAGTCAGATCCCAGCTCGTCGTGCTCAGCACGCGAAGCTCCGTCTCCGCCGAACCCGCATACGTCCCCGGACCGGTGATGTCGGCGAACCCCACGTTCCCGCCGCCGATCACCGACAGCGAGATCCACGACGGAATCGAAAACGACGCGTTCACCTGCACCGCGTCGCTCGCCGCCGCCACCGCGACGCCCGACATCGCCACCCACAGCAAAGCCATACCTACGCGATAGATCGTCCTCATCGAAGGCACCTCCCAATGGTTTCTAGAGTCGCATCTAGCGGCTCGGCCACCATCAGGCGCTGCGGCAGCCCGGCCGTCTCGCCCGGTCCCCCGGACGAGACCCTCGGCGTTGCGTCCCGGGGTCGCCCCCGGTTTGCCCTTCTCACAGTCCCGCCGCCGGGGTCTCCCCCCACGGCTCCCTGCCTTGTAGGTCCGTAGCTTTGCGTCCCGCCCTTTCGAACGGTTTGCCTTTGTTAGATGCCTCTGAGGACTCGTTCCCGGCGACGGACCTCCCGCCGCCATCGTCTCTTCCCCATCCAAGCGCGACCTATGCGGTCCCCCGCCCGTCGCGCCCCTCGGTTCACTTGTCAATGAACGACATTCGGATTCTTCCCCCGATCTCCTCCGGCTAGACAGATGATCAATCGGTAGCGTTCGAGAATAAGTATATTCAAAGAACGAATCAATATCGAGCAGCGCCCGCAGCGCGGGCGTCCCGCGCCGACGCGGGATCTGGTCAACATCCGGCCGGCGCCCGGACTGGGATTCGGGCATCGTTCCGCCCTAGAATCGGTGGGCAAAAGGAGGTGCTCGATGTACCGCAGCTCGGCGAAGAAGTTCGTGCAGGGGGTTCTGGCGCTCCTCGACGAGGGCCGCGACATCCGGTTTGAGGACGTCGGCCAGCTCGAGGACTACTCGATCGATCGGATCCTCTCCGCCCTGCGGGTCGACAAAGCGCGGGAGATCCGGGACGGGATGCCGCCGGAGGACTGGCGCGAGATCCTCGCGTACATCGAGCGGTTCACGACGGCCCACGGGCCGCAGGGGCTTCGCTTCTACGATACGACGATCGAGCGGAGCCTCCTCTGCTGGCTGGCGGCGATCGGCGTCGAACTTCTCGCGGACCTGTAATCGCACCCCGTCCCGCGTCCCCGCTGCGTCGGACAATCGTCCCCCCTGCTGGATTCTCTGACGTCCGATAATGGGGGATCCGACGGATCGGAGGGATCAGTGACGGAACGAACGAGAAAACCAGAGAGCGCGGCGCAGTCGGAGACGGGGTCCCCGCCCGCGAGGCGACTGCGGGAGTTGTACGAACACGCGTCGAACGGGATCTTCCAGTGCGCGGGGGACGGAACGTTCCTTGCCGCCAACCCGGCGATGGCCCGGATGCTCGGGTACGACGACGCGAGCCGACTGGCGGGGATGCGGTTCGGGGACGTCATCGCGTCGGAGCACGCGGCGGCGGTCGTGGCGGAGTCGGCCGAACGGGCGGCCCGGTTGGAGAACATCGAACTCCCCGTTCGCTGCAAGGACGGGCCGCTCGTCGACACGATTCTCAACGCGCGGACGGTCTACGGCCGCCAGGGTCGCGTCCTCTACCGCGAGGGGATCCTGACGGACATCACCGACCTGAAGCGCCAGGAGGCACGACTCCTTCATCTGGCGACGCACGACCCGCTGACGGGGCTCCACAACCGACGCGAGTTCAATGAGATCCTCGAGCGGCACCTCGCGCACGCCCGTCGGTACGCGACCCAGGGCGCGCTTCTCTGGATGGATCTCGACGGGTTCAAGGAGATCAATGACGGGCTGGGGCACAAGGCCGGGGACGAGTTGCTGGCGAGCCTGGCGCACCGGATGCGGGCGACCGTCCGGGAATCGGACGTCCTCGCCCGGCTCGGCGGCGACGAGTTCGCCGTCCTCTATCCGAACGTCGATTGCGACCAGGCGCAGATCGCGGCGTCTCGGCTCCTCGACGCGATTCGGAAGCACCAAGCCGTCGTCGAGGGGCGGCCGCTCCGAACGACGGCGAGCATCGGGATCGTCCTCTTCCCGGAACATGGGACCGCGGCCGGCGAGCTCCTGATGAAGGCGGACATGGCGATGTACCGCGCGAAAGAGGAGGGCCGGAACCGGACGACCCTGTACTCCCCCGAGCACGAGCACCCCGAGCATCCGGAATCGCGGATCGATTGGCTGCGGCGGATCCGCGACGCGCTCGAACACGACGGGTTCGTCCTCTACGCGCAGCCGATCCTCGATCTGAGAACCGACGAGATCGTCCGCTACGAGATCCTCCTCCGGCTGCGCGACCGGAGCGGGAAGATCATCCCCCCCGGCGCGTTTCTCGACGTGGCGGAGCAGTTCGGCCTGAGCAGCGAGATCGACCGGTGGGTGCTCCGGAGGACGATGGAGAGCCTGACGAACGCGCGCCTCAGCGGGCGCGTCTCGTTCGCCGTCAACCTGTCGCCGAGGTCCCTGAGCGACCGCGCGCTGTTGGCGATGATCTCCGGGACCCCGGGGCTGAGCGTCATCGGCCCGGTCCGCCTCGTCATGGAGATCACCGAGACAGCGGCGATCTACAACATCCACGTCGCAAAGGACTTCCTGCGGGCGCTGCGGGCCGAGGGGTGCGAGGTCGCGCTCGACGACTTCGGGATGGGGTTCTCGTCGTTCTACCAGCTGAAGAACCTCGACATCGACTACCTGAAGATCGACGGGAGCTTCATTCGGAATCTGTCCCGCGATCCGGTCGACCAGCACTTGGTCTTGGCGATGGTTCACCTCGCGAAGAGCCTCGGGAAACGGACGATCGCCGAGTTCGTCGAGGACGCCCAGACGCTCACCATGTTGCGGGAGATCGGCGTCGACTGTGCGCAGGGGTTCCACATCGGGCGGCCCGAGCCGCTGGAGGGCGTCCTCGCTCGATAGCCGGCGCCCGCCCCGGAGCCCCGCCCGGCAGCGCTCACGGGAGGAGAGATACCGTGGATCGACGAGGCAGCGACGACGGGGCGCTCGGGCCGTCGCTCCGCCGGATCGGCGGAGCGATCGTCGCCCTCCTCATCGGGCTGCTCGGCGTCCGCGGAATCGGGATCGGACTCTCGATCGCCGAGTTCCACGCTGAGCTCGACCCGGGCGAGGGCCGCGGACTGGCGTTCTCGATCCACAACGACGAGGGGAGTCCCCGTCTCCTCGAGCTCTCGATCGCCGACTGGGAGGATACCTCCGACGGGGTGACGCACCTGCGCCCCCCGGGGACGCTCCCGCGCTCCTGCGCCGACTGGATGACGATCTCGCCCGATCTGGTCGCGCTCGACCCGAACGCGGAGGGCGACGTGCAGATCCGGCTTCGCCCGCCGCCGTCGGCGCGCGGGACGTACTGGGCGGCGATCGTCGTCCGGATCGCGGCGCCGGGGGTCGAGCCGGACGTGCACTCGGCCGTTCGGGCCGAGCGTCGCTTCGTCGTCAAGGTCTATGCGACCGTCGGTCGATCTGCTCCGGCGGCGAGAGTCTCGTCCGTCGCGCTCGTCGGCTGGAACCCGATCCGAATCACAGCGATCCTCGAGAACCCGGGCGAGGTCCTCCTCCGGGGGGTGACCGGGATCGTCGCCGTCGAGGATCGGCGGGGGGACGTCCTGATGGAGATCCCGGTCGGCCCGTTCCACGTCCTCCCCGGCGGGCGGGTGGAACGGACGGTCAAAGGCCCCTGGCCGCTTCGCTCCCCTGGCCTCTATCTGATCCGGGCGGTCTTCGATTTCGGGGCCGAGTCGCTCGTCGCCGGCCAGGTCGCGGTTCGGATCGATCCGCTCGACCTCGTGCCGATCGGCGCGGCGTCCGGGCCGCCGACGGACCTGGACGGGGACGGGCTCTACGAGGACGTCAACGGGGATGGGCGGTTCGGTCCGGCCGACGTCGAGCACCTTCGCGCTCACCTCGCGGATCGGTCCGTTCAGCGGAACGCGCGGGCGTTCGACTTCGACAACGACGGCCGCGTCACCCCGGCGGATGCGGAGGCCCTCGAGCGGTGGGTCTTGCGGAGCGGACGGTGAGGAAGAATCAAAGAGGCGAAGGATGGCCGGCCACGCGGAGGGAGGCGATCGAACGATGGGATGGGCGAGTGCGAGGCGGCGATGGGTCCGGGGGGGGCTCGCCGTGCTCACGTGTGCCGCGATCGCCGCCGGAGTCACGGCGGTCGAGCGGTCGGTGACCGTCCAGGTCCGGTGGAGCGTCCTCCCGTATCAGACGCTTCGGATCGAGCCGGGGTCGGGCGATCGATCCCCGACGTCCTATGTCCCCCCCGAACCGTCGGCGCTCGATCGGGAGCGGGGGTACATCGAAGACGAGAATGCCATCCGGCTTGATGTGATCAGCAACATCCCGTGGAAGCTCCAGATCTCGGCTGCCGGCCCCGCCGCGCCGGGCGTCCTCCTCCGTGAGCACGGCGGCGAGTACACCGAGCTCGGCGCCGAACCGAAGATTCTGGCGCGGGGTCGGAACGGAGCGTACGGCATCTCCGTCGACTACCGGATCCCGATCGACGGCTCGACGGGCGCCCCGGCGATCGAATCGATCGAGGTCGTCTACGCGATCATCCCCGACTGAGCACGTCGGCCGGCCGCCTCGAAGTGCGATTCCCTGTCCGTCCAGATGGAGTCTGGACCCTCTTCGATCCGGTATGGTAGAGTGAGCGCATGAGTCGAGATCGGCGATGGGCCTGGGGAGCGGCGGTCGTCTGCGTTCTCGCGGCGGCCGGGATCGGCGGGTACGTCTGGGCTCGGCTTTCCAGCGGGCCGGCGATCCCCGCCGACGCGCTCCGCGTCCCGGAGGCGTATCCGACGGTCGCTTCGGCGCTCGCCGCCGCGCGGCCGGGAGAGACGATCTCGGTCGACGCCCGGAGAGGGCCGTTCGCAGAGTCGGTCACTGTCGATGTCGCCGGGATCTCGATCATCTCCCGCGGCGGGAACGCACTCCTCCGCGCTGAGCGCCCCGAACCGGCGCTCACGATCGCGGCCGACGGGGTCCGGCTCTATGGGCTGTCCCTCGCGTCGCCCGTGAGCGGGCTGCGCATCGAGGGGGCGAGCGGGTCGATCGTCGAGCGCGTCACGGTCTCCGGATCCCCGATCGGGATCGAGCTGATCGACGCGCGCGATACGCGCCTCGATCGGATCGTCGTCCGTGGCGGCGGCGTCGGGATCGAACTCCTCCGGTCGGCCGGGACTCGCATCGAGGCGTTCGAGATCCGCGGGACGGACGCGACGGGGATCAAGCTCATCGATGCGCGCGCCAACCGGATCGACGGCGGATCGATCGTCGGGGCGTCGGTCGGGGTATCGCTCGAGAGCGGAAGCGACGAGAACCGGCTGATCGGTCTGCGGATCGAGGATGGCCGGATCGCTGGGCTGGAGATCCTCGGTGCATCGGGGTCGGTCGTCGTCGACCCGGAGATCCGCGCTTGCGCGACCGGCATCTCGTTTCACGGGGGGACGGGGAATGAACTCCGCGGCGGGACGATCGTCGGGACGACGCGGTCGGCCGTCTCGCTGCGGGACGCGGCACAGCATCGGGTGATCGGGGTTACCGTGCGCGCGGCGTCCGGGGACGGGATCCGCGTGACGGACAGCGCCGAGGCGGCGATCACCGACAGCCGGGTCACCGGCGGCGCCGGGATCGGGATCGCCTTGGAGGGGAGCGATCGGGGGCTCCTCCTCGGGAACCGGATCGATGGATGGCGGATCGGGATCGAGGCCGCCGGCGCGACGGCAGGGCGGATCCTGCGCAACGAGCTGTCGAGGAACACGATCGTCGCTGTCCTCGTTCGCGGCGGCGGCGGCCACCTGATCGCCGACAACCGGTCCGCGGGCTCCGACGATGGGATCGCGCTCATCGGATCGCTCGACAGCCGGCTCGTGCGCAACGCGCTGACGGATCACCGGCGGGCCGGGATCTCGCTCGTCGCTGGAGCGCAGCGGAATGCGATCGTCGACTGCGACGTCTCCGCCTGCGCGACCGGCGTCCTGCTGGAAGGGGCCCTCCGGACGGAGCTTCGAGGGGGTCGGATCGCCGGGTGCCGCACCGGGATCCATCTCGTCCGCTCCGGATTGGGGACACGGATCGAGGGGAACCGAATCGCCCGCAACGGCGTCGGGCTCCTTCGGACGGAGGCGATTAACGCCGGTGCGTCGATTCTCGATGACGTCGGCGGGGCGATCCCGATCGAGCCCGACGGCGGCTCTCCGATCGTCGAGAACAACTGGTTCTCTGAGAACGTCGACTTCGACGTACGAAACGACTCGCCCGACCTGCTGGAGATCGGCGGGAACTGGTGGGGGGGCGCGGACGACGGGCGTGCGCCCGAGCGGGCGGCCGTCTCCGGAGGGGTACGCCTCCCGGTATCCGCGTGGCGCGGGGTCGTCGCGGTCGGGACCGGCCGGGATCCGATCGGAGTCCTCGTCGGGCGGATCCTGGAGTGGGCCCTGCGCGACGCCGGATTCCGGGTCGTGGCGCTGATCGGGCTCGAGACGGACGAGCTCGTTCTGCGGGCGCTGCGGGCCGGCGACGTAGATCTCGTCTGGTGGAGCGCGCCGGACGAAGACTCGATGGACGGGTTCGTCCGGCGCTCGATCCCTGCGGTCCGATCCTGGATCGTCGCCATCCCCGCGTCGACCGCCGAGCGGCTCCCGGAACCGACGCTCTCGTCGTGGGCCGATTCGATCGGGCCCGGGAGGGCGGAGATCGCTGTGCCGGAGCGCCTCTCCCGGGAGACGCTCGCCGGCGTTCTCGCGGCGTACGGCCTCTCCGACGAGCGCGTGTCGATCCGGTGGAGCCGGTCCCCGTCGGAGATCGAGGTCTCGCTGAAGCTCGGCGCGGTCGACGCGGCGATTGTGGACTCGCTGGAGGAGACGGTTACTCTCTCCGGATCCGTCGCACTGGCAGACGATCGGGCGGCGTTCGGCGCCGAGTCGCCGGCGCTCCTCCTTCGGGCCGGGCTTCCGGCGGACGCTCCAGCGGCGGACCGCGTGTTGACCGCCGTTGCCGACCGGATGACGACGACGGCGCTTCGCGGACTGGTGAGCCGGATCCGATTGCTCCACCGGGACGCCTCGGAGGTGGCGCGGGAGTTCCTGGCGCGCGAGGGGGCGATCGGGGATTGACCGGAGAGGAGGTCTGATGCGCACGTCCAACGGAGGGAGAGGGTCTCGGGGGCCAAAGGGGGCGCGGGATGGGCGATGGTCGCGACTCCGGTCGGCGGTCTACTACGGGAGCTCGCTTCGGCTCAAGTTGATCGTCCCCGTGATCGGGATCGCCGCCCTCGTCATGGGGGGGCTGACGTGGGCGGCGTTCGTCACGCTGCAGTCCTCGATCGCGTCGATCTACGAACAGCAAGCGCGGAGCGTCGCCGCGGTGATCTCCAAGTCGATCCAGGAAGAGGAGTACATCCTGTACTACTCCGAGGCGCTCGACGCCGACATCGGTCGCCTCCTCGAGCGGTACGAGTCGATCATCGAGATCACCGTCGCCGGGCAGAGCGCGCGGGGGTTTCTGATCATCGCGGGGACGGATCGGTCGCTCGTCGGCCGCTTGGTCGCCGAGGAGGATCAGGAGCGCTACGAGCGGCTGGAGGGGGTCACCGTCGAGCGCGTGAGCGGCGATGGAGAGCCGTTCCTGCGGGCCGACCACCCGATCTTCGACGGATCGGACCGGATCGGCGTCGTCTCGATCGACATGTCCCTCGACGAGCAGGCGCGCTACATCGCGCAACTCTCATGGCGGTTCGGGCTCGGCGCCGGGCTCGGCGTGATCCTCCTCGGCGGGCTCCTCTACCTCGCCCTCCGATCGATCGTCAGCCGCCCGGTGGAGCGGCTCGCCGGGGCGATCGGGTTCGTCGCTCGGCGGATCTACGACGTCGAGCTCGACCCCGTCGTCCCGCGGACGCCGGGGACGCGGATCCGCGACGAGATCGGCCGGCTGATCGACGGGTTCAACCTGATGACGCGGGTGATCCACTCCCACGAGCAGGAGCTG
>ENA-OSEO01002004-OSEO01002004.1-sediment-metagenome-genome-assembly--contig:-NODE-2004-length-31878-cov-3.641709_pt1 | contig 31878 bp, 28 predicted proteins | sample MGYA00237883_ERZ534232 | MGnify/ENA metagenome assembly ERZ534232 | reverse complement strand
GGGCCTGATGCCATTCACTTAAGCCCCTTTTCCGTTAAAACAAAGCGGCTTATGGTTGATAAAATTCATGGATTACTCCCGCTCTAAAGGCCCCCCGCTTCCTCATTGCTGATTGATCGCTCTTTAATGTCCTTGAGCTTCCCCACGAGTTGCGCGGTTTCCAGCCAGGGAGAAATTCGCGACATGCCTGGAATAGGCTTCGATATCGTCGACTCGGGAAAGGCCATCCTTGCCCCCCTTCTTTTCCTTCTCCCCCTTTGCTGAAGCCATTGGCTTGATTGCTGGAAGTTGCGCTTTTTGAAAGCAGGTATGATATAGAGAATCCATATATTCATCCTAGGACCCAGTGAGAGCAAAGGAGGGGGTATGCCGAACGAAGACCATCCGGGTTCCAAAGACGTCGGTATCGCCGGTTTGCCGAAAACCTGGGCGGTAGCGGTTCAGCTCGTCGGCACCTTTGGTTTGGCCGTTTTTCTGGTGCTCTATTACGTGCTCGTCATGCAGCCCAGGGATGCCCAGCGGTATGAGCAGCTCCGCCAATCGGTCACATCCCTTGGCGAGATGGTCGCCGGGCAACAGAGCCTGCTTTCCCGCGAGCAGGCGTCACGGCTCGAAGATCTTTTCGTGATGGCAATGGCCCACGAACTGGCCGGCGTGATCGCGGGCGAGTTGAGAATCAATTCTCCTGCCGAAGCATTGGCAAAGAAGATCGAAGACAAGCTGATCGTTGAAACCCGATGGCTTGAGGGCCTGCGACGAAAGGATGGCGGCACGATTTCCGAGATGCTGACCCACAAGATACGAAACAGCGGCATCGGCCGGCAGATCGCGCATCATGCGACGGCGGAGTGGAAAACCGCCGGAACCCAAACCATCGCCGATGGCTGCAGAGACGCATTGAACCTAGCGATCAAGCGTGCAGCGATGGCGAAATAGTACGGCAATGCAACAGCGGGGGGAGAGTTTTCACCCACCTCGGACGACAGACACCCCCGCCGTATGCCAGCTTTTCAGGTTCCGGTCTTGGCGGTGAGGGGGGTCTGTGTCTTGGGTTGCCGGATCACAAAGAAATAGAAAAAGACCACGGTCAGCACGAGGAAGACCAGGCTGTCGGGGCTGGTCAGAAAGACCATGGGGTTGCCGTCTTCCAGGGACAGACCGCGCCGGAAATACAGTTCCAGATCCGGCCCCAGAATGAACCCGAGCAGCATCGAAACCGTGGGGTAATTTTGCTTGCGCAGAAAATAGGCGATGACCCCGAAAACCAGGGTCAACGACATCTGGAAGATCGAGAAGGTCGCAACGTAACCCCCGACCACCGCAACGACGGCGATCCCCGAGTAGAGGACGGCCTTGTTGATGGTCACGATCTTGATGAAGTAGGGTCCGAGGGTGAAGAGGGTCAGCGGGATGAAGACCAGCGCGCTGACGAACAGCGAGGCGAACATCGGCGAGATCAGATCGAACTGGTTGGCGAAGAGCATCGGACCCGGTTGCAGACCGTTGATGATCAGAACCCCGAGAACGATGGCCGTGGTCGGATCACCGGGAATGCCGAAGGTCAGCATGGGTACGAAGGCGCCGCCGCACATGGAATTGTTGGCGGATTCGGCCGCGGCGATTCCCTCGATGGACCCGTCGCCGTACTGTTCGGGCCGCTTGGACGAACGCATCGCCTCGGCATAGGAAACGAAGGCCGCCATCGAGCCGCCGGCCCCGGGAAGCACCCCGATCAGAAAGCCGATGATGCTGCCCTTGAGGTAGGTGAACGGGCCGATGTCGCGGATTTCGGCGAATGTCGGGATGAAGTCGCGCCGGCGGATCAGCGCACCGTCACCGACGATGACCACGGGCTGACGGGTTTGTTCGGCCTGGATCAACAACTCGCTGATGGCGAAGGTGCCGATGATCAGCGGCATCATATCGATGCCCTGGACGAGGATCTCAAAGCCGAAGGTGAACCGGGCGACGGGCTCCATCACGTCGATGCCGATGGTGGCGATCATGATGCCCAGACCGGTGGCCACGGTTCCCTTGGCGAAGGACTTGCGCTGGGCGATGACGATCACGATCAGGGCGAACAGGATAAGCGAAAATTTTCCCGGTGTCCGGATGAGCAGCGCCACCCTGACGGCCAGGGGTGCAATGAACATGAGCAGAAGGGAGCCGATCACCCCGCCCACCATCGACCCGAGCGCGGCGTGACCCAACGCCCTGGCACCCAGGCCCTTTTTCATCAAGGCGTATCCCTCGATGCAGGTCATCATGTTGGCGGGGGCGCCGGGGATGTTGATGGTGGTGGCCGTGATGCTTCCGGCATACATGCCGGCCATAAAGATGGCGCCGCACATCACCAGCGCGACAACGACATCGAGGCTGTAGGTCAACGGCAGCAGCAGCGCGATGGCAAGCGCCGATGTCAGCCCGGGAACAGCCGCAAAAAAGGTGCCGATCAGGAACCCGATGACCGCGGCGAGAAACGTCAGGGGGGCGGCCAGGGCCTCGAATCCATTGAGAACTCCGATCAACGTTTCCATTTAAATGATCCAACCGAGAGTCGGAAGCCGGATTTGAAAAATCTGCGAAAACAGAACGAAGCAGACCCCGGCGATGATAACGGCCCAGAAAATGTTGACGAACACGTTCCTTGCCTTGAAGCGGAAAACCAACAGCAGGGCCAGAACATAGGCCGCGGTGGAAAGAAAATACCCGGCGGGCTTGAACACGGCGATATAGCCGGCCGTCAAGAAAACGACCTTGATCGGCTCGGCGAGCGCGACCGCCTCGACGGCATTTCCCTCTTTTTCCGGCGGGCCGATTTTGCGCCAGCCGTTCCAGACCAGCGACAGCAAGGCGACAATCATGACGATGGAAATGACGATGGGAAAGAACGCGGGGCCTGCCGTGCCTTCCTCGAGGGGGCGCACCTTGCGCAACGCATCGATCAGGTAAATCACGGTGATGACCATGAGTGCGGCGGGAAGGATGACGGCACCGCAGAGCCGGCTGTTCTGCTTTGCGCTCACAGATAGCCTCCCGTAAAACCGAATGACCGGTCCCGCTCCCGCCACCCAGGGAGCGGGACCGGATGTAATTTGCCCTATTTTTTGAGGATGCCCTGCTTCACCAGATCGTCCATCATGGTGAAGAACTGCTTTTGGGTCTCCATCGTCCATTGGGTGACTTTGTCGGAACCCAGCCACGTCGGCGAAACACCCGTCGTCGCCAGCCACTTGCGGAAGGCATCGCTATGGTGGGCGTCGTAGAAGACCTTTTCGAGCTTCTTCACGATGTCGTCCGGCGTCCCGGCGGGTGCCGCCAGGAGGATGAAGCTGCCGATCTGGATGTCGATACCCAGTTCCTTGGCGGTTGGCACATCGGGGTAGGTGGCGTTGCGGGCCTCGGACAGTTCGGCGACGCCGCGGACGTCGCCCGACTGGATCAATGAAGCGAAGTCGCCCAGGCTGGTGATCACGGCCTCGACCTCTTTGGCCAGGATGGCCTCCTTCTGGGGAGCCGCGCCCCCCGGATAGGAGACGAGGTTGAACTTGACGCCCGTGACCTGCTGGAACCGCAGCATGGCCAGATGCACCCGGGATCCAACCCCCTGGATGCCGAACTTGACCTTTCCGGGAGCCTTCTTGGCGGCCTGGACCAGGTCGGCGAGGGTCTTGTAGGGACCGTCCGCGCGAACCATGATGGCGTCGGGTTCGCTGGTGATCCGGCAGATAAGCTTCAGCTTGTCCATACTATAGCCGGGAAGAAGCTTCTGCCAGGGAACCGTAATCACGCTGTCGTAGGTCAGGCTGATGAGGTTGTACCCATCGGGCCGGGCCTTCATGACCGCCATCACCCCCGTCGCGCTCAGGCCGCCTTCGATATTTTCCACATAGATGGATTTCGACAGCGCCTTTTCGGCGATGCTGGAGATCTTGCGGACGATGCCGTCGGTGCCGCCCCCCGCCCCCCAAGCCACGACCATGCGAACATCCCGGGCCGGATACTCGGCCGCCACCGCGGCCCCGCTAAAAAATATCGCAAGAACGATAAGGGCGAACGTTTTCCTTAAAACCTTTGCTGGCATACCCACCTCCCTGGTTGTTGTGTAAGATGACAGATAAAGAAAGGGACCCTGCCGGGTTTTCCGCTGGCCGGCGTTCATGTCTGTTCTCCCGACGCGATGCCAAGAGAAACGGTTGCGCAGTCTGAATAACTGCCCTGAAATGGGTTTGATTGAAGAATAGAACCCCACCGTGTCGACGCAAGAATTAGCAAGAGCGATTCCTGTTGTCAATTAAAATATGTCCGCATCTTTCTGCCGCAAATTTCAGAGTCCATCGGAATAGGATTTGCCCGTCAAATCAGTCGGTTCAGGTCGGCATTACCCCGCGCGGGGCAGATATTCCTGGGCCCATTCAATTCCCAGTTCGACCAGCCGTGCATCGGTGGGTACCCCGGATTCATCCCAGCCGAGCATTTGATAATAAAGCTTTTGGGCTTGGGCAAGCTGCCCCGGATCCACCGATATCCCCTTTAGCGGACCTTCGGCGGGCGAGGTGAAAAACCTGGAACACAGCGTATCATCCTTTGCGCAGAGCCCTTCCCGAATGTTGAAGATCCGGGCAAGGGTTATGCCGCGCTCCGCGGTTTTCATCAGTCTCAAAGAGCTCATGCCCCATCCGGTGACGCTTTCCACGGCTTGGATCACCTGTTTCTGGCTCCAGGGGAGAAAAAGGCACATGCCCACCGTGTTGGGTATGTGCCGCCACAGGCCCAGAAGATAGAGGGTCCGCGCCTTGCGGGGGCTCAGCTCGGTGGACGGAAGGGGTTGCGAAATATCGATGCTGTTCAACTCGGCCATGTTGAGCCGCTCGTCATGGATCCCGCTGCAATGATCGGCACCGATGGCATGGACGCTGTAGTGCAGCCCCATGCCCTGCTTGAGCCGAGGCTCATGCATGGGCACCTCGGTTCCCTTGACCTGGATGGCAAACGCTTCGGCGCCCCTTCCGATTTTTGCCGCCGCCCGTTTGCTCCCCTCGGCGAGAAGGTCTCCAAAGCCTTTCCGCAACGCGATCCGCTCGAGCATCTCCACCATGGCGTCCGCATTTCCGAACCGCAACTCCAGACCGTCGGTGTCTCGACGCGTCAGAATCCCCTTCTCGAAACATTCCATGGCAAAAGAAAGGGTCACCCCGGCCGAAATCGTATCCATTCCATACCGGCCGCAAAGCTCATGCCCCTTCATGATGGCCTCCAGATTGTCGATCCCGCAATTGGACCCCAGCGCCGCCAGGGTCTCGTATTCCGGCCCGCCGTATGCCGGATCGACCGGCCAGGGGGCTTGGATCGCTTTGAGCTTTTTCTTGCAGCGCACCGGGCATCCGTAGCAGCTTTCCATCTTGTCCCAGTAGCCTTTTTCCTTCATCCGCTGGGGCATGATGTCTTTTACCCGGGGAAAGGTGCCCCCTTGAAAATTCCGGATGGGCAGGTTTCCGATGGCCTCATAGTGGTCCATGGCCCCCCCGGTGCCGGTTATGGAAAAGGCGGTGGGTTTTTCCTTGGTGGTCTTGGCCAGTTGCCGGGCCATTTCAAGGATGGTGTCCCGGTCCGCCATTTCAGGCGGATTGCTGCCCTTAACCGCGATCAGTTTCAATTTTTTGGATCCCATCACGGCGCCCAGTCCGGTCCGCCCGGCCGCATGGGTGATATCATTGAGGATGCAGGCAAAACGGACCCGGTTCTCACCGGCGGGTCCGATGGCTGCGGTTCGAAATTTCCCCCCGCCCAGTTCCTCCCGAACGGCGTTTTGGGCATCCGCCACATCCAGCCCCCATATCTTGCGGGCATCCCGGATTTCGGCCTGCCCGTCTTCTATTTTCAGGTATACCGGCGACGCGGACGCCCCCTCGACAATCACCCCGTCAAATCCCGCCCGTTTGAGCTCGGCTCCCCAGAAACCGCCCACCTCGCTTTCACCGTACGCCCCGGTCAGGGGGGATTTGGCCCCGATGCTGTTCCGCCCGCTTCCCGGCAGGGGATGCCCGGTCATGGGGCCCAGGGCAAAAATCAGTTTGTTTTCCGGACCCAGCGGATCGATTCCTCGGGGCACCTCGGTGAGAAGTTTTTCGACGATAAACCCCCTGCCCCCCAGATACCGGCCGTAGTAATCTTCGGTGGGTTCCTCCACGGAGATCCGACCATGGGTAAGATCCACCCGCAATATCCTGCCGTTAAATCCCTTCATCGACTGTCTCCTTTCATGGCGCAGTGCATCATCCCGGTGCATCGACCCTCTAATTTACAGAAAACGAGGTAATTTTCAATGCAAAAAAGGGTTGCGATCCCAGGACCGAATGGCATAAACACATCCGGGGGTTCGGTGGGTCGGCCACCCCCCGGTAAACCGGAAAACTTGGAAAGGGAATCATGATAACCGATCAGAAGATACGACAGAGCGCCTTTGAAAGAGAATGCGGTTCGACGGCTATTCCTGCAAGGTGTCGATGCAAGGTCAATTGAAGAATGCGAAACAGAAAGCGGTCTTCCCGTAAGCCCAAAAACAAACCCAGCAAAAGAAACGATGCGGGGCCGTCCGGTTGCTCAAACCATCAATCCGGCTCCGAATCCGCCGACGACCTCCAGCGGCTGGAATTTCACCGACATGCCATCGCTTTGATGCCCGATCCCCGGGACCGTGCACCCGGCGTCGCGGTATGGGTCGACACGCCGGCGGGCGGGGCGAGCCAGCGGTTCTGCTCGTGCCGGACCAACCGATCGAAAACCTGCGAGCACCTCAAAACCTTGTCGCGTTTGACGGCGGTTCTCCAGAACAAATTGGCCGGTAAATGCTTGAATGCGGACTTTACCGACAGCGTCTGGTACGGGTTGGCCCAGGTGATGGCCGAAGGGGCTTCGGATACGCCGGAAACCGTCTCCCTGCGCACGACCCGCCGCAATGGTTCAACGAGTGTGGAAATCTTCGGACAAACCGGGGATCGGCTGATGACCTACATTTCATCGGATCATGACCGGTCCCGGTTTCTTGAGCGATGCACCCTGTCCCCGGATGAACGCTCCGTTCCGACCCGGGGAAGCATCCTCCGGCGGCTTTCCCTGCTGACCCTGACCAGGGATGAAAGCGTGCTGAAGGATATGGGGATGAAGACCCGGCGGCAGGCCTTGGAGGAGAGCATCTGGTACGTGCTGGCCTATCACGGGTACCGGGAGATGGGGACAGCGGGATTTTCCTTTTGCCCGGCCGTCGAAAAGACTTCCGGCGCATTTGTCCTTACCTGCAGGAATGCCGGGGAGCTTCCCCTCTTTTCGATGGATATTCCCCGGGCAAAGGTCAAAGCCGTCTTGAATCGTCTTGGCGGCGCGATGATCAACCAGCACGGCTTGACCGTCAGCCCGATTCCGCTGGATTCGATCTTCGATGTCAAGCTCAATAGAGATCTGGACCTGGAGATACAGCCGCTGCTCAAGCTGGTGCAGGAAAACGGCGAGACGCGTTTTTTTAAAAGGGAAAATCTGGAAAAATTCCGGTATGGTGACCTTTACTATATCGAAGAACTGGGCATCCTTGCAGAGGATCAGTATCCCGCCCCCCCGCCCAAACGATTCAAAGACCCGGTGGAAACGGTCATCCGGAAAAGCCAGGTTCCGGAATTTTTGGATGAATTCAAAGACACGCTCGATAGCGGCCTCTTTCGTATCGACACGGAGTTGAAGCGGCTGAGCCTGTTCGACACCTTTGACCGAATTGAAATCACACCCGACCGGCTCGACCGAGACTGGTGCTGGCTTTCGGTCCGGTACGGCGCCGGCAACCAGTCGATTTCGCTTGCAGAAATCTTAAAGGCCCGATCGGTGAAACAGCGGTTTATCGCCACCGACGGCGGATGGATCGACTGCCGGTCTTCGGATCTGGACCCTTTGGACGTCTTGCTGGACCGGCTGTCGGATGACGACTTGCCGGATGACCGCGGATCGGTTCGACTCTCGCGCATGGATGTTCTTCGTATCGGGGCTGCCGGAAACCAAAAACTGGTTGTTTCCGGGGATGCGGAGCCGGTTGCGGTTTTGCAAAAGATGCTTGCGTTTGAATCCTCCGAACCGCTTCCGGAACGCCTGGGGTTGGCATCCCCCCTTCGCGCCTACCAGCGGCGGGGAGCCGAATGGCTCTGGTTTTTATTCGAAAACCGGCTGGGCGGGTTGCTCTGCGACGAGATGGGGCTGGGGAAAACCCATCAAGCCATGGCGCTGATGATCAGCCTGCTCGAACAGGAAAAAACAACCGATCCGTTGCTGGTGGTCTGCCCGACAACCGTGATCAGCCATTGGTTCAAAAAAATCATTCACCATGCCCCGGGGTTGAAGCCGGCCCTGTACCATGGGGATCAGCGCGATCTGGAACGCTCCCTTTCCGATAACCGGGTCCTGTTGACCTCTTACGGTATCCTGCGCCGGGATGCCGATCGGTTGAGACAGATCCCCTTTTCGGTGGCCGTCTTCGATGAAATCCAAAACCTCAAAAACCGCGACACCCTGGCGTATCTGGCCGCGGAGGGTATCCGGGCCCGGATGAAAATCGGGCTCACCGGAACACCCATCGAAAATACCCTGGCCGAACTCAAGGCGCTCATCGACCTGACGGTCCCCGGATACCTGGGCACAAACGACTATTTTTTCAAACGGTACCTGCACCCCCTGGAACAGGACTGGAACGAAGCCCGACGCTCCGAGCTTTCCCGCCTGGTATCCCCCTTTATCCTGCGCCGGAGGAAAAGTACGGTTCTCGATGAGCTGCCCGAAAAGATAGAAGACACCATGACCTGCAGGCTTTCGGAGGATCAGATCAAGATGTACCGGGATGCCGTCCGATCCCAGGGTCGGGATCTGATGGCGGCGCTTCGGGAAGAAACCCAAGCGATTCCCTATCTGCATATCTTTGCGCTGCTCAACCTGCTCAAACAGATATGCAATCACCCCGCGCTGGTTGAAAACACCCCCGATGATTATGCCCGATTCGCTTCGGGCAAGTGGGACCTGTTTGTGGAGATCCTGTCCGAAAGCTTGGAAAGCGGGCAGAAGGTCGTGGTCTTCAGCCAATATCTGACGATGATCGAGATCATAAAACATCATCTTGACCAACGGAAGATCGATTTTGTCAGCCTCACGGGCGCCAGCCGGAACCGGGGGGAAATCATCGACCGCTTTCAACAGGATCCGGATTGCCGGGTCTATGTGGGAAGCCTCAAAGCCGGGGGAACCGGCATCGATCTGACTGCGGCCTCGGTGGTGATCCACTATGATCGCTGGTGGAATGCGGCCAGGGAAGACCAGGCCACCGATCGGGTTCACCGGATCGGGCAAACCCGCGGGGTCCAGGTGTTCAAACTGGTCACCGAAGGGACCCTCGAAGAGAAGATCGCCGCCCTGATCGATAAAAAACGCAGGCTGATGGACTCGGTGATCAGAGAAGACGATCCGGGTCTGCTCAAGGCCTTTACGCGGAAAGAACTCATCGATCTGCTGACCCTGCCGAAACCGTCCGGGGAATGACCGGACATCCGATCAACCCCAGGTTTTTTTGTTTATTTTTCGAGAAATGGGGTATATATACAGGTTCAACTTTTTAACCAGGGATTCCGGGAAAAACGATGGCGATGGATAGGAGGTAATTTTCATGCAAGAACTGGTGCAGTTGTTTGAAGGCGTCCTGGCATTGCGGCCGGGGCATTTCGTCATGTACGCGGTGGGGGGGATTTTGATCTACCTTGCCATCAAGAAGGATTACGAGCCGATGCTGCTTCTTCCCATCGGCTTCGGGGCCATCCTGGTCAATCTTCCCCTCAAGGCGATCTGGGAGTTTCCGCCGATGGCGGATCCCATCGTGACGGCAATCGTCCAGCGATACCCTGAACTCCAGAGTATATTTACCGAACACTTGCACTACATCTTCCAGGGGGGGAAGGCCCTCAAGGTGGAACCCAACGTGTTGCAGTTCCTGTTCCGATCGGGGATACTCACCGAGATCTTTCCGGTCCTCATGTTCCTGGCCATCGGGGCGATGATGGACTTTTCCCCGCTGCTCAAGAACCCCAAGATGCTCCTGCTGGGCGCCGCCGCCCAGTTCGGCATCTTTGCGACCATTATCGTCGCGCAGATGCTCGGCTTCGATCTTTACCACGCCGCGGCCATCGGCATCATCGGCGCGGCCGACGGCCCCACCTCCATCTATGTGGCATCCCAGTTCGCCAGGGATCTTTTGGGCCCGATCTCGGTGGCGGCATACTCCTATATGTCCCTGGTGCCCATCATCCAGCCCCCGGTCATCCGGGCGGTCACCACCGCCAGGGAACGGAGGCTCCCCTTCCCGATCACCGAAGTCCGGATTTCAAAGACGGCCCGGATCATGTTTCCGATCTCCATCGCGGTGGTGGCGGGGATCATCGCCCCCAGCAGCGCACCGCTCCTCGGTTTTTTGATGTTCGGCAATCTCATCAGGGAATCGGGGGTTCTGGAGCGACTGACCAAGGGCGCCCAGAACGAACTCGCCAATCTGGTCACCCTGCTGCTGGGCATCACCATCGGCGCCACCATGAGCTATGAGGCCTTTTTGCGAAAAGAAACCCTCTTTATCCTGGGCATGGGGCTCTGCGCCTTTGTTTTCGATACGGCCGGGGGCGTCCTCTTCGTGAAGTTTCTCAACCTGTTTGCAAAAAACAAGATGAACCCCATGGTGGGTGCGGCGGGCATCTCGGCCTTTCCCATGTCCTGCCGGGTGATCGAAAAGATGGGGGTCCAGGAAGATCCGTACAACCATCTGCTGATGCAGGCCGCGACGGCCAACGTGGCCGGGCAGATCGGATCGGTGGTGGCGGGCGCCATCGTGCTCGCCCTGGTTCCCATACTCATGATGCGGGCGTTCTAACCCCTGGGCGGCACAGCCGTTTCATGGGAAAAATGCCCGGCGCTTACGCTTTTCAACCCGAACAAAGGAAAACATAGAGATGAATCATATCGATTTGGGATTGCAACTGATGGGATACGGACTCTTCGGCATGCTGGTGGTCTGCGGGGTGTTCATCGTGGTGATCAAGGGGATTGTAAAGCTGTTCCCCCACAACCCCCAACAGCGGTAACGGGAACCGATTGGACTCTATTCTTCCTGCCCGACCGGCGGCTGGATCTCGCCCAGCCGCCGGTCGGGCATATCCTTTCCGGACCTATCCCCGGGGGGTGATCCCCAGCGGTGGGCCTTGCGGAACCTCAGTATACATAATCATAGATACGATATCGTTTTAAAATCCCTCCCGGCCTCCCTTTAAAAAAGGGAGGGGAGGATAAGACGGGGATCGATATTGGCAGGTCCTCCGCATGCCGGCGGCCGCTTCCCTGCCGGCCGCCGGCTATCACAGCAGGTATTTACTTCCACGCCTTTCCGGACATGGGGGCGGGGGCAGAGATCGCGTGAAGAAAGAGCTCGGCTTTGGCCGGCGCCTCGATCCGTTTGGTAACGATGTTCAACTTGGCTCCGAACGCTTCGCCGCAAAAATCGGATAGCGCTTCCATGGTCCTGGGGCTTCCGGTAACCGGCAGGCAGGGCCAGAAATAGGTGTTAACCCCCATGGCGACCCAGGACAGGGCCTTGGCCACCTCGGTCGACCGGCCGGCCTCGGCAAAGTAGGCTGCGATGGGCAACCCCTTGATCGGGGTTTTTCCGGTCTTGGCCAGCGCCAGCAGAAAATCGGTGGCGTTGCAGTCGATAACCGCGGGCACCGCATCCCCCAGCGAAGACAGCAGGCCCTTGAGCCCGGCGCCGCATTCCTTGGTTTCCTTCGGATTTAAAAACCCGTACTTTGCAAGCCCCACGCTGGCCTCGCCTTCGGAAATGCAGAGGATGTCTTCTTTGAGAAAGCGCTCGACAATGGTGATAAATTCCCGGTCCTGGGTGAATTTTACGTTGTTGCTCCCGGCAAACAGGGCGATCCCCTTGATCTTTCCGGCGGAAAGCGCATCGAGGATTTTCTTTGCACCCGGCCCCGCCGCGTCGAATGCCATCACCGCGGTCTGGACGGCATCCGGAATCTGCCGGGGGATGTCCTTGCGCAGGTCGTAGGATTCCATGGCAAGCCGGATGATCTCATCGGCCAGTGCGGCCGGGTCGGCCGTCTGGGTCAGGCTGTTGGGGCAGACCAGCTTGACGGTGTATTCCTTGGCGAAGTCTTTGAGGGATGGGTTTACACACTGATCCCCGGCCACGACCAGATCCACGGCCCCGGTCATCAACGGGATTTCCTGGGAACCGTAGTTGGTCACCGGAGAAAAGATGTGCGGCGGCACCAGGGGATCGGTGCACACCCCGCCGACGAATATATTTTTCTCCTCTGCCTTCAGGGCGATCTGCTGTTTGAGCACCGGAGACATGCGCCCGTAAAGAACGATATTGGGGGCGTCTTTCTTCAGCACACCGAGGTTGAGCCGGACTTGGGTGGCGCCGGGGCTGCCGAACACAGCGGCCTTGAGCTTGCCGTGGAGCCGATACGCAAGGGTTCCCAGCAGCGCGCACTTAAAGGCCCAGAGCAGGGTTTCCTCCACCGAGCCGACCCCCCCCTCCAGTTTTTGGGAGGCTTTGATCAGGTCCCGGGACAAGCCTTCCGGCATCACCCCGCGGGTTGCCCACGCATCGAGGATCTGTTTTGGAAAATCCGCTGTCATCCCCTGCGCACCCTTTTCAAGAAGGCCCCGGACTTGCTTTACGACCTGATCGGCCTTCTTTTTATCTTTGGGAGCCGCGGCGCCCGATCCGACTTCCCTGACAAAATCGTTGAGGGGATCCAGGTATGCCATGGTCCCTTTCAACACCAGCCTCAGCAACGACTGCACGGCAAGGGCGTCTTTGTCTTTTCCGCACACCCCCACCTTGTTGCTCTCTTTGAAGGGATGGCTGATGCACGGCCCCTGAAGGCAATCCCTGCAGCTCAACCCCGCCTCGCAAAACCCGCATTCCGGCAGCTGCCCCTCGTACCGATCCCAGGGCAGCGACACTTCCTGGTCGGCTGCTTTCAAGACAAACCGTTCCACCGCTGGATCAGCGGTTTTCTTCTGGATAAACTCCATCTTTCTCTCCTTTCTGGCACAAATCCGGTCGGATCAGCACATCTTTCACAGATCCTGTGATGGGCATTAGAATTTCTTTTTCCGATAGTCTTTCCGCTCTTCAACGGTGATGGCATGGGTGGGGCATGCCTCGGCGCAGATCGGGTAGCCCATGTTCCGGCACCGATCACACTTGATGGCCACCTTGAACTGGGGCGAGGGGGTGATGATGCCGAACGGACAGACCATCACACACATCCAGCAGGCGATGCAGGTCGGTTCATGAACGTATACCAGCCCGGTTTGCGGGTCTCGTCGCATGGTCCCGTTGGGGCAGGCATACAGACAGGGAGCCTCCTCGCAATGCCGGCACTGGAGGGCAAAGGGTTTGCCTTCGACAAACACCCGGGGCACCGGTTGGGGCTCCTCGTTGATGGACAGCGGCAGGGCTTTGGCCTCCGAGGCGATCTCCGATGCGCACCAGAGTTCGCATTGATGGCATCCTGTACATTTATCCGGGTCGACTTTGATGACTTGCAATTTTCCCTCCTTATGCTCCGGGCGATCTGGTTTAGAGACCGGTATCCATGATTTCTTTGTATTCGGGTTCGGTGAAGATATCCCCATGCCGCCTGAGAATCGGCAGGATGTCCATGAAGCTCAGATTCTTGCTCATCAGGGCCGGGACAAACTCGGTGACCTCCACCTGCTTGCGCATCAGGGTGGTCAGGATGCCGGCCTTCTGGGTCTGGCCGACAAAAATGGCCCCGATGATGCAGCCGTTTTTAAGGATGATCTTCTTGTAGGTGTTCCGGGTGCGATCCTTGATCTCCTCGATCACGCAGTCCGCTTCGGCATACGAACATTCCCCGGGGTGGGTGACCCCCATGGACATGGCTGGAAATCCGATGAAGTTGCCGATGGAATTCATGCGCACCGAACCGGGGAAAACCGCTCGGTGGCCGGCCATATTCAATCCGGCGATGCGCCCCTCTTCAAACGCCATGGGCCAGATGGCATTGACAAACGGGGTGTTGCGGGCGATATCGAAGGTCTCGCACACATCCCCGGCGGCATAGATGCCCGGTGCGGTGGTCTGCATGTGCGGGTCGGTTTTGATCCCGCCCATCATGCCGATCTCGACCCCGGCCTGTCTTCCCAGTTCCACGGCCGGGCGGACCCCCACGGCCAAAACCACCATGTCGCAATCGATGGTGACCCCACGGGTGGCCACCGCTCTGACCTGCCCGTTTCCCATGAACTCGGTGGCCCGTTCCCCGGTGATCACCTCGACCCCCATCCCTTCGATGACCTTCTGAATGATCGAGGCCGCCTCTTCGTCGAATACCGTGGGCAGGACCTGCCCCAGCTGCTCGATCAGGGTGACCTTCATCCCTCGCTTGAGCAGGCTGATGGCGGACTCCACCCCGATGCTGCCCGCCCCGATCACAGCGGCCCGCTTGCCGGAAAGATTCAGGATCCTTTCCGCATCGGCCATGGTCTTGAGGGTGGAAACCCCTGCCTTGTCCACCCCGGGGATTTTCGGAACGATGGCGTTTCCCCCCGTGGCCAAAAGCAGCCTGTCGTAGGGAAAGGTTTCCCCCGTGCCGGCGGTTACGGTCTTTGCACCGGGGTCGATGGAAACGATGCGAACCCCGATGTGGGCCGAGATGTCGAATTCATCGAAAAAATCCGCGGATCTGAAGTTGAGCAGCGGTTTGGACAGTTGCTGTGCAACATAGTAGGGCAGCAGCACTCTGGAAAAAAGGGGGGTCTTCTCGTCGCTGAAAAGATCGATGCCGGCTTTCTTGTCAACGGATCGAATCGCTTCGACCGCGCTGACCGCAGCGGCGCTTCCCCCGACAATGACGTATTTCATGGCAGTCTCCTTTTTGCTCTGCAAAGGTCGGCGGCAGGATGTTAGTAGAGGTTTTTAATCGTGTACACGTTCATCAACTCTCGAAACAACCGCTCGCCCCGGGTCACGTTGTAGTTTCCGCAGGTACAGCATTCCGCGATCTCTTTGCAGCAGTCCTCCACGGTTCGGCGGCCCCGTTTGACGTCTCGAACCAATTTGCCCACCAGATCGGTTGCAATCATGGCATGCCCGCACATGGTGGTCGTTTTCAACACTTCGTATTCCGGCAGCCGCTCGGTCTGGCCCCAGGTTCCCAGCGAATACTCCAGGGAATGAATGGGCCCCAGGCCCGCTTCATTCATGCACTCCTGGACCACGTCCGTCACCCCGGAGATGATCACCGAGATGCCCGGTCGGTTCTCCTTGAGATCCTTGAGCAGCGATACGATCTTGTCCCGATTGTCAAAGGTGCATTCGACGATGGTGCCGTCGGTGACCCGAGCCAGGATGTCCGCCATGGTCGTGTTGTGAATGTTGCCGGTCTTCATGTCCCCCAGGTTGACCGGACCGTGCTTGTAGCAGATGCTCAAAAACTTTTGGGTTTTGGGGGCCGAGCCTTTCTTGTTCACCCCCGTGGCCGGGCATCCCAGCACCACGAAGTCGTTTTTCAAATCTTCGTAATCGCCTCTGCGATGTAAGCTGTGCGTCATGTTATGCCTCCTTGACCGCTCGGTCCGGATAGAAATTGAAGGATGGCTCGCCGATCCCCAGATTGTTCTTGGTGTTGACCGAGTGCCAGATGCCCATCTTTTCCAGGACCGGCTTGATGGGGACCTCGCCTTCGGGGGTGACCTTGGTGATCACCTCAACGGTAAAGACGGTATTCACCTTTTTGGCGGCCTCCTGCAGGGCGCGGATGGCCTCGGGAAGCCTTTCCAGCTTGCATTTGCCCTCGATGATGGCGGAGGTGGCCTTTTCCCCGAGAACATCATCCCGCAGTTTTCCGATGCTCTTGTCCGCCATGAAATGGGTCACCGGGTTTTCTTCGGCCATCTGGTATCCGATATCGGCCCCCATGAGCGCCATGGCGACGATTTCGACGTCCCTGAAGTAGGCCCCCACCCCGGGCCTGCCCAGCTCGACCCCTACGCCGACCTCCCCCGGCTTGAAGGTCCCTTTCACGTCATTGGTCTTCATCTCTTCGGTTCCGCGCCCCGGAACCTGGGAGCCCTTGAACTCGATCAAGGGGTTGCTCAGGATCCCCCGGACCTCCCTGGGCCACTCTTCCTGGGGCTGATACAGGGCGTTGACCGGACAGATGGCGGCCCGAAGACACAAGCCGCAGTCCGTGCACGCTTCCTGATCGATTTCGATGTAAACCCTTCCGGGTATCTTCTCGCTCCTGCGAAAGGTCTGAATCCGGCCCATGGGGCAGTAAGCGAAACACCGTTTGCACGCGATACATTTATCTGGATCTGCCTTCATACTTCCTCCCTATCGATTGCTGAACGTAAGGGCCGGGGGGATACGCCGGGACCGCCGAGTCCCCCCGGACCATCTCCGAAACCGAAAAAATCCGCCCGTACGACGAGAAACCGGGAAAAGCCTTCCATCGGTTCATCTAAGCCGATGCCCGAAGGGCGTCCTCTTTGGACTCTTGAATGTGTGCGCGCATGATCCGCTCGCAAAGATCCGGATCCTTGAGCCGGATCGCCAGCATGATCTTTTTGTGCCCTTCGATGGCACGTTTGGCGCCCTCCACCGTGTGCAGGGTTCCCCTGCGATACCGCAACACGTACCTGCGCATATCCGCCATCATGCCGTGCAGCCGGGGCCTGGATGCGACCAGCCCGTGGAGGGTATCATGAAACCGGGTGTTGAACTGAAATATTTCGTTGATCTTGTTTTGCGCCAGCGCCTGTTCGGCCTTGCGGATCAATTCTTCAAGCGCATCGATGTCGCTTGGGCGTATGGTTTCACAGGCGCTTCGAAGCGCGTATCCTTCGAGAATCGAGCGGATATCGAAAAGTTCTTCCATCTCCTCCCGGGAGTCGGCCGGAACACAAAACCCGCGGGTTTCAAGGGGCTTGACCAGACCTTCCCGCTCCAGCTTGTGAAGGGCTTCCCGGATGGGGGTTCGGCTCACCCCGATATCCGCAGCCAGCTGCTCTTCGGTCAATCGCTCTCCCGGCGTGAAGCTGCCGGAAAGAAGCTTTTTTTTCAGATACCCGTAGGTGCTTTCCCGAACGGATGCCGTGCTCTTCTTTAAAAGGGAAACGGTGGAATCACTGGCCATTTTTGTATACAAGTTGCTTCAAAATATTTTTTGTTTCGCCATCTTTATGGTATATCCAAATAAATGTCAACAAAAAATAATAATTTTTTAAATAAACAAATCAGAAGGTTATAAACTTTACGGCGCCCCGCGGGGGAGGGAATACCCGATGTAGGCCCAATTTTCCGGAAATCGAAATGGGGTAGTTTTGGATACAATTAAGGTTTTGATTTCCCGCACCGCTGTGGTATAGATTCCGGCAGGTGCCAAACCGAAACGGAAAGGAGTGTAACCCATGCGATTGACGCTGACAACACTTTCGGAAAACACGGCCTCGGGGTCCGGAATCGTTGCGGAGTGGGGATGGAGCATCCTGATACGCTCGGATGCCCATCAGATCCTGTTCGATACCGGCGCCGGGGTCGCCATGGTGCAGAATGCCGAGAAGGCGGGGATTCATCTCGATGCCGTCGATACCATCGTGCTGAGCCATGCCCATGCGGATCACACCGGCGGGTTGCGGGACGCGCTGCAACGATCCAACCGTCCGAAGGTCATTGCCCATCCGGCGATCTGGATCCCCAAATTCAGAAAATCCCCAAAGGATGGAACCTTCACCTACAACGGGATCCCCTTTGCCCGTCCGGAACTGGAGAAAAACGGTGCTTTCACGCTCAGCAGCAAACCGGTTTCCCTTTGCGAAGGCATCCAGACCACCGGTGAGGTTCCCCGGAGGACGGATTTTGAAACCATCGAGCCCTATTTCTTCGCAAAGCCGGCCGATGAAATGGTGCCGGATGATTTCCCCGATGATCTGGCCCTGGTCTGCAGAACCGATCCGGGGCTAGTGGTGGTGCTGGGCTGCGCGCATCGCGGAATCGTCAATACCCTGCTCCACGCCCGGGACATCACCGGGGAGACGAAGATTCACACGGTGATCGGCGGAACCCATCTCTACCCGAAACAGCCGGACCAAGTCCGGCAAACGGTCCGGGGGTTGAAGGAAATCGGCATAGAGCGCATCGGGGTGTCCCATTGCACGGGATTTCAGGCGGCCGTCGAACTGTCCCAGGCCTTCGGCGACCGGTTTTTTCTCAACAACGCGGGAATGAGCCAGACCATCGCGTAGAATACCCATTTCGAGTTTTGGATCACATCACCCCATAGGAGCGTCTGTTCGGTCATGGCATATACTCCCCGCATCGACCGGGTAAAATGCACCGGCTGTGAAGAGTGTCTGGAGGTCTGTTCCGCTGAAGTGATCGCGATGCAGGAGGGAAAAGCGGCTGCGGTGCGGCCCGATGACTGCGTCGGATGCCAGAGCTGTGCGGAGATCTGCGCAGAGGCGGCCATAACGGTGGAAGACACCCGGGTCCAATTATCTTCCACCTGTCTGGACCTGTTGAAAGATATTTTATAGCCGGTGCCGGTTTTTAGTCGTCCGCCGGGTGTGGCGCTCGGCTTTTTTTGAATACGCTGTAAAAATTCCACACCACCGAACCGAGGGCAACCAGCAGAATCGGTCCGGCAATGGGCCTGAACAGGAATCGGGAAAGGTCAAAATCCATCATGTCCAATCCCTTCCGGAGGGAAACCTCGGTAAGCGGTCCCAGCACCAGGCCGATGATCATGGGGGCGATGGGGTAGCTGAATTTCTTGAACACATACCCCAGAATGCCGAAGCCCAGCATGATCCAGACATCGACCATGTCGTTTCGCACCCCGAAAGAGCCGATGGCCGCAAAAACAAAGATGACCGGACCCAGGATCGAATAGCGCACCCGGCGGAAATTGGCGAACAGCTTGGCCACCCCCAGCCCGGCAAAGAGCATCAGAAAATTGGCCAGGTACATCGCGATGAAGATGACATACATCAGCTTGGGCTGGTTGATAAAGAGCATGGGGCCGGGCTGAAGCCCGTGCACCAGGAACCCGCCGATGATCACCGCGGTGGTGGCGCTTCCCGGTATGCCCAGGGTCAGCAGCGGCACCATGGCCCCTCCGGTGGCGGCGTTGTTGGCCGTCTCCGGACCGGCGATCCCCTCGGGAACCCCCGTGCCGAACTTTTCCGGGTGCCGGGACCAGCGCACGGCCTCGGAATACCCGATAAAGGCCGCGGTGGTGGCACCCACCCCGGGAAGTATCCCGATGGCGGTGCCGATGACCGCGGAACGCACGATGGTCCATTTGAGCGCCAGCAGCTTCATCACGCCGGGGAGCCTGGTGGAAACCCTGAGGTCGAGGTGTTCTCCCCCCAGCCCCTTGCCCGCCTCGGCTTTGGCCAGAAGCTCTCCCACGGCAAAAGCACCGATGATTGCCGGAATGAAATTGATCCCCCCGATCAGGGCCTTGCCGCCGAAGGTAAACCGCTCATCCGCGGTCATCTCGTCGATCCCCACCGTGGCCACGAGCAGCCCGAACAGCCCGGCGATGAACGCTTTGGTCATGCCCTCACCCCCCAGGGAAGCGATCAGGGTCAGGGCCGCCATGGCCAGGGCGAAATATTCGGGCTGGGAGAAGCTGAGCCCGACCTTGGCCAGTTGGGGCGAAACCATGTTCATCACAAACACGCTGAATAGCCCCCCGATGACCGAGCACATGATGGCGTATCCCAGGGCTTCGCCGGCCTGGCCCTTCTGGGCCATGGGGTATCCGTCAAGCCCGGTGGCGGCGGCTTCCGGGGCTCCGGGCACATTGAACAAGATGGCCGAAATCGATCCGCCGAAGGTTCCCCCGCAGTAGACCGCAGCCAGAAGCGCCAGCCCGTTTTCCGCCGACATGGCAAAGGTAAACGGAATCAGCAGGGCGGTTCCCATGGTGGAATTGAGCCCCGGTATGGCCCCCAGGACCGTGCCCAGCAGCACCCCGGAGGCGATGAAGAACAGCGTCATCGGTGAAAAAACGATCTGCAGTGCCCCCAGCCAGATATCCATGCCGCACCTCGTCACATCTCAATAGAAAAGCAGGCTGAACTCGCGGAAGACCCACCCCCCCCGGGGAAGGGGGACGTACATGGCCTTGGTGAACAGGATGACGATGACCGCGGTCATCCCCAGGCTGACACCGGCCATCCACCCTTTGCTCTTCTCCCCGAGCAGGAGCATAAAAAGAACCATAAACGGCGGGGTGGTGAGGATGAACCCGGTGCGTGGAACCAATACCAAATAGGCGACGATGAGCCCAAGGGCGGTGAGCAGGCGGATGGTGCTCGGGTCCATGGCCAGGAGCGGCTCTTTCCAGGCCTTTTCCCTGCCGATCTTCCGCACCGTGATTCCCGCGACGACGGCGCCCAGGACCATCAGCGCCGTCAGCACCATCGTCGGCCAGAATTCCGGCCCCAGTCTGGCGTAAGCCCTGCTCCCCTCGAATGACTGCGCCACCCAGAAAAGTGCGGCGGAAACCAGCACGACCAGAACGCTGAATACCAATTCACCTTTCAACACGGCTCGACTCCTTGCGGTTGCGGGGCGCCGCCGGGAAACGGGCGCCGGTGCGCCGCCCGTCCCCCCGGCGTTTTTAACTTGGATATTCCTGTACGCTTTTCCTACTTTTTCTTGGTGTACCCCAGATCATCCAGGATTTCCTTGTAGGTTTTGTATTCCGCTTCCCAGAATTTGCCGTACGCCTCCGGTCCTTTCCAACCCGGTCGCAGGTCCAGGAGGGATTTTTTGGCGATCGCCGTATAGGCGGGCTGTTCCGTTCCCTTCTTCAACACCGCGGCCAGCCAGTTGATGATCGCCTGGGGGGTTCCAGTCTTGACACACAGGCCCCGCCAGCGGCCCATGGTGATGTCGAATCCGAGTTCGCGTGCGGTGGGCACCTGGGCGCCCCAACTGGTGGGCAGCCGCTGTTCCGTGAAGGAAATCAGGGGCCGGAGTTTTCCGGACTCGATCAAGGGCATGATCACCCCCGGCTCTTCGTGAAGCATATCGATGTGCCCCCCCAGAACCGCGGCATGGGTTTCGGGTGCCTTGTCGAAAGGAATGTACTTGACCTTGATCCCCGCCTTTTTGGCAAAAAGCATGATGATGATCTCATCCGGGCTCAGGGGCGTGGTCCCGGTAACCTGCAGCTTGCCGGGGTTTTCCTTGGCGAACTGGATCACCTCCTGGATGGTTTTAAACGGGTTTTCGGCCCGCACATAGAAAATGCTTTCATCCATCTGCACGTTGCACAGCGGGGCGAATTTCTTGTAATCCTCCCGGCCCATGATCGTGTTGATGAGCTGCTCGGGACTGAAGTTGTATATCGTGTACCCATCGGCGGGTTGGGACAGCACATAGGTGGAGGCCTTGACCCCCGCTCCCCCGGTCAAGTTGGTCACATTGACATTGACCCCGATGTCCTTGGCCGATGCGTTCATGAGGCTCCGGACAAAAATGTCGCTGCCCCCGCCCGCACCGTACTGGACGACCACTTCGATGGGCCGCTTGGGATAGTCTTTGGGTTTGTCGGCCGCAAGCGGCTGGACCAGCGACCCCGATACCAGAACGAGGACCAGCGCCAGAAAGATAAAAGATTTCTTGTTCATGCCACTTTCTCCTTTCGTATGGACCGCATGTGATGTGACAAACGACCTCGCATCGGGGTATCGGTGGGCGGCACTGTCGTCCCGTGCCGGGGTCATCCGATGGTTCTGCTTTACCGGTCCCCCGCCCCGAACCCTAATCCCCGGATTTTTCGTGGGCACCGATCAGCCACTCCAGTGCCGCTGCAACACCTCCTTTCCTGAAGGGAATCCCCGCAAGACAAAGCCCCATCTCCACCCCGGACAGCGTACCGGCCAGCATCAAATCGTTGAAGTCGCCCAGATGCCCGATCCGAAACACCCTGTCGGCCACCTTTCCCAGCCCGTTTCCCAGGGACAGGTTGAAGGTATCCAGCACCACCTTGCGAAACGCATCGGCGCTGAACCCTTGGGGCATCCGCACCGCGGTCAGCGAGCTGCTGTATTCGCGCGGCTCGGCACACAGGACCTCCAGCCCCCAGGCCTGAACCGCCCGCCGGGTCGCCTCGGCATGCCGGTGGTGCCGCCGGAAGACGTTGGCCAGGCCCTCTTCTTCCAGCATGCAGATGGCTTCCCGCAGCCCGTAGAGCAGGTTGGTGGCCGGGGTGTAGGGGAAAAAGCCTTTCCGGTTGATCGCGATCATGGCCTCCCAGTCCCAGTAGGAACGGGGCAATCGGGCCGTTTTTGCGGCCTCCCGGGCTTTCGGGCCCACCGCGTTGAATCCCAGCCCCGGGGGGAGCATCAGCCCCTTCTGGGAGCAGCCCACGGTCACGTCCACCCCCCAGGCATCGTGCCGATAGTCCATGGATGCCAGCGAAGAGATGGTATCCACCATGAACAGCGCGGGGTGGCCCACCCGATCGATGGCGCTCCGGATTTCGGGTATCCGGCTGGTCACCCCGGTCGAGGTTTCGTTGTGCACGACCATGACCGAGCGGATCCGGTGGGAGGTGTCCCGGCCGAGTTTTTCTTCGACGATGGCGGGGTCCACCCCGTGGCGCCAGTCGGTGGGGACAAAGTCCACCTCGAGGCCCAACCTAACCGCCTTGTTTCTCCAGAGGGTTGCAAAATGGCCGGTTTCAAACATCAACACCGCGTCGCCGGGGGACAAGGTGTTGACCAACGCCGCTTCCCAGGCGCCGGTGCCGGAAGAAGGAAAGATGACGACATCGGCGGCGGTCTGGAAGATGCGCCGGGCGCCTTCCAGGACTTCCCGGGTCAGGTCCGAGAATTCGGGGCCCCGGTGATCCATCGTGGGCCGGGCCATGGCGCGTAGGATTCGATCGGGAACGTTGGTGGGGCCGGGTATCTGAAGAAAGTGTCTTCCGCTGGGGTAAGCCATAGATGATCTGCTCCTTTCGTCCAACGATAAACACATCGGAACAAAAATGAAACCCAGACTTTTTACCAGAGCCTCGGGTCGATTGGGTGCAGATTTGTATCCAAATTAAACGTACAATCAAAAGACTACCGATTTTTAGATTATACCGTTTCAAATGTCAATTAAATTTTGATATTTTTATTATGTTTGATTACAACAGGTTAGGTGTAAACAGACGGGGGTTTCGAAAAACCGGGCAAAGGGCTGCCGGAACGGCCATCGATTATTCGGTCCCATATTGTATACAATGATCCACAATGCCCCGGTGGTGTCGAGCCCCGATCCGGATCGCACCGGGCCGGGCAGCCATCGATTTCTGCGAAAAAGCCCCCCGGGGATCCCCCGGGGGGCTTTGATGACACTGGGGGATGGGATGTCGATCAGGAAAGCAGGGAGAAAAAAACACCGGCGGCCAGGGCGGAACCGATCATCCCGGCCACGTTATGCCCCAGGGCCTGCACCGGCGGGTTGTCCCCCCTCAAGGTGCCCTCGGATGCGAACGTTTGCCCCCCGAGGGCGGGCATGGAAACGCCCACGGCCCCCATGCAGGGGTTGATCTGTCGTCCGGGGGGGAGAAACAGGTTGATGATTTTCCCGAAAATCACCCCGCCTGCGGTGCCCAAGGCAAAGGCAAAGGCACCCGCAATCAGGATCCAAAGGGTGGTGAAGGTCAAAAACCGTTCACTGTCCAGTGCGGCCCCCACGGCCACCCCGAGAAAGATGGTCACGATATCGATCAGGGCGCTGCCGGCCGTGTCGCGGAGCCGTTGGGTCACCCCGCATTCCCGCAGCAGGTTTCCGAACATCAGCATCCCGATCAGCGGCGCACAGGATGGAACCGACAACGACGCGAGGATGCCGGTGATGAGGGGAAACGCGATGGCCGCTGCCCTGGATACTGTCCTGGGCCGGGGCATGTCGATGCCCCGCTCCTTTTCTGTGGTCAGCATCCGGACGATGGGGGGTTGGATGAGGGTCGCCAGCGACAGGCAGGCGTAAGCCGCAAGGGCGATGGGGCCGAGCAGATGCGGAGCCAGCTTGACGGCCAGAAAAATCGACAGGGGACCGTCCGCGGCCCCGATCATTCCGATCGAGGCCGCCTCCTTGGGGGTAAACCCAAAGACGTGGGCCGCCCCCAGCGCCGCGGCAAAGATTCCCAGCGGAGCCGCAGCCCCGAGCAGAAAGGTCAGCGGGCGCGCAAGCAGGGGCCGAAAGTCCGTCAGGGCACCGATGCCGAGGAAAACAATCAGCGGCAGCAACCGGGTTTCGATCCCGGCGAGGTAAACAAAGCGCATCATCCCGTCCGCGTAGGCACCCATTTCACCCAGCGGCATGTTGGCCAGCCCGATCCCGAACCCGATGGGAATGAGCAGCAGCGGTTCATACTGCCGGGCAACGGCCAGGTAGATCAGCGCGCCGGCCACCAGGAACATCACCAGGTTGCCGAAGGAGACGTTGGCAAACCCGGATGTCGCGACCAGTTTCAAGAAGGTTTCCATGGGCTAACCCTTTGCGGCTAACATTAAAATGGGGGTCGAATTGTCGACTTCGTCTCCGATCTGGGCGGGAATGGAAACGACCGTTCCGGCGTACTGGGTTTTGATGTCATGGGTCGCTTTCATGGCCTCGACAACGGCAATGGTCTGCCCTTCCGAGACCACATCCCCCACCTTGACCTTGATGTCGACCAACTGCACCAACCCGGCAAAGGTGGAAAATACGGGAAACTGCTGGCCGGCCGGTGCGGCTGCCGGATGCGGCTGGGGCGCGGGCGCAGGAGCCGGGGGCGCAGGCGCGGGAACCGGTTGAGGCCGGGGCGCTGGAGCCGGTTGCGGTTGGGGTGCGGGTGCCGCAGCGGGCTGGGCCGGGGCCTGTGGGGGGTGTGCGGCCGCTGCTGCGGCTGCGCTCTCCACGGTCACCATGAAGCAGCGGGTGTTTCCACCCTCCACCACCGTGCACTTGGTGGTAAACGGCGCCATGTCCGAAGGGGCCACCGAAAGCGGCATGGGCTTGGGTGCCTCTTGCACCTTGGGGGGCTCTTGCACCTTGGGGGGGGCTTCCGTCTTTTTGAGCGGAATGTCGAGCCGGCTCTTTCCGGTCAGCAGACGCATGCCCTCGTTGAGTTCGATTTTCTTTCCCGGCACCATGGCGGAGACCACCAGAAAGATGTTCTTGTCGGTCACCGGGAGGCCTGCTCCCTCCAGGGCCTTTTTGGCTTCCGAAAGGGTATCCGGCACGGCTTCAAACGGGTCCCCTTCAAAGGGGGGCAGGTTGAGCTGCTCGGAGGCGATCTTGACGACTTGGGAATCCGGGGGCAAGGGAGTCTTGCCAAAATAACCGAGCACGGCCCGGCCGTAGCCGCTTTCGATCTTTTTCCACCGGCCGTAGAGCACGTTGTTGAAGGCCTGCAGCCAGTACTGCTGGCTGCCCGGGGTCACGCTGGTCCAGGCGCCCCCGGCTTCCACCACCACCGGAAACTCGGCCAGAATATCCCCGTATTTATCCAGCAAACCCGCCTTGACCATCATATGAACGTTGGGACCGATGGCCCCGCCGGGCATCGGAAACGCCAGCACCCGTGCATCGGCCATCGTGGTGACCGGGTTGAAATCGTAGTCCTTCAAGCCGTCATTCAACAGGTTTTCGATCATCTGTATCTTGGAGACATCCAGATCCAGAGAGAATCCGGTCCCCTTGAGCGCATGGGCCATGGAGCGGACATCGGGCTGCACGGTCCCGCTGGCCAGGGGTCGCACCGACAGGTCGATCCCGTCGGCCCCGCCCTCGATGGCCGCCATGTACTGGGATACGGCCATGCTGGCCGTATCATGGGTGTGCGCCCAGAGCGGCATCTCCGGGGGCATCAGCTTGCGCAGCCCCCGTGCCGTTTCGTAGAACGTCCTGGGATCGGTCGTCCCGCTGGCGTCCTTCAGGCAGATGCTGTCGATCTGGATGTCGCTTTCCAGGAGTTTTTTCCCGATGGCGATGTAAAATTCAGGGGTGTGAACCTTGTCCGAATGGAAGGGAAGCCCCATGAGCGCGATGCTGGCCTGATGATGCATGCCGGACTCCACGATGGGGCGGGCGGTCTTGACCAGAAGGTCCGTATCGTTCATGTAGTCGAAGTTGCGGTCCCAGGTCGTTCCGTGTTCCTTCATCAGCTTGGCCTGGAGCTTGAGCGACTCGCGGTTCTGGGCCTGGAGGGTCACACCGGAGAGCGAACGGGTCAGAATCTGCAGGTCCACATCCGGGCCGACGGTCTCGCGCATTTTTTTCATGGTCTCGAAGGGGTCTTCCCCGAGATAGAAAAACGGCGCCTGGTATCGGGCGCCCCCGCCGAATTCCATGTGGCGGACCCCCGCCTCCTTGGCGGAATATTCCATTGCCGGCAGGTAGTCTTCCAGGCGGACCTTCCCGCCGAAAGAACTCTGAAGCCCATCCCGGAAAGGAGTGAGCATCACGCGTATCTTTTTGGGTTTTTCTGTATAAATCATCGGCCCTCCTCTATGGTTTGACGTTTTTGATCTCTTCGATGTTCTGGATACGGGTACCGGGGTACATCCGCGCATAGGTCGATGTCAGGGCGGCGAACAGAGCGGCGTCATCCGGTCCGGCAACGGTTTTCTTTGCAGGAAAAACGGTCATGATGATCTGCATGGCGACGGCAAGAAAAATCAAAACGACGAGCACCGCGGCAAACGAGGAAAGACAGATCATGAAAAAATTCGGTTGCATGTTCAGACCCCTTCAATTTTTGCAGGATGGATCGGTTATCCCCGAAGGTCCCCGAATGTCCAAAAGTTGATTTGTATATCGGCCCGGCCGCTCGGTGTCAAGCAGTTTTCTTGCCTGGGCCGTCCCAACCCGGGATAAAGGCCTGCGCCGCATCTGCGGCTCCCTGGGTGCTCACCCGTGCGCCCGGTGGCCTGCCCCTTCCCTGCGGCGTCCCGGCGCTACGACCTCCTTTATTTTCGACTCCACATAGTCGAGATGCTCGAGAATTCTCATCCGGGCCATTTCGGAATTTCTCTCCTTGATGGCCGCTACGACATTCTCATGCTGCCGATAGATGGTGTGGATATCGATATCCGCCCGGTATTGCCCGATGGAGTTTTTGAGAATATCGTAGATGGTGAACATGATGTGCGTTTGAAACTTGTTGTGGGTCGCTTCGGCAATGGCCAGATGAAAATCGGCATCCTCATTTTCCAGGTTATACCCGTCGGTTTCGAGCCGGCTCCGCATGGATTCGAGGTTGGCTTCCATCCTGAGGATATCCTCGGGGGTGGCGCGTTTGGCGGCGTAGTAGGCATTCCAGGTTTCGATGGCCTTGCGGACCTCGATGATGTCGAAGACCATCCGGATATCGTCTTTGAGAAGACGATGCAGCGGCTCCACCATCCGGCCGGAAGCCAGAGACCGAACCACGGTCCGATTCCCCTGGGTGGTTTCCAAAAACCCCATACCGATCAGCGATTTGAGCGCTTCGCGGATGGACGGCCGGCTCACGTTCAACAATCGCATCAGCTCGCGCTCGGGGGGCAGGGGGTCTCCCGGTCTGAGATCCCCCTCCTGGATCAGGACCTTTATCTGACTGACGATTTTTGCAGATATTTTTTCCTGTTTGATGGGCTTGAAAAACTGCCTGTCCATAGCACTCCGCATGTTGTTGGCCTGACCATTTTACCAATATCAAATGGAATTTATAACAGCAACCCGACCGACTTGTCAATTCAAAAATCGACCCCCCGGATCGTTGATCCGCCCATAGAAAGTGCCCATTCATAAATTCCCCTCCCATCCGAAGGTCCGCCTATGGCGTGAGCGGGAGGGGTTAGGGGAGGGGGACATTCGATACCCGTTTTATTCATATTATCAAGGGATTATCACCCCCACCGGTATCCGCCTCTGGCGGGCTGACCCTCCCCCTGTCGAAGATCCGCCTCTGGCGGAACAGGGGGAGGGGAATAAAGACTATTTATGGATGGGCACTAACCACTATCGGTTCTGAGTTCCGGCCCCGACTTCCGGGGGCAAGGAGGGCATTCGATCCATGAAGCCATATGTTCTCACCTATATCCTGCCGGCCGTTGTGGGATTTCTGGCCGGACTGATCGCAACCTTCATCGCCCCATGGGTCCACTGGGGCATCGAAAAGCGACGCACCCGCCAGTCAAAGCGGCGTGAACTGATCGGTTCCTGTCGGATGTTGCTGGCAACCGATATCGATCGGCATACCTTTCGGGAAACCGAAGTCTATTCCAAGGTCCGCCCGCACCTATCCCGCAGTACCATCGATGGCGTCGAAAAGGATACGGATTCCGACGTCAAGGATGCGGAAGGTAACGGTTTCAAAGAAAAAATATTGGATGAACTCGCAGAACTCGAAAAAAATTGGGTTCTCATCTAACGGCTGACGGCGCCGACTTACCGTGATATCCCCCACCAAACCGCCCGTTGACAACATGACCCGCATACTGTATCTTATTTGCACAGTGGCCTCCGCGTTGGATTCCTAATTCATTTACGGAACTATAACCCAAACGAAGGCACGAATGAGTTTGAGGGATCCGTTGAACGCTGTTTTGGGATGATCTCAAACTCAATTTCGGATTTCACCTTTTTGGGGTGATAGGTCCGTATCGTTCCATCTACGGCGTTTTAAAACTGCCGGCAAAAATCGGATTACAACAGGTGAACGGAATGGGCACCGCCAGGAAAAACGAAATCGACTATGATTTTTACAAGGAGATCGCCCAGCAGCCCAAAGGCGAAGGAATCACCAAGTGTTTGAGCTGCGGGACGTGCGCCTCGACCTGCCAGGTATTTTCGGTGAATCCGGCGTATAACCCCAGAAAGCTGATTCAACAGGCGGTTCTGGGGTTGAGAAGCGAGGTGCTGGAATCGGAAATGATCTGGATCTGTTCGCGATGCAACAGTTGCCTGGAAAAATGTCCCAAAGGCATTCGCCCCGGGGATATTATCATGGCCCTTCGGCATATCGCGCTGGCGGAAGGCAGGGTGAATTTCAAAGGCATCCGCCACTCGGCGTATTTTAAGAAGAGCATTTTACAGACGGGCAAAGTCAACGAGATGATCCTGCCCCTGTATACTCTCCGGCTGGGTATCGTCTCCCAGATACCCCAGTCGATACGGATGCTGTTGAAAGGGAAGCTTCCGCCGTTGCAGCCCAAACGGATAAAGGGAATAGCCGATGTGAGAAAACTCAACCGTTTGATCGAAAATAGAAGAGCCAAACAATGAAATACTCTCTCTATCCGGGATGTGCCGGAGAAGCCACCGCCAAGGAAGCCTTGTGGGCGACCCGCAGCGTGATGGCGTCTTTGGGGATGGATGTCACCGAAAATCCCGCCTATTCCTGCTGCGGCGCCGGGGACGTGGACGAAGAAGATCCTGAACTCGAAATCACACTGAACGCCAGAAACTTCGCTTTGGCCGAAAAGGAACACCGGGACATCGTCCTCATCTGCAACACCTGCCTGTTGACCATGCTGAAATCCCAAAAAAAACTGGCGGAAAACCAAACGGTGTTCCGCCAGGTCAACAACGACCTGGCCCAGATCGGGCTGGAATACACCGGGCAGGTCCGTGTACGGCATCTCCTTTGGGTGCTGCGGGACGACATCGGGCTTGAAACGTTGAAAGCCCTGGTCAAGATCCCCCTGGGGAATGTCACGATCGCCCCTTTTTACGGGTGCCATATCGTCCGGCCCTCGGATGTCATCGCAGACGATAAGGAGCCGGATTTTTTGGGCCGGCTGATCCGGGCTTGCGGCGCCCGGGAGGCGGACTATCAAGACAAGTACAACTGCTGTGGATTTCATATCCTGCTCAATGATCAGGCGACCTCCTTGAAAATGACCCAAAGATGCCTGCTGCATGCCCAAAGCGCCGAGGCCGACATGCTGGTCACACCCTGCACCCTGTGCCATCTGAGCCTGGACGGCTATCAGAAAGCGGCAAACCAAAGCGGTCAAGCGCAAATTCCGGTCCTTCATCTTGCCCAGATGGTGGGGCTGGCGCTGGGGATCGAGCCCCGGGCGCTGGGGCTGAACAAGAACCTGATCGGAGTGGGAAAGCATCTGTTGGAGCGAAGAGAGTGAAAAAATTGCCGCCAAGGCACAAAGACACAAGGGGTATCATTGTCTATCATCTTCTTCGTGCCATGGTGTCTTAGTGGCGGAAATCCGGAATAAAATGGAAAAGAACAAAAAAATCGGTGTGTTTTTATGTCGTTGCGGGGGCAATATTTCCCAGGTGGTGGATGTGGAACGCCTCAAGGATTTTGCCACCGGGCACCCGGATGTGGTCTTTTCGGGAATCCAGTCCTTTACCTGTTCCAGCGAAGGCCAGGCGACCATTCAGAAGGCCATAAAAGAACAGGGGTTGGACTCGGTGGTCATCGGCTGCTGCACCCCCAAGCAGTATGAGGAGCTCTACAGAGAATGCCTCGGTGAAGCCGGGCTGAACCCGTATCTTCTTGAAATGGTCAACCTGCGCGAGCAGTGCTCCTATCCCCACCATGATGAACCCGAAAAAGCCACCCAAAAGGGGATGCGGCTGCTCGAGGGGGCCATCGAAAAAGTCCGGCTGCTGCAACCCTTGAAAACGGAACGGGCGAAAATCAATAAAGACGTGGCCGTCATCGGGGGGGGGATCGCCGGTATTCACGCCTCGCTGTTGCTGGCCAAGATGAAGTTTAAGGTCTATCTGATCGAAAAGGAAAGCTCCATCGGCGGGAATATGGCCAAACTGGTCAAGACCTTTCCCACCGATGACTGCGCCATGTGCACCCTGTCCCCCAAACTGGATGAGGTCTCCAAAAACAAGAACATCCGGTTGCTGGCCTATTCCGAAGTCAAGGAAGTGGAGCGCTTGCCCGAGGGATTGCGGCTCAAGGTCCTCAGAAAGGCGCGCTATGTGAACGAGGAAAAGTGCACCGGATGCGGAAAATGCGCCGAAGTCTGCCCCGTGGATATCCTCAACGAATACGAGCAGGGGCTGCTTTCCACCAAAAAGGTGGCCTACAAGCATTTCGCCGCAGCCGTGCCGAACCTTTACACCATCCAAAAAAGGCAGATGGCGCCCTGCAAAACGGTCTGTCCGATCAATCAGTCCGCCCAGGGGTACCTGGCGCTGGCGGCCGAAAAACGCTTTGAAGAGGCCTTCACCGTGGTCTGCCGGGACAACCCGCTCCCATCGGTGTGCGGCCGGGTCTGCGATCATGTCTGCGAAACCGAGTGCACCCGCAGGGACGTGGATGAACCCATCGCCATCCGGGGGGTGAAACGATTCCTTGCCGATTATGCCAGAGAGCATCAGCTCCGGCCGGCGCTTCCCCTGGTTGAAATGAAAAGCCGGCGTGTCGCGGTGGTGGGCAGCGGGCCGGCGGGGTTGAGCTGCGCCTATTTTCTTCGCCGGCTGGGCTACGACGTCACCCTCTTTGAGGCCATGCCCAAGCTGGGGGGGATGCTCCGGTACGGGATCCCCGAATACCGGCTCCCCAAAAAAGTTCTGGATTGGGACATTCAGGGGATTCTGGACATGGGCATCAAAGCCCGCACCGATACGAAACTGGGACGGGACATCGATCTTAACACGCTGGTGTCGGAAACCTACGACGCGGTTTTTCTCGGCATCGGCTTGTGGAAAGACAACGCCCTGGGCCTGGAAGGAGAAGCGCTGTCCGGCTGCACCACCGGAATCGATTTTCTTTCTAGGATCGGTCG
>ENA-OSEO01002003-OSEO01002003.1-sediment-metagenome-genome-assembly--contig:-NODE-2003-length-31898-cov-8.750668_pt1 | contig 31898 bp, 30 predicted proteins | sample MGYA00237883_ERZ534232 | MGnify/ENA metagenome assembly ERZ534232 | reverse complement strand
GGCAACGCTTAAATTTAGCATATTTTCTCAAGTTATTTTTCTCGGGGCTATATTGCCCAACAATGAGGGACTTTTATGTAAATATCAGTGTCGCGTTGTGGGTCAATAACGGCACAAACATCTGATCCTGCCAGAATGTAAGAGCTGTGCGCAATCTTGTTAATGAAATAATGTTTTATCAACATAGCAATTGTTTTTAAATTATGAAATAATAGAACAGTAAAACTGTAATGGTCAGAAAAAGGATTGTTATTCCACTCCCGGCCTTTATATAGTCAGCATTGCGATACCCCCCGGACGACATCAGGAAAGCATTCACCTGGTGTGTGGGCAGAATGAAAGAGTTTCCGGCACAAACGGCTGCCATGAGTACAAGTGGCCGGGGATCAATTCCGGTAATAACTGCCATGCCCATTACCAGCGGAGCCAGCACTACGATTGCCCCCACGTTCGACATGAAAAGTGAAAAAACGGTTGACAACACCCCAACCATAATTAAAATAAAAACGGGGTGCAAATCAATAACGACGCTCATAATGGATTCGGCAAGAAACATGGCAGCACCGGTTTTTTGCATGGCCACGCCCAATGGAATCAATCCCGCCAGCAGAAAAACCACTTTCCATTCAATGGATTCATAAGCTTCTCCGATATTCAATACACGGGTAAGTACCATGCAAAGGGCTCCGGTAAGAAAAGCCATGGAAATGGGAAAGCCTACCATAGCCAGGGTAATGGCAAATACAAAGCAACCTATTGCCGGCCACGTCTTCGACTTGTCATTTTTATTCACTTCAAACCCGGTGAGTACAACAAAATCAGCGCTTTCTTTCAAATCTTTTATATTGACCCACCTGCCGTAAACAATCAGGGTGTCACCCGGACGAATTTCGGCATCTGAAAAATCACCCTCCACTCTTTCTCCTTTGTTGAATAGTATTACCGGCTCAACAGCGTAGCGTTTTCTTAAAGAATATTCTCTTATACATTTCCCGGCAAGTTCAGAACCTGGTGGAATAATTATCTCGGCAAAACCACTAACATTGGGGTTTAAGTCATCAGAAAAATAGGGTGACTTAGAAACGTCCTCAAGTTGAAAGTCTTTTGAAAACTGCTCAATGTTCTCAGCAGAACCCAAAATGGCGAGAGATTGCCCTTCTTCAAATTTTGTTTCACGCCAGGGGGCGTAAACCACATCAGCCCCCTTGCCGATACCTAACAGGTTGACATGGTATGTTTTCCATAAGCCTGCCTCTTCTGTTGTTTTTCCAGCCAGTGAACTTTCACGAGTTACGGTTAGCAACTTGATGTTGTTTGGTAAATTAAGCTTCTCCACCAGTTTTTCCTGCTCTGTTTTTCCTGATTCCCCAACTTTCATCTTAGGTAAAACTTTGCTTCCAAACAGCAAAAAATAACCTATGCCCGACAACAGAAGCACAATGCCAACAGGGGTTACGCTAAACAGGTTGTAGGCCTCATGCCCTTCATTTCTTAACAGGTCATTTACCAGGATGAGATTACCCGAGGCAACCATGGTAAGGGTTCCCCCCAGTATGGCAGCAAACCCTATGGGCATAATAAGCGATGATGCAGGAATCTTCGTACTGCGTGAAACTTGCAATATACCGGGCAGAAAAAGAGCGGCTGCGCCAATGTTTTGAATTAAACCCGATAGTAAACCTGTTGAAATTGAAAGTAATCCAATTAAATTTCGTTTTCGGGTGCCAGCCTTTTTGATAATAAATTTTGAAAATTCATCCATGATACCCGTGCGGGCAATACCGCGCCCCAGTATCATCACGCTCAGCATGGCTATTACAGCATTGCTCGAGAACCCGGAAAACATCTCCAGTGGATTTAAAATGCCGGTCCAGCCCAACGCCAGCATACAGCCAATGGCAACAATGTCAATGCGAACGACATCGATTACCAGCAATATTGCTGTTACACTAAGAATTAACAAAACTATAATAATACCAGATTCCATTATTAATCTTTTTGTTATTAATCATTCATTGATCCTACCCATTATCTCCTTTCTAATAATAAATATTGTTTTATTTCTGTCCGCACCATACCTTATTATACGGCTACAAAGGTGCCCCTAAGTTCTTCGTTAAGTGGTTTGTGGCTAACAACGTTTTATATATCCGCCCATATGATGGTAAGCGTCGCACGAAAATGTCCTTTCGAGGTTCTCCTCCAGCATTTCCCTGAGTTCCTCTCCCGATATTTCCGTGGTTGAAACAGGCTGGTTCCCGGGGATAATATTGTAAAGGTCATTCAACGTGATGTTCCCCGGAACTATTGGCGCACCGTATCGCCAGCCGTTAGAAAATGCCAGTTGCGCTCCTGTACTTTCAAGCAATGCCTGAAGGAGGAAATTGTCCATTGTGGTTTCCAGGTTTGTTCCCCGGTTGAGCGCGGAAGATGTTTCACCAACAAGTTCAGCAAGCCGTTGGTTGAAGGTGTTTTGGTCAAAAGCAAATTCCCAATGCGCTGACATGGCGTCAATCCCCAGTGCATTTAATATAGGGATCATAGCTTTCCCCTGAGTGGCGAGGGCAGGATAGGTGCCATGCAGAGTATCGCCACTGTCGCAAAAAAGACAATTCCCCTCACTTTCAGCCCGTATTTGTTTTACTATTGTGGCAATGCGGGCGTATCCGCCAGCCAGACGGTATTCTGCATGGTTGCCCTGCCAGAACATTTCCTGGTGGATATCAAAGTATGCATGGGTGTCGTTCATTTGAACGATGGTCAGACTTGCTTTATTTTTTGATCTCATTTTGATACCTGGCTTAAAGCCTTTTCATATCTTTGGGCTACTTCTTCCCAATTTACAACATTCCAGAATGCTTCAATATAATCTGGTCTCTTATTCTGATATTTTAAATAGTAAGCATGTTCCCAAACATCCATTACAAGTAGCGGTGTTCCCTTTTTTTCAGTTAGATCCATCAATGGATTATCTTGATTTGGTGTTGAACTAATAAAGAGTTTGCCTTTATCATCCAAACTTAGCCATGCCCATCCACTACCAAACCTGGTTTTTCCGGCATCCGAAAATTGCTTTTTAAACTCATCGAAGGAGGTAAACGATTTTGTAATGGCATCTGATAATTTTCCGGTTGGTAAGTCACCTCCTGAAGCTTTCATGCCCTCCCAATAAAAGGTGTGGTTGTAATAACCGCCACCGTTGTTTCTCACTGCCACAGGGTATTTGCTTATATTCCTGAAAATATACATTATGTCCATTGATTCCATTTCCGTGCCTTTAATTGCAGCTAAAAAATTTTCATAATATGCTTTATGGTGTTTGCCATAATGGATTTCCAGCGTAAGCTTATCAATGAAAGGTTCAAGCGCATCATAAGCATAAGGCAGCGCCTGGAATTCGAATTTGTCTGTTGTTTTCATGTTGTTTTCTTTTTTAGTATTTTTATTTGTTTGATTCTTAGATATATTTTGTGCTTGTGCAATAAATGAATACTGCAACACAAGAAATACTAAAACAATTACTGTTAGAGCGAATTTCATTTTTTTCATCCTTTTATAATTTATGGTTGTAGCGTGATATCAATTTTTTTTTCACGAATTGCTATTCAGCCGCGGATTCTGTATTGGCAATTTTTATAATTTTCCGGGCAATCTGCTCTGGAGAAAGTACAAAATCGACACATCCGCTATCTATTGCGCTTTCTGGCATATCCGGCTGTCCGGCTGTTTCGGGTTTTTGGGTAATGATAATTCCACCTGCTTCTTTTATGCCGCATAACGCTGCTGCTCCGTCACCATCATAACCGGAAACAATTACCGCGATAAGTTTTCCATCCCAGTTTTTTGTCATTGAACGCATAAAAACGGTTATCACATCGGGCCATCCCCAGGGTTTTGATATCGGTTTTAGCCGAAATTCTCCATTTAAAATATGCAAATCCCGCTTTTCAGGGATGATGAAAACATGGTTGGGCATTATTTCTAATTTTTCAGTTATCAATTCAACCGGCATCCCGGTGTATTTTGGAAGAATTTCATGGAGAAAAGTAGCTACCTTTCTAAGGTGGTTAACAATGACTATCGCAACACCCATATCAAAAGGTAAATTTTTCAGCAACCTGATGTAGGAATCAAGTCCACCGGCAGAACCGCCCACACAAACAACGGGGAAGTTTTTTACAGTATTTATTTTTGTGGTCATTTTGTATTATCTCATTTCCGGTTAAAGATTTCAGGCATGTCCTGCCCGTATTTCTCGATGTACTTTTTATGACTGATAAGCTTATTTTTCAATTGTATTTTATTTGTTGTCAGTCAGAATTTGTCTTTCAGCAGGATTCTGATTCCAATATACATTGCGGTTATAGTGCCGATGTAACTGGGTTTCATAATCTCTGGTCAGCAGATTTTCTTCCGAATATTCAGGTGACTGTAAAATATTTTCGCGGGTAAGATTTACAAATACTTTCAAATCCTCCCAACTTACATGGTCAATCCATTGCGGCGAAATCAATATCTTCTTTCCGACCCACCAACTTGCGGTATTGATGACTAAATAACGAATTGTCCATGTTTCGTCAAAGTAAAATTCTTTCACTTTACCGACTTCACCATCTTTGCTGTCTAATTTGTACCCTTTTAGAGTTTTTGCTTTAATCAACCTAACTGTTTCCCTTTCATTATTTTAATAAATTAATGTTGCCAAAGTATAAGTGGGGATTCCAAAGGAACCGAAACACCGGGGAGGTTTGGTATTGCCCGTGGTGTATAATCTGTTGCAGGTCGGGTTGAGTTGACTGATGCGACAAAATGATACCCATTGGCTGTGCCTTCTGATTTTTTACCTCGCTCCATATTTGTTATTTGCGGTGCTTCCCCATTCATGCCTTCGGCAAAAAGTTCTACGCGCACGGTATCCGGGTTTACATCATTAAAATAAACCTGAACAACAAATGCATGTTTTTTTTCTGATGTAGTGATTTTTATTTCACCAAAATACATTGAATCCCGGTTTTCCTGAAGGATTTGCAATTGGTTAATCAGTTGTTTTCCCTTTAATCCCTTTTTTGCAGCGCGTTTAAGATATGTTTTAGCAGCAGGCAAATAGTGCTGTTCGGTATATTCCCTTTTCTGATATTTTCTGTGTTCATAAACTTCTCCTTTCTCATTAAAGTTAAATATTACATTGTGACGTTTCCGTTCAGGCATAAATGACTTGCCTGCCGTTCAATTCTATAAATGTAGTTCAACTCACTGCCGAAATCATTACAGAGTTTTTGTTAATGGTTACATCATTCACACATTTTTCCTAAAATTTCTCTTATAAAAAATCAATCAGTAACTGACTTCTTTCATTTGAAACAAGTTAATGATTAGCTAAAGGATATCGAATTATGAGGTGCTTTTCTGCCTCCTGGCCTGATTTTTTCCGCTTTTAAACGTTGCCTGAAATCTTCCAGAATATTCATGAAATTTATAAAGGCATCGTACTTAGATTTTTGCATAATTTGATTTGAGCAGCTTTGGCGATAATCCGGATGATTTTCATCCATAAGTTGAAAATGATCGGAAGTTTGCAGATAATGCCAATCGGTTTTCAGATTGGGGTTTGCAGAACTGACTACCTGCTTTTCGAGCTTTAACAATTGTTGCAGGGCTTCTTTTTGAAGTTGGTTCCCGGGATACCATGAAGAATGGAAATGCTCAACCCAGCAAACAGGTTCATCCGAACCAATTTCAGCAACGGAACTGCATTGTTCTGCAACTATAGATGGGAAGCTAAAGCAAAATGTTTGATCTTTTATTATTTTAGAAACCAATAACTGGAAAAATCGCTGTTTGACATCCATCCCGGGTCCACCCAGAACTTTGTAATTAAAATAGATATTCAATACAGGCTCCTCGGGTAGAATAGTATTCAAAGTAGCAATAAACTGTTCCGGCTTTCCCAGTTGCCCGGGATTGTTTATCAGCAAAGATAATTCGTTACTGATACTTTCATTTCGAAATAGAATTTTGATTTTTTTTAGCTCTTTACCGGAATACAAAAAGTTCGGGCTTCTCCATTGCAAAATCTTTTTTGCCCCGTTTGTCAGAATTGCCGGATATCCGGTTTCGGCAACAATTTCACCAATTTGGTTGGTATATAATTGTTTGTTACAGATTCCTTAATTTCCATTTCATTTCTCACATAATCATACCAGGTCTTCGATTTTTCCACATCAAAGAATCAAAATGTCTTTAAATGAAAGGGGTGATGAACCTGAAAATACAAACAAATATTTTTCATATCAGGAGGCCTGTTTATTTATTGTACTCAGGTAAACCTGCCTGATCTCTCTGGCAGAATTTTCCCAGTTTAGTTTGTCAACTTCCTTTTTCCCTTCGAAAGCCATTGTTTTTGCCAACTTTTTATATTTCAGTATTCCGTGCACAGCATCGGCCATTGCATGAACATCCCAAAAATCTGTCTTTATTGCATTCCTGATTATCTCCGCAATGCCCGATTGACGCGAAATGATGATGGGGACATTGGCCTGCATTGCTTCAAGAGGCACTATACCGAAAGATTCGGAAACTTTCGCTGCCAACAGGAACGTTTTCAGCGCTAATTAATTGAACGTATTCTGATTGCTCTTTTCCCTATGTTTTTGGAACTACAAAAGTGACTTTGACATCGTTACACGATGCTAATCCTGAAACAATTCCATAACATGCCGTACCTAAACCTCCTGAAATATTTGGTGGAAATTCCCAGCCGAACATCAATACATTCATTTTTAATTATTTTTATTTCGTTCAGAAAGGTTAAGGTATTTGCCAATCTACCACAAAAGAATATTTTGATTCTTTTGGAATTTTTTCAAAATTTTCTGACAGTTTTTTTTTGCGAACTTTATTATCAGGATTTAATATATTACCCTCGAGTAAATTACTATCGTTAAGAAATTGTTGATTTTGAATATTGGAGTTTTCACCAATGCTTTTCATATCTTCTCAACTTATTACCTGAATTTGTATCTGAACTAAAGTAGTTTAAATGGCTTAGAAAAGTTTTACACAATTACTTAAAAGTTTTACACAATTCACATATTTGACGAACATTACAAATTTGAGAAGATTAAGAGCTAAAGAGCCTGGTAATGACAGTTTTATTGGAGTATCAGCCTAAAGACTGGTGTTATTTTTTTTCATTTTTTCAAAAAAAGGAGTACTTTTTTCTTCAACACATTTTGCTGCATACAGATACATTGAAGCGCTCCAGGTTTGCCAGTCATTTCCTTTCGGTTTTCCGTCCTGTGCTCTAATCCATTCGTTAAATCCGAATTCAAGGTTTTCTGAACGTGCTAATCTGATCAACCGGGTGAGTGCAATCAGTTTTTCTTCTGCGAGTTTAAATCGTTTTGCAGCAACCAGGGCTGCCACATAAAAACCGCTGATAAATGGCCAGATTCCACCATTGTGGTAATCTCCCGGTTTGTTATATACTGAATATCGTTCGTGCCAGTCGGGGTCTTCAGGTTTAATAAAAGGAAAAAAATTGGGGGGAAGATTGACTGTTAATTCACCTCTTTCGCGCATTCCGGCGCATTCTTCTTCAATCCATGAAATCATTTCATCGGACCGCGAAGATGAAACAATTCCTGAAAGAATGGCGAGGCTGTTGCCAAGCAGATCAAAGCGCTCGCTGCTAAAAATCTTGTAAGACCAAAAAGCGTAGTAAGGTTTGTATTTTACCACCAAGCCTTCGTGAACATGCCGGTGCATGGTTCCCCCGGTAACGGTAAACCGGCTCATTGTATGGAGAATATTTCCCGCTGATTCGTGTTTGCCGAGCATTCTGAGGTAACTGTAGACCAATGCGTTTACATACAGCCCGTACCCAATCACCCATTGCTCGTCGCGCCAGTCGCTTGTGGGTTGTTGCGCTACCAAAAACCTGTCAGACGGACTTTGGTACTCCATCCATACCAAGGCTTTTTCAACTGCCTCAGCAAGGAAATTAGTTTCACCCGTAACTTTTCTGAATATACCTGTTGCCAGCAAAAACAGGGGTGTCGTATCACTGGCCCCGCGATCATCTTTGTCGTGCACCAACGATGGAATATGTCCATGTCCGGTTTGATTCCCGGCGAGCGTTTCCAACACTTTTCGAATACTGTCAAGTAATTTTTGATTACCGGATACAGCTATCCCAAGAATAGAAATCATCAGATCCCTTGTATAAGGTTCCGGATATCCCCAGCCTGCTGTCCGGGGCAAACCGTGATAGGGTCCGTGGGCGTTATGGAGTAAAACATTAAGTGCAGCTTTTTTTGCCTGGTCAATCTCCTGAAGGTTTATGGTTTGCATAGTCAGATTTATTATTTACAGGTATAACCACCGTCAATAACCAGTTCACTTCCGGTAGCTATGACTACTTTGTTTTCTGTTCTTTTCATGTTTTTAAATTTTATGTTTGTTCATTGTATTAATATCAATATATTCCCAATTTCTCGTTTATGATTTGTACAAACCGTTTGGCAACCACGCGGTAGTCGAAATTCTCCACAACCCTCTTCCTGCCTGCTTTACCCATTTTGTAGCGCAATTCAGCGTCATTCATCAGCTCCAGTAAATACTTTGCAATATCCTGGACATTAGCACGGTAATCTACCGTCCGTGGAACATTAAAAACTACTTTATGCTGATCTTCAAATCCCGACTCTTCGCCAAGTAAAACTCCATTCACGGCAATTTTACGCGCTACTTTTGCCAGAAGAGCTGTTTCACCTTGTATGAGTGTATCCAGCATTCCCATAGCTTTTATACCAACAACCGGTTTCCCGCATGCACCGGCTTCCACCTGCGGCATTCCAAAACCTTCCAGGCGCGAAGGTGCTGCATAAATATCGCATGCTCCAATCAGATAGGGTATAAAATTTCGTGAAATAGTGTTGGTGGCATACGTTACATTTTTTTCAATCCCCAAATCAAATGCCAATTGCATATCGGCCAGGTTTTGTATTTTAGTTCGTGGCTGCGGCCATACTTTGCAAACATATTTCCAGTCGGGTGCTTTAGTGTCTATAATGGCCAGTGCCTGCATCATTTCCTGTGCCCCTTTCGAAGCAGCGTCGCCGCCGACAGTGAGAATCATTACCTGTTCGGGAGAAACACCCAGCGCTTCACGCACGGCCAGAATCTTTGGATCATTCTTTTGAAAAGGAATAAATGTATCCGTATTACATCCCACAGGAAGCACTTCGATTTTACTGCCATCAATCCCATCGCGGACATACATTTCCTTTACCCAGTTAGATGTAACAAGAATCAGCGGAAGTGCATTTAAAACTTCCTGGTAATTAGCTATATAACCATCTGCAACAAGCCATGGAACAGGTTGTACGCCATACCGTTGCGGGTGAAGCACCAGTTGCGGTGTGTGGCCCCAATAACCTACGCCAACAACAATGTCGGGTTCAAACCAGCGGTAATACCATTCCTTTTCCTGTGCCGATTCAGAATGCACCGGGTGGGCATCAATTCCCATTTCAACAAGTCCTTTGTACAAAAGATCTCCCTGGGTGGCAAGTCCTCCGGGCGATGGTGGATAATCATATAAAACCAATACCTTCATCTGTAAATCCCTCCGTTATTTAGCCATTTTTTCGAGTTGAACGGATTTGTAAATTGCCAGAAAGCTTCTGCCCGGGGAGTTGTTTGTATCTCCCAACTGTCTTTTTCAAATCCGTAAGTATCCCTCAGAATACTGTATTTTCTTAGCCACGTTCGTTTTGTAAGCGGCCGGTAGATTGCTGCATTTTCAATTGGCCGGGGATGGTATTTTTTATAACCATCTTCATAAGCAAAAGTCCGAAGCTCATCTGCAGATATTTTGTTGCTATTCCAAAGATTGATAACCGCTCTGCTCACTTCTTCATGACGCAGATGGCGGGTGTATTCTCCGTTGGGATTGTGGGAAATAATAAGATCGTAATGTTTTTCGGGCAGCAGATTCAGTATGGTTTGCTCAACATCTTCTTCATCCAGCGGATTCTGATCGGCGCCATCATCCAGATCACCCATATTTCCTTCCGATTTCAACACTTTTAATGCATTATAAAATTTTGATGCACGTTCGGCATCATTTCCCCTGCAAACCGAAACAATAAAACAACTCCAGGATGGGTGGCTTATAATTGTTCCGCCGGCCCATAATGTTTCATCATCGGGGTGGGCAACAATTACGGCAACGTTTTTCGGTTTTATTTCATCCATCTGACTTTACTTATTACATATTTCCATGTCTGTTAAAAAAGTCTTTCACAAAGGCTTCCTGTTGATTATTAGTCATTTTCAGCTTTCACCACTTTGTTCATGGTTTCCTGCACATCAGCAGGCGGATCAATCTGTTTTAATGTTATTAATTTATTTACTTGTCTTCAGGAATAGTATTCAAAATGAATCAATTACATCAATTAACTCTTTCTGTGTTTTTCCCAATTTACCGGAAATCATTTCCAGTAAATCATTTCTTGATACATGTCCCCAAGTCAAATCAGCATTGGTTAGCACAGGAAACTTACTCCGGAGCTTATCCTTTATGTATCTCCACTGATTCATATCAAATTTTGTCTCCATAATTATTTTTTTTAAATGATTTTTTATAAAACAGAATTTTTAGAAGTACTATAAACGCAGCGATGGGAAGCAGAATATCGATTGCTCTGAATGAGTGAAATCCAAAAGTTACTATTGTCCAAAGAAGCACCAGTAATCCTGCAATGATGTAAAGTGAATTTTTCATGACAAAGAGCTTTTTGAACCTGAAAATCAGGTTCAATTATTGAGTAAAATTACATTAACTGGATGCGGGGAATGTTACACAATTAAAGTAAAGAGTTACATCATTCACACATTAAATAAGTCGAAAAACATTAAATACAAATAAAAAGAATTACTTTTACGTCATGCAGATAAAGAAAATCCTTTTAGTTTTTTTGTTGTTGGTTCTGAATTTTGTGGCTGGTGAATGGAGCGGTGCTTCCAACAGGGAGAATTACTCACCTATGCTGATTGAAAAATTTAAACTACCAAACACAGAAAAATCTTCTGATCTTCCTGCTATAGATTTATTGCAAACTGCACTTTCCGGTTACGAATTACTTAAGGAAGAACATACTATCAATCGTCCGGAAGTGATAACCATCATCGATTTCAGCATGCCCTCGAACCAGGAAAGGCTGTGGGTACTCGACCTTGTGGAAGTGAAAATGTTGTATCATTGCCTGGTTTCTCACGGAAGGAATTCAGGCGAAATTATGGCCGAAAATTTTTCCAATAAACCAGGTTCCTATGCCAGCAGTCCAGGTTTTTATACCACTGGTGAAACCTATTTTGGAAAACATGGTTTTTCCCTCAGACTCAATGGTATTGAAAATGGAATTAACGATAAAGCACGGGAACGTGCCATAGTCATTCATGGTGCAGATTATGTGTCTCCTGAATTTATTGAGAAAAATGGCAGACTTGGCCGAAGTCTGGGTTGTCCGGCTGTTCCTGAAGAATTGAGCAAGGAAATTATTGAAACTATCAAAGACGGCACATGTCTGTTTGTTTACGCCCCCACAGAAAGCTATCTGTCAACATCTCCGGTTATCAACAGAATTGCCTCTTTTAAAAAGGGATAACCTTTATTTTTTCTGCTTTCGGTTTTTGATTTAAGGCATTCAACACCAGCTCATCCCTCATATAAATGTCTTTTCTGAACTGTACACGTCCGTTCCCTTCAGTCCATGCCGTAAGGTAAAGCAACAAAACATCAACAGGGGTTTTAAGGCTTGCCGTTTGTTCCCTGTTCTGCTGCATGGCTGTATGAATTTTTGCAGGCGGCCACTCCGGTGAATCAGCCAGTAACAACTCAGCCAGCTCAAAAGGTTTTTCAATTCTGATGCAACCCGAACTCATTGCCCGGTCGTCGCGGGAAAAGTTTCCCCTCACAGGAGTATCATGTATATATACGTTATAACTATTTGGAAACATAAACTTTACTTTACCCAGGGCATTCTCAGAACCGGGATTTTGCCTTACCATGTAAGGAAAGTTGTTTCTGGTAATTTTTGACCAGTCAATTTCGCTGTATGCTATTTCCGATCCATTGCTCCTGAGAAGTTTCATATTCTTTTTCTCAAGATATTCAGGGCCTTTAAGCAGTTCGGGAATCACATCGTTCCTCAAAATGGTCGGGGGTACAGTCCAGCTTGGGCCAAATACGATATAAGTCATTACTGCATCAAAAACAGGTGTTTCCCGGTAATCTTTGCCAACTATGGCCCGCATTGAAACAAGAGTATCAACCCCTTCAATTAAAACAAGGTTAAAATTTGCAATGTTTACCATCAGGTACTTTCGGGGTTCATGTATCGGGAGCCATCTGAACCTTTCCATATTTACTTTTAGGCGGTTTATGAGTGTACGCGGACTGGTATTTAACGCAAGCAGCGTTCCTTTACCAATTACACCATCTGCATTTAGTCCCCAGTCTTTTTGAAACATCCGGATTTGTTTTTCTAAATCTTTATCATAATTCCCGGAAATATTGTCGGTCAATTTGTATCTGAGTTTCACAAGTCTTTCCCTGATTTTTGGAAGCAACTGGTTTGACTGGCCGGGATTAATTGTGGTGTCACACATTATTGCAGGCCAGGATTCATCCTGCAAACTCAGAAAGAAAGCCAAATCTTTTTTCATCATCCAGTAGGAACGATACCTTGGTGCAAGCATATTAAGTCCGTTGGCAATGTCGCCGGCTGCAAGCGCTTCTTCCAGTTTCAGGTTAAGCTGCAGTTCCGGTTCCTTTCGCTGTATTTTCCAACTACCCCCTTCCTTTTCAGAGTTAACCCTGCCGTAATACAATTGCAGGCCCAGGAATAAAAAAGCATCGGTAAGCAAAACATCCAGTTTCATCATATCCTCTGTATCCATTGCCATAAACAACATTGTTTTATCGATGTACTTTTCAAGCAGAAATAAATGGTAATCATTTGGATGTAAGCCATGTCTGCTTACCTGGCTGATATAATCCAAAAGCACATAGCCATTTTTCCCAAGAACATTAGAGTTAATCCGGACAGGGATATCGGATTCGATCCAGGCTGGGGAATCAGAGCTTATCCGTACAGGAGAATCAGGATTATACCAGGGAGTAATGTTGGAATTTATCCAAATGCTGGACTTAGAGTTAATCCATGCAGGAGCATAATTTCGGTTTTGATAAAATTGCTGAAGTACTTTACTTGAATAAAGGGTTTCCCGGTCAATTTCATACTGTGAATTTGCCGGTCTGTTAATGATGAACCTATAGATGGATTCGGAAAGTTCATCGGCTGATAATGAGAAAGTTGCCAACAGTAAAAATGCTGAAATAAATATCCGTTTCATTTGCAACTGGTACGACTTATGCAGGTTAAAAATTGTCGGTTGTTAAAATAATTTGGCTTCCCGGGTAACGAACATCTATACCGTTTTCGGCTGTAACAAATATTTTGATGGGTTTAAACGAGGATACCGTTTCCAGAGATGCTGTCTTTTGTTTTGAAAGAAAACTTCTTGAACTTTTTAACTGACCCAGATTTTCTGCATTTCCCCTGTCAGTTTCCATCCAAACCACATAGGTTTGTTTTGAAGGCTGCAGTCTTTCAACCTCTACCAAATCTTCAATTTCAACTTCAATGACGTAATTTTTGTTGTTGTCTTGTTTTACTTTAACCGTGCCTTTGGCTGCAGGAACAACAGAGGAATTTAAAAAAGTTACCTTTTGGGTACATGCAGTGGCTAAAAATATAATTGATACCACCAAAATACTAAAAAAAATACCCGTTACGAGTTTATTTTTGTTTTGTGTTTTCATCTCTTTCAATTTTAAATTGTGAAATTAATTCGATGACCTAAAGGTAATCCATCTGGTTCCGGAAAGCGTTACACAATTCAGGATAAGAGTTATATCATTCACACATTTGGGTATTTTAATGTGTAGCAATTTGCTCAGCAACAGAAAATACAAAATCAGAACATGCCCTGGAAACAGTGTCTTTATTTTATTAATCCTGTTTGGAAGTTTTTAACTTATTTATAAGTTCACGTAAATTAACAGTAGCATAAGTGGATGCATAATCGGACATGGCATAGGGTATAATCAATTCGTCATTATGAATCATCGACCCGCATGAATAAACCACATTGGGAACATATCCCTCCCGTTCCTCGGCATTGGGAGCAAGCAGGGGAGAATTTAATCTTCCTATTTCCTTTTCAGGATTTTCAAGATCGAAAAGTGAGGCACCTAAAACGTATTCGCGCATAGGGCCTACACCATGGGTTATCACTAACCAACCTTCCTCTGTTTCTATTGGTGATCCGCAATTCCCAATTTGAATGAACTCCCACGGATATTCAGGCTGTTGCAATAATTTAGCTTCGCGCCAAATGTTAATGTTGTCTGAATAAGAAATGTAATTATTGAAACCATCTAACCTACACAGCATGGCATATTTTCCGTTCACTTTACGGGGGAAAAGAGCCATGCCTTTATTTTGTGCAATCTCACCATGAAGAGGCAGTACCCTAAAGTGATAAAAATCCCTGGTATCTAACATTTTAGGTAATATTGTAGTACCATCATAAGCAGTATAAGTAGCAAAATAAACGGATTCACCGTTATCTTCTGTAAATTTCACAAAACGTGCATCTTCTATCCCGTTTTTTTCATTTTCTGAAACCGGAAAAATGACCCTTTCAGAAATATTTGTATCCAGCGAAAAATCAAGCTCGTAATGCGACAAGGCAAGCCAGATGATTTGATTGAAAAGAATTTCTTTATCGGTGGCCAAATGAATGGTTTTCCGTGCATCTTTAATACAATTTCTAAGTTCACCATAAGTAAATTTATCGTTTAGCTTGTCAAGAATAAAACCGGATGGAATAAGGGTATGAACATCTTTCATTTCATCGAGTTTATTTTTAAAGGAGGCTTTATCGTAAATATGTTTTCTTATATGCCAGGCCTCTTCCAACATTTTGCCCACCGGTTCAATGGAAAGGTTGTTATTTATATCAAGCACTCCTGTGCGGAAAACAATAGAAGAAATATGCCCTTCTCCGGTTGCCCTGAAACTGAGTATTATCCTTTTTTCTCCCGGGCCAGTCTCCGACTGATCGGGATGTTCCACAATAGACGGGTTAAAAAAAGCAGCCGACTCAATCGAATACTCCATCGTAAAATAGGAGCCGATTAATATTTTTTTCGAAATATCAAGTGAATCTGGTTCAACATTTAACAGCTTTAACAAATGATCAACCTTATTAAAATGTTTTTCAAAAATTTTAGAGATATTCCGGTGACGCAGCGAGTAATCCCTCAGGATAGAGCTCAATATCTGAGATGAATAATTTTCAGTCATTCCGAGAACCGAACGGATGGTATTGAGCGCCCTTTCCTCACCGGTATATAGAAACCGGGCTATTACTCTGGAGGAATCGGGATTAAATCGTATATTCTTTCTGTTAACTGAAATCTGCATAAATTATATTCTTAATATTCGGCATAAATGTAGTCGCTAATTTCGAATAACATTTTATTTGTAATACGGATAAATATATAAGTTAATCCCTGGCGGGTAATTAAAATATTGTCGTTTCACGGGTAACTGACATCTATACCATTTTCGGTTGTAATAAATATTTTGACCGGGTTAAAGGAGGAGACGGGTTCAAAAATGCTTTATGTTGTTTTGAAAGACTAATTACCAATTGTTTTGCAGTCGGATTGAATAGACCCTTTAATCAATTAGAAAATTTATCTGAATTTTGAAATATTGACGACTGATAACAGGCATTTTTGTTCCTCTTCAGTAACTACACCTTCCATATAAACACGGCACAGAGGTTTATTATCATGACCAAGAACTACCTGACATGATTCTTTTGCATTACTGGTATATACTTTTCTGAAAAAATCATTAAATACAGGTTTTGAATCTTCGGAGACAAAAAGTTTGAAATTGCTGTTTATCAAGCTAAAGCGTCTTTCTCCCAACATATCGGCGCCGGTGAAATTCAAATCGCAGATCGTTCCGTCAGAATCGAGTGAGAAATAACCCATGGGGGACAGATCGAACAACATGGTATATTTTTTCAGAGCCGTTTCCGATGTTTCGTAAGCATGGCGCAACTCTTCGTTCTGCATTTCCAGTTCAATCTGGTGAACCTGCAATTCATGAAGGAGTTTATTTACATCGGCTTTCTCCAACGTACCGTCCTCTTTTTTTTGCTTCTCATTAAGTAGCTTTTCGGCTTTATCGCGCAGTATTTGAGCATCGGTAAAATCCATTTCTTCGTTAATCATAACTTATTTAGTTTTTGCAATAATCATTATCTCTGAAGGTATTTCCAGGTTGTTAAAGTGTACATTTACCAACCATTCAATATCATGTTCTTTTGTGCCGGTGGCAATTACCTTCAACTTAATATTGTTATTTCCTGTTTTTTTCAAGAGTTTATTCAATTGTTTTCCCGTTTCTTTTCGCACTGTTTCAGGTATAAATAATTCCAAAAAATTTTGACCTGTTACATCTTCCCGCTTTTTACCGAAAAACGTTTCAGCTGCTGAATTGAATTCCATAATTTTCCAGTCGGTTGATAATTTTATGATTACGCTGGAAGATGAATCCAAAAGCAAACGGTTCTCCTGGTTCGTTATTTGCAATCTTTCTTCCACCAGCTTCAGGTCCGTGATATCGATAAATGTGATAACCAGTCCGCCAATCCGGTCGTCTAAAGTGCGGTAGGGCATAATACGAATGGAAAACCATCTCCCGTTTATTGTTGGAATTTGTTTTTCAATAAAAATGAGTGTTCTTAATACTTCGCGTGCATCTTCCGGCAGTTCAGGGTAGATAAGCTGGGTAACCTGGTCGGTAAATGGCCGTCCTATGTCGCTTTTTATGAGTTTAAATATTTTAGTTGCCTGGTTGGTATAACGGCGGATATTCAACTCCTTGTCGAGGAACAAAGTAGCAATATCGGTACTGTTCAGCAGATTTTTCATATCATTGTTTACCCGCGAATAATCATCCACCTTTGCCATCAATTCGGCATTTACAGTCTGAAGTTCCTCATTCAGGCTTTGCATTTCTTCTTTTGAGGTGGTGAGCTCTTCGTTGGTTGATTGCAATTCTTCGTTAGTCGACTGCAGTTCTTCGTTAGTCGATTTCAGCTCTTCCTGTGAAGTCTGCATCTCTTCCAGTATGTTTTGCATCTCTTCACGCGTATGCTGCAACTCTTTCTCAAGTTCTGCTTCCCTTAAGCTGGTTACGGCTTTATTTCCTTTTTTAACCGGTGGTTTGGAGTCATCCGTTTGGGGAACATCTGTAAAAATTATCATCAGCTTGCCATATAAAGGTTCCGGCTTATGAATCCACTGAATGTTTACAAATGTTAATGTGCCCCCATTTGTACCGATTTTAACATGGTGCAATACCACTGTTTTTTTATTTATTACCGCATTTCGAAATGAAATGGCAAAGTCATTTTGAAAACCGGGCCTCAGCATGGCAAAAATATTCAGGTTTGCCTTTCCCACCGCAGGCTCCAGGTATTTACCCGTCCGCCCGCTGATATATAATATATCTCCGTTTTCATTTACCAAAACCCCGGCAGGTGAATATTGTTGCAAGAGCAGTTGATCGGCAAGCGTTTGTATGTTCATAATTGGGTCAGGTTCAGTCTTTTCAATATTGCCCGGTCTGGGCCGGGTATATGAAGATGGGAAATCGAATAGTTGCGGATTTTTGATGGCAACAGATCTTTTAAAAATTTTCAGACCCGAAACAACCGGAGAGAAAAGAGGGCTTTGCCCCCCAAGTGTTTCAGACGTTCCAAGAATCAAAATCCCTTCCTGGTTCAGGCTGTAGTAAAACAAGCCAAGCAATTTTTGCTGCAATTCGGGACCCATATATATCAACAGGTTCCGGCATGAAATAATATCTAAATTTGTAAAAGGCGGATGCATTATAATGTTGTGCTGGGCAAACACAATCATTTCCCTGATATCTTCACTGATACGGTATCCGTCATCTGTTTTGGTAAAGAAACGGCTCAGCCTTTTAGACGACACATCGGTGGCAATATTATCCGAAAATAATCCCTTACGGGCATTATCAATGGCATCCTTATCAAGATCGGAAGCAAAAATCTGTAATGATATTCCTGCGTTGGGATTAACCTTCTCAACCGCTTCCTTAAATACGATAGCCAGTGAATAGGCCTCCTCTCCCGTAGAGCAACCAGGTACCCAGGCCCTCAGTTGTGATTTGGATGTCATTTTATCAATCAGGGAAGGAATTACCATTTCTTTCAATTTTTCCCAAACCAGGGAATCGCGAAAAAAATTTGTTACGCCGATCATTAACTCTTTAAAAAGGATATTTACTTCCTTTGGATTTTCCTGCAAAAAATGGACGTATGAAAATATTTCATTAATTTTATGGATGCCCATTCGTCTTTCGATACGCCGATAGAGGGTATTCTTTTTATACAGTGAGAAATCATTGCCAGTATGCGTTCGCAGTAAAATAATAATTTTTTCAAGAGCGCTTTTATCTTTTACTTCAATATTCAGGTTTGATTTAACTACAGGTATATGTTTAAGGAAATTAATAAGTTCCGACGGTAATTTGTCCGGAGGGGCCACCATGTCAACCAATCCCGAGTCGATGGCATTTCGTGGCATACTGTCAAACCGGGCTGTTTCGGGATCCTGCACCAGTATAATTCCGTTATTTTCTTTTATGGCACGTATTCCACTACTGCCGTCGGAGCCCATTCCTGAGAGGATGATACCGACAGCATACTCCTTTTGATCATCGGCCAGTGAACGCAGAAAAAAATCAATAGGAAGACGAAGTCCCCGGGCTTCAACAGGGTCAAACAGGTGAAGCTCCCCTTTGAAAATGGACATGCTCTTGTTTGGAGGAATTACATAGACAGAGTCAGGCTTCACTTTCATAAGGTCTTTGGCCTGAAAAACCTTCATGCTGGAAATCCGCTGCAGCAATTCAGGAAGCATGCCTTTTTGTGTCGGATCCAAATGCTGAATGACTACATACGCCATTCCACTATCATCAGGCACATTTTTGAGAAACTGTTCCAAAGCTTCCAGTCCGCCGGCTGAAGCGCCTATACCGACTATCGGAAACTTATCTTTAATTAAATCAGCAGTTCCTGCTTTTGATGAAGCAGTTGTGTTAGTTTTTTTTGTTTTCAATTATTTGTATTGTAAAAAAATACCAGTCATTTAAATATCAAAAATATAAATTAAAAATATATAAATTAGTCCTGTTCGATGTATTTTTCGTTCTTATTTTATTTTTAAAAATACGAAATTTAGAAAGTCAGGTAAATTTTTGTGTTACATAATTTTTTAAAAAGTTTACATTATTCCCACATTTACAAAAAAGATATACTGTCATAATGTGTGAATGATGTAACTGTTATTAAAAATTATGTAACATTTCACTGTTTAAATGAGATTACCTTTATGTGAAAATAAATCAACTGTAAAAAACAATTCAAAATGTATTAAAATGGCAATTAACAATAAATTGAAAATAAGCTGGAAAAATGATATATGGCAGTCAGTTGTAGAATATGACGTTCTGAAACTCAGAAATCAGTTTAAAAATTCACCTGAATTAAAAATGAGAGATTACAGATTGAATACACAGATAAGGGAAAATAATTTGTATTAACTGTTCGGCTATTTATAATAAATTATCTGAACAAATATTTTAAAAATAAAGATAATGAAAAAGTTAAGAATGGGTTTAGTTGTGGTTATAAGCGCAGCGTTCCTTTTCACAGGTTGCGCTTCATGGAATAAAACACAGAAAGGAGCGGTAATCGGAACTGCAGCCGGTGGGGCTGCTGGAGCAGTAATTGGCCGTGCTTCCGGAAATACTGCCCTTGGGGCAATAATTGGAGCTGCAGTTGGTGGCGGAGCAGGCGCTATAATAGGCAGGCAGATGGACAAACAGGCTGAGGAAATTGCAAAAACCGTACCCGATGCTAAAGTTGAACGCGTGGGTGAAGGTATTGTGGTGGAATTCAGCAGCAACGTATTATTTGCTTTCGATAAATCGAACTTGTCTGAAGAAGCTAAAACAAACCTGGATAAACTGGTTGTTGTATTGAATAGTTATCCTGATACTGATATTGAAGTTCAGGGACATACCGACAGTAAAGGAAGTGAAGCGTATAACCAGACCTTATCAGAACAACGGGCAGGCACCGTTTCCGGTTACTTGTCGGGTAAGGGAATTGCATATAACCGTTTAACCATTAAAGGTTTTGGCGAAACATTACCCAAATATGAAAATGATACAGCAGATGGCCGCACCCAAAACCGCAGGGTTGAATTTATGATCACTGCAAATGAAAAAATGAAGGCTGAAGCTGAAAAAGCAGCTACGAATTAATTTTTAACACTTTATAAATATTTTAATAATGATTACAAAATTATTTTCTTTGATTTTAATTTTTATACTTTCAGGCACTATGGCATTTTCCCAGGGTACTGCTGGTTCAAAAACTTCCTTTGCTGTTCTCGGTGGGGTAAACCTGCAGAATTTAAACGGGAAGGATGTGAACGGTAACAAGCTTGAAAATGACATGCTCATTGGTTTTCATGCCGGTGTCAATCTTCAGCTTCCTGTTGCCCCTGAATTTTACTTTCAGCCGGGGTTGATGTTCAGTACGAAAGGAGCAAAAATTTCTACAACGTCATATAAGCTTTCCTATATTGAGTTACCTCTGAATTTTGTTTATAAGGCCCTGGTTGGCAATGGTTATTTTATGCTTGGATTTGGGCCTTATGTGGCATACGGGATAGGAGGAACGGACATCGAGTTCAAGACAACTGTGGAGTCAGGAGATTCTGATGCCATAAAATACTTTAAACCGTTTGATGCCGGCGCTAACCTCTTTTTTGGTTATGAGTTACCGGCCGGACTGTTTATACAACTGAATACACAACTTGGATTGCTTAATATCAATCCTGAAGACAACCGGATTACCGGTGATAATAAATCATCAGTTAAAAATACAGGTTACGGAATTTCTCTGGGATACCGGTTTTAGTTCTATATATTTCACATTCAAAAAAAGGCTGTCGCTGTTTTTCAACGGTGGCCTTTTAAAATTTAAATGAATTCTGCTTTTACTCAATTGGGTTTAAATGTTTATAGAAAAAATAAAAAACAAAAATTTGTATGGAAGTGGAATTTGTTGTAAATCCCGGGATAACGATGAGTTTTTATACTAAAGAGTCGGGGGGATTTCTTTGTTTTCTGTAAAATGAAGGTGTCATTCCTGTATACTTTTTAAACTGGTTCGACAAATGAGCCACACTACTGTAGCGTAAATTAAAAGCAATGTCGTCGAGGCTGAGGTTGGTATAAATTAGCAATTCTTTAACACGCTCTATCCGCTGTTCAATGATATATTTTTCAATGGTTATACCCTGCGTTTTCGAAAAAGTATTACTAAGGGAAGTGTAACTGAGTTTTACTTTTTGACTAATAAAATCTGAATAGTTTGGTTTGTTAATGTCATCCGGATCATATATCAATTCATGAATAGCGGCTTTAATATCTTCAACCAGGTGGTGCTTTTTATCCTCCAATAATTCCAAACCGACACTTCTGAGGGCAATATCCAGTAACCGCAATTTCTCTTCAGGTAAATTCTCACTTAATTCTACTTCGTCCAATTCAACGGTTATGTTGTAAACTCCCAGTTTGTTCAGTTCTTTCTGAACAAAAGTTTTACAACGATTGGTTACCATATTTTTAATTTTCAGGATCATTTATATATTTTCCCGTTCCAATATCCAATAACATTATTATACATAATATATAAATTTAAACGCATAAAATATCCCAATATAAAAATAAAATATTATCAACTTAAAAAACAAATAATTCCTCTAAAAATATAGATAATTCACACATATTTTCAAAAAACACCGCACCCCAATAAAGGAGTGCGGTGATGTAGCTTTTTAATACCGGCAATAAAATTTTACTGATACAAAAGCTTGATCTTTAAAGGTGGTATGGAACCCGGATGAAAAATGCTTACATTTCATTCCTACATTTCATACTTGGCATGACACTCATTTCATCTGTATTAATTGTTCGAATATTCCTGCAGTAATTTTTTTAACTTCTTCCGGGAGAAAAAGATTCTGCTTTTAACGGTGCCAAGTGGCAGATCAAGCTTTTCCGCTATTTCTTTATATTTGTACCCTTCGAAAAACATAGTAAAAGGGATTCTGTATTCGTCTTCAAGTGTATCAATATTCCGGTGAATTTCCTTTGTATTGTAAATTGAATTGGGGGCCTGATAAATATTTTCCATTGGCAGCAAAAGGCAAAAATCGATGTTGGAATCACCGAACGTATTCCTTAGTTTTACATTCCTCCGGTAATCATTAATAAATGTGTTTTTCATGATGGTGTAAACCCATGCTTTGAAATTAGTGTTTTGCTTAAACTTGTCGCGGTAAGTCAGTACTTTTAACATGGTTTCCTGCAACAGGTCATTAGCCTGTTCCGAATCGGATGTTAAGCTGAGAGCATAAAAATGCAGTTTAACCCTTAAATTAAGAAGTGCTTTGTTAAATTGAATTTTTGTCATAACGTTTTTGTTTTTTAATAATGTCTTTTCAATATCAAAAAAACACCGCACCCACAATAAAGGAGTGCGGTGATGTAGCTTTTTAATACCGGCAATAAAATTTTACTGATACAAAAGCTTATATATTTCCTGCAAATCAGGAGAAAGAATTATTTCAGTCCTTCGGTTTCCTGCCCGTCCTTCAACTGATGTATTAAGGTTAACCGGGTGAAACTCGCCTTTACCGGAAGCCGTTATACGTGCCTCATCAAAACCATACTCTTTGGTAAGAATACGAACGATGGATGAAGCCCGGGCGGTGCTAAGATCCCAGTTATCTTTATACCTTTGGGTTTTAATTGGTACATCATCCGTATGGCCTTCAATGTCTACAGTGAAATCGTTGGTGCTGTTCAATACATTTGCCAGCGATTTTAGTGCTTCTTTCCCTTTCGGATCAACTACATCGCTGCCCGATTTGAACAGCAATTTTTCTTCGAGCGAAACATAAACCTTTCCGTCCCGCTGGTAAACATTCAATTCGTCTGTTTTATAATTTAACAGTGCCTTTGAAATTGAATTTTTCAGACTGGTGGTTTTGTCGTTTTGAGATTGAATAATATCCTGAAGTTCTTTCAACCGCACAGCCTGTTCCCTGATGGTCATTTTTGATTCCGAAGAGAGTAACATCAGGTCATTTTGAATAGAAGCATATTCCTTTTGAACTGCATCTTTTTCTTTTTGAATGGATGCCTTTTCTTCTTTTAATTTCATTCCTTGTAATTTGCTTTCATTCAATTGATTAAGGGTTGCTGCATTTTCTTTTTGCAGCTTATCGGCCCTGGCTTCTGAAGCTGAAAATTTTTTGCTTGATACACACGATGTAAATACCAAACCAATAATCAGTACAGAGAAAATAAGGTGATAAATTGATTTTTTCATGTTGATCATTTTAAGTGAAAATAACGGGACTAAGGTGAGAACATTTGGGATATAATATGTTACACAATTACTTATAAATGTTACATAATTCACACCTAAAAAGGGTATCCGATTGCCACATTAAGTATCAGGTTGTCTTTTCGCCAGGCAGAACTGCTAAAGTCTATCTGTTTGGTAACCCAGCGGTGGTTATCGTCGAGCCAGGGTTTTCTCAAAGGAAAGGCCAGATCAAACCGTAAAAGGAAGAAGGAAACTTCGAATCGGACTCCTGCGCCTGCACCTACAGCAATTTCATTCATAAACTGCGAAAACAAAAACGGGCTTCCTAAGCTGGCGGGGCTCGACTTATGCAACCACACATTCCCGGCATCGACAAATATGGCACCCTTAAAAAACCGGTAAATGGAAAATCGGTATTCGCCGTTTGCTTCGAGTTTGATATCTCCTCCCAATTGAAGAAATCCCCTTGTGTCTCCATCCTGAAAATGAGTGCCCGGACCCACAGAATTGATCTGAAAGGCACGCAGGCTATTGGGTCCACCACAGAAGAACTGCTTTGAATAAGGCAATATTGAAGAATTTCCGTATGGTTTGGCCACGCCTGCAAAAATACGCATGGCCAGTTTGTTGTTGTCCCTGAAAGTATAATAGCCACGCGTATCGATACTCAATTTGGCAAATTGAGAATATACCGAACCTGCTATAGTGAATGGATCATCGGAAGTGAGTTTTGTCCCGCCTATTATCTTTACTAATGAAAATGCATTTCCTGCTGTTTCGGCTGTACCCTGGAAAAAGACCTGCATCTTTTTCAACGGGATAACCTGTTCGTTATAGGTAAACGAATAATTTGCCCCGGCTACAAACTGTTCTTCATAACTTTTTTTCAGAAAAGGATTGGCTGCCAGCAACTCCTTAAAAGCTTCAGATTCGTTGGCGAGTGAAGTAAAACTCAATCCCACAGGGCTAAAATCATGTTGTTTCCTGATATTCTCTTTCCATCTGTAGCTGAAACCCAACTGAAAAGTCTGCATATCGAAATAGTTGACCCTTTTCAGATAGTTATAGGAAAGAGAGAACCGTGTTGTGGGAATAAAAATACTGTTTTTAATACCGCTGTTAAATGGAACAATCAGTTGGGGAAAAGTTACTTCGAGCTGTGGATTAAAGGAATATGAGTATATATTTTCTGATTTACTGCTCAGTTGTGCTTCGTATGATCCCCCAAGGTTCAGATTTAACAATTCTGCTCCTCCGAATGTATTTCTGTTCAGCAGGCTCAGGTTTATCCTCGGTCCTGCAAAATTGTTCGATTTTGACACAATGTCCAATTCTGCCCTGAATGTTCTGCGGGGCATTGTAGTCATCAAAATATCTACATCCAGCAAACCAACAGCATCGCTATCTGCAAATTTTACCTGCACAAATTTGAAATTACCCATCGACATTAACCGGTTCAGGGTAATGTTATGGTTCTGCCTCGAATAGATATCGCCTTTCCGAAGATAAACCGATCTTAATATCGCCCGTGGCCTGATATTCTGATTTGATTTTGATCCACGAAGCACGTAATTGCGATAATGCAAGGTATCTGCACTTTTGTCCGGAGATTCCTTTATTAAAGTGTAATCCTGATCAATAAAAACATGGTTGATGCTGTAAACCGTCAGTGCATCACTAGGAATACTGTCTTTTAATGTAAGTTGGAAAGACACTACGCGATCGGCCGAAGATGTATCTGCTTTGAAAAGCAAATAGTCGGGACTGAAATAGAAGTACCCTCTGTTTTTCAGCACTGCATCAATGCGGTTTCTTTCGGTGCGCAAAAGGTCGAGGTTATAATCTTTCCCTGGTTTTATCAGGGTTTTATCTTTTTCTGAAAGCATCGCCTGTTTTAAGCTATCATCAGCAATTGCATAAGTCAGTTCACCAAAAGTATAAGGTTTGTGGATATAGCTGGTGTAAATAACTTTGGCCGAATGTTCTTTTTCAATCACCTCGTAACCGGTATTAACATTAAAAATACCAATATTAAATAACCGGGCATCCATGATGCCGGCAGTTGCTCCGGGTTTAACACTGCTCAGATATACCGGGGCTTGTCCCCTTTTCCTGAGCCATTTCCCCAACCAGGTGTTGGGGTTGTCACCAGTTACCATGTACAACCACAACCGGGGGCGCATTCCCAGATAACTTTTATTCGGTTGTGGGCGAATGCCGGTTTCAGCAACCTTCTGAATAAGTCGTTTTTTCTTTTTTTTAAGATTTTCGCTGTATTCCAGTTTGACCCCGGCACCGGCATAGAGCTTTTCACCGGGGGGCAAATGCTTTATTCCGCTGCATGAAATAAGTATCAGACAAGTTATTATATAAATGTTTATATGTAGGATGACTCGTTTCATGGCTGTTTATCAATTTTTGTCGGATCACTTTTCTTTTTTAGCCTGCTGAATAAATTCTTCCACCAGTTGAAATCGCGGACATAAACGAATCCTATTCCGGTTTCGACTAATTGGCCTTCAATATCCCCTTCGTATTGATTATACCGGAACCCTTTCAATCGGTAGCGGCCATCTTTTGTCAACCTGTATTCTATCCTGATATCGCTTGCAATATCGGTTGCCTGGTTTTGTCTGACCCTTTTCCCTTCCACATCAATGGAGCCTCCAAGCTGAACTGACAGCCTTTCATCAAAAAGTTGCTTCTTTAGTCCAATATCCACTTGTGTCCGTCCTTCAGGCTGACCTGACTGATAGTCTTCGTAGGATTGAATATCAAAATTCAACTCTACCCCGGGCATTATCACCGAAGTCAACTGATTTAACTGAGCAGATAAAAATTTCCCTACCGTTGAGCGCACTATAGTAGAAGTACCGCCCGATGCAGTATGCAAAGGATTTTCCTGGATAAACCTGCCCAGCACCAAAAGAGCAAAAACCTGTTTGTTCATAGCCGATTCATCTTCGTTTAACAAGCTAAGCTTTTGATTTACAGCGCCTCCCAATATTCCTCTTTCTTCGGGCGGCAGTTGTATTTCAAAACTGATAACAGGTTGCAGAATCTCACCCCTCAATTTTAACAACACCCAGAATGGGTATTGTTGCTTATAGCCGCCGCTTTCATCCGCAGTCAGTCCCGACATCTGAAAAGCCACAAGGTCATAGGGTGCAGCCTTTACAGCATACCTTGCATTGATAGATATTACAGCATCCAAAGGATCGCCATTCCAAATGATAGTACTTCCGGGCAAAATATCAAATTTCCGTTTAGTGATCGATTCGAGCGACACAAGATAGCTGCCTTCATCTAAGTTATAGGCACCGGTAAGGCTCATTTTCCCGCTTCTGTCGATCGAAAAACTCAAAGCAGCTTCGCCTCTTACCACCAACGAATCTGTCGACGATGGATCCATCAAAAGCCGCAAAGTTGCCTGTTTGTCAATTTCAACAATGGTGGATAGGTCGATCCCCTTAAAACCTGTTGCCGGCGCTTCAGGTTTCCTCTCGCGGTAAAGAATCGGACTCATGGTTTCAGGCCTGTTGAATTCAACTACATCTTCACCCCTGTCGGTAGAAAGCCTGTCTTCCGGGACAGCAAATGTGAAATTAGACCCCCGTTTAATCCGCATTCTTCCGTTTATAACCGGTAGCGCAATTGGTCCATTGATACTGATCCTGCTGTCGATGATCATGCGACCGTAATAATTTTTATTATTTCTTGAAGTGGTGTTGAGCAACAAAAAGTCGGTTGCATTTACCTGCAGGGCAAAAACGAAATCGCTGAATTTTTTCATTTGAACAGATCCATCAATAGTCGCTTTATTCTGACCGGTATCAGAAAGGGTAAACGAACTAAACCAGATACCTCCCGGCTTAAACTGAATGGTTTCATTGCTGAGATGTAGCCTGTTATTCAGCACGGCGGGATTTACAAACACATCATTAAAAACCAGGTCGCCGGTAATATCAGGAGCACTGATAGTTCCCTGAATAAATAAATCTCCTGACAATGTTCCCGAAGATTCGGATATATGTTCTGACAAAAATGCCTCAATGGTCTTCATCGACAGCGACCGAACGGCTGTTTTTACACTTATTGAATTATCACCACCACCGGTCATAAAATAACCCACGGCAGAAAGGTTGTTATCAGGACCGGATAAATTCACATCCAGATCAAATTTTCCGGTTTCCGGGTTAGTTGCTTTTATGGTTAAATCACCCACAGGAACCTCTCTGACTGACAGGCCGCTGATTTTTGCATCGGCAATTATTCCATAGGTATCGTTTACCCTCTTAAGCAATGCATTTCCATTTACTATTCCTTTGACAAAACTTGTATCTTTTTCGATGATCCGGGAAATATCATCCAGTTTGAAATTCTTTAGTTCAATATTCAGATCATCATTGAACAACTGATTTACAGAAGCTACTTTTATTTGGCTTACCGCATTGTTAATAAACAGGTTATGGATTAAAAACCCTTCGTTTCCGAATTCTATATAGTTTTTCGGGTCTATGTCCCAGGAATTAAACATCAGGTAGAAATCTTCAGGATTGAACACAAGTTTGTAATTGCCTTCCGTTTTTGTTATTTTCGAGCGGATTACAAACTTTTTTCTTTGGTCATCATCAATCGATGTAAGGCCTGCTATCAGCGTGTTGTCTGCCAGTTTACCTTCAATAAGGAAATTATCCAGCTTTACCTGGTTATTTGAAACCGTACTACTCGATACCGACCAGACCAGTTCAGAAGCATCAGAATTTACATCTATGACCAGGCCGGCAATTTCAGTTGTACCATATACAATCTTGTTCATAGAAGCATGTAATTTCAGGTCGTTATTTTCGCTGTCAAAACTTCCATGAATAATTCCCGGTTGTAATACATTTAACTGTGGTAAAATAATTTGTGAAAGGATGGGGTGGTCATGAAGCTGAATCTCGAAACTAAAATCAGATGGTTTGCTTTCTGCTGCCACCTCAATATCGTCATATAGTGGAAAGTAATTGTTAATAAAACGCTTAAGTTCCGGTAAGATAGCATTTGGCGACATTGTTCCTGAATATTTTGCATCTATCAGAGAACTGCTGAAATTTAATTCACTTTTATCTGGTTTGTTTACAGAAGTGAACAACAGCGAATCAAGTACATAAATCCGTTCACCCTGAACCACTGTAAGATTGGTAATTCCAACAGTCCCATTAAGTTTATCAGGGGAACCGCCTTCAAAACTTGCTGATGCAGCTAAACCAATTCTTAAATCCTCATTTGTAATATTAAGTTTCTGAAGGTCAGCTCCCTGCAAATCCAACTTAAATTTATAGAATTCCAGTCCGGGATTCAAACCCGCAATACCTTCAAAATTGAATACTGCATTCTCATCATTGAGATTTATTTTTCCCGAAAATTCCTTTTCGGAAAGTGTTCCATCCAGGGACAGATTCCGGTAAATGTATTGGTTGAAGTATAACTCTGTTACTTCGCCTTTGATAGCCGCCTTCACTGTTTCTATGTCCAACCCCTGTCCCGCTGCTTCGGCGGTTAATGACACCGGGCCATAAAGCACAGTATCTTTGAGAAGCCTGCCTGTATCAAAACTGTTCACACTTATTTTACTACTGAAATTTTCTTCCTTATCTACCAATGCATCAAAGTTAATGGCTCCAAAACTGCTGTTTATGCCAATAGTTGATTCAAATGCCCTGATTTTTCCGTTGAAAACAACTTCTAAACTAATATTTTCCGGTAGTTCAATACTTTCCGGAATTGTCAGTCCTGCCAGCATTTCAAGATCATTTTTTCCTGAAATAACTTTCAAATTAGGAAAATGGTACGACGCGGCTTGAACATTTGGTAGCCCGGCAATACTGAAATCGGTTTCCAGCACGGAAAGCTTACCGGTTCTTACTACCAGGTTTCTTCCTTTCAGATTGTTTAACGGCCCGCTCACGGTTCCGCTTACTGTAGTGGTATTCGTCAGGTTTGTAAAGAATGGAAGATTGATCAGAGCGGGACTGAAATAGAGTGCGTCGTGGTTTTTGAATTTCATACTTCGTATTATCAGGTTCAGGTTGCTGAATTGCAGGGAATCGGTAAAATTTGGTAATGAAGTAAATTCAACATGAAAATCGCCATCGATGGAAGAGTTGGGGGTTTTGAGTTTTAATTTATTTGTTGTGATGGAATACTGATCCATACTGAAATCAGTTTCAAAACTGTTGATAACAAATTGATTCTGATCGATTGCACTCAGCTTTCGAACCGAAACTCTTGTAAGGTCCGATGAATAGTAAAAATCGGTTGCTTCAAACGTTAACTGAGTAAGTTCCAGGTGTTGTCCGTCAAATCTATTTTTGATTTCGGGACCATCTCCAATTTTGTAAACAAACATATTGCTTTCAGCATCAATGCGATTCACCGAAACTTTCCAGTTGCTTTTTCCGGGGGAAACCGAACCTGCAACTATTTCGGGTTCAAAGGTGTGATACCTGATATCGCTTTCTGAAAAGTTTAAACAGTCAAATGTTATCTGTTCATTTTGTACATCTACCAAGCCTTTTTCCAGTTTTACCCGGTCGATAACTGTATTAACAGACAAAAAGTTACGCGAATCGGTATAAGTTACCGTAGAATTAATGAGCTGAAGTTTTTGGGCCATAATTGTTGGCAAAACTTTTTTCTTTTCATTTTGCAGGTTTGCCTGTTGAACTGCCGGTTCAGTTGTCTGAACAATTAAATTGAGGCCTTCCAAAATCAAATCGTCAAACAGATAAAGTGATTTTTTAGGAGCGATTTCATCGACAATGACTTCCGATTTCTGAATTTCCACGTTTACATTTATCCCTTTATATTCGTCGTTGTAAATAAACCGGATGTTGTTCAGATACACTTTGTCGAGGCTGAATGCCCATTTGGAAACTTGTAAAGTATCGGTTTGCCCCTGTTGGGTTGAACCGGCGAATGAAGTTATCAGAAAATTATAATTGAACAAAGGATCGGTTTTGGTGCTGTGCAGCTTTATGACGGCGTCTTTGAGAGAAACCGTGCTAATAGCTATTTTACCGGAAAATAAGTCATAAAGTGCAATATTAATTTTTACCGAACCGGCATATATTAAGGTGTCCTTTTTTGTATCTTCCAGAAAAAGACCTTCAATAACCACTGTTTTCGGAAATTTGATGCTGACATTTTTTATCTCAACTTTTGTCCGGGTTTTATTGCTGACGAAGGATGTTGCAGCCTGAACTATCTTATTTTGAACGGCAGGGATTTGAATAAGTCCGGCACTTATTACGATTATAAGCACAGAAATAATAACCACCCAAAGGATGACTTTTATTGCTTTTGCTTTTTTAAATCGCACCTTATTCATATTCCTGATTATCTGCAAATTAGAAACATGCAGCGGATTACGGTCATTCCCAATAATTTAAATAAATATAGATAGAAGTATCCGGCAATTCATTACAAAACTAATGATTATAGTTACATGATTCACACATTCTGATAAAATGGGATGCTGAAATTCTTATAGCAGGTGAATTTTAACAGTTTGGAGACATGGAGCGGTTGCGCTTGCCTGCACTTCATTTTGATTTAGCCAGTTTTATTGACCAGATATATTCCCGAAAATAAAATTGGTACAGGTACTTTGTCAGGTATGAATGATGTAAATTTTCAATGGAATTCTGTAACACTCAGGACAGCAAATTGTGACATCTTTGAATTGAATGAGGCAAACAGTGTTAAAGAATAAGGTTCCGCCCTTGAAGAGAATTTGTTTATCCATCCCCAACGGTTGAATCCATTCTGCAGGAAGCACCTGGCGCCTCAGGGCAGCCTGGCAAATGTCATTTCAGAGGTAATTACTTCAGGCTCTGCTGTAATGATTACATAACATGTAGTTTTACAACCATTGGCATCGGTAGTTTCAGTTTCTTCTCGATAAAGTTGCTTATCGACTCCATCACCCTCTCGCCTGCCGCTTGGCTGCATACGTAGATATTGCAGTCGTCTGCAACACCATTGCCAATCACTAACGTTTCAGATCAACTCGGCACGTACAGGAAAATACATCCTGTCAGCTCAATACCATGCCCGACATGCCAATCGGGTAGGAGAAACGGGATTATTTCCCGTTTCGACCTCCCACACCACCGTACGTACGGTTCTCGTATACGGCGGTTCCTTAATTTACAACCCTGACCTTTCGGTAATATTCCGATAAGAAAACGTATCCT
>ENA-OSEO01002000-OSEO01002000.1-sediment-metagenome-genome-assembly--contig:-NODE-2000-length-31971-cov-9.481846_pt1 | contig 31971 bp, 34 predicted proteins | sample MGYA00237883_ERZ534232 | MGnify/ENA metagenome assembly ERZ534232 | reverse complement strand
CCGAAGGAAAACCACGATGACGGGCAGTTGCAATTGGAGTTCAATATTTTTTAACATTTTTTAATAGACACTACTGAAATTATTCCCTTTCTATTCAGTGTTAAAAATTTTATAACCAGTTAAAAATAGAAATAATACCCATTCATACAGTATATTATATTATATTTTTTTAAAGAAGGTATTTTTAAAAGCAGTTTGGAGGTATTGTCTCTCTCCTGAACAAAATGCACATAGCATAAGACAGATAAATATTGTATAAGGTAAATCAAAAATCCGGGCAGAAAGGGTTATGGCAATCAGCCTCTTTAAATACCGTACCATATTAACTTTTACTCCTTAAATGGGATATCACTATGTTATTAAAAGTATTTATTAATTTGCATGATTTATTGAAATAAGGGAAAATTATATTTTTAATCACTTATAATAGTCATAACATAAAGATATGAAAAGAGCTTACCGCCGGATTGTTACAGCCTTATTATTAATTACAGCAATTTTTACTGCCGGTTATCTGTTCCTGGAAAATATGAGAACAGGTTCTCTCCCCGACTACACAAAGGATGTTCAAATACCCGGACTGAACAGTGAAGTGACTATCATAAGGGATTCTTTTGCCATACCGCATATATTCGCCCGCAATGAATCCGACCTCTATAAGGCTGTTGGCTATGTTATGGCGCAGGACCGACTGTGGCAGATGGATCTGCTGCGAAGGGTTACTCAGGGCAGGTTGTCTGAAATAATGGGCATTGAACAACTTGAGACCGATCTTCTGATGAGGGCATTACGTATTGAGGAGAAATCACAGAGAGTAAAAGCACAATCTTCGCAGGAAATTCTTCAGGCTCTCAGGGATTTTAGCGAGGGTGTAAATCTTTATATCAAAAATTATCCGTTGCCACCCGAATTTAAAATACTGGGATATGAACCGGAACCATGGGAACCGGAGCACTCACTGAACCTTATCAGTTACATGTCGTGGGACCTTACCTCCGGCTGGAACACAGAACTTCTTCTGCACAAAATAAGACAGAAGGTCAGCAGAGAACATTTTAACTATATTATTCCCGGCTTTGATAATCATGAAACCGAGATTTATGAGGACTTTCAGATTCCTGGTCTTTTACCCTCCGGAACTTTGTTATCGGCAAGCGAAAATCTCGAAAAACCGGGAATGGAAATTTTCAATGGCAGTAATAACTGGGCCGTTTCCGGGAAAAAGAGCAAGACAGGAAAACCACTTCTTGCTAATGATATGCACCTTGGTCTCTTTGCTCCGGGAATATGGTACCAGATGCATCATATAGCAGAAGGAACGGTCAATGTAACAGGTCTTGTGCTGCCGGGTCAGCCGTTTGTAATATGCGGTCACAACGACTCAATAGCCTGGGGCATGACTAACGTTGCAGTTGATGATCTGGACTTCTATATTGAAACATTAAATGAAGACAGTACCTGTTATCTGCTCGACGGGAAATGGAAGGACCTGCACACAAAGGAGGTGAAGATAGAAACCAAAGAGGGCAAGGTAATCAAGGAATATCTTAAATTCACCCACCGGGGACCTCTGGTTAACAGATTTAAAGAACATGAAGAGCCTGCAATCTCCATAAGATGGATCGGAAATGAAGAGAGTAATGAAATGCGGACAATCTACCTGCTTAACAGGGCAAATGACTGGTCCGATTTCCGCAATGCTGTAAGATCATTCAAATCAATCAGTCAGAATATTGTTTTTGCCGACGTGAAAGGCAATATCGGGCTCCAATGTTCGGCAGGTGTTCCTTTGAGAAGAGCCGGTGGTATAAATGTCTTTCCGGGGGATACAAGCCTTTACGACTGGTACGGATTTGTGCCTTTTGAAGAGCTTCCCTTTGAATATAATCCGGAAAGTGGTTATGTCTCATCCGCAAATAACAAAACTGCACCTGACGATTACCCTTATACAATTGGATACTGGTATTTATTACCCGACCGCATAGACAGGATACGGGAGATGCTTGAAGATACGGAAAAACATAGCGTGGAAGATTTCTGCCGGATGCAAAAAGATTTCAAATCAAAAAAAGCCGAAAGATGGATTCAGGAGATTCTTGATGCATTAAGTAACGTAACAGACTGGAATGAACAGGAAAAAAGAGCTCTGGAAATCCTAAAAAGCTGGAATCTCGAAATGGGGAAAGAGAGCAGTGCGGCCTCCGTCTTTGATATTATGTACCTCAAAATAGCAGAAAGTATGGTTGAAGATGAACTCCCTCCACAACTATTTGAAGAGTTCAAAAAGCAAAGAATATTAATAGAAAACCTCAACCTGAATACGCTCCGAAAAAAAGACTCACCATGGACAGACGATATATCCACTCCGGAAAAAGAGTCATTTAATGATATTATAATTAAGGCATTTAAGGAGACAATTAATGAATTATCAGACAATCTTGGAGATGATCCGGATCAATGGCAATGGGGAAAGATACACACATTCACTCTGAACCATCCTCTGTCGGTCGTCAAACTGCTTGATAAAGCCTTCAGGTTGAGCAGGGGGCCGTTTCAAATGCCGGGAAGCTACCATACTGTTTGCCCCTATTCATATTCTTTCAATAATCTGTATAAAGTTAATCACGGAGCTTCGCACCGTCATGTTTATGACCTGGCCGACTGGAATAATTCAAAAACAATAATACCTACCGGGACAAGCGGGATTCCTGAAAGTGATTTTTATCTTGACCAGACTGAAAAATACCTGTCAGGCAGATACCATGCAGATCCCTTTACAAGTGAGGCTGTAGCAGCAAATACCAGGTTCAGAATGGTACTTCATCCATAATATAAACGATGTCCGGTTCAGTGAATTAACCGGTTCAGACTGACTGCTAAAACAAAATCATAAAAAAATCCGCAAGTTTTTTTTTTATGATGTGTCATATTAATAAATTTATTGGAACAAATGATTGAATGAGCGAGGCAGAGATCATAAACGGGTTACAGCAGGGTGACGAAAAAATTTTCAGGAAACTGGTTGATACTTACCGGCAAATGGTGGTGAATACCTGTTTTGGCCTGCTTCATAATATTGAAGATGCCGAAGATGTTGCACAGGATGTATTTATTGAAGTATTCCGATCTGCAGAGAATTTCAGAGGTGATTCGAAAATATCAACATGGATCTACAGGATTGCAGTAAACAGGTCACTCAATTTTATTCGTGACAATAAGCGCAGAAGATGGTTTCAGTCATTTGAAAATGCAGTATCAACAAAACAGGCCTGGCTCAATAATCTGAGGTCTCAAAATGGTGATAATGCTGATTTTGATTTGGAAAACAGCGAAAGGTCGGCTATTTTGCATAAAGCAATTGACAGTCTTCCGGAGAATCAGAAGACAGCCTTCACGCTTAACAAGTATGAAGATCTGACGTACAAAGAGATATCTGAAGTTATGGAACTGTCTGTGGCATCGGTTGAGTCACTGATACACCGTGCAAAAAAGAATCTTCAGAAAAAGCTGTATTACTGTTACAAAAAAAAATGTATTTGAACGCAAGTTTTTGATTAATAATGTGTCTAATAATTACAAAATGGCAAACAGATGAAATGCAAAACGCTACATAAGAAACTGATATTCTTTCTCGAAAATGATTTGCCCGCAAGGGAAGGGGAAGAGATAAGGGAACATCTGAATGAATGTCCTGAATGCAAAGCTTTTGCCGAATACATGCAACAGACCCTCAGTGTTTTGCAAAAAGAAAAATCACCTGAAGTAAATCCGTTCTTTTACACACGTTTAAAGGCGAGGATGGAAAGACAGGTAAGCCGGCGGGAATTGACAGCAACGGAAAAAATACGGATTAAGATCTTACAACCTGCATTTTTCACTCTTCTCTTGCTGGCAGGTATCTATACAGGTATTAAAATTGGTGGTGCGGCTCAAACCGAAGTGAGATACAATACTTTCCCCGAAAATGAGATGTTCTCATATTTAAATGAGATGCAGAGCGAACCTTTAGAGACATTTTTAATGGAATAGTAGTATGGCTATAGAGAATAAATATAAAATACTAATATGGATTATCGTCATCTTACTGGCTACCAATTTATCCATGGGTATATCTTTCCTGTACCATAAACAGCAGGATAAACAAGTAGCAGAACAGGTTGAAGAGGAGGCTATTGAATTGCCATCACAGCAACGCACACGATTTTTCAGGGAACAACTGAATCTGCAACCACATCAAACAGAAGTTTTCAGAGAACTTAACCGTGAATTCAATCGCTCAGCCTGGCAGATTAACCACAACTTGGAGAGACTGAGAATCAATATGGTAAATGAAATGGGCAGAGAAAATCCCGATCAACAAAAATTGGAAGACATATCTGAAGAGATAGGGAAACTGCACTCTTTGTTAAAAAATGAAACAATTAAATATTACCTCGCAATGAAAGAGGTTTGTACAGATGAACAAAAAGAAAAATTGAATGAACTGTTCATGTCAGTACTTCAACAAAACGAGGATGTCAGGCTGCCGCAGCGGGGTCGCAGGAACAGATTTAACTATTAAAATTTTAATTAACAATTTAAAAATCAGGAATCATGAAAATCGGAAAAGTTATTTGGCTGTTTTTCGCCATGTTGCTGAGTGTAACAACTCTTTTTGCGCAAGGCCGGGGATACGGTATCAGGCCCGGATACGGAGCAGGTTATGGTGCCGGATACGGAGCTGGCCCGGGTTATGGATACGGAGCCGGCCCCTGTTACAATTTTGCTTATTTTATTGCCGGACTTACCGAAGAACAAAAGACACAAATCAATGAGCTGCAGGTTAACCATCAAAAGGCTATGGTCGAACTGGTCATAAAGCAACGCTCAACTTATGATCTGGCAGAAAGTAATGCCATCAGAGATGAGATTTTAAAAATGGTTCTTGCTCACCGTGATAATATACGCGGACTGCTGACAGAAGAGCAGCAAGAGCAATTCGACCTCATGCAAAGCCGGTATGGATTCGGAATGGGATTTGGTCCGGGCCGCAGAGGAGGCAGGGGACGAGGAGGTTTCGGAGCCTGGGGAGGTGGCCCAAGAGCTAATTGCCCCTATTTTTACGGAGGCAGAGGATATATGGGAGCTTGGTAAAATGCACACTAAAAAGAGGCTGTTACCAATAATTGTAACAGCCTCTTTTTTTTACCGGAATTTTTACTTTTAAAAATAAAGCTCAATATTTGTATTTTTGTTTTTTGTTATTTCAAAATGAACAACTTATTTGAAAAACATTATACGGAAGAATCACTCTGGAAAAAAATTAAACAATTTTCCAAATCAGCCGGAGTAACGGTCATATATGCCGTTTTGATATTATATTATATTATGACGGATAAAAAAATAACCGTCAAAACCAAATTATCCGTTGCGGCAGCACTCGGTTACTTCATAATTCCAACAGATGCTATCTTTGACCTTACGCCGCTGATAGGATTTACAGATGATCTGGGAGTACTTCTTTTTGCTCTAAGCCAGGTTTCATCTAATATTACTCCTGAAATCCGGGAGAAAGCCCGGCAAAAGCTGGGTGACTGGTTTGGGGAGATCAATGATGAGGAGTTGAAGGAACTTGAACAAAAAATCAATTAAGAACAGATCAAAACTGATTGCCACTCCTATTTATTTATCTTTGCCCCAAAAACCAAATGGTTATCGATTTTTCAATTTTGCAATGGATCTTACTGTTCTCATGCGCAATGCTTATTGGCATGGCTAAAGTGGGTGTTCCCGGAGTCTCCCTTCTGGTTGTACCCACGCTTGCAATTATCTTCGGAGGAAAAGCCTCAACCGGTATACTCCTGCCGATATTGATGATAGCTGATCTGTTCGGTGTTGCATATTATCACAGGCATGCAGAATGGAAATATCTCTGGCGACTTTTCCCATGGGCATTCGCAGGTATAGCTGTTGCATTGTGGGTGGGAGAAGTGGTGAGTGATGTTTTGTTCAAGAATATTATTGCCATTCTCGTATTTATATGCATAGGTATTTTATTGTGGAGAGACAGGAAAAAAGATTACAGTTCACTGCCTCAGTCATGGTGGTTTGCAGCATCATTGGGAGTACTTGGAGGATTTGCTACCATGATTGGAAATGTGGCAGGTCCCATATTTGCAATTTACCTGCTTGCAATGCATCTTCCAAAAAACAGTTATATCGGAACAGGTGCCTGGTTTTTTCTGATCATTAATATAACCAAGTTTCCTTTGCATGTATTTATTTGGAGAACTATAGAATGGGGGACAATAAAGCTGGACCTTATACTAATCCCTGGAATTGCAGCAGGAGCTGCTGCCGGAATATGGCTTGTAAAAAAAATTCCTGATAAAACATACCGCTCATTTGTTATTATCGTAACAGCTTTATCAGCCCTTCTTTTACTCATTTAACAAGGCAAAAGCACAATTCTCCGCAAAAAAATTATTCAGATTAATAATGATCTGATAACAATGCCATTTATATCATAATAGTTTCAATGGTTTTACTACTTTTAAAGCAAAATTTTAAGCGCTCAGATACAAACTAAGTATTATTATATGGAACCACTGGTTAATTATTTTAAAGGCAAGATAATTAATACCGTTCTTGATACAGGCTCCGGCAGCGGAGGATTTATCCCCGTTTTGAAACATACATTCCCTCATGCAAAAATAACGGGAATAGATCCGGATAAAGCCTCACTTGAAACTGCACGTCAGAATTTTCCGGAAATAATATTTCATGAGATGCGGGCAGAAAAATTGTTGTTTGAAGATAACTTTTTTGACGTTGCTGCTATATCAATGGCACTTCATCACCTTCCAAGGGTAAAAAAAGGATTGAAAGAGATGAGAAGGGTAGTTAAACCGGAAGGTTGGTTAATAATTAACGAAATGATCAGCAATAATCTGAATCCTGCCCAGGAAGTTCATAAGATGTATCACCATTTCAGAAGCCGGATCGACAGGTTGACCGGAGTCTATCATCGAAAAAGTTTCACAAAAGAGGCTATACTGCAACTGCTCAAATTTTCAAATATTCATGTTCAGTTCCTCTTCGAATACAAAAGAGACGTGAATCTTGTACAAGATCCTGCAGACCTGGAATTCAGATTACAAAAAATGGAGCAAACCCTGGAAAAAATTAAAGGCAGGCCTGAATATGAAATTATGAAACCTGAAATTGAAAAATTCAGAGCCAAAGCACTGAAATACGGATTTCAGCCTGCAACAAACCTGGTAATAGTAGCAAGGAAATAACCATGGTTAACACAAAGTTCAAAAAAGAGGGAATTTTGGTTAGCAGTTCTCAACGGTATCAAAACCTGAGGGAGAGTGATAAATACAAATTTAACCCCTGAGTGCTTCGGCACCGTTTACGATTTCGAGAATTTCGTTGGTAATGGTCGACTGGCGGACTTTGTTGTATTGTAACATCAGTTCTTTTAAAAGCTCGGTTGCATTGTCGGTAGCCTGATTCATTGCAGTCATCCGCGCCCCCTGTTCTGCTGCATACGAATCGAGAAGGACTTTAAAAAACTGCATTCTGATAGATTTGGGTATCACCTCCCTGATAATAATATCTCTCGAAGGTTCAAAAATATAATCAGGAATCGACAAGGTACTCTTCATCTCAACCTCAACAGGTAAAAATTGTTCAACGATGTTATTCTGAACAGCAGCATTCTTAAATTGATTATAAACCAGGTCTATTCGGTCGTATGTCCCCTCAACAAAATCTTTCATCAAAACCGAACTGAGTCTGTTGACATTTTCGAAACTCAGGTCATCAAAAATATCATGATCACTTTTAACAACCTTCATCCCCCTCGTTTTTACCTGCCGTTCACCCATTTTTCCAATACAATAAAAGTGCAGGTCTCCAAGTTGATTCTGCATATTGTATTTAAGATTAACCATTTCAACTGCCCTCTTGACAATATTCATGTTAAATCCCCCGCAAAGTCCGCGGTTAGATGTAATAAGCACGATCAAAACCTTTTCGGGTTCGCGTTCTTTTGTGTACACCGAATCTTCGAGATCCTTCAGGTTGGTACTGAGAGAAACCAGAATTTCGTGCAGCCTGTCGGCATAAGGCCTGATCAGAAGAATAGCATCCTGAGCTTTTTTTAACTTAGCAGCCGAGACCATCTTCATTGCACTGGTTACCTGCCTGGTAGTTTTAACAGATGCAATTCGTGTCCGAATTTCTTTCAATCCACCCATAAATATCTATCAATCTTTTATATACTTTCTAGCTACATCAGCAGCCACCTTTCTTAAAACATCCTCTTCTCTTTCTGAAAGATCTCCATCTCTGAGCAAGTCCAGAACATCACGATGTTCCATTTCCATAAGCTCAAGAAAAGCCTTCTCAAACTCTTTGATCTTTTCAACAGGTACTTCTCTCAATAACTCCTTAACACCGCAGTATATAATTGCTATCTGATGTTCCACCTTCATGGGAGAGTATTGAGATTGTTTCAGAATCTCCATATTTTTACGTCCCTTATCAAGAACCCTCATAGTTGCGGCATCCAGTTCGGATCCAAATTTGGCAAATGCCTCCAGCTCGCGGTACTGTGCCTGGTCGAGTTTTAATGTACCGGCTATTTTCTTCATCGACTTTATTTGTGCATTGCCACCCACACGTGAAACAGAGATACCAACATTTATGGCAGGCCTGAATCCTGCGTTGAACAGGTTTGACTCAAGAAAAATCTGTCCATCTGTAATTGAAATAACATTGGTAGGTATATAGGCCGATACATCACCTGCCTGAGTTTCAATGACAGGCAAAGCAGTCAGTGACCCTCCCCCTTTCACTTTATCTCTAAGTCCTTCGGGAAGATCATTCATTTGAGCAGCAATCTCATCTGATTCAATAATTTTTGCAGCTCTTTCGAGAAGGCGTGAATGGAGATAAAAAACATCACCGGGATATGCTTCACGACCCGGAGGACGCCTTAGCAACAATGAAACCTCCCGGTATGATACCGCCTGTTTTGACAGATCGTCCAAAACAATCAGCGCATCACGGCCCGAATCACGAAAATATTCACCGATAGCCATGCCGGCGTATGGTGCATAAAATTGCAGTGCCGCCGGATCTGATGCAGTTGAGGATACAATTACGGTATAATCCATTGCCCCGTATTTCTCCAGAGTGGAGGCAATCCCCGCTACTGTGGATCCTTTCTGTCCGATTGCCACATAGATGCAATAGACGGGTTTACCTTTCTCAAAATTTTCTCTCTGGTTAATAATAGTATCTATTCCCACCGCTGTTTTGCCGGTCTGACGGTCACCAATAATAAGTTCACGCTGTCCCCTTCCGATAGGGATCATGGCATCTATTGCTTTTAATCCTGTTTGTAAAGGTTCTTTAACCGGTTGCCTGTAAATAACTCCGGGTGCTTTCCTCTCCAGCGGTAACTCAACAAGATCTCCTTTGACAGGCCCTTTGCCGTCAAGAGGCTCGCCGATAGTATTAACAACACGACCAATAAGAGTTTCTCCTACCATAATGGAAGCAATTTTTTTCAACCGCTTTACGGTGTCACCCTCTTTAACCTCCTCCGAAGAACCCAGAAGAACCGCGCCCACATTATCTTCCTCCAGATTTAGTACTATACCTTTAATACCACTTTCAAATTCAATCATCTCATTCGATTCTACATTTAAAAGTCCGTATATCCGCGCAATGCCGTCTCCAACCTGTAACACATTGCCAACCTCTTCGAGTTCAGTGCCCGATTTAAAACCGGTCAGCTGCTGCTTCAGTATCTCCGATATTTCAGAAGGTTTAATATTTATCATCTCTGTTAATCTTATTCAGGTATTATTGTTATGATTATGCCTCTACTGTAGCTTTAAGCAGTTGTTGTTTCAATTGTTTCAGCTTTGTAGCAACACTTGCATCATATTGTTTATCATCTATTTGTAAAATGATTCCACCAATTATTTTGGGATTGATCCTGTTGGTAAGCTCCACCTTTCCTCCTAACTCTCTTTCCAGAATTGCGGTAAGCTTTTTCTGTATATTTCCATCAATCTCCTTTGCAGTTGTAAGAACTGCAGATTTAATCCCTTTCTCCTGCCGTATGAGAGTTAATACATGACGGCATACAGAAGGGACAAAGGTCTCTCTGCTGTTTTGTATTACTATCCTAAAAAAATTTAGTGTAAAATAACTAACCTTCTCTTTAAAGATCAGCGAAATAACTCTGAACTTTTCTGAACCCTTGATTACAGGACTTTTAAGAAAATTATCAAACTCAACCGAATTCTTGCAAACATCCAGGACCAGTTCCATATCATTTTTAAGGGAAAGAAGCTCATCTTCCTCTTTTGCCAGTGAAAACAATGCTTTGGAATATCTCACTGTAAGTGTACTTTCATCCATAAGACTAATTTAGTTTTATATCATCCAGCATTTTTTCAATCAACTCTTCCTGCTGCTTGTCTCCTGCCATCTCCTTTCTTATAACCTGCTCAGCTACCATCATTGATATTTCTGCCATATATTTTTTCATCTCATTGATAGCTTTAGCCTTTTCATTTTCAATCTGCCGACGGGCATTTTCAATTGTGTTAAGTGTTTCTGATGCAGCTTTCTCTTTGGCCTCTGCAATAATATTGTCTTTCAGTTCAATAGTCTCCCGCATAATAACCTCTTTTGCTTTCATACCCTCGGCAATGATCTCTTCATTTCCGGCTTTTAGTTTTTCCACCTCTTTTCTGGCATCTTCTGCGGCTGCCAATGCATTACCAATATACTGCTCTCTCTCATTCAGGGCATTAAGTATTGGTTTCCATGCGAATTTTCCAAGTATAAAAACAACTAATCCGAACACTATGACCATCCAGAAAATCGTACCGGCTTCAGGTGTTACTAATTCCATTTCAATGTTGTATTATAAAATTTTATGCCGTAATGACTTATACTAAAAAATTGGCTTATGCCGTACCCCGGCAATCCCGGGGTACGCATATACAAAATCTTTACAGGAAAAGAACCAGCGCACAAACAATGACAGCAAAAAATGAGACTCCCTCAATCAATGCTGCCGAAACGATCATGTTCGACCGGATATCTCCGCTGGCTTCCGGCTGGCGCGCAATAGCTTCCATAGCGCTTACCCCTATCCGGCTTATGCCGTAAGCGGCACCGATAGCGGTAATGGCGGCTCCTAATGCTGCACCTACCTGACTAACAGGACTTGTAACCTCAGCGGCCTGTAACAATACGCTTAAAATAGCTGATAACATAACACTTAATTTAAAAATGAATATTAATGTTCTTCTGCTGAGGCCATTCCAAAATATATGGCCGACAGAAGTGTAAATACATAAGCCTGAATAAATGAAACCAAAACATCAAGCATCAAAATAAATACTGCAAATGCAACTGATACCGGACTTACTCCGTAACCGGCGGCAGGGCCCATAAGACTGCTGAAAATAAAGATCAGACTAATGAATACTGCAACAATCAAATGTCCGGCTAACATATTTGCAAATAAACGAATCATCAAAACAAAGGGTTTGGTCAACATTCCCATTATTTCCAGGAGTGGCATAAGAGGGATAGGAAATTTTAACCACATGGGCACATCAGGATTGAAAATTTCTTTCCAGTAGTGCCTGCTACCCTTGATATTTGTTACAAAAAATGTAAACAAGGCAAATACCATCGTAACGGCAATATTCCCCGTGACATTGGCGCCGAAGGGAAAAATGGGAATTAATCCCAACAGGTTATTGAGCAAAATAAAAAAGAAAAGAGTAAGAAGGGGAGGCATAAATTTTTTATAATTCTTCTCTCCTATTGATGGTATTGCTATCTGGTCACGTATAAAAATTATAATTGGTTCTGCAAGGTTTTGAGTTCCTGAAGGTGCTCTGCCCCTGTTTTTTTGTGATTGCCTGGCAGCAGATAAAAGAAATATAATTAATATAACTGCTCCCACAAAGGCACCTGCAACTGTTTTGGTCACAGAGATATCTACCGGCCTTCCAATCTCATTGCCACCGTTATCGATCTCAACAATTTTACCCTTGAAGTCTTCAGAATGTGAGATACTGAACCCCCTGTAACTTTCATGGCCGTGATGAAAACGGGATGACATAAAAAAAATGATCTTCCGGCCTTCATGAAGTTCCGGATTTTTGCTATATAATATTACGGGAAGAGGTATACTGATATGATGCCCTTTAAATGAAGCTATGTGCCATTCGTAAGCATCTAAAACATGCTTAAAAATAAACTCTCCGGCATTAAACTCTTCCTCCGGGTGACTCTCAGTATGACTGTCATTTTCATGTTCTCCATTAGGTTGGGCTGCTATCGGGGTAATCCACAAAACAGCTATCATGAAATTAAAAATCAACCTTTTGGCAAATATCGACATAATCTATTCTCTTTTCAGGCCCCACAAAATTAAAAGATTTTTTAAAGCGATTACATTTATTGGAAATTTAATTCAAAAACCAATCTTAAATATACAAAAAAGTAATTTTAATGCATAAATAAAGCGTTACATATTTCAATAGCTATGAATTGTGAGTATGAAAATTTGGCTGACAGAGCAGGTAATGAATAACCTGTGAATTCAACTGTTCCTGCTTTTCCTGAGTATTTTTGACAAACTTGTTATCTCTGTAATTGTATATACCATGTATACTACAATAATACTGACAACAAAAACCTCTGCATTCTCATTGTTAACAGCAAGCCAGACAATTGTAAACACCGAATAAAGTGCAAGCCGTACAACTGATATAAGCATACTGTATCTTGTAAACCGCGCCATATCTTTTTTTGCAAGCTTTAACTGATATCCGTGTGTAAGTATGGTGATCAATCCAAAGAATCCGAGCATCCATGGTAAAATTGTAAGATATTTATCGGGAACAATGAACGTAAAAACAATCCATCCGGTTAAGACTAAAAAGGCAGTTGCAGCCAGAATGACTAATATGAATTGTTTTAGTTCCCGTCTCACTTTTTAAGTATATTTCGGATTGCATAAATCACTGCTCCAATGACTGACAATACCATTAAACCAAGAGTGAATCCTTTGAATTCATTACCCAGCCACTGATCTGTCTTATATCCCAGAAATGTTCCAATGGCAATGATTGACATCATTTCAAAGCCAAGATTGGAATACCTGATAAAGGTATCATACTTTTTTTTGTTCTTTCTGAACTGATTCTCCATCTTTCTCTTTGGAACTCCCCATCGAACAGGTTCCTGTAAACAGTGAACCCGGTTCAACTGATAATTTCCCGGCTGTTATATCTCCGTAAATCCTTGCTGAAGCCTTCATTGTTATAAGCTCACTGACAATTAATTTACCCTTTATATATCCGGAAACTTCGATGTTATTACAATTGATTTCGCCTTCAACCTTTCCTGTAGGACCGATAACCAGGCGACCTTTAGCTTCAATATTCCCTATTAGCTCACCGTCAATTCGTATATCACCGTTTGATATGATATCTCCTTTGATAAGGGTGCTCTCGCTGATAATATTTATAGTCTTTTCCTGAGGTTCTCCGTAAGATTTTAATGACTGTTTTGCCATGCCAATTATTTTAACACTGTTGATAACCCAAAATACCAATTAAAGCACAAAACTTTAACCGGCCGGTTAAAATACAATTTTTATGATTACCGGCAAAAGAACAGACCATTTTTTTTATGTGTGCCGGGGAAGCTTTTGAAAATGTGCTTATTGATTAAACAGCAATTTCTTTCTCAATGACCTGTTTTCCCCTGTAGTATCCACATTCAGGACAAATATTGTGATATTTAACTGTTGCACCGCAATTTGAACAGGTAGCAAGAGTAGGAACAGAAGCTTTATAGTGAGTGCGTCTTTTATCCCTCCTTGTTTTTGATGTTCTGCTTTTTGGATGTGCCATGGTATTTATTATTTATTATTTATATTTCTCTTATTAACATTTCTTTATCTGCTTTTCAATATACTTTTCAATGCATCCCACCTGGGATCAGTATCTGCTTTTTCATGTGGCGCACATGAATACTCTTCAAGTTTTCTGATCATCTCACTGTTACATGTACTTTCTCCGATTTCATTGTCAGGATGAACATGTCTTAGCGGAATGCTGATAATAATATATTCATAAACCAGACGGGCAATATTAATACAGTGCTCTCCTGCCAAAACCCAGATAATTTTATCGTCCGATTGGTCAACATTTTCTCCAAACTTAACGAAAATTTCATCTTTATGAACGATATCCTGGCTGTACTGCCCAAGACAACGGTCGCACGTAAGCTCAATCCATCCTTTTATATAAAAAAACAGTTTTAAAAAAGTACTCCTTTTTTCAAGTTTTACCTTAACAAGAAGACTGCCTACAGTAACAAATTCTGAATCAAAATACTCAAAGAACTCATTCTCAATATCATATTCGAACTCATGAAGGCCTTCTTTAAGGCCTTTAAACTCTATATCATATTTAGTACTCCAGCCCATGTCCGAAAAAAGTGCTGCAAAATTATAAATTTTTCATAAAGAGCCGACATATTTTAAAAATAATCAGTCCAATCTGCTATTCAGATAAGACGATTAGTTGATATATCAGGGAAAATGATTGCTGGCTTAAAGGTTTTGGCCTCTTCGAAATCCATCAAAGCATAAGAGATAATAATTACCACATCTCCTATACATGCTTTCCGTGCTGCTGCTCCGTTAAGACAAATTACTCCTGATCCGGCTTCACCTTTTATAACATATGTTTCAATTCGTTCTCCGTTATTGATATTAAGTACCTGAACCTTTTCATTTTCTATTAAATTGCCAGCTTTCATAAGATCTTCATCGATGGTAATGCTGCCAACATAATTCAGGTTTGCCTCCGTTACTGTTACTTTATGTATTTTTGATTTACATACCTGTATCTGCATGACCTGTCCTTTCATCTTAAAAAATAATTATCTATTAATCTTACATTTCCGCAAAAGACCGCTATACATGCAACCTTTTCATTTTTCTCCTCCCAGCTTGTCACCGGCAGAAGATTTTCCGGATTGACTATATCAAAATACTGAACACGTAAAAATTCATTTGCATCTATGGTCACCACAACCCATTTTTTTAATTCTGATACGGATTTCCGGTTGATTTGGTTTTTGGCTTTTGTTAAAGTTTTATAAATCAATGCCGCATTTTCTCTCTGAGCCGGAGATAACAACCTGTTCCTGGAGCTCATGGCAAGTCCGTTTTCTTCTCTGACAATCTCGCATGGAACGATCTCTACAGGCAATTTTAAAATTCTCACCAGCTGTCTAATGATAACCAGTTGCTGAAGGTCTTTCAATCCAAAATATGCCCTGTCAGGTTTTACCAGATCAAAAAGTATACTCACAATCTGTGCCACACCATTAAAATGGCCATCCCTGAACTCTCCTTCCATCACCTTTTCTAATCTCCCGAAATCAAATTTCCTCGTATCAGGTGCCGGATAAATCTCCTCCTGTCCCGGAGCAAAAACAAGCTGACAACCTGTTGGTTCTAACATTTTCAAATCATGTTCAAGATTCCTGGGATAAGATTTCAGATCGTTAACATCATTAAACTGGGTGGGATTGACAAAAATGGAAACCACTACCAGGGAATTTTCGGCAACTGCTTTATTGACCAACGATAAATGTCCTTCATGTAAGGCACCCATGGTTGGTACAATTCCAACTGTTCCATCGTTCCGGAGCTCTTTTAATTTCTCCTGTAAGTCATCCCTTGTTTTAACTAAAATCATTTCCCTGCAATTACAGGCTGCAAAGTAAATAAATTAAACGTTTACTTATACTAATTTGGTCATTTCATCTGTCTTACGTTATTCAGACATTAACTAAAATTGAATATTAGCGATATTTTTATTACCTTTGCAGATTGTTATTAACCGCTGTTGCAGGTCAATGGAAAAGAAAAAGATCCTTTATATTTCTCAGGAAATTACTCCTTATCTACCCGAAAGTGATATGTCGGAAACTTCCCGGTATCTCCCTCAGGGAATTCAGGAAATGGGACGTGAGATTCGTACATTTATGCCACGTTACGGTAGTGTAAACGAACGCCGGAACCAACTTCATGAAGTTATAAGGCTGTCAGGAATGAATCTGGTTATCGATGACACAGATCATCCTCTTATAATTAAAGTAGCTTCCATACAAACAGCCCGTATGCAGGTTTACTTTATCGACAACGAAGATTATTTCAGCAGGAAACATGTTTTTGCCAACTCCAGAGGAGAAGAGTTCCCTGATAATGATGAGAGGGCATTGTTTTTTGCCCGCGGAGTTCTCGAGACAGTGATAAAACTGAGATGGGCTCCCGATTTAATTCATTGTCATGGATGGCTCACATCTTTAGTGCCTCTCTTCATAAAAAAATATTATTATAACAATCCGCTGTTTGTGAACTCAAAAGTTGTCTATTCAGTCTATAAAGATGAATTTAAAAAACCGTTAAATCCCGAATTGAAAAAAAAGGTTCTTCTCGACAATATGGTTCCTGGTGACATTACCTTCCTTGATAATCCGAACTATATTAATATCAGCAAAATGGCTGTGCATTATTCGGATGCTGTTATAAAAGGATCAAAAAAAATTAACAGTGATGTGGAAAATTTCATCCTCACTACAGGAAAGCCTTTCCTTGATTACCAGCCGAAAGATCAATACCTTGAAGCATACAACGATTTTTATGAAAAAATATGGTAGCCTCAATCTGTTAAAAGATCAAATTATTTTTTAAAAAAATCAAATTTACAGTTAATTACTCAATACCCTCAACGTTTTTTTTTACGTTTGTATAATTTTTTAGGAAAACAAAGAATGATTATAATAAAAGAAAGTCTGTGAAAAAAAATAAAGCTCTGAAATATTATCTGCCGGTAATGATAAGCATTGTTATGCTGATATTTACTGCCTGCAATGAACCCAAAGATCTGGGAATGGAACTCCTCCCGTCAACTGACCTGATTGAAATTAACAATGCTGTTGAAAAAAACAGCATCTCTTCATATACCTTCTCTGAAGATACCATACGTACTGATGAGCCTGAAAAAAGTCTGTTTGGAAGTTTTGATGATCCTGTTTTTGGCAGGACAACAATCAATTTTGCCACACAGTTCAGACTTCAGTATACACCTGATTTTGGTACAAATCCACAAGCCGATTCTATTTTTCTGTACCTCTATTACAGGTATCTGTACGGTGATTCTGTTACTACCCAGCGCATAAAAATTTATGAGCTGACTGAAAAACTGATTGTTGATACTACCAATGCAAGCGGTGGTACATCTGATTATCCATATTATCAGAATATTGACCTGAAATCAATGGCATCGTCCGTTTTGATTGGTGAGCATGAATTTATTCCGGAAATAGAGCAGGACTCAACCTATGGGGATACTCTGTATCAGCTAATGAAAATACCGCTGAATATTTCTCTGGCAGAAAAACTGGTTTACGCAGACAGCTCAAATCTGGTCAACAATGATGTATTCCTGGAATATTTCAAAGGTCTCTATCTGGAATCAGAAAAAGATGCTGCAGAAGGAGGAGCCATCTTGTCACTTGAAGCTGCCTCGACTGGTAGTTTCCAGGGATCTGCACTACTGGTGTATTACAATAATGCGGAAAACAAACTGAAAAGCGATCCGGATACATTATATTATCCATATGTAATATCAAAATTCAGTGCCAGGGTGAATTCCATAAGTCATGATTACTCCGGGACACCCTTCTTTGCAAATCTGAATCAGGAATCAGGAGATGATTCTCTTATCTATATTCAATCAACGGGAGGACTGAAATCCAGGATTTATATTGACAACCTTGCCCAGTGGAAAGATTCCGCCAATACTGCAATCAATAAAGCTGAAATAATCTTTCAGGCAGACTCGGTACTTTCCGAATTCGATAAGTATGCCCCGCCGAAACAATTATTGTTTACCGCAATCAATGAGGATGGTAAAGAGTATTTACCAATAGATTATTATTTCAGTCCCGCCTTTTACAACGGCATATTAAACACCAAAGATTATACTTACAGGTTTAATATTACGCAGCATCTGCAACAAATTATTGACGGGAAAACCGAAAATTATGGATTTTTTCTCTCTGTCGCAAGAAAAAATTCTGAAGCTAAAAGAGTTATTATTAAAGGTAGTAACAGTAATACAGGAATAAAACTGATAATAACATATTCAAAATTTTTGCAGTAAACTTACTTTTCCCCTCTTGAACATTCATGGGTATCGATGAATTAATAACTTTCTTTCTTATCGGTATTGGATTGAGTTTCGATTCATTTGCAGTATCAGTCTCCTGCGGTTTAATGAGGCGGGAAATAAGATTTATCCAGGCGGTTCCTGTTGCATTTACCCTGGCACTTTTCCAGGGGCTTTTCCCTGTTGCAGGCTGGTTTGCAGGACATACTCTTCATAACCTCATTAATTTTATCGATCACTGGATAGCCTTTTTTCTGCTCTCATCTATCGGAATTAAAATGATAATTGAAGGAACCAGGGGAAACGGATCACTCAACAATGCAGATCCTTTCAGATTTAAAGTTGTAATTGGGCTGGCTGTAGGAACAAGTATTGATGCCCTGGTTGTTGGTTTTAGTTTTGGATTTTTGGAAACCCCTGTTATACTTCCTGCAGCTATTATTGGAAGCGTTACTTTTATTGCATCCATGCTTGGCATGTTATTCGGGAAGAATATTCCCGCAAAACGCAGCAGGCAGTCTCTAATTGCCGGAGGAATAATACTGACTGCCATAGGAGTAAAAATTTTGGCTGAGCATTTGTGGTTCTGAAATGAAGCAGGAATATTTTTTTAATCAAATAAAAAGTAATGAAACGAGCATGTTCTTTTTTAATCAAAAATAACACAAAAAATATGATTAAAATAAGAATATGCGAGAGTGAGGAACGAACGGTTCCATATGTTCTAAAATTTTTAATTTGCTTGTTTTTAATAAATTATAAAATTTTAAACAGATGAATATCGGTAACCTGATATTAGAAAATACTCCTCTCTTTCTGGCGCCAATGGAGGATGTCACATACAAATCATTTAGGTGGATGTGCAAGAAATATGGTGCTGACGTTATGTACACAGAATTTGTCTCTTCCGAAGCACTTATTCGCGATGTCGACAAGGCAAAGATAAAAATGGTTTTATTCGACTTTGACCGCCCTGCCGCTATTCAGATCTACGGCCATAATATCAGCTCCATGGTCAAGGCAGCTCAGGTAGCTGAGGAGTTCCAGCCCGATTTTATTGACCTTAATTTTGGCTGCCCCATGAAAAAAATAGTTCGTCATGGTGCAGGAGCAGCACTGCTTAAGGATTTGCCAAAGATGCAGCAAATGGCATCCGGGGTGGTCAAGGCAGTCAGTCTGCCTGTCACAGCCAAAACAAGACTCGGGTGGAGTGAAAATGACAAACCCATAGTGGAAGCAGCCCTCCGTCTGCAGGATGCCGGCATTTCAGCGCTGGCCATTCACGGGCGTACGAGGGAACAGCTTTATTCCGGAAAAGCTGACTGGACAATGATAGGAGAGGTTAAAAACCATCCCCTTATAAAAATTCCTGTAATAGGTAACGGAGATATTACAAGTGCCTTTAAGGCAAAGATGCTTCTGGAGCAGACCGGAGTGGACGGTCTGATGATAGGGCGTCCTGCTATAGGGCGTCCATGGATATTTAAAGAGGTTAAATACTACCTTAAGACAGGTGAAATATTGCCGGCACCCAATATTTCAGAAATTGTAAAAAATGTAAAAGAACAACTTAACCTTAACCTTGAATGGAAAGAAAACGAACGCACGGGAATTATCATGATGAGACGGCACTTTGTGAAATATTTCACCGGATTACCGAACTTCCGTGACCTAAGGATCAGGCTTCTCCGTGCTGAAACCTATACAGAAGTTATTTCAATCCTGAACGAGATCTCCGAAAAGTACGGTGAGTTGATAACTGAATACTAACCTCCCTGCTATTTCATTAACTGCAGACCCTCCTCTGCAGAGGCATCACCCGGATTATACAATTTTACTTTGTTAAACAACACTTTTGCCTGATTATAATTTCCCAAAAAGTAAGAGGTCCATGCCATCATCAACAGTCCGTCATAACCAAACGGATAAAGATCAACCACCTTCTTAAATAGCGGATAAGCTTTATCATAATTCTTTCTGCCATAATAAACAAGTCCCAGCCGGTACAGAGCCACAGTATTATTTGGATTTACTTTAAGAATTTCGTCATACAGGAGGATTACATCATCCCAGTTGCCAAGGGCAGCTTTTGGCAATATCAGTCCGAATCTGGCCTCTTCGGCATAAGGTTTGAGTTTTTGTGCCCCTGAGTAGAAGATAACCGACTCATCAAATAATCCGGCATTATAATGAAGCCATCCCAGTCGCAGATTAATTTCATACGACGAATCGTCGTATACCTTTTTCAACACCTCCGCCGAAGCAGTAAAATCTCCACCCTTTTCAAATTCATAACTCCTGGAGAATGCCTGTTCCAAAACCTCCTGATTTACCTGGGCTATGGAGGACAAAGTTGCGGTCAGCAACAACAAAATAATTAATTTAACCTTTAAAAATTCCATGATATTCCGGCTGTTATTGTATTTTTTATATAGTCATACTGCAATTCACTGCTTCTGATGCCATTAATATATACCAGATATTTTTCAGTAATATCCTGACTTATAAACCTGAAAACAAACTGATATTTTTTACCGGCAGGAAGATAAATACTTCCGGAAAATTTTTGTTGTGAAGTACCCGGAAAATTTGCCACGATATAACCTCCCGATTCAATAAAATTCTCCATTTCACCATTAAGATAGTTTGCATACAAATGGGCAATCCCGAGTTGCAGACCTCCTGAAATTCCAAATGTGTTATAATTCAGACTATTTTCCGCATTTCCCTTAAAATAGATCCGGGGAGTTAAATAGAAGTTGAGATTTGAAAAGGGGTACCAGGTTATCCAGGCAGAGAGCTGACTGAAACCTGCATTATTAATATTTGCCAGTGCTACTTCGCCTCCTGGTGAAAAATTTCCGAAGTGCGACCAGAATGCAGTCGAAAAAATAAAATCGGAAAATGAGGAGTATGAGCTGTTAAATGTTTTTGACTGGTTATTGGATAATCTCCCTAACGTCAGTTCATAATTGCCCAAAATAAAGGAAGCTGAAGGTGCTACATAAAACTTTTCCCCTATAATAAACTGTGGATTAATAAAATAATGAAACTGATTAATATTTACAGGGTAAGACCTGTGCTCAGCTCCCCAGTCAATTCGCTCCTCACGGTTTAATCCAATATATGAAAAATTATGATACAGGGTCAGCCCCGGTGATATCCGGTGACTGAGGTCGAATGATTCAAAATGGTAATTTTTTAAATAGAATGCCTCTCCGTAATTTTCTCCAGTGCCGGCATCCTGACCGTGCGATCCGGCAGTTAATTCTTCAAAATCAGGATTAAAAGAGTACCCTGCTTCAAAAGCCACACGTAATGTCTTATCCCCGGCAAAACCAATTTTTTCTTTTACCCCGGGCAGAAAATTATCTGCAATTTTTGAAGCTTCAGAAGCTCTTCCGCCGAATACAAGGCTGTAATAGAGATATTCCTGCAGCCAGTCGAATGACCGGTCGTCTTCCCACGCCTGCAGGAACCAGTCTGCCGCTTCCCGGTATCTTTTGAGATTATAAAAGGCAATGCCCGTCCTCGCCTTTAAATAGAAAAAATCTATTCCATCTTCCCTTGCCCTGTCTGCATAATCAATAAGCTCCTTCCATTTTTTCTGTTGAAAAAGCTCATACGAGGTTTTATCAACCTCCGGAACATTCAACTTTTGCTGAGCATTCACGTAAAGTGCCAGCACTATTAAAACAGTTATTAATCCAATTCGTTTCGACATACCATATTAATCTTAGTCTTATCAAATTCAATATAAATCCCGAAAACACCCTGCTTGCTTATTGTAATTCTGCTTTGACATACTTTAACCAAACGCCCCGCTATCTTTTTTGTTATATGTGTCTCCATTTCAACGGTATCAGACAGCAGAATATCTCCGGCTTCCCTTATAAAAAGTTTATAATCAGCTCTGAGAAATAAAAAAACCGGTGCAATAAAATCCTGCAGATACTTTAAAAATCCATTATAAACTATATGTACCGGCAGTGTGTCGGCGACCTGACTTTGTGGAAGAAATCCCAAAGGCACTTTATAGAACATTAAATAAAACCAGAAAAGGGGAGAATATTTTCTTCCCGAAAAATTAGTAAAAAAATGCAGATCACCACTGTTGTAAAGATAAGCTCTTCCGTTGTGATTTTCACAAAAGATATAAGTGTTATTGTATACGTCTGTTTCGACAATCCACGAAAAACTACCCTCCTGTTTTTTCAGTTTACGTAAGTTGCTCTCCACCTCTGCCTCAACCCTTATCCTTTTCCCCGGAATAAAATGCAACGCTTTATCCAGTACCTCATTTTTTGAAGGATTCGCTAAAATCTGATCTTTTAAAGGAAAATCAAATGACTGCAGAGAGAAGCCCGAATCCTCTTTCAGCAAATAATGACCAACAGGATAATCGATCGTCGCTGAACCTACATAAGGATTTGCCTGAAACTGAAAATGCAGATGAGGATACGGCGACCGGCCTGAGTTACCACAAACTCCCAATATTTGACCTTTTTTTACTGCATCACCCTCTTTTACCCTGACAGAGTGATATTTCAGATGGCTGACTTTTGAATAGATATAATCACTATGCTTAATAACCACTGTATTACCCCAATTGTCTTTAGTATTGATGTCACCTATTGCATTGTCAGGGATATTATCAACAACCTCTGAAACAGTTCCCTCAGCAGCAGCCAGAACAGCTTTTCCAAAACAGTAGTAATCTTCCGGAAAATCACCATTATTCCGATATTGATTACCAAGATGATCCCTGATTATAAAATCCCAGGCATGACGCCATGCTCCTTTATGAGTATGCTCTCCATTATGTGCCTGGCTGACTGTCCATTCACCAAAAAAAGGTAATGCTGCCGAGACCGGATAATTTACAGGGAATCTCTTTATATTACCTGAAAAAAGATAGAGATTTGTTTCTGGTTTGCCCAGCTGAACAGGTGTTTCAAATAAATGTTCAGGTCTCTGCTCCCTCAATTTCAATGCATACAAAAACATAAGTACAATGGCATTAAATGGCAGCGAATAAGGTGACACTTTAAATACAAAAAAGATCTGCTGAGTGCTGGTTGTAATTAAAACTACAGCCGGAAGTAACATCACGATCCAGCCAAAACTTACTCTTCCGGGAACCAGATAATAACCACCAAGGGCAATGGCAGTAAGTACATAATTGAATCCTATAAAAGTATAACCCAGGGAGTCAAACTCTATTCCTACAATTCTGTAAAACAGGTATGCAACAGAGTAACCCAAAACCGACAGGAGAAAAGTTATACGTGAATAAACCAGAAGTCCGGCAGCAATAATAATACCTGCCAGCAAATGAGTCTGAAAAAAAATAGCTCCGAGCGAGTGAAAATAGATCCTTAAAAAAGAAGATCTAATGGAAGCTTCCAGGAAATCATAAAAATCTACAAATATCTTTCCCCCCAGAGAATAGAGCTCATTGTAGGTATAAATTCCCCGTTCACTGAAATTAAGGGCTGAAAGTCCGTTTGACGACAACACTACAATCCATATAGTAAAGAGAAAGGGTACACTTAAAAAAGGCAGTCCGTATTTACCGAGAACTCCCTGAAAAACCACAGTAAGAAAAAAACATGTTAATGCCGATATTAAAATCAATAAAAAGAGCTCTGCCGAAGGTTCATAAAACAGTCCCACACCCAGCCCTGTCAACAGCGCATTAAAACCGTACAATCCTGAACGAAGCATCCAGGTATTATACCCCAATCTCCATGCAAGCAAATTGGAGACCACCACGGCGATTAATCCGCCAATTCCTGCACCATAATCGAAAAAGCTGATAAGCACCAGAAGAATTGCCAGCGTTTTCGAGGTTGAAAAAAAAACCTGGGAATAACTGTTGAGGATTGAAAATAAAATATCTCTGCCACTCAGGGTCTTATCCGTCATTGGCCAAATTTATTATGTGATATTAACTTCCATATCTTTAAAGGTATCCAAATTTTCTCTCTTTTTTATCAGATGTGCTTTCCCTTCCAAATCAATCAGTACAACATTAGGCCTGTATGTTATAAATTGCATCCACTGGGTGACATTGTAAGCACCCACTCTCTCAATAACAAGCTTGTCTCCGGTCTTTACATGAGGAAAATTAATGGCATCACGTATTACATCGATATTCATACAAAGAGGACCATAGACAGTAGTCTCTTCCGTATATTCTGATGAAGGTTTTCCCGGACAGATATTCAGATTGTACCAAAAAGATGTAAAAAGCAGATTTACACCTGCATCTATGACCATATTACGACGACCTGTTGCAGAACGTTTATTGGCCAGGACAGTAGTAAGAAGATATCCGGCATCATCTATCAGGGCGCGTCCTGTTTCCAGAAACAGTGCAGGCAGATTTTCGTGCGGTATCTCGGATGAAATCAAAGCATTGGTAATAGCCTCTGCATACTCATCGAAAGACGGACAGGTTTCAACTCCCGGCATATAAGCACCCTTGAGGGTATTTTTAGAAGCAAAACCTCCTCCCAGATCAATATATTTAAGGAGGTGATCAAATTTCCGCTTAATTGCCACCATAAGATTAGCCAGCTTTGAGGCAGCTATGGCGTAGGCAGAGACAGCCATAATATATGTACCGATATGGGTATGCAATCCGATGAGTTCCAGGTCCTTTGCCAGCATGATCCGGTTTATGGCATTCCATGCCTCTCCGTTCTCATAGTTAAATCCAAAACGGTCCCACATCGGATATATACCTGTGTCCATATTAATTCTTATGGCCACCCTTGCTTTTTTATTCATCTCACGGGTAATTTCGATCAATGAATACATTTCATCAAAATGGTCGATATGAATACATACATTATGGTCAATTGCCAGCTTTAAATCATCTGGAGATTTATCAGGTCCGTTAAAAATAATATTTGACCCTTTTACACCCAATGCCAAAGCTTTTTCGAACTCAAATCCCGAAACAACCTCAGCCCATGCTCCCTCATCATGAAAAATTTTACAAACTGCATTCAGATAGTTGGTCTTATAAGACCATGCAAACTGCACTTTCGGATAACGTGTCTCAAAAGCTCTGCGTGCTTCCGAAAAGGTATTCCTGATTGTCTTCTCCGAGAATACAAATAGTGGGGAACCAAAATCCTCCATCAACTTTGAAATGGCAATACCGTCTATTTCGGAAATCACTTTTTGTTTAACCGGTAAACCGAATTTACTGGGAACTCCGGCGACTATCTTATTGATTGCCGGTTTATCATATTTTAATTTACTCATTTTTTTAAATTTCTTTATTCATGGATATTACTGCAAACTTCTCAAGGTCAACGATCAGGTCATAAGAGTAACGTACAAACATTTTGCCTATCTTATAGGCTGTCATTGGTTTCACCTCCTGCCCGAGAGCCAGTTTGACAAGTGCTTCCGGAATATTTTGTCCTGCACCTACAGCCAGATATACCCATGCCGGGACTCTCGGATTTATCTCCACACAATAATATTCCCCCCCCTTTGTTTTTATCAGCTCCAGTTCCATGCCTCCTTTCCATTCTGTTCCTCTTATCAATGAACGTGTAAGCTCCATCATCTTATCATCGGCAAGAGTGATGCCACCCCACGCCTTACCTTTATCTGTAATATATTGTTTTCTCATCGGAACTGCTCCAACTGTATTTCCTTTGCCGTCTCCCAGGGCAACCACATTTACCTCAGTACCACTGATAAACTCCTGGGCAATGACCGGTAAACCCCATTTAGCTGAAATATTCAGAAAAGCCTGCTTGACCTCCTCTTTATTATGTGCTTTATAGGCATCATAAAACTGACCCTTAACCATTACGGGGTAATCGAATTTATCTTCCATCTCGGTAATCTGCCCCAGACCTCCCAGGTTAATGCTAAAAGGTACTTTTACTCCATATTTTTTCCCAAATTCCGGAAGCCTGTGTTTTTCCCGCTCCTGAAACTGCTGAAGAGTAGGAAGAAACATATGTATTCCCTGACTTTTAAGCCGTTCTTCGTTCTTCATAAAAGTGAACAGTTCAGCATCAAAATTGGGAACAAGAACATCTATTGTCTCCTGCCTGTTGATATGTTCAATTCGCTCTATCAGTTCATCAGAACCGGAAGATGGATAGGGAATCTGAAAAATCCGGTCGCACAAACCCTCCATATAAATACCCGGTTCCAGATTTTCATAAACAAGTCCCACCACCCTGACATCAAAATCAGGAGATTCTTTAATTCCTCTTATCATGGGCACTCCCGGACCAGGATTATCGGTATTGTTCAAGCCGGTTACAGCCAATGTAATACGTTGTTTTTCCATAATTATCTTTATTTTTTCAGAGCAAGCCTGAAAAAACCTTTCTCCGAAATTATCTGTACTATTATTACTGATCTTTATAACTTATCCAGCCATAAAATTTAGCTGAAATCCATAGGATTATCCTGTACTGTAATTTGAAAATGCTTTAATAGAGAGCAAAATTCATAAAAATCCTTTTCAAAGGTAAGTTCATCTACATCGTACCTGCTCAAAAAAACCTCTTTTATCTGCTCTATCTCTTTATCTTCTGAAATCATTTTCATTAACTCAAGTCCGGAAGGATTCAAACTGAATGAATCGCCTGTCTTTGAGTTAAAAACAAAACCGTTATCACTTATTTTTACTTCCGCCGGAATTTTCATGTGTTTAAAATTAAAATGTTTTAATACCTGAAATCATACACTCTGTTAAAATACCTGAAACAAATTTATGGCTAACCCGGAATCTCAGAACTGGCTTATACTTTTAAACAACACCGGTCATTATACAACATTTATGTAACCAATAACCGGTTATTTGCAAAGCGACATCATTCTAAATCAGGTGAAAATTATAACAAAAATTCCATAAACAGGAAAAATTACATACCATTTTGTTATTTGATTGCAGAGAACAGGATCAGAATTTGAAATATCCTGATCCTGCCATCATAATAAATTATAATTCTATCGTCTCACAAACCCCGTTTTCAGTAACAGTGATAATATTGTCACATTCACCATTACCATAATCAATAACCTGCAGATTATCTTTTGTGGAAATTTCTACAACACCGCTTACAGGATAAAAACATCCGTTTTTGTAAATCAGTGGCGAAACGATTTCGAAAAAGTAATCAACTTTATCGATATTCACACCTGATCCTGATCCTGTAACCGACCATACGTCGTCAAAAAATCTCATAGTTTCATTTCCTTCAATCAACTCACTAATCTTTTCACAGCTCCAGCTAATCGAAGAACCATCGGGATAGGTCAGCTTCCCTCCATCAATTTCCCTTTTAAAAGTAAGATTACCGTCATCATTCAATCCGGTATTCTGTATAGTCTTGACACCTTCAAGTTTATTGTCATTAAAATAGAAATCCTCAAATGTAATCTCTCTTAATGAACCCTCATTACGCCACCAGTCAGATAATTTAACGTGTATCTTACCACGTTTGGAGTTACCAAAATAGCATTCACAATTTTCCGTTCCATAATCGAGGGTCCAGCTTCGGGGCCAAAATTCACCATTCTCATTCTCATGAACAGTAACTGTCAGGCAATCAAATACCATGGCCGATTTTAATCCGTTATCTTCCTCACTGGTAATATCCTCCTCAGTTGACAAGGTAAACGCATTTACCATATTTATGTAATCTTTAACAGTAGTTTTCCCGATTTCACCCGGGGTGTCCTGATCTTCTTTACTGCAGGAACTAATTACCAACATTCCTGACAAAAAAATAAGTGTAATAAATAATTTTCCAATTGTTTTCATTGTTTAATGTTTTAATTTATAACGGGTATTTGACACTAATCTTGATAATTACTTGCATAAATACTCTGATTATTTTGTTAAAATTTTTCTCTCCGGGATGAGCATAATAGTATTTTTTTTTGTAATAATATTATTAAATTACTTATTTAAAATATTTTATGCCAGATTACATTATGATATTAAAAACTAATGTTCGTATAGACTCATATATAAACATATGAAAAAAATAGCCTTACATAAAAATGAAGGCATACAGTACATAAATAATTAAGGAATGATTGGAGGAATTATCATAACTGGCATTAATATTGTTTTTTACTCTAATATTAACGTAATTTACTTTTAAAGTGAAAAAGTACTTTTGTATTAATTAAACAAAATATAAAATATTAATTTGTCTAAAGCCATGATTATAAGATAATTAATTCGTTAATTTACATTAATAATAAAATTTTAAACGCATGAAAACATTATCAGGAATTTTTATCGCACTTACTGTGCTGTTTTTTACTGCCTGCGAAGGTGTCCCCGGTCCGCCGGGAATGGATGGAAAAGATGGTGAGGACGGGACATCTCTGCTCGGTTCGGTATTTGAAAGAGTGGGAGACTTTACGGCTGATAATAATTATGAACTGCTCTTTGAGTTCCCTGATAACATCGAAGTTTATGAAAGCGACATAGTTCTCGTTTATATTCTTTGGGAACAGGTAACTGACAATAACGGAGATCCGATTGATGTATGGAGGCTTCTCCCGCAAACAGTAGTTTTAGATGAAGGTGTATTGCAATACAACTTTGACTATACCTTCGCTGATGTTAAAATATTTCTTGAAGGAACAGTAGATTTAAGCACACTGCTCCCTGCGGAGGCCGAAAATCAGATTTTCAGGATTGTAATAATGCCCGCAGATTTTGTGGAAGATATAAATGTAAGTGATTACAATACAGTGATGAAATCACTTAAATTAAATCCCGGTCCTGTCAGTTCAGCTTTCTGATTCTGACTTCTGTACCAGATTGGTTTTTCATTAATTCCAACAGCATATTTGTATCTGTATTACCATAGTGATACGGGTACAATATTTTTGGATTAAACATTTTAGCAGCTTCTGCCAACATTTCAGGCGTCATGGTATATGGAAGGTTCACAGGTAAAAATGCTATATCAATATTCTTAAGATTTTTCATTTCGGGAATATTCTCTGTATCTCCAGCTATATATACTGTTTTATTCCCGAAATGTAAAATATATCCATTCCCGTTTCCCTTAGGATGATAGGGAGTATTGGCACTCCTCATATGCTTAATGTTATAAGCAGGAACAGCTTCAATATTTATACCGGCGTAAGTCCCCGAGTCACCGTTTTTCATAACCACGCCATCTCCGTACTTATCATGACAAATTTGAGTAAGTATCAATTTTGTTGTCTCTTTTTTCAACAAATCGATAGTTGCCTTATCAAAATGATCGCCATGTTCATGAGTAATAAGAATTAAATCTGCTTTGGGCAGTTTCTGATAATCAGCATAAGCAGGAACAGGATCAATATGAATTACCTTACCGTCAAATTCCATCATTAAAGTTCCATGACCAATGAAGGTAATTGACAGCTCTCCTTTATCTGTCTGAAAAACATCTTTTTCAAAGTTACCCTGACTTACAAATAGGCCCATCAGCAAAACTGATAATTTAGTTGTCACAATAAAATTCATGATGTTTGCATTTAATTTTTAATAAATTTATGAAATCATTTATTATGATGCAAAATCAGGGTGATAAATCTTAATTGAAAAATTCCTTTTTGATACCCGTTCCCTATGTCAACAATTATTAGTATAAACCGGAAAGGCATGTTACAGGAAAAGGGGTTTATTGTTTCATGGAAAGACCATCCGGTTTCATTTCCCATAATTTACCTGTCATCTCCCTGTCCCGGGTATTTGAAACATTTTCTATGTCATTAAGTATGTCATCCATATTTTCATCAATGTAAACTGCTTTACCCTCCGGTACTTTAACTGTTATAAATACTTTCTGGTCGCGCCACAATCTGCTTTCTCCCAACAGAAAATAAGGATCAAAGAGCAGGGTTGAATCCTAACCAGTGTAGTTATATATAATTTCCTCTGCCAGTTTACCCGCACCTTCCCTGGTCTGGCCGCGGCTGACTTTTCTGATTGCTATTATAAAACTCTCTCCTCCGGCTTTTTTAATATTAAGTTTGGGTTTCCCCACAATAACCTCTTTACCATTGTATGATAATACTTCAAAATTATCGATATCCAGATCAGTTTCCAGATAATCTGCGTACCGGTCCTCCGCAAGTTTCAGATATAAAACATCGCAACTGTCAGATTGAACGACATTACTTGTAACTATAGATGAGCGGTTTTTGAAATTACCTGCCTGATCTAAGGATAGCACAGCCATTGAAAAAAGAGCAACCAACCATACGCCCGCCAGCGAAAGTCCGATAGCCGTACTATTCGATTTATAATTAAATACTAATTTAGATCCTATATACAGCATAGCCAACAGAGGAATGATGGCAAGGATTCCTGTAGCTATTACACCTAAAGTAACTATTTCAGGCTCAACAAAATAGTATAAAAAGTCGGGAAGATAAATGTCAGGTCCATTAATTCCGGGGAAACCGTCAAAAAAAGTCTGTCCAAGGATAGCTGAAAAAAACAAGCCCAGCAAACCCATAAATCCACCAATAATAAAAGCTATTCCTATTGCTTTTACCAAAACTTTTGAAAAGAGCCTCAATCCGGTATAGGTTACCTCACCTGCATTATCAAGAGATTTTTTACTCTTTGCGTAAGTTTCCGAAGATTTAAATTTATTATAGCTCTCTTTAACGCCTTTTATCTCTTCACGGATAGATTTTTCTATATTTTTTACTGTAGCCTCCTCACCCCTCATTTCAAGACGCTGGGCTGTTGTCTGTGCTTTGGGAACCGCAATCCACAAAATTATATAAGCAAAAAGAGCTGCACCCGTGGTAACAAAAAACAGGACGACAAAAATAATCCTCAACAGCACCGGATCCATATTAAAATAGGCACCAAGTCCGCTGCATACACCCCCAAAAACACGACTCTCAGGGTCACGGTAAAACCTTCTTTTCCTTTTCGTTTCGATTGCAGTATCCTCTTCCGTTCCGGTTTCATCGGCAAAATCCTCAGGACTTCCCATAATTTCAATAACCTGCTGAACCAACTCCGGTGAAATCACATTTCCCGTATCAGGTGATTTCTCAATAAATATTTCCGCAATCCTGGATTCGATGTCAGCAAGTATTTCCCGGCCTTCCTCATCTTTCCCGAAATGATTCTTTAAATCTACCAGGTATTTTTGGAGAACTTCGTATGCATCCTCTTCAATGTGAAAAATTGTGCCGCTGATATTAATGGTATATGTTCTTTTCATTTTAATCTGTTTTAAAGTGATATATTAAATATTTGTCTCTCTCTTTTTAATTTTTTCAACTGCCTCAACAAGCTCCTGCCATGACATCTCCAGTTCATTTAAAATATCTCTGCCTCTGTCTGTCAGTTCATAATACTTACGAGGTGGCCCTTGGGTTGATTCCTCCCAGCGATAGGTTAACAATCCGGCATTTTTCAACCGTGTGAGTAACGGATAGAGAGTACCCTCAACAACAATCATCTTTGCTTCTTTAAGATTCTGAATAATATCGCTCGCATATAGCGGTTTGCCATCCAGAACCAAAAGAATACAGTATTCAAGTACTCCCTTCCTCATCTGTGCTTTTGTATTTTCTATTTTCATACGTAAATATTTTGTTGTCAATTTTTGCTAAATAATTGCTATCCAATGTTTTATATATTAATGTTTTTAAT
>ENA-OSEO01001997-OSEO01001997.1-sediment-metagenome-genome-assembly--contig:-NODE-1997-length-32052-cov-3.879062_pt1 | contig 32052 bp, 24 predicted proteins | sample MGYA00237883_ERZ534232 | MGnify/ENA metagenome assembly ERZ534232 | reverse complement strand
ATTGCCTGTTCTGACCTCCCGGCCTCCGATTATACAGGGGATCTCTATCTCCCGGCTTCTAAACTCCCTTATCTTTTCCTTGAGATCCAACTTTTCCCTGCTGCCCGGTTTATAGGACAGGACAGGTTCGTTTGCGGGAACCTCCAGTTTATAAACAGCTGAACTCATGCTCTCCTCCTCGTATTTTTTTTATAGTTTTTCGAAGATTGTTGCTCCCAGTCTTATATACGAAAATATTTATCTTCAAGAAGATATTTTCCCATTTCTCCTCCTCAAAGCCCCTTACTTCTGGAGAGAATATCTCGTTTTTGTTATATAAAACCCTTCACAACAAGCTTCGAAGAACTAAGTATAACATAGATCTCCCATAAGGGTGTAATCATCTCAGCAGCTCCCCCCTGGTAAAGTCTCTTTCCGGGGAAAGATCCCTTAGGATCTCCTCCTCCTCATCTGATAAGGAGGATCCAGTTGCTTTTTTGGCAATCACCTCCCCAGCCCCGGGTCCAAGCATAAAGCCTTGTCCGCACATCCCTCCCGCCAGGTAGTAACCTTCAAGATTCGACAATCCTCCCAGCAATGGAAGTCCGTCGGGGGTCATGGGATACAAACCACGCCAGATTCTCCGTACCCGGAGAGACGCCAGCCTCGGCACCAGGTTAAGGATTCTTTTGGAAAGGGCAGGCAAAAACCCTGCGGTTTCCAGGGTATCCAGCCCGCGGATGGAAGGATCCGGGGTTAGGCAGAATACAACCTGCCCTGTTTTAATCTGGAAAAAATAGCAGTTGGCGGAACCGGGGAAACTACGGAGATCCACAATCAGGGGCTTGAAAAGGGGAGCCACAGGTTCCGTTACCCCTGCTTCGTGGGGCTCTCCTATCACAGGTGGGATATAATTAGTGGGAACCTGGATCTCTCGTATCCAGGCTCCAGAGGCATTTAGTACCACCGGCGCTTGGAAGTTTCCTTTTTCCGTTTCTACCCCTGTAACCTTCCCTTTTTCTGCCGTTACCTTGAGGACCCGGCAGGAGAAAAGAAATTCCACCCCCTCCCTCCTGGCCTGCCGGTACATGGAAAGAAGAGCCAGAAGGGGCGAACAATGCCCGTCCCTGGGGGAAAAGGTCCCCCCAAGAAGTCCCTCCCGGTTGAGATCGGGGACAAGATCCAGAAGCTCACGGGCAGGCAGCCAGGATATATCAAGATTGTAGTTTTTCTGAAATTCCAGGAGAGAAAGCAAAGTATCCCTGTGTTCTTCCGTATAGACCGGAAAACAGTATCCCCCGGTGCTCCATTCTATTTCATCTCCATAAATCTCTTTCCAGGTGGAAAAAACAGGGAGACTTTTTAAACCAAGACGGATCTTTGCCGGATCGGAGTGGGTTGCCCGAACCCCGCCAATGGCAGCCTTGTTTGATCCTTGACCCGGACTGGGAGCAGAATCTATCACCAGGGTTCTTATCCCGAGGGCGGCGAAGGATCGGGAGGCGGTAATCCCTGCACTTCCTGCACCGATTATCACTGTATCGTAATTATTCCTCTCTCTACTCATCCCCCTCCTCCCCGGCTAGAACCTTAAAGGGAATCTCTAAAAAAAGAGCTCTTTGGGTAAAGTCTGTATAATCTGCCTCCGGGCATTCCTTTTTAATAAGGTTTTTGATAAGAGAACGGCAGGTTTTCCCACCGCAGGCCCCCATTCCTGACCTGGTGAGAGCCTTTATCTGATTCATATCCCTTATCCCATCCAGGATCAAGGCTCGCACCTCTTCCTCCGTGACTCCTTCGCACCGGCAGATGATACAGCCTTTCCCTGCTGCGGGGGATGATTCTTCTCCCGATTCTTCGCAGACTGCGGAAACCAGGGATTTGGTAACCTTATCCGGGCCTCTCTCTTTCCTTGGGGATGAGATTGACACAGAGGTATCAATAGTCTGTGAATCCTGGGAAAGGGGAATTGCAGCAAGCCCGGCAACCTGATCAGCAACTTCCCGGTTTACCTTTACGGTTATCAGGGCAGTTTTATCTCGGTTTGCAGGTTTTACCCTGGTTATGCTGCCTGTTCCTATCTCCCTTCCCTGTTTGTCCAAGACCGGCCGGATTTCTCCCTTATGGATGCTCTCAGTAAAGAATTCCCAGGCAAGGGTGACCTCCGGGTTTTCCGGATCTTTACTGCAGTCAACCAGGGTAACCGCAAGCCCAGGGCAGCCGGAAACACAGGCCGCACAACCGGTGCATTCACCCTTCTCGCCTCCTTTTAAAAATTGCGGTACTCCAAGAAGGTCGTCGCCCTGTAAAACAATAAGATGCCTGGGGCACAGGGATACGCAAGGATCGCAGGGAATCTCCTGGAAACAGTGAAAAACAGGATATCTTTTTCCGCTTCTGTAAGGGACCGGGGAGCAGCTTTTTCCTGGTTTGGATTTAAGCAGGTTCATGGTTTTTTCAAGATCCGGAAGCGTAGAGCCTCCGGCGCCGCCCAAGTGAGAGAGAATCCTTGCGGCAGCTATTTTCCCGGAGAAGATGGCTGCAGAGGCCTCGGCAATCTCTTCGCAATCCCCGGCAGCAAAAACTGGAAGACCGGCCTCCTTTGCCTTTCCGATAAACTCATCCACAGGATCCAAGCCAACGGCAATGAGCAGGGTATCGCAGGGGATCAGTTTCTCCGTACCCGAAATAATGGAAAACTCCTTATCCACCCGGGCGATTAGGATCCTCTCCAGAGTCTCTTTTCCCTGGGCTTCCACTAAGGTGTGGGAGAGATGCAGAGGAACTCCAGCCCTCAAAAGTTTATCCCTATGCACAGCATAACCGCTGCACTCCCCCTGGGCCTCCGCTATTCCTGCTACCCGGATCCCTGCCTGCAGGGCATGGTAACCCACAATGAGACCTACATTCCCTCCGCCAATAATGAATATATTTTCCGCCGGGATCACCCTGTCTCGATTAATCAGGGTCTGAAAAGCTCCGGCACCATAAACACCCGGCAGCATATTGCCTGGGAAAAGAAGGCTTTTCTCCCTGGCTCCGGCAGCTACCAGGAGAACCTTCGGTTTTACCAGACAGTATCTTTCCCGGTTTCTGAGAACCCCTACGACTTTATCCTGAAAAATCCCGGAAGCGGTGCTGTCGGTCCAGATCTTCACCGAAGGTAATTCCTTTACCTTTCGGGTAAGAATCTCTGCAATCTCTATCCCACGATTCCCAGCATAAACCGTTTCTCTGCTACCGAAGAATTTATGGGTTTGAAGGAGCAGTTTCCCCCCCAGAGCCTCCTTGTCCTCCACCAACAGAATCTGGATTCCGGCCTTTCCTAATTCCACAGCTGCAGAGAGCCCCGCAGGGCCTCCCCCGATAATAAGAACCTCCGGCTCCTCCGGTTCTTCAGAAATTCCTTTCCTAATCTCTCCTTGTCTCTGTCTGTCTGGGAAAATGGAAAAATCTCCTGACGTCAGGGATTCTCTCCGTTGAGGTAGCTCAGGCAGTCCTTCCAGGGGTTCAATCCTCATCCCCGATTCTAACGGGGTGATACAGGACTTTAAGGGCAAGCCGTCGATTAGAAGGAGGCATTGGGAACACTGTCCATTAGCACAGAAAAGCCCCACCGGTTCTCCGGTTTTAGGATGTTTCCGGAAACTTCGGACACCGGCAGCCATCAAGGCCGAAGAGACCGGTTCTCCCGGAACACCGTAGAAGGGTACTCCCCGCCAGAAAAACTGAACCATCCTCTCCTTTCTTGGGGGGAGAATGGGATGTGCTGTAAATCTTCCTGAACTTATTTTCATTATCTTTAACAGACATCTTATACCTACTTTTCAAAAAAAGGCAAGATTATTCACTTTTTTAACTGCTTTTCCTAAGAAAAATAGTTCTAACTCATATAGGAACCTTTCCTTCCACTGGTCGGTCTAGGGAGATAAAGGTTTCCGTGGACTGGATCTCGTCTATCTTTTGCAGCTTTTCCACAAGAAACTGATGCAGCCCCCGGGTGCTTTCGGTGAGGACCTTCACAAAAATACTGTAGCTTCCGGTTGTATAGTGGATCTCGGTGATTTCCGGCAAACCTTTAAGTTTTTCCATTACCACAGGATAATCCCTGGCATTGTGAAGGTTTATACCTATGAAAGCGCAGACATCAAAACCTAATTTTTCTGGATCAAGGATAACCTTAAAGCCCTTGATTACCCCTGCCTCCCGCATTTTCTGAACCCTTACATGCACTGTTCCCCCGGAAACCAAAAGCCGGCGGGCAATATCCTGGAAGGAAACCCTGGCATCCCTGCGTAGTTCCGCTAGAATTTGGCGGTCAAGATTATCTATCTCATAATTCATAGCCCAGTTATACCTCAGTATTTATAATATCTATAATAATATGGCATTTTAATTAAATTGTAAATAAAAATATCTAATTTTAATAATTAATACTTGAATATTAATATAATTTCTTTATAAATATATCAAAAGATTTATTGGAGGAGACAGATGAAACAACAAACCTTGAGAAACGGCACTGATCTTGGAATATTGGAAACCGAAGAGGGTATCCTATTTTTAAAAAGAATCTTTGAAGACAATCTCTCCGGAGCCCTGAATCTTAAAAGGGTATCAGCTCCCCTCTTTGTTCTCAGCAACTCTGGAGTTCAGGATAATCTTAATGGCATTGAAAAACCGGTTAGTTTTCAGGTCCGCGGAGAACCGGGAAAAACCTTCGAGATTGTACACTCCCTGGCTAAATGGAAACGCCTTGCTCTGTATCAGTACGGTATTCCGGCAGGGGAGGGGCTCTGGACAGATATGAATGCCATAAGACCGGATGAAGAAAATCTACTAACCGGTATACATTCCGTTTATGTGGATCAATGGGACTGGGAATTGGTAATGCACAGGGATCAGAGAAAACTAGATTTTTTAAAGGAGACTGTAGAGAAGATCTATGCCGCCATAAAGGCAACAGAGAAGGCGGTATGTGAGCGTTTCAGCCTTTCTCCCATACTCCCGGAGAGAATCCAGTTCGTTCATACCGAGGACCTCCTGCAGATGTATCCAGGTCTGGATCGGGGAGAAAGGGAAAACCGTATTTGTAAGGACCTAGGCGCTGTTTTTCTTGTCGGCATAGGTGGAGAGCTTCCAGATGGGAGTATTCACGACGGAAGGGCCCCGGACTATGATGACTGGTCCACCCCCTCGGGACAGGGAAAGAAGGGGCTTAATGGAGATATCCTGGTTTGGAACCCTGTGCTGCAAAGGGGATTTGAGCTCTCCTCCATGGGGATCCGGGTAGATGAGGAGGCTCTCGTAAGACAGCTAAAGATAAGAAACTGCCTGGAGAGGCTTGAATTCCCCTGGCATAAAAAGCTTCTGGAAGGGATCCTGCCCCAAACCATAGGCGGAGGAATCGGACAGTCCCGGTTAAGCCTCTTGCTTCTTCAAAAACGGCATATAGGCGAGGTTCAGGTAGGAATCTGGCCGGAAGAGGTTCTTAAGGAGTGTGGCGAAAAGGGAATTCGTCTTCTGTAACCCTGTTTGAAAGGGCTGTCCCTATATAGGGACAGCCTTTAAACAAGATTGATCGAACCTTCCATAAATACCCTTGCCTTTCCGCTTATGATAACCCTCTCGCCGTCCAAAGATAGGCTCAGTACTCCCGGCCGCTGGGAAGCCTGCAGTGCCACTAGATCCTTCTTTCCTAGCCTCCTGCTCCAGTAATCCGAAAGAAGGGTGTGTAAAGAACCTGTTACCGGATCCTCGTTAACACCGTACCAGGGGTTGAAAAACCGGGACTCAAAATCATAAGCATCCGAAAGTTTTGTTATTCCAAGGCCGTGACAGCAGGGGCCTTTGTACCGCTCCATTCTGGAAAAATCCGGTTTTAGGGATTTCAGATCCGAATCCTCCTCCAGCACAAGAACCACCTTTTTTGTGGATTGTCCCGCAAAGGCCTCTTTTACCTTAAGAGGAGGATCGAAAAAACTCCTGTACTCCTCCTCTGCAGGACAGACAAGGGCTCGGTCAAGAGGAAAACACATAGAGATTGTTCCATTCTGATCAAGGGAAACAGAAAGCTCTCCCTTTCTGTATTGGAATCTTATCCTGGCAAGACCTGGTTCCTTTTGGAATATGACCTTGGCTGCGGCCAGGGTCGCATGCCCGCAGAGGTCAACCTCCCGGAGGGGAGTAAACCAGCGGATAAGATATTCTCCCTCCCCCTTTCGGGTAATAAAAGCGGTTTCGGATTTGTTTATATCAAAGGCCAAACACTGCAGGAGTCCTTCCGGCAGAGAATCTTGAATAATCACAACCCCTGCAGGATTTCCTCCGGCAATCTCCTCGGTAAAGGCATTTACAATAAAGGTTTCCAGCTTCATGGCCCTGTTCTCCGGGTTATTCCCTGGGAGGATCATACTCTATTAGCTCAAGGTTGGTTCCATCGGGATCCTTGAAATAGATCCATTTCATCCCCTTTAGGGGTCCATCCTTTATTACCTCGTAATCCTCCGAGACAAATTTGACCCCGGCCTGTTTCATTTTTTTTACCTGCTTATCAATATTCTCCACATGGAAAGCTAGATGCATACTTCCAGGCAGATTTATCGGTGCAGGAGGAACGTTTAAGAGTTGTGGCTCCAGATATTCAATAAGTTCCACAGTAGTAGTTGGATCTTCGGTTTGCAACACCGCTACCTGTATGACCGCTCCCGGCACCCCTAATTTTTCTCCCCTGGCTTTTCTTACAGGTTCCTGTTTAATAAGCTTGAGCCCTAAAAGGTCCCTGTAGAATACAAGGCTTTTTTCAAGACTTTTTACGGTTATGCCCGCGTGGATGATTCCTTTCATTTATAATAATCCTTTATAAAAATCCTCTTAACTGATGTTTCCAGGGCTCCCGGGAAAACAGAATCAGAGCCCAGATTACCAGAAGTATATTTCTCCTTATTGGAAATAACAATACAGAATAAGGCTTTCACCCTCTTTGTGATCTTCCCGCGGGTAGAATCACTCAACCCTGTATTTCTCTACTTCCTCCACCAAGGCTTCTATACTCTGCCGGTTCTTTACAGTCAATTCATTTACATTGTTTATCGCTAGACTTATCTCCGTTGCACCAGCTGCCATCTCGTTCATGCTTCCAGAAATCTCCGCTGTTAGCCGGTTAAGATTTTCACTCTCCTTAAGCACCTGGTTGCTTCCGATCATCATCTCTTTGGAGCTGTTTGTAACCGTGGCTGTAACATCGCTCATCTTGCTTATGCTGTTAAGAATTTCCTGACTTCCTGCATTCTGTTCATCCATGGAATTGCGAATATTCTGTTCCTGTTCTGAAACAGACTTTATCTTTAGGTCTATACTCTCGAATTGTACTAGAACAGAATCAGTAGAGGCATTTATGGTTTCCAGGGCTTTCTGGATCTTGTTAAGAACAGAGGAGATGGTTTTCGCCTGATTTCCGGAAGATTCCGCCAATTTTCTGATTTCGTCCGCCACCACAGCAAAACCTCTTCCCGATTCTCCGGCATGAGCAGCCTCTATGGCGGCATTCATGGAAAGAAGATTTGTCTGCCCGGCTATATCCTGAATTACAGAACTTATCTCTATTAGATCCCTGGACTCCTTGGCCACATCCTTTATAAGGGTAGAAACAGCCTGAAGATCAATACGTCCCTTTTCCGAGGAGGAGGTAAGCTGTTCAACCTCTCTGGCATTAGTGTTCAACATTTTTGTAACCGAAGAGATATTTGCCACCATCTCTTCTATGGCTGAAGAGGATTGGTTTACTGCCAAAGACTGCTGCTCGATCTGGGAATTCAGCTTTTCAATATTGCCAACGATCTGTTCCATGGTGGTGATTGTTTCAATAACACTGGCGGATTGATTGGTTATTTGATTCTTCAGGCTCTGAATATTGGCGCTTATCTGGTTAATGGCAGCAGCGCTTTCATTCATATTTACCGAAAGGTCTGTTCCCACCGAGGAGAGCAGGTTTGACTGCTCCTTGATTGCCTTTACTAAATCACAAGTGTTATCCAGGATTTTATTTAAATTGGAGGCAATAAAATTGATCTCATCCCTTCCCTTTATCTCGATTCTGGAGGAATAATTCCCCTCCTCGGTTACTTCAGTAACAATCTTTTCCGCTGCCTCCAGGGGTCTTTTAATCTTTCGTCTTATCAGGGTGAAAACAATAAAAACAAGAATTACACTTCCCAGGGATAAAATTATCTGATCAATCTTAAGCTGCACAACCTTACCAAGAGAGAATTCCTCCGCAGCGCTTACCATTCTGTCCGTGGCTTCAAAATACTCCTCACTCGCCTGGAGCAACATCTGCCCTGATTGGGGATCGTTTCTAAAGGAAACGATTATCCCTTTCAGCCTGTTCCACCGGCTCTGCACATCCTTAAGCTGGTCAATATAATTCTTATCCTTTGCAGCAGGTAAATTTAGTTCCCTGTCTCCGGCTAAAAGACCTTCGATAATCTTATCCAGACGGGAGATAATTTGATCCGAGGGCACACCGGCCATCTCCAGCTTTACGAGTCTTTGGGTGGCTCCCCGGACAATTCCAGAATAATTAACCACCCTTCCATCCAGATTCATCTTATTAACTAGGATTATTACAGTAGCTGCGTTAGTAAAAAACATTGCAAAAAACACTACCATGCTGATGGTTAAAAGGGTTTTAATCTTCATTGATACCTCCAAAATTATTTTTCCTTAAACCTGAAGCATTCCTACCTGATCCTAATCTCCTAATCTTTATTTTCTTTCAATATTTTATCCACTACAGAGAGGAATTTTATTACATCCAAGGGTTTTGTCAAATACTCTGCAAAACCAGACTTAAGCCCCTGGTCTATATCCCTGGGCATGGCAAAGGCAGTTACTGCCACCACAGGAATGTTTTCACCCCAGGTTTGGGATTTAATGTTCCTAAGAACTGAATAACCGTCCATCCGGGGAAGGTTAAGATCCAGAAATATAATTTCAGGTTTGTGAAGTTCTGCAAGGTCGATCCCCAAACCCGGTTCATGGGCTGTCAATAGTTTGATATTAGGTCTCCGCTCTAGTATTTTCCGCACCAATTCCAAATTATCTGGATTATCCTCAATATACAGAACCGTATGTCTATACTGGTTGTCCCCTTCGCTCACCTCAAGAGGAGGACTCTCCTGTTCCTCCTCAGGATTATCCTCCTCCGGAGTCCTTTCCGGCAGATGGATCTTAAAGGTACTCCCTTTCCCAGGTTCACTTTCAAAGGTTATCTCTCCCCCCATCAATTCCACCAGCTTTTTAGAAATTGTAAGGCCTATACCCGTACCCTCTATACTGGAAGTTTCTGCTCCAAGCCTGCAGAAGGGCTGGAAGAGATCCTTCTGTCGTTCCAGAGGGATCCCCTTACCCGTATCTGCCACTGTGATGACCACCCGGTTATTATTTTTAGAAATCTCCAGGGTTACCACACCTTCAGGGTTGTTGTATTTAATGGCATTGGATAGAAGGTTTAATACCACCTGCTTCAGCCTTAAGGGATCCACCTTAACACGATAATCCTCCGAAAGTTTTGTATCTATTTTTACCTGATACTTCTGTGCCAGGGAATTCAGGAGCAGAGCACATTCCTCTACAAGTTTCTTACATCCAATTACATCAAAAAAAAGATCGATCTTTCCCGATTCTACTCTGGAAAGATCCAGGACTTCATTTATAAGATCAAGAAGATGATACCCTGCCTTCATTATGTGTTTTATGTACTCCTTCTGCTGGAGGGTCAAATCCTCCTCCATCTGAAAAAGTTGACCAAAACCGAGAATCGCGTTCATGGGGGTCCTAAGCTCATGGGACATCCTAGAAAGGAATTCAGACTTTGCCCTGTTCGCCCGGTGAGCCTCTTCCCGGGAGTTAAGAAGATTCTGTTCAAAATTCTTCTGTTCCGTAATATCCTGAAGACACACCAGCAATTTTTTCTTTCCATTATCCTGGACTAGAGATGTTGAGGTGTTGAATATCACCCTTCTTCCACCCTCGGGAGAATAAAGGTGTAAGGCGAACTCCCTGTTAAGATAGGATTTTTTTGTTCTCAAGGTATCTTCTATAAGATTGTTAAGGGAGCACTCCCGGCACCATACTGTCTGCCCGCACTTTCCATCGCACTCCTTCAGATTCATGCATCCCAGATCGCCGAAAATCCTTTTACCCTTCATCTCCTCTTCAGTGGTCTGAAGAAAATCGCAGAAAGCCTGATTTGCCTGGATAACCCTTCCCTGATCATCCAACAGGCAGAGAAGGAGGGGAACTACATTATAAATCCCCCTCAGCTCTGAAAGTAATCCTTTAAGCTCTTCCCCCTTTCTAATCTTCTCAGTAACATCAATGGAATATTCAATTACACTCACCACCTCGCCACTGTCATTGAAGACCGGGTGGCAGTGAAGTTCCACATTCACCGGGTTTCCGTAATCGTCATAATGGATATGCTCGGTAACCAGGGATTTTCCAGTTCGTACTACCTCATTTAGGGCACAGGGGTGTTTAACTCCTGAACATGGCCCACTGGAATGATGGGTTCTCTCGTAACATCTTTCTCCCCTTCCGTATCCTGCCTTGTTTGCCAAAAGTATCCTATAAGTCTGGGGATCAATTACATAAAAAGGGTATGGTATTGATTCTAAGACTCTTTTTATAAAATCTAGTTGTTTATCCTGCGATCCTGCGAACCAGAAGGACTCAAGATCCAAGGTATCGCTCCTCTCCATTATCCCTCCTCTGTGGTAGGAAATGCATAAAGGGCAGTATATAGTATAAAGTGAAAACTGGGCAATACTCCTAAGCAATTTTCTAAGGGAGAAGAAGGAATTGGAATCATTTTAAAAACTCTCTCTCCCCTTGTAACTCCCTCTTAAAAGGGTTATTCTGGATAATTCTTTACAGGTTAAACAATGAATAATCTAGAACAATGGAAAAAAGCCTTATTAACCCTTCCAGAGGAACCCTTTTTTACTATTATTAAAACCTATCTCGGGGCAGTTAAAACCCCCTTCCATAAACCCTCTCTTATAGAGGATCTAACCTGCTTTCTTTCAAAAGCAGATACAAAAGCCTCGATACTTTCCAGGATAACTCGGGAGGATGCCGAAATTCTCACTGCTCTTGTTGTTCTGGAGGATCCGGCCATCCCCTCTTTGGCTGATTTTTTCAAGGGGAGCCGCTCCTTTTTTACCTTAAGAGCTCAGCTTTCAAACCTAGAGGAGCGGCTATTAATCTTTCTTGATAGAAACAGTTCTGGCAATAAAATGCGGCTTAACCCTCTGTTACAGGAGGATTTATTAAACCATATAATTGATCCGGGTCTTCTATTTTCCTCGGAACCCCTTAAGGAATTGCCAAGGCGTGATGAACCCTGGTTAACAGAAACCCTTATCCTGGCCTTTCTATCCCTGCTCCAAAAGGGAGAACTGCACATAAACAAGGATTTCAGCTTCCGTCAAACCTCCTATCGGGTTTTAAAGGATTACTTCCCGGCACTTTTTGTTTCTGGAGGATTAGATAGACCTGGTCTTCTTCTTAAAGCTCTTAAGGAGCTTGATCTTGTGAGGATAGAGGGTGGAAACCTCCAGATGAACAACAGATCCCTGGAGAGGGCTTCCGAGATATCCAAAAGGGAGAGGCATCTCCTTATCTGGGCTGCTGCTTGGGATACCCCCCTGGAGATTCAGAAGAAGGTTGTAATCCTTGATTCCTTTTTTTTCTCCCTGACCAGGAACAGATATTACAGGTTTCCTGATCTTGCGAGAATTGCCAAGGCGGTATCTGTAAAGAGCGCCCTGGAACTGTTAAAACCTGAGGAGTTCCTGAACACACTAATCTCTCTGGATCTTATAGTGTCCGTCTGCGAAGATGGCTTTACCTGCAATCCTGCCGCAGGAGACCTTCTTCTGGAAACCCCAAAACCCATGGAAACGGATTTAATAAAGCTCCTGCCTAATTTTGAACTCACTGTAAAGAAGGAAACTCCCTTTCCCCTGGTAAGAAAGATTATGCTCTTCGGAGAGATAAAATCCTACGACACCCTCTCCTTGTACAGGATAAGCAAAGAGAGTGTCTTCCGTTTTTTCAAACATAGTTTCTCCCGGAAGGATCTTTTAGATCTGCTTAAGGAGCTTACAGGTCAAATTGTGCCTCAGAACATAGATTATTCTCTGGCCCAATGGGAAAGGGAGTTTCAAAGTATACGAATGGTGGAAGGAACCATTCTCCTGGTGGATAAAGAGAGACGTTACCTGGTAGAACATTCCCATGAGTTTAGCACCCTTCTGGATCAGATTCTTGCTCCCGGAGTTTACCTTCTTAAACCTTTGGGTAGGGAAAGGATGAAAAAAGCACTTCAGTCCCTGGGAATTGAGGAGCTCCCAAAGATAGAAAAAGCAGGGGATATTCAAACATCCCAGGATTCGCACTTCCCGGAGACCCGGAGCCTTATTGGATCTCCCCTTCCAAACCTTCCCTCCCCCTCCCCTCTTCCCGATGAGCCAAAGCCCTTTTCCGTCCAAGAACTGAAAATCAAGCTGGAGGAGTTTAACCTTACTCCAGAAAAGAGGGTAGACCTGGAAAACAAGATAACCCGGGGTATAATTTTCTTTCCCGAGCAGATCTCCTTTGTTCCCCAGGATAAGGAGAAGATGGAGGCTAAGGGCATAGATTATTCCGGGAAGGTAAGACTAATTCAACAGGCCCTTTCAAGCCGAGAGGATCTTCTTGAAATTGTGGAGAGGAAGGCCAATGGCGATCCAAGACAGCTTCTTGTAAGACCCCAGGGACTTGAGCGCACCGGGAAGGAGCTTTACCTTTTCGGACAAAGCCTTCCGGAAAAGGACACTGTAAGGGTAAGGGTGGATAAACTTAGTATGGTAAGACGAATCAAAGGCAGCCCCTTTTTCTATGAATCCTAGAACTGCCAAAATCCTACAATCGAATCCTCTCCAGGGTTTCTTGCAGGGTCAAGGGGTACTCTTGGCCGGTAAAAAAACGGTATTGATGCATTCCCTGGGCAACTAGCATAGCCAAACCATTTTCCGTATTGCATCCGGAAACCCTTGCCCTTTTTAAGAAGGGTGTTTCCGCAGGCTTGTAGATTATATCCATTACAGTCTCCCGGCCTGTAAACCGGTATGCTCCAAGAGGATCCTGCGGATCCTCCCCGGAAAGGGGATGTCCTTTATCCATACCCAAGGAGGTGGTCTGAATAATTATACTGTATGTCTCCTCGGAAAGGTTCTCCAAAGGCAGAGCTTGACCACCCAATTTTTCCGCCAAAGTCTCGGCTTTTGGAAAGGTTCTGTTTGTAATGGTTACCTTGCCACCACAAAGATTCAAGGCGTAAACCACCGCTCTGGCTGCTCCCCCTGCTCCGGCCACTAGAACCTTTACTCCCCTTAAGGGGGGAAGGAGTACCGGGTAGCCTGGAAGTATACCATACCCTCCCGATTCTGAGGTTTCTATGCCTTTTTGATTCCACTGACCCCATACTTCCGCTCGTTCCAACTGTTCTCTTAGGGCCGTTAAAAATCCCGCTACATCGGTATTGTAGCCCCTGAAGAGGTTTCCCTCTCTGACCAGGGTGTTACAAGCACCTGTTATTGTGACCGATTCCTCCTTTAAAACCGCAGTGGCTGCTGCATTCTCCTTGTGAGGGGCAGTAATGGAAAAACCCCTTATTCCAAGAATCTCCGCTAATTCCAGACCCGCTTCCCAGTCATCAACCAGGAAGGGAAGGTAAAGGGCATTTAGATCCTGCAGGGAATACCCAAGGTTATGGATCTTGGGAGAAAGGCTTTGAGAAACCGGGTTTCCATATACACCGAAGATCATTGTACCCGTGGAAATTCTTTTTATTCCGAAAACATCAATCATCTCCCGGGGAGAATAAAGCCCTGTTTCCCTGTCTCCTCCCGAAAGGGTATAGGTAATGAGACTTCCCCGGGAGGGCAAGAGAACCCTGGTAGAAGCACCAAAGGATCCCCTAGTCTCCAGGATCCAGCTCCCCTTTTCTGGTACTTTTGAATCTCTCAATTGTTTGAAAATCTGTACGAGATCGGCGGTTCCCCTGGGTTCAAGAACAATCTTTGGAATTTCATCCTCTCTTTTACGGAGACTCTTCAACCTGGATAAAAGATTCTCGGGAACCCCTGCAGGATGATACAGAGAGCGGATTATCCTTGGATCTTTTTTAAGAGTATCAAAGGATAAAGCCTCCCTGGGAAGATCCTCCTCCAGTTCAAGAAAATCAAATCCTCCGGGCAGAAGCCTCCTTAGAAGTGCAATCCTTTCCCGTTCCTCCCCATTAAAGCAACCCCCCTCCCCGGATCTCTTTAAGCCTAGAATTACGGGTACTCCTGCTCTTTCAGGGAAAGAATCGGCCCTTCCCTGTTCCTCTGACACCAAGGCATCCACACGCAATTCCACAGCATCAATCCAGGGTCGCTCCCTTTCCAGAATCTTAAGATTCTCCTCCAGATCTTTCTCCATTAAGGTAAGCACAAGCATCAGTAATCGCTCCTGTAGATATAAAGGTCCTGCAGGATCCTTTCCTTAAAAAAAAGTCTTGCCCTTACAGGATAGTGTTGATAAGGAAGAAGATAGATCCTGGAATCCTCCACCTCTGCAAAGGGGGTTCCAAAACGATTCTCCACCTCCTCCAAGGTGCCTCCCATATTAATACCCAGAACCGGCTTTTCATAACGATGATCCGCCCTTATTTGCCATACCCGGTTTTTGAAAAAGAATAGATAAATATGAGAGGGATAGTAGAAAACAACATTATCCTCCCCAGCCGTGGGCCCCCGATAAGAGAAGACCTCGGAAGGGGCCCCCAAGAGTTCCACAATCCTCTCAGGAAGGAGTCCCAAAAGGGTTAGGGGATTGAATTCCACCTTGGAATCAGAGGATAATGGTTCTTCTGAATTTTCAGTTAAAGGATCCTCACCAGTATTGATCTCCGCTTGGGACTGCGGAGATTCCTGGAGAAGGGTATTATCAGCCTCTGCCCAGAGGGTAGAAGGCAGAGTTAGTAGCATGATAAAAAGAAAAATCGTCATGCTAGGGGAGTTTAGCCTCTCTTTTAGGTTTACTCAAGGGAAGATCGGTGTTTTTGAATTGCCCGATCCTTTTAACGGTTGATAAGGTCCTCAAGTTCTTGCAGTTCCCTTTCCAGGACTTGATCCTCCGGTTTAAGTACAGAAGCTTGCTTAAGATACCTGTAGGCTTGCCGGACATCTCCTCTTCGTCGGTAATATTGGCCAATCTCCATCAGAGCATTGAAATTCTGGAGATTCTCCAGAAGAGATCTTCTAAGGCTTTCCAGCTTTGTCTCGCCCTCCGGTTGGGTAAGGCTGAGAAGGTAGTAAAGTTCGCTTCTTTGATAGGCAGTTCTTGCTCTGCCTTGAGCAAGAAGGATTAGATCCTGAGCATCCAGAGGCCTTCCCAAGGCTATCAAGGATCTTATGGAGGGATACCAGTCTTCTACATTATCCGGACTTGTCTCCTTAAGCTTTTCTCCTAAAAGTAAGGCTTCCGCGAATTTTCCTTGAGTAAAAAAAATAGTAAAACCCCGGCGCCAGAGAGCCGGAGTCTCTTCAATTGTAAGTGCTCTCTCTAAAAGCTCCTCTGCAGCTTCCCATCTTTTTGATTCTATTGCCTCATCCAGGAGGATCGTTATACTGCTCAACCTGGTAGGATTCTTCTCTAAAAAACCGGAAAGGAAATTTCTGCCCTCCTCCAGCCTTCCTGATTTTATCAAAGCCTGAGCATAGAGATCGGAAATCTTGGGATTCCCGGGATACAGATTCAGAGCCCCTCTAAGGAGTTCTGAAGCCTGGATGTAAGCCCCTTCCTTAATCAGGATCCTTGCTTTAACAAGAAACACTCCTGGCTCCTGATAGTTCTGTCTCTCCACCACAGTGATGAGCTTTTTTGCCTGCTCATTGTTGCCCTGAGCCTCCAGGATTTGTGCCCGAAGGATTATTAAACGAAGACTGTCTGGTGCCATTGGTATGGCTCTTTCTGCCAGTTGTCCAGCCTCCCGCAAATTTCCCAGATTCAGATGGGCTTCAATAATCAGGGAATAAAACTCCAGAGTCCAGCCGTAATCCTCTGTAAGAGGATTAAGAAGCTCAAGAACTTTGGAATAGCTTTCCCCATTTCTAGCTATCCTTGCCAGCCCTACGGTGGCTGGGTAACAAAGAGGAGAGATCTCCAAGGCTTGGGTGTAGTATTCAGTCGCCCTCTGAAACTCATTATTCTTTTCCCAGATCAAACCCAAGAGCAGGGGCGGTAAAACCGATTGGGGGATCAACCTGCTGGTCTGCATAAGGGATTCCCGAGAAAGGTTTAATACCTCGGAATTAGATGTATAAAGTACAGAAAGGGGCGGGATAAGCAGGGTCAAGAAATTGGCCTGGGCTCTTTCCACTAATGGGAAGATCCCTTTTTTAACCTGATCAAATAAAACCGGGTAAATGCTTCCCGGGGGAGCAACAGGCGAGTTTTCCAAAACAGGAAGAAGGGGATATAAAATTGAAAAAAGCTGGCAGGCGGTGTAGGAAAGATCTCTGCCCTCATCACTCTGCATAAGGGAGGAGCCGGATAATTCAGAATAGGCCCATCTTAAAGATTCCGGGGAAGACAGGGCTATCGATTTTCGGATCTCCTCCCAAAGCTGATTCTCCTCCTCTTCCGGAGTCAAAGGCTTCTCCTCTGAGATAGGAAGAGTCTCTTCCTCCACAACAGGTTCTACTGGTTTTACCGAAGCGCAGGAGTATAAAAGAAGAATTATTGCCAGTAGGCAGGAAAAAAGATAGGGCAAAGAGTTTCTTCCTTTTTTTTTCAGTATCACCCGCTCCCATCCCTAAGTATACTTTTCACATATCACATATTTGATATCAGAGCATCGGCAAAACCGCTGGTGGATAAGGTCTTTCCCCCCTCCATAAGACGAGCCAAATCGTAGGTAACTGTCCCTGCAGCGATTGTTCTCTCCATACTCTTGTCCAGGAGATCCGACACTTCCTTCCAGCCCAGGTATTCAAACATCATCCTCCCGGAAAGAATTACAGAGGAGGGATTAACCTTGTTCTGCCCGGCATATTTGGGAGCTGTCCCGTGAGTCGCTTCAAACACAGCCCTCCCGGTGGCATAATTTATATTTCCCCCCGGCGCTATTCCTATTCCTCCGACTTGGGCCGCCAGAGCATCGGAGATATAATCACCATTCAGATTCATGGTGGCAATTACATCGAATTCCTCTGGTCGTGTTAAAATCTGCTGCATAAAAGCATCGGCTATGGCATCCTTTATTTCAATTCCGGGGAATTCCCTTTCCGCCAGAGCATAACCCCATTTCATAAAGGCTCCTTCAGTATACTTCATTATATTCCCTTTATGTACAAGGGTAACACTTTTTCTTCCAAAGGCAAGGGCATACTCAATAGCAGCACGAATCAGTCTTTCGCTCCTTTGTTTACTTATCGGTTTAATTCCAATCCCCGCATCCTCTGGGATTTTAAAACCCATCTCCCGGTCAAGGAATTCAATGATTCTTGCAGCCCTTTCACTACCCGCAGCGGCTTCATACCCTGCATATACATCTTCGGTATTTTCCCGGAAAACAACCATATTCACCTTTTCCGGGTTTTTAACAGGCGAGGGAATACCAGGATAATACTTTATCGGTCTCAAGCAGACATAGAGATCTAGAGTCTGTCTTAGGGTTACATTGAGACTTCTGATCCCCTCCCCCACCGGTGTTGTAAGAGGACCTTTAATCCCGACGAAATAGTCTTTAAAGGCAGCAACAGTCTCCTCGGGTAGCCAACTGCCTGTAAGATTGAAAGCCTTCTCCCCGGCAAAGATCTCCTTCCATTGCACAGTCCGCTTTCCTCCATAAGCCTTAGCAACAGCGGAATCAAAAACCTTTCTGCTAGCATCCCATATCTCGGGTCCTGTTCCATCCCCTTCAATAAAGGGAATAACCGGATTATCCGGTACACAAAGACCTTGCTTTGTTTTAGTAATCCTCTCCTCCATGCTTTCCACTCCTCTTTCTGATTATGCACAGCTTGTTGCCAAGTTACAGGCTGTATGTTAGTATCCAGATATTATTATGGGTACTCAAAAAATCTCTTTTGGACTTTTGATCCTGAGTTCAGTTTTTTACTTAGGATGCTTCAGTTCCGCAGATTATTATAAAATAGAAAATAAAACCCTGCAGAAGGAATTAAGCACTCTTTTATCGCAACTGAATGAAACGGATGAAACCCCTGAGAGCAGGTTTATCATTATTCAGCAGATTATTAAAGTACTACACACCGCCAGGGAATGGGAAAAGCTCAATCTTTTCCTTACAGAATATATTCAAAAGAATCAATCGGATCCCTTTAATGGTTATTATCTTTTAACCGTTGCCTTAAACTACAAAGACTTAGAATCCTATCCCTTTGCGGTTCACTATTTTGAAAGGATACTGAAAAACTATCCCGATCTGATTGTCCGGGGCAGCTCCATCCATTTTATCTGCCTCAGGAATCTAATAAACCTTGTGGATGACCCCGAGGTAAGGGTACATTATTACCGGGAGATCATTGCCCGTTTTGGGGATATTATTGACCGGGGGCAAACCTTCTATTACCTTGCCAGAACCTACGAGGAATTAGGGGAATGGGATCTATCTATACAGGCTTATAAAAGCTATCTTGCCTCTACAAATACCGCTATCCCTGGTATCCCGGATGCCAAAAAGGATGTCACAGCCATGATTCTCTTCTTCGACCGCCGGGATAAGGGCTGGATAGTTGAGGACCTGGATCAGCTTGTAAGTCAGATTAAAACTGCTATAAACTACCGGGACTCAAGGCTCCTAACCCGTTACAGAGCAAAGGTCAACTTTTTTGCTACCTCCTGGGAGGAGGAGGAGACCGAGGCGGATATAGAATTCCTTGCGGATATTGGAAGTTTTATGCGAAACCGGCTTTACTATTCCTCCTCCCTGGAGGCAGATTCTAACAACCGGGAAGCCTACCTAAGAACCTGGGGGTGGTCGTATAGAATATCCACCTGGTATCTTTACTTCCGCAGAATAAATTTCCCTGCGGATCCTGAAATTCATGGAAAATGGGAATGGGCTGGAATCTACTTCGGTGAAAAACCCTTTGCAAGCTCCATTGCAGCAACTACCCCAGTATTAGGAAACTGATGAGGAAGATCCCTGTTTTAAATCTCTCGGTACTTCTTCTCTTTCTGGCTTTAGAAATACATTCAAATTCTATAAACACCCCCTTGCCCACCTCGGCAATCCTTTGGGATATCCCGCAGCAGGAGGAGTTCTTAACCGAGACAATACCTCCAAGGCAGGGACATATAGGCCCAAAGGTCTATACATTGAATCCCCCAGCCCATCCCCTCATAGACCGATATATTGAACAATACTCTGGGGAAAGGGGAAAAATCTGGATAGAACAGAATCTTAAAAGAGGTGCCCCATTCCTTGGGTTTATTGCTAAAAGGATTCAGGATCATGGCTTGCCGCCGGAACTGCTTTTCCTGCCCCTCCTGGAATCGGAATTTAAGATCCATGCCGTTTCCCGGTCCGGAGCCGTGGGATTGTGGCAATTCATGCGCAACAGCATTGACCCTTTCAATATCCAAATAACCCCCTGGGTGGATGAAAGAAAGGATTTTTGGAAAGCCACGGAGGGAGCTCTGCTAAAGCTTAAAGAGAATTACAACCTTTTAGGCGACTGGCTCCTTGCCTTGGGAGCGTATAATTGCGGATTAGGCAGAATGACCAGAGCTATTGCATCCTCAGGATCCAGGGACTTCTTTTACCTGGCTGATAATGGATTCCTTCCCAGTGAAACCGTCCACTATATCCCAAAGTTTATCGCCCTGGGAGCGCTCTGTTCCTATCCGGGAAGAAACGGTTTGCCCATAGCCTGGGAAGAAACCCCGGAGTGGGAAAGGATAACAATAAACAAACCAGTGGATCTAAGGCTGTTATCCAAGGCAGCAGGAATCCCAATAGAACTCCTTCGGGAGGGCAACAGCGAGCTCACCTACGGCATTACACCCCCGGCGGGGCATCAATATTTCCTGAAAGTTCCGGTCAACTATTCCGATTCTTTAAAAAGGGTCCTGGAGTCAAAGGATTTACAGTTACTGAATTTTTCCGTTTATACCATTAAGAGGGGAGACACACTGTACGATCTGGCAAATCATTATGGAGTCACTGTGTCAATGATACTCTCCTATAATCCTGGAGTATCTCCCTCCCTCTTAAGAATCGGAACTCCTCTGGTGATTCCTATGCTCAAGGAGGTTTCTCCCTATCCGGGAAAATCTCCGTCCCAGGAACCGGAGGATACCAGTCTCTTCATTGAGCCTTACAGAGTTGAAAGGGGAGACACTCTCTGGTCTCTGGCAAGAAGATTTTCCACCACCCCGGAAGCCTTGGCCAGGGCAAATGGATTTTCTCCTGATGATACTCTTTTTGCAGGAAGCATTATACTAATTCCTGTACCGGGAAATGAATGGGGTGATTAGGGGATTACGATGAAAAAAAGAATTACAGGATTTTTGCTTGTTCTGTTTTCCGCAACCCTGCTTGGGGCTCAGTCCCTGACTTACGAATATTCCATGGACTGGACGGGAGATCTCTTCCAAATCACCATTACCATCCCCGTAACTCCCCAGATGGGCAGCCCGGCCTCTGCCAGAAGCAGAGGGGAAAAGATGGCTGAAGACAGAATCGAAGCTATATTCATCGATGCCCTAGGAGGAATTCAGTTAAATTCCCGGGAAACGGTGCGGGAAGCCTTTTTAAAAGATCCCGCCCTGCTGGAAAGAATCTCCCAAGCCGCCGGAGAGCCGGGAAGGATTTACAGCACCTTTGACCAGGGGATGAGAAATCTTCAGATTACCTATCAGTATCCCCTCTTTCCTACTGTTATCTTTCCCTTTGTAAACCATACAAGACCTAACCCTGTTCCCTCGGATATTCGTTTCCAGCCGACCACAAAATTCACCGGAATAATAATCTACCTTCAGGATCAACAGGCTAGGGAGTTTAGACCTTCTCTCTTCCCAGAACTTTATGATGACCAGATGCAGCTTCTTGTCTCCCCCTGGATGATGGATCCGGAATCCTTAAGAAAATGGGGTTCCGTGGCATATGACAGTAATCCCTCCTCTGCTAAGGTTTTCCAACGCACAGGCCCCTATCCTCTGCATATCCTGGCAAAGGGACTATATGGGAAAAACCCTTCCGATCTGATAATCTCCTTTGAGGATGCTCAGAAGATCAGGACCTCAAAGGAGAATCGGGAACTTATCCGGCAAGGAAAGATTGCAGTTATTTTCTCCCCTCCAGAATAAGAAGAGCCATAACCTTACAGTCCCCAACCAGATTATCCAACCTGCAGTATTCGTTGGGCTGGTGAGCTGATTCATCCAGTCTTGACCATACCACGGTATCGTACCCCTCATTTCTAAGATAAGCAGCTACGGTTCCACCGCCTATACCCACAGGTTTTGCCTCTACGTCGTATACCTCTCGAACAGCTCCAGCCAGGGCACTTACCAACGGAGCCTCTGAGGAGGTTGGGATTGATTCTGTTCTCTGCACTGTTGTGTAGGAGATCTTTACTCCGTATTTTTCCTCCACAGTCTTCATTCTTGCCTCTATCTCCTTAAGAACGGTATCCACCGGTAAGGAGGGAAGAATCCGGCAATCCAGATAAAAGATATCTTCTCCTGGAAGTGTATTTACATTGGGAACATTCGCTTCCTTCTTTGTGGGAACAAAGGTTGAAACAGGAGGATCAAAAATCGGATTCCTTTCCGGATACTTGTTGGCAAGATCCGCAATCCTTAAAACCAGGTCCGAGGCTGCCAAAAAGGCATTCCTTCCAAGCTCCGGCATAGAGGCGTGACATTGTTTCCCTTCGGTTTTAAATTTCAACCAAAGAACACTCTTTTCTGCCACCTCCAGCATAGTACCATCCGGCCTGCCGGAATCCGGTACGAGGAACCAATCCCCCTTCCGAAAAAGAACCGATTTCTTAAGAAGGTATTTGATTCCATATTCTGAACCAACCTCCTCATCCGCCACAAACAAGAGTTTAACCGGATACCTGGGTTTTATTCCCTGCCTTAAAAAAGCCAATACTGCAAACAGGGAAGCGGTGAGACCCTGCTGGTTATCCTCTACACCCCGTCCGTAGATAACCCCCTCTTTTTCGATCATACTGTAGGGATCACTCTCCCAGAGGCTCATCTCCCCAGGAGGAACAATATCAAGGTGGCTCATTATCCAGAGAGTAGGGCCTGGAAGCTCCCCCTCTATCCCTGCCACAAGATTAGGCCGCAGGCCGGATTCTACCCTGGGATCGGGAGCATCCAGCCTGAGAATTTCCTTAAAGCCTGCCTGCCTTAGGAATCCTTCAAGGACTTCCGCCTTTTTAAGTTCCCCCTCCCCTCCACTTTCCGGTGCAATGGCCGGCACAGCGGTAAGGATTCGTTGAAGATCTACCATCTCCCTTTTGCTCTCTTCCACGAAATTCAGAATCCTCTGCTTATCCTTCACCTTAAAGCCTCCCTGGATTGATTTTTTAGAAATTCCATATTAGGAGACCTGATAAATTATTTCAATAGAAACAAATTCAATAATTTTTAAAAAAATTCAACAGTTTTTACAATCTTCGGGACACCTGAAGAACTACCTGATATCGTTGACTTTTAAGGGGTTTTCGGGTCATATTAAAACCATGAAAATCCGCAAGAAAATATACAACCTTTTAATCCTGATCCTGTTTGGCGCCGCTCTTTTTATATCCTGTGGCGGTAAAAGACTCGGTTATGGATATCTCCTTTGGTCCTCCGACGAGGATCTTCTGGAAACAGGAACTCTAGTCCCAGTGCTTGAGGAATCCAATTTAAGGGACACCTATACCTTGGAGCTTCCAGGGAAAAAGGGAATTCTTGAGGTTCCCAGATGGAGGGTTGAAATTTTCAGGAATTATAAAGAAGCGGAGGCTTATGCAGAAAAGGTAGAACCTTATAAAACCCTGTATGCCATTGCAGAGAGAAACGCCCTGCCCTTAAGGAAAAATCCAAACCAGAATTCCGAAAGAGTGTATAAGATGAGAAAGGCGGAGATTATCAAGGTGATAAACCGGGAAGGGGAGAAGAGCCAGGAGGGGATTTATGAAGGGTACTGGTATCTTGTTCTTACGGAGGACGGAACCAGGGGTTACTGTTTTGACCAATACTTTACTCTCTTTGAAGGCGGAGAAACGGAGGAGATTGCCAATATTACCAAAAGCAGCGAGGAGGAGGAGCTCTTCTTTTCCAGATCCTATAAACCAAGACAGATTGCCACTATGATAGCTTCCAAAAGGGTTGATATAAGCAGGATCTTTCCATCCCATGGGCTTTTTCCGGATCAGGAAAATATGATAGTAAAAATTGTTGCCCCCCATGGCTCCTACGAGTTTTCCTATACAGATATATTGATACCCTCCCCAGGTCGTATAGTTTTTACAGATACTGGTCTGAACATAACTCTTCTTCCAAGGGATGTAATTCAGGCAGATTACAGTGTGGAGGGGAACTCCTACAGTGAGCAGTATGTTTACCTGGACAGGGATATAAATGAGATCCTGGAGGAGGAAAGAAAAAGGAGAGATCTTTCCTACGAAGAACTCCGGCTTCCAGGTTCAGTTCTTCAGAGCAATGCCTATGGAGTCCTTTCCTTTGAGGAAAACAGGATCTTCTCCTGGGAAGGTTACGAAAGACTTATTCCGGCCATCATACCCCGAAGACTCGGCTTTACTGGCAAGGTTCAATTTCCCTACTTTCTTGGGGATGCCCTGGCAGGAAAGTATACCGGTGTTATAACCCTGGTTTTTGATACCCAGCCGGATCTTCTTATCTCCTTCCTCTATCAGCAGGTAAGCGAGGGATTAAGACTTATCTATGTACCACAATCCCAGATTGTGGAGGGTATTGTGGACAAGGATACAGCATCTCCCTTTATTCTGTTCTTTACCTATTCCCAGTAGGGGGGTGAATTGTAAAGTATGGCTCAGCTTCAGCTGTCCAACATCTCCCTGTCCTTTGGAGAAAGGGACCTTCTTAAAAACGTAACCCTTAAACTTGGTGACAATGACCGGATTGCCCTGACCGGTGCCAATGGAAGCGGAAAATCCACTTTGATGAAGATTGCCGCAGGGATTTTAAAACAGGATTCTGGTAACATTATACGTCAGAAAGGAACCACCGCAGCCTATCTTCCTCAAGGAGGAGTAACCCTCTCCGATACAACCCTTCTGGAGGAAGCGGAAGAGGCTTTTCTTTTCCAGAAACAGATCCTGATCCAGAAGGAAGAGCTGGGAAGAGCCCTATCGGAGATACGGGAGGGGGATCCTGAACTGGATTCTCTCCTTTCGGAGTATCATCACCTGGAAGAGCGTCTTGATTCCAGCGGATACTATCACCGGGAGGAGAGGAAGGAGATCGTCCTTCTGGGTCTTGGATTCAATAAAAGGGATTTCAATAAGAGAACTACCACCTTTTCCGGTGGTTGGCAGATGCGGATAGCTCTTGCCAAGATTCTCCTTCAATACCCGGATATACTCCTTTTGGATGAGCCGACAAATTATCTGGACCTTGAGGCCAGGGACTGGCTTTTGGACTATCTTAACAAATTCCAGGGCGCCGTTCTTCTGGTATCCCACGACCGGTTCTTTCTCGATTCCACCATAAAAGAAGTGGCGGAACTCTTTAACGGCTCTCTTCAGATTTACAAAGGGATCTATTCAGATTACGAGATTAAAAGAAAGGCGGAACTTGAGGCTCTACTTGTCAGATACCAGGCCCAGCAAGAGGAGATCGAGAATGTCGAGGTTTTTATAAACCGATTCAGATATAAAGCCTCCAAGGCCAAGCAGGTACAAAGCAGGATCAAGTATCTGGAAAAACTGGAAAGAATCGAGATACCGGAGAGCATGAAAAGGATACGCTTCTCCTTTCCTCCAGCTCCCCACTCCGGTAGAGTGGTGGTTCAGGTGGAAGAACTTGCTAAGACCTATGGCGACCTTAAGGTCTTCTCTGGTGTTAACCTGACGGTGGAAAGGGGGGAGAAGATAGCCGTTATGGGAAAAAACGGGGCAGGCAAAACCACCCTTTTACGTATTCTTTCCGGAAGGGACACGGAATTTCAGGGCAGTCTGATCTATGGAAGCGGGGTCAAAACAGGCTACTTTTCCCAGGACACTATCTCAGATTTCAGAGGACAAAAGGTTATTGAGGAGGTAGAACTTTCCTCCCCCACAGCCCTGTATCCAAAACTCCGTGGGCTTTTGGGAGCCTTCCTCTTCCGAGGAGAGGAGATCCATAAACCGATCTCCGTATTAAGCGGCGGGGAACAAAGCCGGCTAGCCCTGCTCAAACTTCTTCTGGAACCCCACAATCTCCTAATTATGGATGAACCGACCAATCACCTTGATCTAACCTCCAAGGATATACTTTTAGAGGCGCTTCACGCCTTTGCCGGAACCGTAGTTTTCGTTTCCCACGACCGGCATTTTATTGAGCACCTGGCCACCCGGGTGGTGGAGATGGAGGGGGGAAAAGCAATCAATTACTATGGCGACTATTCCTATTACACCTGGAAGAAGAGCAATCAGGCCTCTGCAGAGATGGAAACCGAGGAGAGAACCAGGGCAGAGAAAGATAGGATCTCCCCTGCCAGAGGAAGAAGGGAGGAGGATAAAGCCAAGAGGACCGCCATTAAAAAGAGACTTAGGGAGATGGAGAGTGTAACGGAGAGAATTGAGAACCTGGAGGAACAGAAAAAGGAGCATCTTCATAATCTGTCCCTTCCCGAAATCTATATTGACGGAGAAAAGGTTAAGCACCTAAAATCAAAACTTATGGAAATTGAAGCGGAGGAAGAGAGGCTCTACTCCCGGTGGGAGGAATTGGAAAAAGAAACCAAGGAGGAACAAAATGAAGATTAAATATAATGCGCCGGTTACCCTGACCTTTTCCCTTATCTGTGCCTTGGTACTCCTTATGGACACCCTTCTGGGAACACAGCTTATTCCCAGGCTCTTTTCTGTGCCCGGAAGACCCGGCTTTATTTTTTCAAACCCCCTGTATTATATCCGCTTATTTACTCATATAGCAGGACATATCGATTGGAATCATCTTCTAAGCAATTTTGCCTTTATCCTTCTCTTGGGGCCTATCCTGGAGGAAAAGTACGGATCCACAACGCTGCTGATTATGTTTATGGTTACTGCCCTTTTTACGGGACTTTTTAATGCCCTTTTTCTGCCCACAGGCCTGCTCGGAGCAAGTGGTATTGTTTTTATGATGATCCTTCTGGTCTCTTTTACCAATATCCAGGGGAATCAGATACCCTTAACCTTTATCCTGATTCTTATCCTCTACCTGGCCAGGGAGGTAGTAAACTCCTTTCAGGACAATTCAATCTCTGAATTTGCCCATATAGCCGGAGGTCTCTGCGGGAGCCTCTTCGGATTTCTAAAGCCCCGAAAACGTTGACTCCATTGAATTGATGCACTATTTTTGATACACTTTTTTAATGCAAGTAGAGATAAACAGCCGAGGCAACGGAGCCTGCCCCTTGTGTACCAGCAACAAGAGGTGTGTTCTGCAAAGATCTATTTTAAATGCCCTGGAGAGAAACAACTCGGGAAATGGAGAGACCCTGGAACTGGTAATCTATAAATGCCCCCGATTCAAGGAGATTATATAAACCTATGTTCGATAAACTGGAAAAGATTACCCGTAGATACAAGGAACTGGAGGAGCAGGTCTCCCAGCCGGATATAATGAAGGATATAAAGCGCTACAAGGAGCTTATGCAGGAACATGCCCATTTGAGCGAAATTGTGGAACTTTATGAAAAATATAAAAGGATAAGGAAGGAGATCCAGGAGTCTAGAGAAATTCTGGATACGGAGAAGGATCATACCATGCGGGAGATGGTAAAGGAGGAGATCAAGAACCTGGAGGATAGGGAGGAATCCCTTCTTGAATCCCTTAAAACCCTTCTTATACCCAAGGACCCTCTGGACTTAAAAAACATCATCATGGAGATCCGGGCAGGCACAGGAGGAGACGAAGCTGCCCTCTTTGCAGCAGATCTCTATAGAATGTATTACCGATATGCTGAAGAAAAGAACTGGAAGATAGAGATTATTTCTGCCAGTGAAATAGATATAGGAGGCTACAAGGAGATCATCTACTCCATTGCCGGAAAGAATGTGTATGAGTACCTCCGCTATGAAAGCGGAACCCACAGGGTTCAAAGGGTGCCGGAAACAGAGTCCGGCGGAAGTGTTCACACCTCCGCTGTAACTGTGGCTGTTCTTCCGGAAGCGGAGGAAACGGACATAGAGATAGATCCGGAGGATCTTAAAATAGATGTCTTTCGATCCTCCGGGCCCGGCGGTCAGAGCGTTAACACCACCGACTCTGCAGTAAGAGTAACCCATCTTCCCACAGGTCTTGTGGTAATCTGCCAGGATGAAAAATCACAGCACAAAAACAAGGCCAAGGCCTTAAGGGTCCTCCGGGCACGGCTTTACGAAATCGAAGAAAACAAAAAGATGGCAGAGAGGGCTGCGGCCAGGAAAAACCAGATCGGCTCCGGCGACAGATCAGAGAGGATAAGAACTTACAATTTCCCGCAGAATCGTCTTACGGATCACAGAATCAATCTGACCCTGTACAGACTAGATTCAGTTATGCAGGGGGATCTTGAGGAACTGATAGAGGCCCTTAAGCTTTCCGCCAAGGAAGAGTATCTTAAAAACCAAAGTGCATGACCTACCGGGAACTTCTAAACCACGCAAAGGGTTTATTAAAGGATAAAAGCAATTCCCCCTACCTAGACGCCCTGATAATTCTAGAATCTATTACAGGTTTGAGCAGGGAGAAACTCTATGCCTCTCTGGAAGAGGAACCGGAAACCTCGAAAGAGAGGGTTTTCCTCGAAATCCTTGAAAAGAGGAGCCATGGAGTCCCTGTAGCTTACCTAACCGGAGAAAAGGAGTTTTACGATCGGAATTTCCGGATTTCGCCGGGAGTATTGATTCCCAGGCCGGATACAGAAATTCTCGTGGAAAGTGCAATAAGACTGACAGAGAAAAATCCCTGGATAAGGGATGTTCACGATGCCTGTACCGGAAGCGGGTGTATCGCCATTACCCTAAAGGCGGAGCTTCCTCGTCTTAATATCTCCGCCTCCGATATTAGCACCGAAGCCCGTGAGATTTTTCTAAAAAACTGCCGGAACCTCCTCGGTTCTCCCCTCCCCTTCTTCCTTAGCGACCTTCTCCTCTCTGTAGAAGGAAATTTTGACTTACTTGTTTCAAACCCTCCCTATCTGACAACCCGGGAAAGGGAGGAGTTCTTCCTCTCCGGAAGCACAGAGCCTTCTCTTGCCCTGGAGGGAGGAGCCGATGGCCTTGCGGTCTACCGGAGGTTGATTAACCAGAGTATGGAACATCTTAAAGAAAAGGGTTATCTTATTCTAGAAATCGATTCCCGAAGGACTTCTCAGGTGGAGGATCTATGCCTTACGGCAGGATTTCTTTTAAGGGAAAAGGTAAAGGACATTGGAAAGAGAGAGCGGGTTATTATTGTCCAAAAAAGCGATTTTCTCGGTTAATTCCCTGGAAGATTTTATTCCCCGGCTTGAGAAATACACCCAGGAGGAGAAGGATCTTATAATAACCGCTGCCCGCTGGGCACAGGATCTCCATGAGGATCAAAAGAGGGCAAGCGGGGAGCCCTACTTTATCCATCCCCTCCAGGTAGCTACCATTCTGGTGGGAATGCAGATGGACTACGAAACCATAATCGCTTCCCTGCTTCACGACATCCTGGAAGACACCGGCACCTCCAGAATCGAAATGCGAAAGATCTTCGGCAAACAGGTAGAAGCTCTGGTTAACGGAGTAACCAAGATTTCCATCCTTAAGGCCAAAAGCAAAACTGAACTGGGTGCCGAAACAATTAGAAAGATGCTCATCGCTATGACCAAGGATATCCGGGTCATAATAATCAAATTAGCGGACAAATACCACAACATGAGCACTCTGGAGTTTCTGCCCGAGGCCAAAAGAAAGGCTATTGCCACAGAGTGTCTCGATATCTATGCTCCCCTGGCAGACCGTCTGGGGATCTCCTGGTTAAAGGCGGAACTGGAGGATCTCTCCCTTAAACATCTTCAACCTGCCATCTACGATCAGATAAAGGCCTATCTTACTGCAAAGAAAAGCGAAAGAACCGATTATCTTAACCGAGTAGAAAAGGCAATCTACAAGGCTTCGGAGAAAGCGGGTTTCAAGGTCCTTGTGACCACCCGGGCAAAACATTTCTACTCGATTTACAAAAAGATGAAACAGAAGGATAAATCCCTGGACCAGATCTTTGACCTATTGGGGATAAGAATCCTCTGCGAAACGGATAATGACTGCTATGCCCTTCTTGGGCTGGTCCACAGGATTTGGCCTCCGATAGACGGCCGGTTCAAGGACTATATCGCCATGCCCAAGGATAACCACTACCAAAGCCTCCATACCACAGTTATGGGATGTCAGGGCAGACTAATAGAGATCCAGATCCGAACCTACAGGATGCACACCACGGCGGAGTATGGGATAGCGGCCCACTGGTCTTACAAAAAGGGACCCACCGGAGCCCTTAGACCAGAGGATCTCGCCATAATCAACAAACTGAAACGATGGAACAATATCCAGCTGGATTCAGGAGAATTTCTTGAGGATATAAAAAGGGAGCTTCTTAAGGACTCCATCTATATCTTTACCCCCAAGGGTGATATTGTTGAACTCCCCCGAGGGTCAACACCTCTGGATTTTGCCTACCATATCCACACAGAGGTTGGAAATCACTGCATTGGGGCAAAGGCAGACGGCTCCATAATTCCCCTTAATTCAGAGCTTAAAAACACCCAGGTAGTAGAGATCCTGACTTCTGTAAAGGGAAAACCCCATCTTAACTGGCTGCGGATAGTAAGAACAGAAAGAGCCCGTTCCAAGATAAGACAATGGCTTAACAAGAATGATGAAACTCTTATTCTGGACAAAAATATTATTGCCAAGAAAAAACCTGCTCAGATTGTTCCGGCTCACCCAACCCCCGAGGAACCAGTTCCGGAAGCCCCGCCAGGAACAGGTATAGTTAAAAGGGTAATCGACGGCGCGAAATTCGTCTTCCGGATTGGGAACGAAAAGAATATGATGATAAGTCTGGCAAAATGCTGCCAGCCGATGACCGGGGATGATATAATCGGTTATGTTTCCCGGGGTCGGGGAATAATAGTTCATAAAAGGGATTGTCCCAATCTTCCCCATATGCCCGATTTCGAAGAGAGATCCGTAGAGGTGGAGTGGGAGGCCTTTTCTCCGAAAACAGTAAAGAAATTCCAGGTGCGCTCCAGGATGACCAATGACCTTTTCTCCGAAATAGAGGGGGCAATAAAAAAATACCGCTGTCATTTAATTGAAGGAAAACTGGAAGAGGACGGCCGGGGAAACCTGACCGGTTCCTTTACCATAGAAATTGACAAAAACGAGGATTATAAAAAGGTGTTAAAAAGCATAAGAGCCATACCCTCTGTTATCTTCATACAATCGGCAGTGGGTTCCTATTGATGAATATTGCCATCTTCACCGAAACCTACACTCCCCAGATAAACGGGGTAGTTGTGTCCATAGAGACCTTCAGGAAGGAGCTGGAAAGAGAAGGCCACCGGGTATACATCTTCGCTCCCCGATTCAAGAGAGGAGTAAAGGATACACCCTTTGTCCGGAGGGTTTACTCCATCCCCTACCTTTGGAAAGCCATGAGGGAGCAGAGGTTCTGTATCCCCTTTCCCTGGGATCTTAAAGGTTTTAGGAAACTTAAGATCGATGTGATCCATGCCCAGGTTACAGCAAGCAATACCGGATATCTGGCTCTACTGGCCGGAGCTGTTTATGGAATCCCTGTGGTACACACCTACCATACCCTGTTTATAGAGTATGTACACTACACACCATTACCTACACGGATAGCGAAAAGGGGAGTAATTTACCTCAGCAGATACTACTGCAATGCCTGCAGGAGGGTGATAGTACCCTCCAGTGTAATAATTAAGGAACTGCGCTCCTATGGGGTAAAAAAACCGATCGATGTTATTCCCACAGGCATAGACCGTTCTCTCCTTTCTAATGTAATTCCCTTTAGTAGAGAAAGATACGGGATTCCCTCCGAAAGAAGAATCATCACCTTTATAGGCCGTTCTGCCAGGGAAAAAAACATTCCCTTCCTCTTCCAGGTTCAGAAGCTTCTCCACGCCAGGAGCCTGCCTGTCCACCTCGTGCTTATAGGAGACGGACCCGAGCGGGAAGCTTTGGAAAGACAAGCCGATGGTTTTGGTCTTTCCGAATGGGTCACCTTTACGGGATACCTCCCCAGGGAGGAGGTATTTGGAATACTTAAGGATACGGAGGTCTTTACCTCCTGTTCCATGACAGAGACTCAGGGAATTGTAATTCTGGAAGCCTTAACCTTCGGCGTTCCCGTGGTGGCCATAGCCTCTATGGGGGTTATAGACATGCTTAAAGACCGAAAAGGCGGGGTATTAACTCCGGCGAATCCGGAGATCTTCTCCGAGGAGGTTTACAGACTCCTCACCGAACCCGACCTCCATAAAAGGACCAGCCGGGAAGCTCTGGAAAAATCGGAACACTGGGATTCCCGGACCACCGCCCTTAAACTCCTAGACTGCTATTCAAAAGCCGTAGGGGAGAACCCAGGTAAAAGCTCTCCCTGATTATCCAGGATCTTTCCGCAACAAGCTTCGAAGAACTGAATAAACCGCCGCCTGTATAACCAGCCGTCCGTGTTGCCTCACTTAATTTTCTAACCGAAATCTTCTGATGCCTCATTCAAAAATCTAACCTTGGTAGCAGTACT
>ENA-OSEO01001996-OSEO01001996.1-sediment-metagenome-genome-assembly--contig:-NODE-1996-length-32057-cov-8.475016_pt1 | contig 32057 bp, 29 predicted proteins | sample MGYA00237883_ERZ534232 | MGnify/ENA metagenome assembly ERZ534232 | reverse complement strand
CCTTTTTGAATCAAAAATAAAGATGCGGTCATTAATACGCCGAGATAGGCAAAAAAGATGAGAAATTTTTTCCTCACTGAGCCGCTGTCAGCTATTGCACCCAGTACCGGAGCCAGTAAGGCGACAAAGATTCCGGCGATAGCATTGCCGAATCCGAGTCGGGCGGTACTCATATTGACATCGGCACCGGAACTCCAATACTGTTTAAAGAAGATCGGGAAAAACCCTGCCATAACCGTGGTCGCAAAGGCAGAATTCGCCCAATCATACATGGCCCATCCCCAGACCGCTTTTTTGTCCTTACGCATTCTAAAAAGCTACCATAAGGATATCCCTGCACGTCGAAACGGCAAAAGGAACAGGCCTTAGGATTGGCGCCCTATTTTAAGCCCTGTTCCCAGCAATCCTAATTGACGTTCTTTAGTTTTTCCAGAAGACTCCTGGCGTTTTTGATGTTAGTTTTTGCTTTTTCATGGGAGGGGTTCAATTCTAAAGTCTTTTCCCACTCCTTTATTGCATTTTGCAGGTCTTCGTTCAGGAAATATTTGACGCCACGAAGGTAGTGTGATTCAGCTTGATTCTTTATCGCTTTTTGAGCAGCCGATTGAATTTTAACAGCACAGTCATTGGCAGGATCTAATGCGCCAACTATTTTTAACGCCTCAGCATATTTCTTTCGGATTAACAAACTCCTTCCATATTGACAATGGGCGGTATTGATAAGGTTTTTAGTTGCTCTATTTGATGGATCATGACTCAAAATTTTTTCTGCCAGTTGGATTGACGCTTCATATTTATTTTCTTTAAGAAGAAGTTCGGCTTTTAAAAACTCCTTGTGAATGGCATTTTGAATGGCTTTATCAACGCTTTTATATCCAGGCGTGATCTTATTGAACATGTTTAATGCTTCAAAATGCTTCTCCTTGCGGTTTAATCGTGTGCCAGCTTGATAGAAAGCCTCATTTCTTAAATCAATGGCAACTTTGTTTGAACGATCATTTTTCAGAATCTTATCCGTTATATCGACAACCTCTTGGTATCGCTTTTTTTCTAAAAAGTCCTTTGCCGCAATTATTTTTTGACGAATATCGATGGCGGTTTGATTAAAATCCGGTTCCAGTACGGGAAGCTTAAGCGATTGCCCTGGTACGGGTTCGGCGTCCGTTCTAAGGTCATTAAAGTATGTGATTAGAAAATCCAATCCGGGATCTTTATAAAATTTCTCAGAGATGCTTTTTAAAGAGTCGTCCTTTTTTGGGCTGTAAAGAATATATTCTTTGGGAATTAAATTGTTTTTCAGATAATCAATAGCTGAATCATGGTCGGGCTTGTATCGTAATGCGGTCAGAAACTGTATGCGGGCCTCTTCGAATCTGTTCTGATTGTAAAATTTCCTCCCTTTTTCAAAAGAGTCACCGGATTTAATATCAATTTTCGATTTCAAATCGGACATTTTTTCGGATATTTCCGGGTTGTCAGGGCTTAATGTGCCGGCAATTTTCATATAAAAAAGGGCGAGTTGTAATTCATCTATCCTTTCAAACATCTTTGACTTACTCAAATAATAAGAAGGCTGAAAAATCGATTCGTCTCCAAGTGTTTTTTCTGAAATCTTTTTCGAAAATTTATCACCGGAATCTCCGAATGAATCAACAGGATCGGCGAATCCTTGAAAAAAAGACAATATAATAAACGGCAAAAAAATGTTTATCAATTTTTTCATTTCAATTCGTTCTTCTGAAAGACGGACAGTTCCCTTTTAAACTGTTCAATGTCATAATTGCCGTAAATTACAGACCGGTTGATTCTATATTTATCAACAAAAAATGAAGTCGGCTTCCGGCCTATGGTAAATGCGGCACGGTAACCATGCTTTTTTAAAATGGCAATGATCAAATTATTGGTTTCTCCGTAAGGGTATGCCAAATATTTACAATCCTTATTCAAAGTCCTTTCTATGAGCTTTTTGGGATAACTTATCTCCGTTTCAACGGAATTAAAATATTCTTTAAACGATTCATTCTTCTTGAGGGCAGCAAGATTCCGGTGTGTCTTTGTTTGGCATTGGATGTCAAACCCTTGTTTTGAAAGTCTTTTGATTTGGTCCCAGGTTAAGGCCTTCCCGCCGCCGATAAAATCCGTGTAAATAAAAAACGTTGCAGTAAAACCATATTTTATCAATATGGGAAGTGCGATATCGTAGATAGAGCCCCATGCGTCGTCAAATGTAATGACAATCGATTTTTCGGGGAGTTGTTCTTTGTAATCGATGAAATCTAATAATTGATCCAGCGAAATGACATGATAGCCGTTTACTTTCAGGTAGTTCATTTGGATTTCAAAGTCGTCTTTTGACACTGACATTTTATCCGACCTGTTTTCTGAGAAATTGTAATAAACCAATATCGGGACCGTTTGATAACCATCGGCTTTTAGTCCGCCTTTATTTAAAGGTGATAACGGAATAATCAGTTCCTGACCGGGAGTTAGCGTTGTGATACCGTTAAAATCGGCAATCAGCCAACCCTTGTCCGGATCTTTCAGGTAGGTGGAGGCAAGGGAAGAAAATGTGTCTCCACGTACTGTCTTTAAAAGAACAAAATCTTCAAAAACGCGAGTTTGAGGATGTTTTCCGAAAATCGGTCCGCTTGTTGAGCAGGCTGAAAATAGGAATAAATTTAACAGAAGGAGTTTTATTAAAACGACGTTTGCCTGTTTAGACATGATGCTTCTCCTGTATGCCAAGAAGCTTAAAGGTTTCAACAGGTTCTGATTTGCCCTTTATGTATTGCGGAGGAAGCGGTTCTACTTCAATCAACGCTTTAATATTGGTATAAACACTCTTGCTGATGATTATTTCACCGGGACTGGCCAGCCGGTAAAGATGTGCAGCCAGGTTAACGCTGTCACCGATAACGGTATATTCCATTCTGTCCTGCGATCCGATATTGCCTGATACGACAACACCCGAATTGATTCCGATTCCCACGGACTGAAGGAGGTCATTTCCATTTTTACCTTTTTCGAAAAATGCTTTTTGCATATCAAGGGCAGCCATTACGGCTCTAATCACATGATTTTCCTTATAAACAGGGACGCCAAAGACTCCGAGAACCGCATCACCGATAAACTTATCCACATATCCGCCATGATACCGAATCGTCCGTGTTGCAATTTCAAAATATTGATTCAGCTTTTCAACGATTTCTTCAGGCTCCTTTACTTCAGAATATAAAGAAAATCCTCTGATATCGGTAAAAACGATAGTGGCTTCGCTCCTATGGCCCTTTAGCCAGAGACTTTCAGGGTTTGCCATGATCATTTCCAAGACCTCTGAACCGATATACTTGCCAAAGGATTTCTGCATGAGGGAATTTTTCCAGAGCTCATCACCCATGCGATTGAATGCCGTAGCCAAGTTCCCCAATTCATCATTTCTATCGAGTATGATTTTATGTCGATAATTTCCTGAGCCGATTTCCTGGGTTGCCTGAACAAGATTGGAAATCGGGCGAGAAAAATGAAATCCAAGAAAAACTGCAATACAACATCCAAAAATGATAATGAATAAGGTTATCACAATAATTGTCAGTTGTGCTTTATGTATTAATCTTTCAATAAAGTCGATGGAAAACCCCACATGAACTTCACCCAATTCTTTTTCTTGAAACCGAATAGGGAGGGATAAATTTAGAACGTGCGTGCCTGATTTTGAAAAGTAATTAAAATACACAACGTCTGCGTCTTTCCTCACATCGGTGATATCCTCAAACTTTTCAAAGGGATTGCCGATTTTATTAATGTCCGTATGGGCTTTTATTATCTGGTTGTGATCAACAATAATCGCATAAAGAAGCCCCTCGGCATGAGTGGCGTCTTTTATTAATGTATTAAGTTGTAAAACATTGTCTTCAAGAAGCGGAATGGCGGCATTGCCGCTAAAATAATTCAGACTGACTTTTCCGATCTTTAGCGTTTGATTATATAGTCTTTCTCTTTGCTGGCCCAGAATGAAAAAGCCCATCACAAAAATGGTGGTGATAATAATAACCATGGTTGCAGCAAAAAACTGTAACCAGATGGGTATACGTGGTGGGGGAAGTGCTTCAACAAAGCTTTCACGTTTTTTTTTGACGATTCCTCTGAGGTCATCAGTCAATGTATTGATTGATATCTGATATTCATCGTTGACTGCTTTAACCAGATCTTTTTCCAGTGCATAACCCAGTTCAACGATAATCTGACCCAAGCGAACGGCCTTGCCCAACGTATAGAGTTTATCATTTTGAACTTTGAGGGCATTTTGGAGTTGTTCTTCGGTAACTATACCTCTTTTCCTTAAAACCGCCCCGATGGTTTCACTACAGTTAACAGTGGGTTTTCGAAACCATCTGTTGATTCTGGATTGAAAAAAATTTTGAACGGTCAACGGCTTCATAAGTTAGGTTTCCGGCACCGAATACCCAAAAAATATAGAAACTAAAGTCTTTCGTTAGATATAGAAAATTTTTAAATATCTATGATTATCCAAATATGGCCAATATGTCAATAATTGAAGAATACCCTGCAGCCCCGCTAAAACTGGATTTCCGCTACGCTAAAACCAACCGCAGGGAATCTTCCCGGCATGGTATTTTCTCCATTTTGGATTCGCTCGCCATGGTTAAATGCCGCTTTGCGGCCCTTCTTCGAAGGATTTAACTGGGCGAGCTAACCCCACAGCCCGTTGAATCGCGATTTCTGCTGATCTCCGACCCCGAAAGATCGGGACCTGCGACATGCTACGGAAAATGCGCTCGCCTATGCCGGTTCAAGTTTTGCATCCAATTGTCAAAAAATCATCCGATGACGTCAAGGAACTGACGAATCAAGACAAATCCAGTCGGATTCTTCATCAAATTACTTCGGACTAAATACAAAAATCTTTAAGGCAAAGATGGTGCAGAAGACCAAAAACAGGCAAGGCAAAAATACATTAATTGGCTTAAACCTATTGGTATTACAAAATAAATTATAACATTTGTCATCGCCGACACCAGTTGATCCAGATTTTAATTCATCTTATTTCTAAAATTCATACAATTTTATTGCCATTTTAAAATAGATGGCATGCATCTTGAAAACTTTGGGATCGGAATGATGTCGTTTAATTCCTGAATTTCGAATCTGTTGGGCTTATCTATGGTGGTATTCGTTCGAAATTTCATGATGTTAATTTGAAAAAGTGATCGCAATAGAGGAATCATTTGACGTCTTCAATCAGAAAATAATCGTAAGAGTTTAGCTTTTTGAAAATGAATCGCTCCAGGTGTGCTTAAATTTTTTCTGAAAGAACTCGTAGATAACGGTTCGTAATGAAAAAACCGGTTTTTGCTTCTGAAAATGGTTTTGGTTTTAAGACCATATGATCGCATTCGAGCCAATCCGGAATGGTTTTTTCATAACGAGCCGTAATCCACTCAAACAGCTTCCAGTAAAAATTTAAGCACACCTGGAGCTTCCTAAAAACGGATTTGTTTCGAAAATCTAAACAGTTACAATTTATCTAAATTTTAATCGGTAGAATTATTTAGGGCGTTATTTCAATAGCCGTAACAAATTTTCCGAATCCGATGATCAAAATGCCTTTTCCGTTCAGGCAATATTCATCACCGGCACACAGGAATGCGGGTATCTTTCCGTTTTGAATGAACTGCGCAGCAATAACCGTGGCTACTGCTGAAGCCGAGGCAAATTCTCCAGTCAGCCTTCTGTAATCAATCACCGGTTGATGAAAATCGGAAAGGACAAGAAATTCGTGAAGTTGCTTTTCCCCTTTCTGTCTGCAAGCTGAAGGTATTCCAGCCATTATGGTTCCAAATCGTTTTTCAATTTCCCGGGAACCCTTCAATTTATCGATTAAGGTTGATATTATATGCGGATTGTTGTCACTGTTTTCAAAAAACACAGGGCATATCTTTGGTCCGCATGAAACATGTGACCGTTTCAAACAGATTGCCCCTCCGCCATCGGATCGAATATCATCACCCTTCACCGATCGGTCAAACAGAGGGGAGAATGCCTCATGAAATTCATCGGCTCCGATAACAAGGAAAGCATCATCGGTATTATCAACCAGAATAGATGCCGTTAGCAGGCACTGTTCAAAGGAATAATCTCCACCGGTTGTTGTTATGTTAGGACCTTTTGCACCCAAGGATATCGCCACCTGCCCGGCCGGTGCATTATGTACCGATCCAATAAAATCTGTAGGGCTGGCAAATTGCTCATTAGATTCATGAAGTTTATTTAAAAAATCATATGTTTCAGAAAGAGGCCCCCACCCTGTCCCCCAGAAGACCGATGATGGTGTTTCTTGAAGGTTCGCGTTTTTACATGCTGCATGAGCAAGTGCCAGGGCCATTCGTGGCAGCCGTTTTAAACGTCTGGTTACCGACGGCTGAAGAGATTTGGAAATCTCCGAAAGCGGAGACATCCCTTGACAGTCTTTACCTGCTGATATGTGTTCAAAGGTTTTCTTGATGTCTCCAACACCAGTGATGATGGCATAACCTTCAATAGTGAGGGGTGGATTTTCTTTGGAGAGGACAGGTTTCTTTTCCTGAAATATTCCCAGTATAAGGGCTGCGTTATTACCTCCAAACCCAAAAGAGTTGGAAAGTACAACCCGCACTTTCTTCTCAATGGGCTCCACTACAGGATCTATCCCCAGCTTTCGATCCGGTGTTAGACAGCCCGTATTCATCGGAATTACTCCCTCGGAGATACTTATTGCGGAAATCACTGCTTCTACTGCACCTGCCGCACCAAGCGAATGTCCAAGAGCACCTTTAACAGATGATAAAGGAGGAAGATAATTACCAAACAGCGATTTCAAAGCCTTTGCTTCTGAAAGGTCGTTATCCAAAGTGCCGGTTCCGTGTAAATTAATGTAATCAATATCCGAGGGTGAAATGCCTGCATCTCGAATTGCCGCCCGCATGGCATTCAGAGCACCTTCGCCATCAGGGTGAGGTGATGTGGGATGGTAGGCATCACAGGACAATCCACCCCCAAGGATCTCGATAATTGCATTGTCCGGTGTATCTTCATCAGCTACCAGAAGGATCATGGCTGCGGCTTCACCCACAGACATGCCACGGCGGTTCTCATCAAATGGACGTGCACCTGCCGGATCGATGAGCTGTAAAGACTTAAAGCCGTAATAGGTAAGATGGCAGAGAGAATCGACTCCTCCGGCAAGAATACGCTTGGCTTGACCAGATCTCAACATTTCAAGGGCTATCTTTATGGCGACCGTCCCTGATGAACAGGCATTTGAAACCGTAATTACCGGGCCCTTGCAGTGATATTTACCGGCGATATATTCGGCTACCGAGCCTATGGCATGATACGCATAAGCCTCCGGATCGGACACACGATTTTTCAGGTGCATCTCTGTGGTCAGTATCCCACCGGTTGTCACACCGATAATTACGGCATCGGGTGGCGCTTGAGAGCCTGCCATTGCCTCCTGTGTTGCAGTATATGCAAGCTGATGGGATCTGGGAATTTCGAGGATCTCAAATGATTCGGAAACCTCACCTACAGGTAACCGATTCCCCGGAGGAACCGTGAAAAGGTTCAGCGGACGAATTCTCCTTCCACCCTGCTTGATCCAGTTCTTAAGTGATTGAATCCCACGTCCGGCAGGACTAACCACGCCCATTCCGGCAATATAAACTTTCATATCAATCAGTTAAGAAACTTTAGATGAGTTTTCGTAAATATACTTAGCCAATGATTTAATGTTGGAAAAAACTTTGGCCCCCAATTCTTTACTATTAATTTTAACCGCATAATCCTTTTCGATCATCATGACCAGTTCTAATATATCGATTGAATCCAATCCCAATTTTCCACCGATCAGATGGTCATCCGGATCAATATCATCCGGTGCCACGTCAACCAGATTGAGCGTTTCAACAATCTTAAAAGTTAGTTCGTTTAATAAATGTTCCATCGATTTGCTCAGATAAATTCAGTAAAGAACCATGAAGCTCTATCCTTTTCGAGTTGGTTCTTTACAGGATCGGTAGATTATTATATAGATCCATATTATCTTTTAAGATTATTTTCAACGGCTTTTTAAAAGTCAAAATCATGGATATGGTGAACATCAACATAGAAGATCTCATTCCCCACCGCGGGCGGATGAAATTTGTGGATGAAATTATAGAGGTGGATGAGACGACAGCAGTTACAGTATCAACTGTAACCGACAAGTGGCCTCTGGTTCAAAACAACTTTGTCAATCCCCTTGTTCTGATAGAAGTCGTTGCACAGACATCCGCTGTTTCCATCGGATGGAAAGAATTGAAACAAGATGTAAGTAATGCCGGGGGTAAAGGGTGGCTTGTCGGAATCAAGACGGCAAATTTTTTTATAGATAAAATCCCTTTAAATAGTAGTATCAGAACAAGGACCAAGATAAATTTCAACCTTGACAATTACACGGAAATCCTTGGGATATCGAAAATTGGATCGGATCTTGTCAGTGAAATTGTTTTGCAAGTACTCAGAAATATTAACTGACTTGAATACGCCTCAAATATTAAATTGATAGAAAAAAATCCAAGAAAATTGAACGACATGGACGATAAAAAAGTAGCAATCGTAACAGGTGGAGGCAGGGGTATCGGGCGAGCAATTTCCCTTGAACTGGCGAAACAGGGATATTATCTAATTGTAAACTACAAGTCAAACACACAGGCGGCTACTGAAACCCTTCAAAAAATTCGAAAAAATGGGGGAGATGGAGAATGTGTTCAATTTGATGTCTCGAACTCCATTGAGACGCTCAACGCAGTTTCGGATATTACTTCCCGGTTTGAAGCGATTGAAATTCTGGTCAATAATGCAGGGATCACTTCCGATGTATTGTTTATCATTATGTCCGAAAGGGATTGGGATTCGGTAATCAATACGACGTTAAAAGGATTCTATAATGTGACCAGGCTAGTTTTACAGAAAATGATCATTCGTAAACGCGGATCGGTTGTGTCCATCGCGTCGGTGGCGGGACTTATCGGGAATAAAGGACAGGCCAACTATTCTGCCGCAAAAGCCGGTCTCATCGGCGCAAGCCGGTCCATTGCCTCGGAAGTGGCCCGGCTCGGCGTTCGGGTTAATGTGGTCGCGCCGGGTCTAATTGAAACTGAGATGATAGAGGGAACCTCTATAAGGTCGATTAAAGATATGATCCCCATGGCCAGAATCGGAAGGCCAGAGGAAGTCGCAAAAGTGGTCGCATTTCTTTGTTCCGACGATGCATCATATATGACTGGCCAAGTCATCTCGGTTAACGGCGGTATGTTTTAAGATGACCCGTTCACTTTCAATTATTATACTCCTTATTGCAAGCTATTTGTGTATCGGATGGGCCGATACCTTGGTGGGAATTCAAGGCAAAGCCGGGGAAATCGAGTCGGTCGCGGCCAATTTTATTCAGGAAAAACATTTGAAAATTTTGTCAAAGCCCTTGATTTCAAGGGGTACTTTCTATTACCAGGTCCCCCAATCTCTAAGGTGGGAATATACATATCCCTTTCAAAGTATCCTGCTCATACACAACGGTAATATCAATCGGTACATAAAAAGTAATGATGGGCTTGTAAAGGATTCCGGTGCAGAGCTTCAAGCAATGCAGATCGTATTGCAGGAGATCACCCTTTGGCTGAGAGGACGATTTAATGACAACCCAAATTTCAACGCCGTATTGGAGACAGGCCCTAAAGTTGTGCTTACACCAAAAGAGAAATCATTTGCAGCCATCATTCAACGCATCGAACTTATGCTTTCAAACCAACCGGGGATTATCGAAACGGTTCGTATATATGAAAATGATTACTCTTACACGAAGTTTATGTTTAATAATGTCAGATTGAATAAACCGTTGGAGGATTCTCTATTTCAGGAAGTTCGATGAAACGTATCTGTATCCTGTCACTTCTGTTAATACTCACCATTTCCTGCAGCACTTATCCGATGATTTCTCAAGTCAAGTCCCTGGGCCCTACAGAGATCCAGGAAAAATGTAATGGGGTCTTTCCAATCGGAAAATGGCACTTTGTCCACTTTGTCGAAGCCACGTTACCTGGTGAAAAGAAAGCATTCATGATGGGAGTCACTCAGGTTTACCCGGAAAAGAAAAAAATCCATTGTATCATGATGACCATTGAAGGCCTTGTGGTATTTGATGCCCTTTACGACGGGAAAATCATTATCAACCGGGGGATCCCACCCTTTGCATCGGAAAATTTTGCCAAAGGCATGATATCCGACCTTCAGTTAATATTCTTTCAGCCTGAGGGACGTTGCATTGAAACCGGCGTATGGGATGCCGGTGAATGGATCTGCCGATATCGGACCGATGAAGAGGCGACCGTCGATGTTGTCATTCATTTTGACAACAGATGGACCATACGTCTTTACCGTCATCACCGATTGCGTCGCACAATCCAGGCCTATTTGAATCAGGGTTCCGATTTACTTTATAAAAATACAATCCCTGAACGATTAGAACTGATTGCCCAGGGAGAGCACGGATATTCCCTGAATTTAAAACTTGTAGAAGCAGAACCAATGCCGGAGTAAAAATTACTCAAGTTTGACACACTTAATATTCATCAACAGCGATAAGGTGTAGCAGGCCGGGACAATTTTTAGGTAATATTAAATGAACAAACTCGAATTTTCATTCTAATTTCTAACAATGTACGTTGATTTCCTGCCCTTTCAAACTGCAGGATGTGTCTATGAAATTCAAATTGATCTACCCCAAATGGCCCAAACTTGAAGGTTTGACCGAGTTTCATCTTCCCCCCCACGGTCCTGTCGTCTTCGCAGCGACCTTGCCGGATGACGTTGACCTCGAATTTATCGATGAAAATCTTGAACCCATAAATTTTGATGATCCGATTGATTTTGTTGGGATTTCCATGATGCTGACTATTCAGGTTAAACGAGGGTGGGAAATCGCCGATACTTATCGGGAACTGGGGGTTCAGGTTATATTCGGCGGAATTGCTACCATGCTCCATGCCGAGGAGACCATGCATCACGCAGACGCTGTCTTTCTCGGAGAGTCGGAAGGCAGAATGGGAAAAGTTTTTTCAGACTTTAAAAAAGGGCAGCTGCAAAAAATTTACAACTACCTGGACGATCTCCCTCCCATTGAAATGGTCGGTACGGCTCGACGGGATATTTTAAAACGAGACCTTTACAATTACAAAGGGATTCAGATGTTCGATCTGGTCCATGCATCCAGGGGATGCCGTTTTCATTGCTATCCATGCGCGGTGGCCTATCTCGGGGGTCGAAAATTCAGGCCGCGCCCCATAGATAAAACCATCGAAGAGATGGAAAGTATAGACAATAACCGTCTGTTTCTTGTAGATAACTCATTGGCTCAGGATACTCAATGGGAGATAGATCTATTTCGGGAAATGATTCCACTCAAAAAAAAATGGTGCAGCCATCCCATCGAGGACAAGCCTGAAGTTTTAAGCCTGGCATCACAGGCCGGTGCCTGGTATGTGTATCAGGCGATCTTCGACACCTCGGAATATATAAAGGAACGCATCAAACATTACCACCACTATGGTATTGCGGTGGAGGGTACGGTTCTACTTGGTTTAGATAATCATACGGAGGACGATATAAAACGGCTGGTCGATTTCCTCCTTGAGATTGAACTGGATCTGGCCGAATTTACCGTGCTGACACCTTTTCCCCATACGAAAGCCTTTGACGATCTGAGTATAGAGAAACGAATATTTTCCTATGACTGGAATGATTATTCAACAGACAAGGTGGTTTACTACCCAAAACACATGTCTCCGGACAAATTACAGGAACTTCTCCAATATGCGTGGGACACCTTTTATAACGAGGAATCTCAAATGATAAAGACGTACAAATTGTATCAGAAAGTGATTAGAAAGGAAAAAGAGGACGGAACCTACCGACCAAGGCAGCGGAATCTTGCCACTCGCGCATTTGGCAAAAATGTTTTCTAATTGTTAATACAATTATCGACTCTGCCCTTTTAAGCAATATCTCCTTTTAAGAATATAATTAGAAACTGTTCCATAGACAATTATTTTCAAATAGATATTTCGTTTAAATCATCAAATGTGTTTAAATTTGACAGTCGTCTGATTTCTTTCTGATATCTTCCCTTCCATCCGTGTTTTCTGAGTGTACGATTAATAAAATATTTGAGAACAGGCTTAAAAGTAAACCGCCAGATAGCCGTCCACAATTTCCCGTCCCTCTTCACCAGCTCTGAGGGATTCCACCATCCTAAAACTGTTTGTTTATGATACCAGAAAAGATACTGAAGCTGTTCGGCTTCCAGACTCCTTGTTTTCACATTTGCCCACATACCATTATACCATTTATAATCATAAGGATTGGTTATCAGGCCCTCATCCATAAGTTTCTGCCGAATGCCGGTCTTGGGATAAGGGGTCAAAAGCTGACAATATGCTGCATCAATCTCAAGGGCGTTAAAAAAATCATAGTTTTGGATAATGGAGGCCTCATCATCATCAGGAAATCCCAGAATCAATCCACCAACCACCATAATTCCGTATTTATGGCAATTGGCCACAGCTTTTACCGTAGCGCCTGTAATATCCCCTTTTTGAGCTGTCCTGAGATTTTTTGGTGAAGCGTTTTCAATTCCAAGGAATACGGATTTGATACCGGCAAGTGCCATTTTTCTGACCATTTCTTCGTTTTGGGCCATGGAAATACAATCAGCCTGGGTGACGAGATTCAAGCCCTTGTACTTTTTTTGGATGATGGCCTCACAAAGGGATATGACACGATCAGGAGCCAGCACCAGGTTATCATCAGCAATAAACACCCAGCGGGTTTTTCGTTTGTAGTATATATCATCTAGATCGGCTAAAACCCGCTCAATAGGGTAGGTCCTGAAACTCCGGCCGTACATATGACGGATGCTGCAGTAGTTGCAGGATCGGGTACATCCACGTGATGTCTCCATCACCTCGATTTTATTATACATTACATGGTAACCCCAGGTAAGACGTCTTTTGTCACGAACGGGTAGTTTTAAGCGGGAAAGTTCCAGGGGTTCTCCTTTTGGGTTATGGACAAATCTTCCGTTCTGTTTGTATGAAAGCGAAGGGATATCTTCCACACGATCCTCTCCTGATAAAGCATTGACCAGTCTGCGACACGTCTCTTCTCCTTCCCCTCTGATGATGAAATCGATGAGTTCTGATTCTGGTGATACCGAGATATCTTCATACATCAAAGTGGCATGATACCCCCCGATAGCAATCTTCACATCAGGGAGCAAGGCTCTAATGAGCCCCATGATTTTAATGCAGGTATCGTATTGCCATGTCATGGCAGATAATCCCACCAGTTTCGGTTTTATTTTCTTAAGCGTCCGGATTAAATACTTTCGGACTTGATTGCGTTTACGGATCAGGTCCATGGTGTAAACATCATGGTGCTTGTCAATATTCCCGGCAATGCTGGCGATACCGAGATTGGGCATATGGATCGCAGCTTCATGGATAATTATAGGGGCTATATCCGGCATGGAAATTAAAAGGACTTTCATAATTCTCCTCGATAGAATCTATGCTTTTATCGACCTGCCTGTCCTGTCAAATCTTCACTATTTTTCTGTCGGGCTTCCAACAAATTCCGAACCTCAATCATAAGATTTGAAATACCAGGTGATATTCTTTGATAATCAGGGATAATGCTTCCGATCAGTTCTATTCTAATCTTATTCGGGATACAGGTGTTGAACAGGAATTTTCCTGGACGAAACAGCCTGTCGGTATTCTTAATGAACAGAATTTTTATCGGTGCATGACAGCGTCTGGCGATTTTAAACACGCCTTTATTCAGCCTGCCGATCCTACCGTCACGGCTTCGAGTACCTTCTGGGAAAACGAATAGATTGCCTCCAGATGCAAGATACCTTTCCATTCCTTCAATCTGCTCGATCATCAGTGTATCGAACTCGTCACCTGTTTCGGAAGGGAGATATCCAGAGTTTTTCAAAACCCATCCGAATATGGGAAGCTTGAAAAACACGCTTTTAACGATGGTTTTCTGCATTTCGAATAGAGAGATCAAAAGAATCGGATCAAGGTAGGAAACATGGTTGGATATGATGACCGAAGAGCGAATCGATAACACCTGATCCTGAATATCAAACGACAAACCCGGTGTTATTTTACGGATGAGGAAGAAAAAGCCTCTGTAAAAGAGATGGTTCAGGATTTGAAATATTCTTTCTCGATTTCGGCAGAATAAAGATGTTCCAATATAAAAGGGAGAGAAAAGAATGATATACCCCAATGTAAAATAAGACCAGTAAATAAAAGTGAAAAATAGATCTGCAATGGGTTTTATATGTTTGAGGCCAATCAGCATCGAACCGTTGTTCCAAGCCATTTCATCAGTTCATATCTTTTTCATAATTAGGCAGGTATTTACCCCGCCAAATGCAAAATTCTGAATGGCAGCAACCCGGATATCTGATTCTTGAAGTTTGGTTACATGCCGGATCATGGAACATCTTTTGTCTATTTCTTCCAAATTTAGGGTGGGAGCTATAAAACCTTTCTCCATCATGTATAGCGTAAGCACCAACTCAATCACGCCACAGGTTCCCATGGTATGCCCCATATAGCTTTTAAGACTGGTGATATAAGGAGAATTATCATAAATGCTGTGGATGGCCTGGGCTTCGATTACGTCGCCCATTTTGGTGCCGGTGGCATGGGCACTGATAAAATCTACCTCATCCGCTCCGATCTTTGCGCTTTGAAGTCCTAACCTGAGCGTTTCTTTTGTTCCTTTTACATCGGGCAAAATCAGATTCCCTCCGTTATTATTGCAAGAGAAGCCGATAATTTCAGCCATGATATTTGTTCCGCGTTTTTTTGCCCGTTCATATTCTTCAAGCAGCACTGCACCGCCCCCTTCACCCACTACTAGACCGTCGCGTTTTGTATCGAACGGACGAGGCGTGAGATGGGGTGTATCGTTGAAAGCGGTTGAACAGGCCAGCAGATTATCAAATACGGCCACAGTGGTCGTATCGTATTCATCGGCTCCGCCGCAAATCATGGCGTCCTGCATACCGTATTTGACCATCTCATAGCCAAAACCGATGGACTGACTGCTGGTGGTGCAGGCCGTGGAAGACGAGATCAGACGTCCGGTTATACCAAACATTTTGGTAATGTTTACCGCCGTTGTGTGGACCATTGATTTAAGGTAATCCACCGCGCTTACTGAGGAAAATTGGTCTTGGGACCCACTGAAAAAATTCCGGTATATGTCTCGCTGAACTGTGGGACTCCCGTGGGTGGAGCCAAACGCAACACCCAGTCGTCCCGATGTAATAAACTCATCGTCCAAACCGGACTGTTCTATGATTTCTTTAACGACCTGACACGCATAATAAGCTACAGGCCCCATAGTTTTCCGATGGCTGCGTTTGAAATCATATTCAATCGGATAGTCGACGGTTCCGAAGACATTTGAGTGAATGTATTTCGCAAGCAGATCATCTTTCCGCAATGCTTTTACCCCGGAAACCCCGTTTATCAGACTTTGGATAATCTTATCTTTAGCGTGGCCGATGGGTGTTATCACGGATCCGGCAGTTATGACAACTCTTCTTTCCATTATTTCCTTTAAAAATAGGGGCGTCTTTAATTTCTTGTAGCTGCCATGGATTCAATATAATCGCAAATCTGATCAAGTGTCCGGATATCCATTGCCTGTTTTTTTTCTTCCTGAGTCAGCGTAAATCCCAGCATTTTTTCTATCTCCACCAAAAGTCCTATAGCATCAATACTATCGAATTCGTATTCTTCTCTTAGATCTTCATGCGTGCCCGGATTATCGATCTCAAAATTTTCTCTAAATATTCGGATTAGGTCATTCAATATTTCTTTACGGGTTAGTTCCATATATTCAACAGATTTTCCTTCTCTGATTGGGCAAAGCGGTGAAAAAATTACAGCTGAAATTAGATTGAAACCATCCGCGCCTTAAAAAATGAGAATTTATTATAATAAATTTCAATGAAAGGTCAATATATTAAAATTTCACCTGAACGAGTTGCGATCATACGGTCGAAGGCATCGCCTTCGCTCAATTAAGAACATTATTTCAATCTTTTCCCAAGAAAAGGTCTAAAATGGTACCACTCCTGAGGGTGTTCTCGAACGGCTTTTTCCAGCAGGAATGCGTATTCCTGAATGGATTCTCGAACAGCTTCTTTTCGATCCGACCGTAAAGCTGACCTGATATATCTGGGTTTTGTCACTGAAAAATGATACTGCTGATCGTTGGTACGAAATGCAAAAAATATAAACAGCGGAGCTCCTGAAAGCAAGGAGAGAATGTGAGGTGTTTCCGGAAGATTCACTGCATGGCCTAAAAATTGGACGCAAACCGTCCGCTGCTTTTTGTGCCATATTACATCTCCGGCGATAGAAACAAAACCCCCTGATTTTAAAAAATTGATCCCTTCGATAATATCAAAAGGTGAATCGCTATCCTGATCCAAGGCAATAATTTTTATACCTCTATGGCAAAGACTTTCCTTCTGAATCCGCTCTATTTGCTCTTTATGTTTGGCCCCCATATAGAGAAGTAAAGGGACCTCCTTTTTTTTTTCTTTGAACAAATGGGCGGCGACTTCCCAGTTACCCATATGGGACATAAGGATAATCCCTCCGGTTTTTCGTTTCAGGGCGTCTTCAAAGTATTCCCATCCCTCGGAAGTATAAGAGATATCACCGGATTCCTGAAGAAGAAACCGATCTAAAAAGATGGTCGTGAAATTAAGATACTGCCGCCAGGTGCACCACAGATGAAATTGTAAACTTTTATCTGGAAAAAGAACCCGGTAAAATCGGACACTGGCGACTACCCTTAATGGAAACAGAAAGAAAAAACCAACGGCAACAATTGAGCTGTAAGTATGAAAGACCCACAGGCCCAATTTCTTAGACAGCATGACTATCCATTTATAAAAAATCTCATTCATGACAAGTGTATTTCCTTATCTTTTGGGCAACCTGTCAAAAGCAGCAGAAGATCACTGGCGAAAATCCGTGGTTGAATACTCATTCCAAAACGTGCAACGTCTTGTTTCAAAACCTTTCGTTCGTCGGATAGACCAAATTCTAAGGTTCGTTTCAATTGAAGTTATCACTTTTTTCTGAAAGTTTGTGGTATCAGAAGCCTCTGGAGAATCAATCGTGTGAATGTAAACGAATTTCTCACAAAATCAATGAACGGCCGGAAATGAGAAATTCTTTTGCCCCGCGGTTGATAATTCACGCTGATCGGTACCTCAGATACCGGAATCCCCTTCCATCCGGCTTTCACCAGGATTTCCACCTCAAACTGGAAACGTCTTGCGGCAACTTTTAGCCGTAAAGTTTCAGGAAGTGGATATATCCTGAACCCGCTTTGAGAATCGGTTATTAATGGACCTCCGGAAGCCCTGACCCAGAAATTAGAAAATTTTCGTCCGAACCGGCTTGTCCAGGGAACATCAGATCCCATCATTCCGGTCCTCATCCCCACTACGATAGGACGATTTCCACTTTGAATGTTTCGAACCATCGGGATGGCATCCAAGGGATCATGCTGTCCATCCGCATCAAGGGTAATAGCCCAGTCCGCTATTCTGGCTGCTTCGGCAAATCCGGTCATGAGTGCAGCGCCTTTGCCCATATTTACAGTATGACGCAAAATGTTAATACCTTTGATGTCTTTAATCCGATCAAAAGTGTCATCCATCGACCCGTCATCCACAACAAAAACCGGTATATCAAGCGTCAGTGCCTTTTGGACAACCTCCCTGACCCTCTGCCCGTGATTATAAACAGGAATGACAATGGCAAATCCGGATCTTTCAATACATTCAGACTGAGGGTTTTTATTAATTAACGACATCGGATTATCTCTGCGGGATAATAGTAAATTGTCCGTGGCAAAGGACCCATCTTTGGTTTATTCCTCCCAGAGGGTTCTGCCCTGGCGGGTATCGGGTTTTCAATAATAGAATAAACAGAATGTTTTTCTGTCAGTTAAGAGGAGTGTGTACTTTCAAGCTGTTCAATATATCCTTCACTGAGTGGGGGATAACCCCATCCGCCGCTATATCTGCCGCTATTTTCATAATATGTTCATCAAACGATTGCTCATCGTCATTCCATATATAAGGCCGTCGGTCTGATGGGGAACGATCTATTACTTTGAGGATGCTTTCATAGAGATGCCCGGTGGCAGGAGATAAATTAACCCTGGCATCAAAATGTCCTGAAACAAGATTTGTTCGAAGATCGACCGCCTGTATACCGAACATCAATGAAACCGCCATATATTGATGAAATGTTTCAATGGATTGACGGGTCAGATTGGCCGAACCAAACCCTTGGCTATTGATGTTTTGATTGAATTGTTCCGCATGAGTCGGGAAGCGATCAACCAACGAAGCCCCAAGAAATGATAATAATGGCATGATCGAGTTTCCGGTCAACTGTAGTCCTTTAAGTCCGAGATTTATCTTTCGTCCCGGGTTTCCCACAAGGGAGGGGGGCAATCCGTTACTGAACTCCGGTGCAACCAACATGGCTATCTGCACATCAAGATGTTTGGCCAGAAGTCCAATGTAATACCGCAACTGGTCCATAGATACACCGATATACTGGCCCAGAAAATTTCCACAATAGTAATAAACCTTGTTGTCAGCATCAATGAGAGGGTTGTCAGTGGCGGAATTGATTTCGATTTCAACCTGATTTCTGATTGTAGAAAGTCCGTCGACGATCGGCCCCATATACTGAGGGAGACAGCGTAAGGAGTAGCGATCCTGCTCCAGTTTATTATTGCATTGTCGATGTTTCCCGTTTAACTCTTCCCGGATCAACCGTGAACCGTTAAGCAGATTGAGAATCTGGTTGGATGTCCAAATCTGTCCGGGAAAAGGCTTTAACGTGTTGATATATGGGTGAAATGATTGTTTAGATGCGCTTAATCCTTGAATAAATAGTGCATGTGCTCCCATTGCCAAAGCCAGCAATATCTGAGCATCGTATGTACAATTCGCTGCAATAGCGGACATAACCGAGGTTCCGTTTATCATAGCCAGACCCTCTTTTGGATAAAGCCGCAGTCGGGGCAATTTAAGAAATTTCAGTGCTGATATCGAATCTATTTCTTTCCCCTTCATGTTCACTGAAAATGATGGATCTAGACCGATGATGGCACCCAATATATAGGATAAAGGAACCAGATCTCCGCTTGCTCCTATTGATCCGAGTTCATACATATGTGGAGTTATATCCGCATTTAAGAAGTCGACAAGTCTCTGGATAATTTCAAGTCGAACGCCGGATGCGCCACGCATGAGTGAATTGGCTCTCAGAAGCATGCTTGCGCGCACATCGACTATGGGCAGTTTTTTGCCTGCTCCGGATTTGTGAGACCAGGAAATATTATTTTGGAGTGCCTCGGCATCCTCCTTCGACACTGATATATTGGACATCCCGCCAAAAACAGTTGTCACACCGTAAATAGATTGGTTGGATTCAACTGCCTGCATAATAAAATCATGGGATTTGTTAATCCGTTGTAAAATCACCTCTTCTTCTGTCAGACATACGCCAACACGCCTGCGGGCAACCCGCACAACGTCATCTATTGTCAAGCCGTCACCACGTATGATAATTTTGTCAGTCATAACAGAACAATCTTCAGAATTTTCTTTAGATCCCAGGATATCATTCTTTCCATCGTTTCCCATGTTTTTTATTTTCAACATCACGTCTTCCTATAATAGAATTAAAAAGGGTAAACCGATTTCGGCAGAAATGCCATACCCCATGTCCCTGGACCCATATGAACACCAGCGGTCAAAGAAAGGGGCTGAACGATAATCTCAGATGAAGGACAGTGCCGTCGGATTACTTCTTGTACCGTCTCTTCAACCCATTGCCGGTTGTCGGAGTATTCCAGCATGATCAATGAAATTTTCTCCCTGTTATCGGCATGGGTCAACTTTTCAAGAACAAATTTGATCTGACTATCCTGACTTCGTACAATTCCAACCTTTTTAGCACCCTGTGGCGTTGGCGTGATAACCGGTTTTACATGGAGCATGTCACCAAAAACAGCTCCGGTTTTTGACAACCTGCCGCTATTGGCCAGGTATTGAAGCCGATCCAGAAAAACATATTCCTGAGATAGTTCGAGGGCGTTTTCTGCAAAACGTATTACGTCACCAGGATCATCCGTCCGGAATGCATATTTCGCCGTGGCTATTGCAAGGACCCCCAGACGTCCGGAAGCAGCTCCGGTATTGATCACTGTAAACCGATCTTTCGGATCATTCTGCTTTTTCCACGCGGTAGCCACATCGTAGTTTCCCGTGTAAACCGAACCCACACAGAGATATAAAACTCTGTCATATCGGCTTAACACACTCTGATAATATTGGTGACGTTCAAACACTGAAGCCTGGGACGTCGTCACTTTTTCCCCTCTTCTCATAAACGTATACAGATCAGAGTGGTTGACAAAGGTTTCGGGCATAAAATTATTTCCAGTCAGAATATAGCTGTCGAGCAACGTAATGCCAAGGTGTTGAGCATCCTGACGGGTTATTGATCCTGCGGCATCGGTCATGATATGGATATGGTTAGGAATCTTTCGGGGAATGAAATTTTCAACCTGAACTTCGTCATCTTTATCCGGCCAACTAACAATGTAACCCAGGGAATCGACCCTCTTCTTTAGTTTATTTTTATTCTGGGTATGGACGTGTATTTTTAGATAACCTTCATCCGATGTTGAAACCACACTCTCTTCGTATTGAGAAAGCTGTTGAACAACCATCTCATCGTTTTCATTTGAACGAATGATCATTTCGACGCAGTGCAATGGATCGGTCTCCTCATGAAATGAATCGGATATCCTTAGCTTGTCTTTGAATCTATCTGTTACGGGATGAAGAATATCGCTACGATTGATCAGGCATTGGAAAAATCCTTCAAAATAAATAAACATACCCAATGCGCCGGAATCCACCACCTCTGCAACTTTAAGCTTCTGAAGCATGTCCGGTGTGGCTTGCACGGCCTTTTCCAGATGGTCGATAATCCTGCAAACATATGTATCGTTTAGCAGTGAATTTTCCTCAAGTATTTCCACCAGCGCATCATAGACCGTCAGCATGGTTCCGGGCTTCGGGTCGCTGATGGCCTTCCATGCATACTCCCTCCCCAATCTGGCGGCTCGGCTCAAATCTGACTGGGAATCCAAAGTTAGAAATCCCGACAAGAAACTAGCGGCAATATTGCCGCTATTCCCACAGGCGGAAAACATGAGTTTCCGGATGAGGCTGTCCCGATTTTCGTCCATATGCCGCAACGGGCTGAGGCTAACGACTAAATTTCGACCGGTGTCACAATCGGCCACAGGATATACATTAATCTGGTCCAGCAGGTCGGACCATGCCGTTACACGTTCTACCCCTGCAACAAATGCACGTGAAATATTTTTATCCAAAGCTAAAATCCCAACGGTGCACGAATATCTCCCGGTATTTCAAACATCATTTCCATTTCAGGCATTTTTACAGCCACCTGATCACTTCTTGCTTTCGTGCAGAAAACGTTATCTTTAACACGCTGTATCTCAAAATCCATAACAATTCTTATACTTGCCTCCACAAGGGTTGCCCTGCATATAAATTCATCTCCATACCGTAAAGGGACAATATATTTTGTAAATGTTTTGGTTACGGGAAAAATATAATTATTTTCCATTGAATACCGGTGCAAGTCAATGCCTGCATCGCTGAACAGTCCGAATCTTACAATATCGAAGTATTTGAAATAATTACCATGCCAGACCACATGCATAGGGTCCAAATCATGGAACGGAACCGTCATTTGTACCTGGTAACTCCTTTTTTCACTCATTAAATATTTTACTCCTACTATTTAGTGTAGTTGAAATAATCGGCCAACTCAGCAACAAGCATCACATAATTCGGAATCGGATGAATCGATTAATCCGCATACAGGTCTATTTTCGAAAGATTCATTTATAGTTAAGCATAATAACGTCCCGTCAGGAAAATAATCTTATTAGGTTTACCCCTGATTTTTTTGTGCGACCCGGACAGCAATTTCTTCTATTTCGAGATCTCAAGCCTTCCGAAGTCGAAACCGACGTTAATTCCTCGACCGGTTCCGGTTAATTTCAGGGAAATATTACCCTTGGTGTACACCGAGACCTGAGTCGACCTGCCGGCGCCTGCATGCGCTTCCGCCGCCACATATCCGCCGAAAATCTCATCGATATTCGTAACCTCGTAAAACGTCCCTTCTCCATCAAGGATTTCCATACTCCCAAAACTGAGACCGCCACCAGTGACATGGATCTTCACCTTGACATGCTGACCGTTGCTGCAGGTAACCTGACCGCTACCCTCAGCTGTTTTGTAGAAGATTGACCATCCCTTGAGGGTGAAATCCATAGAGCAATTAACTGTAGACGGGGGATGGTCTCCTGCAAAAGCCGTGGCTGAAATACCAAGCAACATCAATAACAAACCGATTATAACCTTGTTTTTCATCGGGCGTGCTCCTCCTTATCTTTGCGATATAAACTTCGATTTCAGCAATGAATTTAAAAAATGAGTCTTTTTCGAGAGTTCCGTCCGGATAGCCATTGCATAAGGAACGTCAATATCAGATTTAGTATGTTATAACAGAAACACAACGAAACATTTCCTGAAAACAATCATTGAGTTACACTGCTTATGTTGCAGTTTGTTTTGCATCAGCATACCTTCCGGTAGGGTTCCACGAAGCAGACACCTATTATCTGCCCATCTGATCGCAAATATATTGATACCTTAAAACTTTACTAAAGGCATAATTCATTTGTTTAGGCACAAAGCGGTCTATTTGGATGAATACAATTTACTTATAGGAAAGGGAAAGCTCGAAGCTCTCCCCGACCAGATGAATTCAAAGGAAACATCTCATTTTTCTTGGGCTACTGTGGTAGGCGTAGATCCTTTGAAAATGTGCTTTTCATATTCTTGACTAAAGTAACAGGAATAACCTCATTTCGATTGATAAAATGGTCATTACCTATCCAGTTTTATGTGAAAAGTCAATAAAATCTGAAAACTTGACGGAAAAGGGGCTGGTACAACCGATGTTGGGAAAAATGTGAAAATAACCCGCCAAAAGGCCGCATTTATCCAGGGTATATGTCCTAAATTGTACCAAATTTAATTCCTTTACACTTTGCCCCTTTTTGTTTATCATTTTTCTAGGGAAATACTACCCAAATTATAATTTAAAAGGTGTACAACAGGTGAGGGCAGGTCATCCCAGTGCGAGATTGCGGGCTAAAGATGGATTTTTCATTAAAACATTTTTTTTAATCATCAAAAACAAGGAGGGCATCATGAGACAGGGATTGTATTTAATTTTGACGTTGTTTTTGATCAGTTCGTGCGCCAGCTCCCAAAAACCTTCGACCACCATCCATGGCGCAGTGGGGAATCAAAGTCTTGAAGATGTTAAGAAGTATGTGGAGCAAGGCATGATTGAGGAAAAAGATATTAATGGCTTTACTCCGTTAATGGTCGCGGCATATTACGGTTACACGCCTGTTTTAAAGTACCTTTTGGAAAACGGCGCCAATGTGGATGCAACGGATAAAAATGGCTGGACGGCGCTGATGTATTCCGCGTCTTACGATTTCATTGATGATGTCAAACTTTTGATTGAACATAATGCATCTCTTAACCTGAAAAATAATAAGGGCCACACCGCTCTTTACTATGCTGAAGCGTATAAAAACGAACGGAGTGCCAACCTGTTGAAGGAAAATGGTGCGAAATAGCATTGGGTTTTACGAACAGCTGTTGATGCCCGGCTATTAATCCAGCAAAAGGCGTATTGTGCATACGAGTTTATCCCAGTTGTTCGGTTTCATCATAGACGCATAAGTTCCAATATCCAATGTCCGCAAGGACGTTCGAGCCGTTGGTGCAAACTTGAACATCATTTGATGGAATTAAGTGGGGTTTCTCAAAACGTGGTTATGCGCAATATGAACGCCGGAAAGCCGAAATTGTCGATGTTGATAATGAAGATCATTTTTTAAATTTTCTTATTTACGCCCAATTAATAGAGGCATCGAAAGGGAAAGGATATGCTTGGCTGGAACACGATGGCTAAAATCAGGTTGACAGGAATTCTTCTGATTATCTCAAGCCTGCTGCTTACCGGGTGTATCAAGGCGTTGCCGAAATATAATATTGCAGGCCCCAATACTTATAAAAATTCAATGGACATTCGTATAGACGGCATTCGCCGTTCCTATCTGGTTCACATTCCCTCTGGCTTTGATCCGGAAAAACCGTTGCCTTTGGTTGTTGTAATTCACGGGGCATTTGACACGGCCAAGGGGATTGAAAATTATTCTGGTTTCAGCAGGTTGGCGGATCTGGAAAATTTTATTGTTCTATATCCCAATGGTATGGGCATATTTGGATATTTCCAGCACTGGAATGCCGGTCATTGTTGCGGAAAAGCAGCGGACGACAATTGGGATGATGTGGGATTCGTTTCAGCTGCCATTGAGGATGTTCGATCCCGTTTAAAGATTGATTCCAGCCGCATCTATATGGTGGGATTTTCAAACGGTGGGATGTTAACCTATCGTTTTGCTGCGGAAAGAGGGGATCTTTTAGCCGCTGCGGCTCCCATGGCCGCATCCATAGGTGGAAAGCCTTCAAATGATGCGCCGGAATGGCGTATCCCAAAACCCGTAAAGCCTCTTTCCATGATCATATTTCATGGCCTGGCGGACGATGATATCCTTTACGAGGGAGGCCTCAGCCTTCATCGGGGTGGAACCCGAACATACTGGTCCGTTGAAGAATCTGTTAAATTCTGGGTAATGAATAATGGCTGCAATCAAAAGGCCACCAGCACGTATTTAAATGAAGGCAGCACCAATTTAAAATCATGGGGCATTTGCAGGAATGACACTGAAGTGGCACTATATCTGATCAAGGGCTGGGGACATGTGTGGCCGGGTAAGTACTTTACGTCGGATTTGGCGGAAAACGATCCTCTCAGAGACTTTGACGCTGCCAAAATCATCTGGGATTTTTTTAAATCTCATCACCGGCAGCCCTAATAAAGGTTGCCATGGGAGTTCTTCCCTGACATCGTTTTCCCTGGTGTATCCTTTCATTTTTGAAGTAACTTTTTAATCAACCAAATCCCGGTGATAGACTGATCAGCAAACACCATCGACCCTGTCCTGGGCTAACCCAGGGAGAAAGTGAGGGGCTTGTTAAGGGTTGTTTAATTATTTTCTTGTTTATTGGTACAATTTCCTTTTTTTACCCTGATTTTTATCGGACTTGTTGGGTATGGTGTTGGGTATGAAAATCTTGGAAAACAAAAAGGGAGCTGAAAAACGCCATAACTCCATGAAATTACTATTGGCGTCCCGAACCCCGCTATGCGGGATGCTGTCCCGATTTGAAGTCGGGATGACCCCCGCATAGCGGGATCTTCGACTGGCCCAAAAACAAAAAAACCCAGCTACGGTTCGCTGGGCTCGATGTTTTCGGTGGCGTCCCCAAGGGGATTTGAACCCCTGCTGCCGGCGTGAAAGGCCGTAACAACAAATCGAGCAAGAGCAGGAAAATACTACATAAATTAATTATATCAAAAAGTTAACTGATTTTACCATTATACCCAACAGTTCCTTAAAATACCTCAAAATACCTATCTGAAGATGCTGTCTACTTCCTATATACTTCCAAATTGTTTTACAATCCATCTCATCATCAGGCCCACAATAAATTCTATCTCCTCATTATTCAAAGACCTACCCTTTTTCTATCCCATGCCATTTCTGAATACAACCTCTACAACAGGTGGCCGTGGCTTGCTGGGCTATGAAAACCGGGTGGCCTCTCATTGGAGTCTGTTTACCATCATTCTTTGGATTCTGGGGCGCAATTCTGGTTTTAATGAAATCAGTGGCGTGCTGCCGGATTGTATCGATAAGAATCTTAGGCTGGAACCGTGAATCTTGAACCGTTCAAGCAAGTTAGAATTGAATCTTCTTTAAGCTTTTTGGCACTGTTGTTGCATGATACTGCAAATATTGCTTTAATTTTATCCTAATTGGAGATGAGACATATGAATACGGACAACATCGTTTTTTTGGAAAACCTGGAATGGTTCGATAATACCGGCCAAGAACTGGTTCATCGGCTTCCTCAAAAAGGTTCCGGTGAAATTAAATACGGTGCCCAGCTTACGGTAAGAGAAAGTCAGGCAGCAGTCTTTTTTTATAAAGGCAAGGCCCTGGACGCATTTGGAGCGGGACGACACACCCTCAAAACAGCCAACATTCCTATTTTGACAAAAATTCTCAGCCTTCCATGGGGACTTTCCAGCCCCCTGAGGGCAGAAGTCTATTTCATAAATTTAAAGATATTTACAAACCTAAAATGGGGAACCCGTGATCCCGTTGCCTTTAAAGATTCCGAGTTGGGCTTGATTCGCCTTAGGGCATTTGGCGTCTTCAACCTTCAGGTGATGCAACCGGTGCTGTTCATCAACAACCTTGTGGGTACCCAGGGCATGTATACAACTCGGGAAATTGAGGAATATTTGAATCGGGTTATCGTCTCCAGGTTTAACGATTACATGGGAGAGACCATCGATTCTATCCTGAACCTTCCGGCAAGATATAACGAGCTATCCGAGAATATGGTTAAGCGTGTGGAAAAAGATTTCAGCAGCTTCGGTCTCGGTATTACCCATTTGTATATCAATGCCATTACGCCTCCGCCGGAAGTTCAACAGGCCATCGACGATCGGAGCCGTATGGGTGTTTTCAAGGATATGAACAAACTGATGCAGATGAAAGCGGCCATGGCCATGGAAAAAGCTTCGGAAGCAGAAGGCGGTGCTGGCAGTGGACTGGGTATGGGTCTCGGGTTGATGATGCCGGCCATGTTTTCACAGTACTTTGCTGGCGTACAACCCCAAGCCACTCAAGCAGATACCCAGAAAGCGTCTTTGTGTCCGGATTGTAGCAGGTCCATCCCCATAGATGCGAAATTCTGCCCGTTTTGCGGACATCAGCAGCTCATTTTTAAGCAGTGTGTAAAATGCGGCAAAAATCTGACGCCCAGTGCAAAGTTTTGCTCCCGATGCGGTCAGCCGGTAGAAGAAAAACCGGAACCAAAACGTTGTTCAAAATGCGGCGGCGAAAATCTTGCCGAATCCATATATTGTAACCAGTGTGGAGAAAAAATTTAACACTTAATTACATATATGACCGATATAATTATCGAACATCAATGTCCACAGTGCGGGGCGCCGGCTATTTTGAAAGAAACAGATCGTCTTTTTAGCTGCGAGTTTTGCCGGGTGAATTCATATTTGCTTCAAGACGGTTTTTTTCGTTACATGCTCCCCAACGCTGCACCTGAAACGAAAGATCTGGTGTATTTCCCATACTGGCGGTTTAAAGGAATGCTTTTTTCGTGCGTGGATTCCGGTATTGAACACAAGTTTATAGATATCAGTCATCAAGCTGTTAATTCCCGATATTTTCCCAGCTCTTTAGGACTGCGCAGCCAGGCGCTTAAGCTCAGTTTTGTTTCACCGAAAACTAACGGTTATTTTCTTAGACCGACCTTTTCTTTCAAGGAAGTTATGGGTATTTTTCAGAACCGATTCAATACATCCCTGCCGGGCCCGGTTTTTCAGCAGTCACACGTTGGTGACACGGTAAGTCTTATTTATTCTCCTTTTTATAAAGAAGAAAAAATATTCGATGCAGTTTTGAATAAAGCGGTTACAGCAGAACCACCAGATGATTTTGAAACAGCATCACTTCCCGGCGGACGCCCAAACTGGCACACTCAATTCATTCCAACGCTTTGTCCGGATTGCGGATGGGATCTGAAAGGGCGAAGTGATGCGCTGGTTTTGAACTGCAAGAACTGCGACTCCGTCTGGAAACCGACAAAAAACGGATTCAAGAAGCTTAAATTCTCGGTCATGCAGCCAAATGACAAGAACGTTATCTATCTCCCATTCTGGCGGATAAAGGCGGATGTTAACGGGATCACACTCAATTCATATGCAGATTTGGTCAGGATTGCCAATCTGCCGAAAGCGATTCAGAAGGACTGGGAGGATAAGGAATTTCAATTCTGGTCAACGGCCTTTAAAGTCAGGCCTCAGGTCTTCATACGACTTGGACGCAGCATTACGCTTTCACAGCCCATGGAAAAAATGCTAAGAAAGCTGCCGGACGCCCGTATCCACCCGGTAACATTACCCTTGAAAGAGGCCGTTGAAAGCCTTATCATCAATCTGGCCAGTTTTATGAAACCCCGGGAAGACCTGTTTCCATTGTTGCCTGATATTACAATAATGCCAAAAAGTTTTCTTTTAATTTACATACCTTTTGTTGAGCATCATCACGAGTTCATCCAGCCGAAACTTAATTTGACCCTTAACAAAAATCAACTAAATCTTGCCTCGAATCTGTAATTACGGATTATTTCAACTCAAACTCATAACCTTCTAAGCAATCACTTTTTTTTCTGATAAACGCTCCGCCAATCCATCAAGACATTCAGTTTTTTCAATTTTATTGATCCACGCTTGTGGAATTGCCTTGATTCCAAGAAAAGCCCCACTGATGGAACCGGCAACACAAGCGATGGAATCAGAATCACCGTTTGTATTTGCCCCTCTTAGAACGACTTTTCTGTAATCATTGGGGTATCTCAAAAAACAATACAATGCTAAAGCGACCGCTTCTTCGCCGATCCATCCTTTCCCCAAAAGATCAAGAGCTTTTTCCTCGTCCTCCCAATCGAGACATTCTTCAACCTTCAAAATGGCCCGATCAAATTCCTCAGAAATGCCTGATGTAAAATCAAGAAGTTCTGGTATCATTTTATCAGGCTGAATTCCATTTAGTGCCAACTTAATTAAATAAGCGGCACCAATACAAGCCGCATCGCCTGTTGGATGACCGTGGGTACAAATTCCTGAAGCATGAGCCACTTCTTTTAACTTTTCAGGATCATGCTGATAAAGATATCCAATAGGAGCAGCTCTCATGGCAGAACCGCAACCTTTTGACCTGGCAACACCGCTTTGCGACCAGTGTTGACCTCGCTCCATATTCTCAATACCTGTCAAACACGTCTTGCCGGGAGCCCGATTGTTTTCAGGGGAATGATACCATTTAATAAATTCATCCTTAACAGCCGCCATTATTGTTTCAATATCTCGATCACCGACTTTTATGAGAGCTTCGGCAATAGCAATGCTCATTTGGGTGTCATCAGAAAATAAAGCTGGAGTTTTTTGAAGATCTTTAATTCCTGATGAACCATATTTTGATTTTATCGTTGACAGGGACATGAATTCCGTTGGAAATCCTAAAGCATCCCCAATTGCAAGTCCGAAAATTATGCCCTTTGCTTTATCCGTATCCATTTAATTGTTTTTTCCCGACATGTTTAGCCTTCAGTGCTTGTTTTATTTGATCAGCTGCTTATTATCACAGTTTTTATTGTAGTTGACCCCATTTCGATTTCAACCTCAGATATTTCTCTGTAAGTTCTGGATCTCCCCATATGTTCAATTTTTCTTTCCGGGCTTTTTTTTCGGCGGCCCGAAATTCACTGTCGTATTTTTCACTCCTACCATACTTGGTGTAATACGGTGAAAGCCCCTGCCTTACCAGATCCAAGTTTAAATTTTGTCCATCAACAACAACACACGCCACTCGGTTTCCATGTCCTTTGGTGAGATTCCAATGGATTGATGATTATGCCAGGGTCCAAGGTTTGGTGAAGTAAACTTTCCGTACTTCAGACGCCTTGGATTCAGCCCATTTTCCCAGGCCCATTTTGTTAATCAAACACAGATTGAAGACCTTAATGTTGTGTGGCAGGTCGCCGGCCTTGTCTGCATATGGGTGGAGGTTGTCGCAGGGAAACTGATCGCAATCGCCACAAAAATTCAACCGTTTTTCCTTTGAACATTCATAGGCTACACAACGATGTGCTTCACCAAAGACATGTTTTTGTAAAGGGATTTGGCCGTTGTGTGTTCGGCAGCCTTTACAAAGCATTATATCAACCGGTATGTTGTATTCCTTGGATAGTTTCTCAACCGTGCTCATTGCTTCTCGGTTTTCATGGGCCAAATAAAAGTGACAATTGAAACAGTCAAGACCGCATGGGGCGGTCATTTGAAAATAATCCATAAATAATTTCCTCCGTTTTTAATCCGGATCCTTTACATAAAATTTTTCACATCCACATTTAGGGCATTTCATCTTGGTTATCTCGTATTGGTTCCCTATATTTAAAAGACTGATGATTTTCAATGAAATTTTCCGTGCATAGAAAGTCAGCAAGCTAAATTGTCATATTTTATCACTTGATATAGGCATTTTGACACTATAGGGTGCGACATTATGACAGAATATTACCCGAGAGGCACATAACCCTTGCTGCTGACATTAAAGGTTGATAATAATCCATTTCTGACTATGCCGCAAGCATAAGCCTCGCTTCCACAACATCCCAAGGAACTCTTATTTTACCATCTTCGGTACGATCGACCAGCCCGATATATTCCAGTTTCCCCACATCCGTATGGACGTTTTTGTAGTCGCGTCCCAATTCATTCGACAACGCGCGTATGCTCATGGGGCCGTTTTCGCGTAATATTTTCAACAATACCCAGCGTGCTTCAGTCAGTGTCTTGAGAAGCATTTCAAGATTTTCGAAATACAATCGCTGCACTTCTTCAACTTTCTCGCCACATTCGGCACGCCTCCAAATGTCAATAAATTCTTTAGCCGTGGTTGCGGCATCGCCGACTCCGATTTTAATCTGTTTCTTCATATTTTTCCGCTCCTTGCTTTCTCAATATCTTCAAGGAAGTCTGCTACCAATGTTTCGACATCCGTAAACCGATACGTTTTTTCAATTCCTTTAATATACTTATGATCTCCTTTACCTGTTTCATTGTCATTGCGAACAATACAGGTTCCATCCTTAAGTCCGTAATAAAGTCGATATTTCAAGGGATTTTAATCTTAAAATGAAAGAATATTCTGGACATTCACAAAAAGGTTAAGATTGACAAACCGCACTTGAATGTGTATTAATACACACTATGGATAGCCGAAAAATAATCAAAATACTCAAGCAGAATGGGTGGTACGAAATTGCAACATCCGGCTCTCACACCCAATTCCGGCATCCTGATCGGAAAGGACGTGTTACCGTTCCACATCCTAAGAAAGACATACCGATTGGCACATTAAAAAGCATAGAACGTCAATCAGGTATAAAACTAAGTTGAGGTATTGTCATGGCGAACTATATTGCAATCGTTCATAAAGAAGCCGAGTCAGATTTCGGCGTATCGTTTCCGGATTTTCCCGGCTGCATCACCGCTGGGGTAAATATCGATGAAGCCAAAGATATGGCCCAAGAAGCGCTATCACTTCATATCCACGGCATGCTTGAAGATGGCGAACCATTGCCCGATCCCTCAAGGCTCGAAGAAATTATGAGTGATCCCGATTACGCCAACGCAATTGCTTATCTGGTCGTTTCGGTTCCGGATGCCAAACCCCGCACGGTCAGAGTGAATGTTACCGTTCCTGAAATGACGCTAAAACAGATCGATGCCGCTGCCAAAAAACGCGGCATGTCCAGATCGTCATTTTTAGTGCATGCGGCCCAAAATGCTATCCAATCTATCCAGTCAGATGCTTCTGCCTAAATCTAATCAATGCTGTCCCGCTTGAAAAGCGGGATGGCCCCCGCCATAGCGGGATCTTCGACTGGCCCAAAAACAAAAAAGCCCAGACGA
>ENA-OSEO01001994-OSEO01001994.1-sediment-metagenome-genome-assembly--contig:-NODE-1994-length-32070-cov-7.924390_pt1 | contig 32070 bp, 24 predicted proteins | sample MGYA00237883_ERZ534232 | MGnify/ENA metagenome assembly ERZ534232 | reverse complement strand
AGGATACATGCTCCATAGAAGCTTTAGTGTATAATTCATCCAGTCAGATACTTCCGGTACATCATGGGCAAGAACAATGCCAGCTTCGACAACAAAACCTATCATTCTGCCCTGGTGGCTTGCAAATGGTCTTGTTTCCATTGGTCTCGACCTGTGAACATCATAACTGATCTGGTGAACACGTGCAGAAAGCACTTCAAGGCATTTCTTTCGATCAGCTTCATTTAATTCAGGATATATCCAGTCAAAGACCGGAGCAGCATTTTCTATAATATCCATACCCAGCTCATCAGGGCCGACAGTGGTCGAAGGCCCGTTAATATCCCATTCCATGAAATGCATTAACCGCCGTCTTGCCTCCAGGGCAAAACGTTTATCACCTGTATAGAGATAAGCCAATGCGTTTGTTATCATTCTTTGTGTGTATGGGCGCATTGATCTCCATGCGTTTACATAAGCCATACGGGGATCATCTGTTTCATTCCACGGTTTAGGTTCCTCGAAAAGAGGTTCATTCATCGCCAGAATTTTTTCAGCATCTTTAATCACCGGACCTGTGATATGTTTAAAGTTGCCTTCTTTATCATTTCTTAGTTTATTAATTAACTCAGGCGAGAAATGCAGGCGGGGTCTTTGCTTTGGTATTTTTTTTATAATGTCATCGGCAACGACAAAAGGAAAGATTGCAGCCTCTTCGGGAATGGTGAACTGGCGTATGCGGCTGAATCTTTCTTCACCATTGTCAGTGAATCCGTAACGCCAGTACCATACACCTGGTTTGATAACATCAAGGGGAATGTGCACGGTAATATCAAGGTTTTTTACAGTTACTGTTTTCCCCGGATCAAATGAATCTGAGGAAGAATATTGCAATATATAATTGTCAATTCCTTCCAAAGGGAGCCACAAAAAAGCAGGTGGATTAGTAGCTACTATTTCATGATCTTCGGGAGTATAATTCAGCTCATCGGCAGCAGGAGGACGGTCAAAGACTTGTGACTTAATATCTGATCCGTTAATTAATAAAATGATAGTTAGGGCTGTGGTCAGAAATGGTTTCATGATATTGTCAGGATGTTTCCAGAGGATGATAGAGGCATGAAAAACAGAGAAGGAAAAAAAATATGATTCACAGTTGAACATTTTTTTCGGTTTTTGAATAAAATACTTCATTTTATTGATTTTTAATTATTCGTAATTTTAATGGAATTTATATTTGATAGTTGTATATCAGGAAAATTAATTTATAATATCCATTTATAAGTTTATGAATGAACTAATTACTTAATATTAATAATTACTGGTTCGGATAGTTTGCTAATATCATTATCAATTACTTTAACCGTTAATGAATACCTGCCTTTTTTCCCGTCAAACCATGCATATGAATAAGGGTATGATGTATCAAATCCTCTTAAACTTTCATTTATATAAAATTCAATTTTAGTAATACTTGAATCCGTATCCTCTGTATTTGCCCTGATTGTAATAGTAGTTCCTTCATGAAAAACTGAACCATTTGCAGGTTCATTTATACTACATGCCGGTAATTCCTTTCTAATTATAAATAAAGTGACATCGGGTTTGTCTGTAGATACACCATCGATAGTATAGTTTTTGACAATATCCCAGTCTGCCCGTGTCTCCACCGGATGGGCTGATATAAAGGGTACACCTCCGTTATGAACATCATCAGCTTTGTAAGCTATTCTGTTTGATGCATGTATCCTGGAAAAATATTCGCTTTTTATGGCCTTTTCCAATAATGTGGTATCCCTGTTTACCCAAATAGCATAATTTAGTTTATCCCCATTATGCAAAGTCCTTGTTTTATTCACAGCTTCTATACTGAAAACCTCGATAAAGACCCTGTCAAAAAGATTCCGGGCGGCGATTTTGTCAATTATACTTTGATAGACTTCCGGGCCAGGTGTAAGTTTGTCGAGTTTGGTATCCATGGAAATAATCGAATTTTCATGAGCGTTGGCAAGAAAATAATCGAGAAATTCATCCAATGTGGGAATTTTTTCCCCTGAATATTCACTACTAAAATGACTACCGGCATCAAGTGTTTTGATCTGTTTAAGTGTTTTACTGTTTACAGGTATTCCGGAACTTCCAAAAACAGATTTTGCGTTTGTTGTTCTGTCGAGAGTCATATCATGCATCAATATTATTTCTCCATCAGCCGTTAAGTTGAGATCAGTTTCCCAGTCTATATTATTTTCGGCACATTTTTTATAAGCAGCCAATGTATTTTCCGGGGCCCAGTTCCTTCCACCCCTGTGTCCGATGATTGCAATTTTTTTTTCACTGCTTACTTTTTTTATAAAGAGAATTGCATCTTTTCCTTTCAAAACAGAGGGAGCAATAAATTTAAAATTATCGTTTTGTCCGGCCACATAATACTGGCTGAAATAATGTCCTGAGGAAGGATCAAACCATTTTGCAATATAATTAAAACTTTTATCTAACTTAATTGTAATCGACGGAACTAAGTTATTCGTTTTACATGCAAAATGTGTTGACAATTTTTTCGAATATTCTTCACACAGATCATTGGGGTTATAATTTTCTTCTCCCGGAGATGCATTGGGATGATAGATCAGAAATTCATTTTTACTGTCATTACATGCAACCTGAATTTGTCCCGGAGGTAAAGGACCGTTAATTGCAATAAAATCTGCCGGATGAAAATCAGCTATATCCAGTTTATTGTCAGCAAAAAACTTTTTTATGTGTATTATATCGTTAAGGCCCCTCAATTTAATATCAAAAATTCCGGTATCGGAATAATAATTTACCTTTTCATATGCATCGTCATATGGCACTATTGCTTTATATCCCCCTCCATAGCAGGGATATGCACCACTTAAAAGATCTGCCCAGAAAAGGCGTCTGTAATAATATTCGGGATTATTTTCTGATGGTTCTGTTCCTGCACCCCATGAAACATCCAGTTCATATGTATCTTCACCATGAAATACAGGAGCTTTTTTTATACCATAATATTTATCTGCCGTTATTCCGCTAATATCACCAATAGCTTCATCATGAATATAGGTTGGGGGAGGGTCTGTCTGATTATAGTAATTTTTTAAAAACGGATCATCATAATCATTACCATTCCCTATGCATCTCATAGTGTTGAAGGGATCATTATCAACGAGCCATTCAAGCCAGTTTTGGGCAAATTTATAGTTTTCATCTCCGTAACCTTGGGGATTAGCACCACATCCTCCCCCTGAATCTTCAAAATCAATATCATAGACCAGTTGAAAGATAATATTGGGATATGCGCTATAACGTGCAGTCATATAATTCCTGTAATTTTCTATCTGAGTATAGGTACAACCATATACAGGATGTTCCCAATATGAACCCCACATTTTGACTTTAGGAGACATAATAAGTTCAAAATAGAGATCTTCATATTTGTTAAGAGAATATTTTATACGTGTATCAGTAGCCACTAACTGATCCAGATCATATATATCTTTATTTCCGTCTCTTGCTTCATCCTTCCATGGCCAGTTAGGCCTTGGATATTGCTTTGGACCAACAGTTTGTGAGCCATTCCACCCGCTGTAACCACCAAATGCACCTGCCCTTATCAATGTAACACCATGTTCATGTGAATTATCAATAACTTTATTCCAGTTTCCGGCATTTCCTTTTCTGCTGTCAGGTTCAGAACTCCATACCTTATCCATTAATGTATAATGCGTATCACCAAGAGCTAAAAAAGAATTGCCGGGATTTCTTTCAGTTGCCCATCTGTTTGAATTATCAGTATGCTTTTTAAATTTCCCTTTTAATGAAAAGTTTGAATCAAAAGCTATAAAATTTCCACTTGTTTTACCTTTCAGCTGGATCCCGTCATTATCTGTCACCGTCCATGACCATGAGCCTTCCTTTATTATGTATAATCTTGCTTTCCACAATGCACCCTGACCTCCATTGCCATCTCCATCATAAAATGATTTTATATCAAAACTTTTTTCGGAATTAGTGAAGCGTACAATAGGAAATTTTGAAAACCTTGTTGATTCGGCAGGCAAGTCAAGGCCTGTTAAGGTTATTTCGTGAATTCCGAATAATCTGGCATTTTCGGCTCCAGTTGTAAAATTTTGACAATGAGCAGGTGATAATTGGATGAACATTGCATTGATTATAAATAGTGTACATTTAATTGCCAAGATGGGTATATATTCGAAAATGCATTTCCCTGGTTTCATCTTTTATAATTTTATAATTCTTAATTTATAAACTAATCGAGTAGGAAGATAGGGATTATTTCCCTATCTGTCCTCTCACACCACCCTGCGTACCGTTCGGTACAGGGCGGTTCTTTAATTTACAACTCTAACCTTTCGATAATAATCCGATAGGAAAACATAACCTGCCTTCTTTAATCTTTCTGTTGTGATGGTAGTTGTAAGTATAAAGCTGTTGGCTATATGCCAGTAGCCTTTCCTTGTATTCGCCCACTGCCAAGCTTTAGATTTCTTAACTCCAAGCTTAATAAGGTTGGCGAGTCTGGTTCTTATACGTTTCCATTGTTTCCATATAACCATCCTTAGCCTTCTGCGATACCACTCATCTATCCTGATCAGAAGCTTATCCATATCAGCCAGTTTGAAGTAGTTCACCCACCCAACTATATATTGACGGAGTGATTCCTTCCTTCTTTTGTTTCCCCATCCATTGCTCCTTGATGTCAGCGTCTTAATTCTTGCCTTCATCTTTTGCACGCTTTTAGGATGTATCCTTAGCCTGCCTTGTCCTTTCACTCTGTAAAAGGAGTAGCCCAAAAATTTTATTTTACTAATATGGGCTACATGACTCTTCTCCCGATTTACCTTTAAAAACAACTTCTTCTCAATGAAAGTAATTATGTTCCTCAAGGTGCGTTCTGCGCTCCGCATGCTTTTACAGAATATCGCACCGTCATCCGCATAACGCACAAACCTGTGTCCCCGGCGTTCCAGTTCCCTGTCCAGCTCGTTAAGCATAACATTACTCAGCAGCGGGCTGAGAGGACTTCCCTGCGGAACTCCCTGTTCGCTCGGTTCATACCTGTCATTTGTTATCACTCCAGCGTTCAGGTACTTATGAATGAGCGAGATGACCCGCCCGTCCTTTATTGTACGTGATAGTACCTCAATAAGCTTGCTGTGGCTCACCTTGTCGAAAAACTTTTCCAAGTCTATATCCACAGCATAGATGTAGCCTTCTGTGATGTACTCCTGACATTTGCGCAATGCCTGATGAGCATTACGCCCCGGTCTGAACCCATAGCTGTTAACCGAAAACTGTGGTTCGTAAATCGGTGTGAGTACCTGGGCAATGGCCTGCTGGATTACCCTATCCACGACGGTAGGGATACCTAACTGCCTTTTCTTACTTGTGTTTTCCTTGGGTATCTCTACCCTGCGTACCGGATTGGGCCGGTACTTGCCCTTTAATATGGATGTTATCAATTCATCTTTATGACTGACAAGATAATCCTTTAAGGACCCGACTTCCATCCTGTCAACACCCCCTGCACCTTTATTACGCCTTACCTGTTGATAAGCCGATTTCAGGTTAGTGGGTGATAAGATGTACTCCAACATTCCACATCCTAATCGGTCGTTGTTAGTGGTGTTGTTTTCAGTTATCCACATAAAGGTCTGCCCTCCCGCATAGCCTTCGGATTCCGTCCTGTTATTCTGCGGGCAGGTCTTTGTTAATCCAAAAATTTTCTGCTCTCTTTCCTTCATAAGGTAACTTTCATTTACTGCTCACTTCTTAAAGTTCAGCCCTTCCTGTGTTAGTCGTTACACAGTACTATGGCCTCGGCTGACTTCTCACGGCAAACCTTGTTTCGACCATGCTTCATACTTCTGTTTCCACATGTCCGTGAGATCTCCCGCGGTAAGGTTGATAACTTTCCCTCCATGTCCCCGCCACATTTACACTCCGGTGTCCGTGTAGTCTTCGGACTTCGATTTGTTACGCAATCTCATCCCACCGGATATGCCTGATGTAATTCGTATTCCTCGGGGCAGAGGTTTGCCTCCGGCTTCCTTCAGATTCCACCTCGCAGTGGACACCCTTGCCTTCAGCTAATGGTTGGCGACTACAAACCCCCATAGTGGACTTTCACCACCGAGTTATCAACCATGCACGGCACACGTAAAGAATCCACCTTCTGAGAAGGTGGATTTGTAAAAAGCACCCAAAGGGCGCTAAAACTCAAATCCCAGCTGTTGTGCTTCTTCTTATTTCTCTTACTCTTCCTGATATTTTACATATTTTCTTATTTTGTCTTCATCAAGTCCTATTGTACTCGAACAATATCCTCTTGACCAAAAATGATTGCCCCAATATGGTTTTTCCTTCAATCCCGGGAAACTTTTGAAAATCTTTATTGCTGTTTTCCCCTTTAATATACCCATTGCAACTGATACTGACATCTTTGGTTAAATACTAACTACCATATGAACATGATCAGACTGAATATTCATCTCTAAGATCTCGATTCGTTTCCATTCACATAAAGAACGCAGTGACTCTGATACAAAATCTTTTATCGGCCCGTCTAATACTCTGAATCTGTATTTTGGTGTCCATACTATATGATATACGTGATAATATATTACATGAGAAAGTTTCTTATATTTACTCATCGTTTTTATAGCAAAGCTACAAAATACATTACCACCTTCAAAGAAGGTGGATTTCTAAGTTTGATTAAAAATTTATTTTTTTATGACAGAACTACCTCATAATCAATAATTAGTTTAAAATCAGTTAGATATAAATTTTAGGAAACATCCTCTGCTCCTATAAATTAAAATTTAGGGAGAATCTAACTCTTTATTAGACTTATTAGCTTTAGAAGATGATGGTCATTCAATTAGAATATCTAAATTTGAAAATAATTTTCGTTAATAATATTTGTCCAAATTTCTTTGATAAAAGAAAGAAGAAATTAGATTAAAATGAATTTGTGAAAAAAAATAAACAAAAAATACTATTTATATATCCTGAATTTCTGTCATTTGTAAAAACCGATTATGAAATTTTATCTATTCATAGTAAGGTTATAAAATATCAATTCAAACCTCGCAAAGGGATATTTGGATTTATTGAATTAATAAAGCAGTTAATTTATATTATCGCAATAGGATGGTATTATGACAGTTTCTTTATTTGGTTCGCAGATTATCATTCATTCCTGCCGGTTATTTTTTCCAGAATAACGAATAAAAAATCTTATATAGTTGTTGGAGGTTATGATATTTGCAGAGTCAAAAGTCTAAATTACGGAGTATTTACTTCAAAATTCAGAGGATTTTTTGCTTACCAATCAATGAAATTCAGCTCTTGCAATATTGCTGTTTCAAAATACGTTTTCAGAAGATTGAGATGGATTCTTCCTGACTCAATTGCCCGGCTGGTGTATAACAGTGTAAGATTAAAAAATGATGGTGAAAAATTACTAAAGAAGAATTTGATCCTGACAGTTGGACAAATTGATAATAAGCAAACATACTTAAGGAAAGGGATTGATACTTTTCTTGAAGTAGCAAGGTTATTGCCACATTTTGACTTTATTATTATTGGAATGGATCAAAGTAAATTCATTAATATTCTCCAAAATATCCCGTCTAATATAAAAATCTTTGAAAGAGTTCCACAGGAAGAATTAATAAAATTTTATTCGGAAGCAAAATTATATGCTCAATTTTCACGGATGGATACATTTTGTTTAACGCTGGCCGAAGCCATGTTATTCGAATGCATCCCAATAATAACCAATGAGGGAGGCATGCCTGAAGTAGCAGGAAAAACTGGAATAATTGTAAAAAGAAATCCGGCATTAATTGCACAAATAATTCAGGATAATATTGAATTGTTCATAAATGGAGAGGCTGCTAAAAACAGAATATTGAATAATTTCCTGATCGAACACAGGAAAAAAGAAATATTTAAAATTTTAGAAAATTTGTAACTTAAAAAATTACAGAATTAATTTTAAGATGAAAAAAAATTTAATAAAATTAATTGGACTTATTTATATTAAAGTATTACTCCCGTTGGTTAGGATTGTCAACACAAAAATATCTTCTGAGATACCAAAATTTGAAATAAATAGCAGGAATATCCAAAATACGAAATTATTAGTTGACAGAAGTGAATTATTAAATATGTTACCAAAAAATGGAACAGTTGCAGAAATTGGAGTCGATGAAGGAGACTTTTCTGAATTAATTCTGAAAATTACTAATCCTCACAAACTGCATTTGATTGATTTTTGGGGAAGTAAGCGATACAATCAGGAAAAAAGAGAAAAGGTTGAAAAAAAATTTAAAGAAGAAATTGTGAACTCAGTTGTAGAAATCAATCTTGGCCTTTCAACTCAGGTTGCAGGTATATTTCCGGATTGCTATTTTGACTGGATATACATTGATACAGATCATTCCTATAAAACAACTATCACTGAATTGGAACTATATAAAAACAAAGTAAAAGAAAATGGAATTATTGCCGGGCATGATTTCATTCTGGGTAACTGGAACGATGTAGTCCGGTATGGAGTTATTGAAGCTGTTTATGAATTTTGTACCAAATATAACTGGGAAATATTATATATAACAGCAGAACTCAATAATAATCCCAGTTTTGCTATCAGGAGAATGTACAGTTGATAAAATCCAATGTAATTACTCTTTTACTGGTCGTAAAGTAAAATGTAATTCACTACAAGAAATAATTTTTGAGAATACACCTTCATATAATTCCTGAAAATAAGGAGATATGTTGAATAATCGTTGTATAATATGCTTTCTAAAATGATTTAACAGAAAAAATTTAGATGGCGATTTAAAGATTAATTTTATCGCAAGAACTTCAAACTGGAATTTCTTTGTATATTTTGGTACACTGCGTATTCTTTTCCCCCTTAATTCAGAAAAATAGTCAAATGAATAAAAACCAAAAAAGCGTTTATGGGTATAATCAGAATAATAATATGGATTTGTAAAATGAGGAACTATTACTTTAAATATTCCTTCTTTCTTTAACGTTCTGTGAACTTCATTCAGTACAAATTCCAAATTATTAATATGCTCTAAAAAATGTGAAGAATAATATTCATCAACTGAATTATCGTCAAGAAAATCAAATCCATTTTCAATGTCAATAATATAGTCAACACCAGGAAGAGGTAAAATATCCACACCTAAATATCCTTCCTTTTTATTTTGTCCACAACCAAGATCTATTCGTAACTTGCCATTACTCATGTAATAAAGAATTTATTTGATTCTGCCTTTCCCAAACCATTCAGCTAAATCCTCAACATCAAGTTTCAAGTAACTGAAGAGCAAACCTATTAACGCACGTAATTTCCATATTGGTTCTGTAATCCCATAAAGTTTAATAGCCATTAAATAATCTTTACGTGCAGCTTTAAAGTCTTTACGGATTAATTTAAATCTTCCACCTCGGGAATATGAAATTATTCTTCTTTTCTTATAATTATCAATAATTCCCTGTTCACTAACATTGATTAGCTCACGTTCTGAACTTGAAAGTGATTTGTAGTGTTGCAATAATATCTTCAAGCTGCCTTCAAGTATATCATTATTAAAAGTTTTAGTAATTTGTGAAGAACTAATTCGCCAGGTACCTAAAATATTATTACAATAATAAAATTTACCTTTTTTGCTTAATTCTAATATTGTACTTAAGTCAATTGAAGGAAACGGATGAATCTGGATAAATCCTCCAATCTCAATCAAACTACTTTTTTTTATTAAGTATGTCAATGGAGGTATAAAATCATCTAATACAACATTGAAAATAGAACCCACTGGTTCATTGAAATAATAATCAAGATTCTTTCTTTCATTTATCGGATAAACCTGATAATTTTCTTTTTTAAATGCTACCCTTGAAGCAGCTTTACCCCAAACCATTACAATTGATTTATCCTTATTGATTATGTCCATTTGACACCTCAATTTAAAAGGCTCCCAATAATCATCACCCTCTAAAATAGCTATGTAGTCTCCTGTTGCTGACTCTAATCCTTTATTGTAGGTAACTCCAAGTTTATAAATCCCCAAATTCTTCTGATTTAAAAGTTTAATCCTTGAATCTTTAATCATGTAAGATTCAACAATATCTTTTGTATTATCAGTGCTACCATCGTTTACAATGATCATCTCCCAATTGGAGTATGTTTGAGCCAGCACAGACTCAATACATTCCGCAATATATTTTTCATGATTATATGTTAAAGTAATGATAGATATCTTTGGTTCCCTGGTTTCCATAAATTGTTCTTGCTTAAAATTATTATCGCTTTGCAAAAAAAATGCAGAAATTTAAAACTGATGACTGCTTTCAGGCAAACATTTAATGTACTCATCTAAAACGCTTTCTGCGAACTCTACATTATTATTATTGTTTAAATTATTAGAATATAATGTGTTAAGTAATATCGCGGAAAAATTTACTTTGTCCAATTCCCTTAAATCTATAATTCTGTCATCTTGATGAGTTTGGGTCATAACAGAACGAAATTTCCTCTCTTTTGACAAAGAAATACATGGTATACCTGCACGCCATGCCATTATTAATCCATGTAAATTTGTACTTATCATTAAACTACCTTTATTTATTTCCTGTTGTAGTTCAAAAACATTCCCAGGAATTATAAACTGCACATTATAGTTATTTAATTCTTCTAATTTGGTTTTTAAAATCTGACTGTTATATATATCCAATAACCAGAGTCTTGTGACTAAAATCTTTATGTCATATTTAATTTTTCCCTTTAAATATCGAAATGAGGCAACAATTTTATTAATTACTTCATGATTCACCCTTTTATTAATGACAATGATAATATTCTTATTTTCACCATCTAAGACTTCTGATTCTGAGAGAGCTATATCTGGTAAAACTCTGTTGTTTATATTAAATTCAATTAAATCTTCATGTGTATCATAGTCTCTAACACATACTAAACTAAATAATTTAATGTAATTTAAAGCCAGGGCTTTCTCACTTTTAGATTTAAATGGACCTATACTCTGACCCCAAAAAATGCTTTGCTTTTCTAATTTTCTTGCAATAAATATTTCAAGAATATGTGCATAAACACTATTCTTCCATGAGTTAATATATCCCCCTCCTGACATAATAAATAAATCTGTATGCATAAAAAATTCATAATTACTTAAAAGAGCAGGATATAATTTAAAAATTTTATACTTACATATAACTAATACCTTTAATAATTTTCCCAAATATTTATATATTCTTTGATTAATGACAGTTAAAAAATAATTTTTAATTGGCTTATCCCCTGGCTTTACAACCATGAATAATTTTTTTGCAAGACTTCCAACAAGGATTCTATGGATTGATTTGACAAGAATTACTTTTTGATCCTCTATGTTATTTTTTGAAAAAGTAGTATCATATGTCATTACTGTAATAAGTGAATCAGGATACCTTTTTTTTATAACATTAATAGTGGAATTTAATATTGCTGAATCACCCAAATTCCCATATCCCCATCCCCCGGAAATCAATATATTATTTATTTGCTGATACATTATATTAATTCCATTTAAAGTTCTTTAAAAATTTATGTATAACTTGATTTAAATCTGAAGAAATATTCATAAACACTATCAAGGATAAATAAATCATTGTAAAAACTGCACTTCGTATTAATAAATCAAGGAATAAATCATTTATATTCAATAATCTGGAAAACAAAAAAGCCACAATAAAAGAAAAAATTACCTTAAAAAATTTCCATGTAAAAGGTTGCATTTTAAATTTGTGGTAAATATAAAAATAACGAATTACATTATTTACAAAAATTGATGACGCTATAGAAGCCCCTGCACCTATAATACCAGCTATTGGAATAAGAAGAAACATCGCTAATATAACTATAAAAATAAGTATCAATAAAAACCAAAGAGACATATAATAGTATTTTGAATAACCAATTATTAAATTATTTACACCAGTAGCCATATCAATTAAATTTCCTAATCCTATAAGTAATATTACCCATTTTGCATCTGAATATTCCGGTCCCAGAATAACTATAATATTATCAATATTGATCCAGATTCCCCCTAAAAGAAAGGCACCAATTATAAATTGATTCAAACAACTTCTTCGATAAATGTCTTCAATATAATTTAAATCGTTTCTCTTAAAAGCCTCTGCAATAAGGGTACCCGTGATGCGCAAAAGAGGACGTGACGGGATCATAACCATAGTGCCGAAAAAAAACGCAATTGTGTATATACCTGTACTACTGAGACCAAGCATTTGGTTTACCAATATTTTATCAATATTAAACAATATGCTTCCACCCAAACCAGTTAATATACTATATGCGCCAACACTTATCATTTCATTTCGCAATTTTGGACTTATAAAAGATAAACTCGGTTTAAAATTTAACTCTCCGTGTCCCAATAAATAAAAAAACAATACAATTCCTTTAGCGCTCACAGCAATTACATAAGCTAATATTAATTGATGTAGGCCTATAATATTAAAGATATAAAGAATCATCACGCCGAAAATCAGTATCCTCTGGAAAAATTCATTCATGAAGGTGCCAAATACTGTATCATATAAAAGTCTATTATAGGTATCCAGCTGATTAAAAAGCAGTGTAAAAAATGTAAGTGGTATTAAAAGATAAAGATAGTCTACAAACATTTTAGACTTTTCAATATTGCTTTCTGCAAGGTACGGTCTAAAAATCCAAAACAATATCAGGAATAATAAAAAACCTAAAAAAGTTACAATAAACAAAATAAAAATAAAACCATTATGTCCTTTTTTTTTATTCCGAAAATAGGGGAAAAGCCTGGCAGTAATACCATGAAAACCCAAAGATGCGAACTGCGCAATCAATAACGACCATGACAGCAATAATCCTAACAATCCAATAGTTTCTGTATCTAAATAATTGGGATATAAATATGCAGTTGTAATAAATCCTATTCCGACCCCTAAATAAGACCAGATGCTTCCTTTAATACTTTGTTTAATGATTATTCCCATTTATGCTGCAAAAAAATATTTTAATCCCTATTTTTGCTCTATATAGTTTTTTAAAAGAAATACATTTTACCATGACAAAGATAAAAGGCTTGCGCAATATTTTATTCAATCTGGGAATAATCCTGTTCTTTATAGTCCTGTCATATGTCTACTTTTTCCCGTTACTGGAAGGTAAAGTTCTGCAAATGCCCGATATAGAACACAATATAGGTATGGCAAAAGAACTTAACGATTACAGGGCTCAATATGATGAGGAAGCTCTTTGGACCAACAGCATGTTCGGAGGGATGCCAGGTTATATGATTTCAGTATATTATCCAGGTAATTTAAGTAAATATATTGCAGGAAACATCAGAGATATATTTACAACAGCCTCTTTTCTGATTTTATACCTGATAGGATTTTTCATCTTACTCTCAAGTCTGAAATTTAACAGATGGTTATGTGTTGCAGGGTCTGTAGCATTCGCCTTATCCTCATATTTTCTAATAATTATTGGTGCAGGCCACCTCACAAAAGCAAATGCCATTGCCTGGCTTCCTCCTTTGATAGCAGGTATATTACTTGCCTTCCGGGGTAAACCCCTGGGTGGCAGTATTCTTTTTGCTCTTGCTTTTTCACTGGAATTACTGGCTGGTCACCTGCAAATTACTTATTATGGTTTTATTATAATAGCACTGTTTGGATTGGTACAACTTATCTTTGCCATAAAGGAGAAAACACTGCCTGACTTTTTTAAAGCTATCTTATATCTTCTGGTCGGAGCCATTATAGCAGTGGGCATGAACTTCTCAAGGCTCTATACAACCTGGGAATATTCCAAAGAGACTATTCGTGGTCCTTCAGAGCTGACTACTAATGAACCTAATAAAACTACAGGTCTTGATAAGGATTATGTGGTGCAGTGGAGTTACGGAATTGACGAAACTTTAACCCTTCTCATTCCCAATTTCAAAGGGGGTGCCAGCCAGGTTAATCCGGGTGTAGACTCCGAAAGCTTCAAAGTACTGAGGGACAGGGGAGTACAGAATCCAAGGCAAACAATACAGGCTGTGACAATGTATCACGGTGACCAGCCGGGAACAGCCGGTCCGGTTTATGTCGGTGCCATTATTGTATTTCTCTTTATTTTAGGTTTATATGTTGTTAAAGGTCCTTACAAATGGTGGCTCCTATCTGCTACTGTTATTTCAATAATCCTTTCATGGGGGGGAAATATCATGGGACTTACCAGCTTTCTTCTCGACTATCTTCCATTGTACAATAAATTCCGCACCCCAAGCATGATACTGGTAATTGCTGAATTTGCAATGCCCCTGCTGGGAATAATTGCTCTGAACGATATACTGAAAGGCAATGTTGAAAAAAAGGTTCTGCTGAAAGGTCTTAAATGGTCACTAATAATCACTGGAGGAATATCTCTGATATTTGCTCTGCTGCCCGGACTTGCAGGTGACTTTACAAATGCAACTGATGCTATGCGTTTCCCCGACTGGCTTATGGATAGTGTGATAGCCGACAGGAAAGCTATGCTTCGTTCCGATGCCTTCCGCTCTTTTATATTTATAGCACTATCTGCCGGATCTCTTTACCTGTGGCATATAAATAAACTTAAAACCAACGCTTTCATCGGACTGCTCGGACTGCTTATATTACTTGACTTATGGACAGTGGATAAACGGTATCTCAACAACGATAACTTTGTACCGAAAAGACAGGCTGAAAATCCTTTCCCGATTACTCCGGCAGATCAGGCTATTCTGAATGACAAGGACCTGAGTTATAGGGTGCTTCCATTGCAGAATCCATTTCAGGATGCCCGTACTTCATTCTATCACAAGAATGTAGGCGGTTATCATGCCGCAAAATTGCGCCGTTACCAGGAACTGATCGACCATCATATACAGCCGGAAATACAAACTATGATCAAAAGATTTCAGGATGGAAAAACACTGGATTCGGTATTTCACCCTCTGCCGGTGATAAATATGCTGAATACCAGTTACGTTATCCTGGATTTGAATCAAAATCCGGTTAGAAATCCTCATCCTCTTGGTAATGCATGGTTTGTTTCTCAATTTAAGCTTGTTGAAAATGCTGATGAAGAAATTGCTGCCCTGAATAATCTGAATCCGGCTGAGACCGCAGTAATAGATAAACGATTTGAAAAATATATTTCAGGAAAGCAATTTACAAAAGATACGCAAGGCTCTTTGCAATTAACTGATTATAAACCGAACTATCTTAAATATGAGGTAAAAGCAAACAGTGAACAACTGGCTGTTTTCTCTGAAATATATTATGACAAAGGCTGGAATGCATATATTGGCGGGGAGAAGGTACCCCACTTCAGAGTCAATTATGTGTTGCGCGGATTGACAGTACCCGCGGGTAATCATGTTATCGAATTTAAATTTGAACCTCATTCGTATTATTTGGGAAATAAAGTGTCACTGGCAAGCTCAATATTATTACTGCTGATTATCGCCGGGTATGGCATTGCAAAATTCCGGACTGGCAACACGGGTAAATTGGATCCGGAAAAATGAAAATATAATTATCATTCTGAGATATTCTTTTATTCCTGATGAAACAGATTTTACAGGTCGTTGCCAAAAAGCTTTTAGCATGGACATATACGATAATAAGTTGAATTATAGTTTTTACAGGCGTGATGTTCTTGATGTAGCGCCGGAACTGCTTGGTAAAATGCTTGTTCGTAAATTCAGTGATCAGAGAACGGAAAAATATTTAATTACTGAGGTTGAGGCCTACCGGGGAGGTGAAGACAGGGCATGTCATGCCAATAAAGGAAAAACAAAACGTACCGGGGTAATGTTCCGGGAAGGCGGACTTGTATATGTTTATCTTGTTTATGGAATCCACTGGCTTTTGAATATTGTTACCGGTGGAGAGGGAGATGCTTCGGCTGTGCTAATAAGAGGACTTAGAGGAGTTGAAGGTCCGGGCCGTGTGGGCAAAGTTCTTGAGTTAAACAGATCTTTTTATGGTGAAGATCTTTATGCTTCAAATCGAATATGGGTGGAAGATCACGAACTCAAATTTGATTACGAAACAAAAACACGAATCGGGATCGATTATGCCGGTGAACCCTGGATCAGTAAACCCTGGCGCTATATAATATCAGAAAGCGCTACCAAAATATGAATCCGGATTAAAATAAATCAAATTTGTTTTTCAAATTTTGTCCAGTTATTTAGGGGGCTAGAACAATAGAAGTAAAGCTTACAGTTTTTGATATCCCACAATTGAATATTAATATTCAGAAATATTTTGGTAAGTTTGTATTACTTAAATAGAATATTTTAAATGATTAATATACAGAAACAAATCGATTATTGGATAAATGGAGCTGATGACGATATTAAAACGGCAGAACTATTGATAAGGGAATCGGATTCTTCATGGATTGTTTTTCTGTCATCTGGTTATCGAAAAAGCTATTTAGGCAAATTTCGTTAATGTAATTAAAGATATTGCTCCAAAATCACATAACTTAATATACCTATCTGAAAAGGCAGAGTTATCTTTTGATGATGATACACAAATATTTTGGGGAATTTTAATGAAGTATCAATTACAAGGAAGATATCCGGATTACAATCCTGTTTTACCTGATCCTGAAAAAGCAAAAGATTATTATGAAAAAACAAAGACATTATTGCAATGGTTAAAAGAGAAGTTATAGAAATTTTAAAAAAATATATCCTTTTATTACGAACAGAAGGAATATCAGTAGATAAAGCATTCTTATTTGGTAGCTATTTAACCAATTCTGCTCGCGATGAAAGCGATATTGATTTAATGATAGTAACTGAAAACGAAGAAAATGACAATTTAGTTGGAAAAATATGGAGTTTAACAAAAAAAGTCAATTCCAAAATTGAGTCATACCTGGTAGGTAAAAAGAGATTTTATTCCGATGAAAATTCTCCATTAATTGAAATTGTAAGAAAAACAGGATTGGAGATTACCTAAAAAAAAGAAACCAACTGGCCACCTGATAAGCCGGCAATCTTAGCAGTTGATTCAATTTTTCGGGATACTTGATATTAACCAAAGTCAAAATATCTTTATAATAAGAATAATATATTATACAAAAATTTACGGTCGCCCGTAAAAATTCAAGCTATTTTTTATAATCGGGCGGATTAAGTATTTAAATTTATTTTTTGGAATAAATAGTTCATTTTTTCCAATTTGCATTTTCTCAGTATTATCAAGTCTTTCATGAGGACTATTAAAACGTTTTAGTTAAAAAACGTTAAAAGATAATAAGGTCTTTTACTTTTTTATTTTATCTTTGTTTAAGGATCATAAATATAAAATTTATTGATCATGAAAAAGACAGCTATTTTTTTATTAATTACACTTTTCACTGTGAGTATCTTATATGCTCAAGATGAAAAGAAAACTACTATCCCGCTAATAGGATCTGAAGCTCCGTCATTTACCGCAGAAACCACAAATGGAAATTTAAATTTCCCGCGTGATTTTGGTAAAAAGTGGAAGGTACTGTTTAGTCACCCAAGAGATTTCACACCGGTTTGTACTAGTGAAATCTTAGAACTTGCAAAAATGCAGAATCAGTTAAATGAACTGGGTATTGAAATTGCGATTTTATCAACTGATAACAAAGAATTGCACCAGTTGTGGAAAGAATCAATGGAAGAAGTGCTTAGTAATGAACCTGTTCCGGTAAAAATAAAATTTCCGTTCATTGATGATGCAAAAGCAGAAATCTCAAAACTCTACGGCATGTTGCATGCTCCTGTAAGCACAACCAGAGATGTAAGGGGTGTATTTATTATTAATCCTGATAATATCGTTGAGGCCACCTATTTCTATCCAATGTCAATTGGCCGGAACCTGGATGAACTTGTAAGGACAGTACAGGCTCTGCAAACTTCCCACGCAAGCAATCTCTTTACTCCTGTCAACTGGAAGCCGGGGAAAGACCTTCTTGTTCCTCATTTCCCCTATACCAAAGAAGAGCTTGCAGAGAATAAAGACCTCGTCAATGAATTTTATAATGTAGGTTCATTCCTGTGGTATAAAAAGAGTTTAAAATAATAAGATGAAACATACATTACCAACCATCATGTCATTGTAACAGAGAAAAGGAAAAAAGCGGGATGATCCCGCTTTTTTTATTTAACTTCCCCAACCTTCACTTTTTATCGTTTCCACAGGAATTAATTTAATAGTCTTCAAATACATAAGATAGGTCGTGTCATTTTCTGCAGGATTAATTTTCAGACTATATTGTCCGGATTCCTTCAGATCAATATAACCTGCAGGAAATTCATAATATTCGAATAATCCTGTTGTTGAAATGACACGCTTTTCAAAAAATTGGTCACCTGCTTTAATTTCATATTTTTTACCTTCCCACTCTCTGTTTGCGGAATACTCCAGAGATAACCTGAATTTCCCGGGTCGATCAATATTAATGATCCACTCGACAGTATCATCGGGACCTGTCCACTTTGAAATGTGGAATCCCCCTTTCCGGTTGTAACGTGTGCTGGCATTTCCCTTTGTAGATGCCGTAAGATAGTTCAAAAGAATTTCTCCGTTTTCATCCTGATTAACCACTTGAGTAGCTACCTGCAATTTATCTTCAATTTCAAGAACTATTACAGATACAGGGGTGTCGGCCGGTTTTGCAGGAAGATCTATATAAGTGATATTTTCATGTTTGTTAATCGATATTGTATTATTTCTGTCAGTTAACGAATAAGCTGATTTTACTCGACTTAACAATCCGGGAACAGTCAGCCTGCCCTCATGCGGCCATTCTTTTACCAACAGATACAGCTTATTCCCTTTGACGGTACAGTATCCCCACGACAATTCTCCAAATGGATTTGCTGAAGTCCCGTAAATGCTTTCTGAATTTCTTTCCATCCACTTTCCCACTTCATTAAATATCTTTATCGTTGTATCAGGTATTGAACCACTACCTTTGGGCCCGATATTCAAAAGGTAATTACCTCCTCTGCTCACTACTTCTGCTAATCTTATGATGATATCTTCAGGACTCTTCCACAGAGAATCAAATTTGCTGTATCCCCATGTTTCATTGAGTGTCTGCGGGGTTTCCCAGTACTCCTCAAGTCCGCCGGGAGGCATTCCGTTATCGTTTGTGCTCTGGTAATCACCGATAAACTCCTGATAATAATGCCCGACCCTGCCATTTATGAGTGCTGCAGGCTGAATATTTTTAACAAGACTTACAAACTCAAGGCCCTGTTCCCGGGTATACATACCTCTGTCAAACCATACCAGTCCAACCGGACCATAATTAGTAAGCAACTCCCTGAGCTGCGGTTTTGCTTTCTCCTCCAGATATATATTAAATTTTTCAGGATCGTAAATATCCTGTCCCCAATCATTATCATAATCCCAGTCGTTACCATATCCTCCCGGATGATCCCAATCCTCACGATGGGAGTAGTAAACGCAAAATTTAATTCCCTCTTCACTGCATGCCTCAGCCAACTCTTTCAAAGGATCCTGGTTAAATGGAGTCCAGTTATAAATATTATATGGAGATACTTCTGATTTATACATAGCAAAACCATCGTGATGCTTGGCAGTAATTACAATATATTTCATGCCAGTGGATTTGGCCAGTTTTACCCATTCCCGGGCGTCAAACTCAACAGGATTAAAACTCTTTGCCATATTGCGATACTCACTGACAGGTATTTGCAGCTCCTTCATTATCCATTCTGCATTTCTGCCGACAGGAACCTGCCTGCCGTTCCATTCACCTGCCAGTTGCGAATAGGGTCCCCAATGAATGAACATTCCGAATTTTGCGTCACGGAACCAGTCAATATGCTGTTCAGTTCCAGGTGTAACTTCAGTCTTATCCTGATCATTATTCACATGTTGGTGACTGCATCCCGGTATAACCAAACCTGATATAATAAATATCATTAACATCATCGATTTATTCTTCATTTGCAAAAAATTTATTCAGTTTAATCACTAATTTCCGAAAATGCACGGTTCCCAAAGATTTCATTATGATTGCTTATTTAAAAATGTAAAATACCCTGCAATTACTACAACCGGGAGAACTCATAGTCAATAAGTTTTTCTTGTTTTATGGTCGAAGACATTATCACTGACTTCATTTCATTATGTGTTTTACCAATCTTCTGTAATTTCTGACGCGGTGAAAGGTCAGGTAATTGGCATCATGAAAATTATGGGCTCCGCCATATTCATCATCATAGGCGGTACGTGAAAGAAAAATAATATGCCGCCCGTCGAACTGCCAGTCGACATATTGAAAGCCGTGCTTTTCAACATCGGGATGATGAAGTAACACCTTATGCACCGTCCAGTTTTCAAGATCGGACGAACTTTTTATCACAAGTGTATTACGAACACTCGCTGCAGAGAGATGTTTATATTCATCTGTCACCATATTACAGATTGTCCAGTAACGCTTACTGACCGGATCAAACCTGACAGAAAACTTCCTCGCCCCGCCTATAAAATCAATGAATCCTGTTTCGGGATCGAAAGTTGCCCTCTTCCCGTCATCACTTATCTTTACTATCGCAGCCATATCGCGACCTTTTTCTGAAGTGGCAACTCTTAAAATATCGATTAAAGTACCCTGCGGTGTAACTACTGCATTCCCTTCAAGCCATCCGCCAAAAGTGCCGTTTAAATATGCCGGATCGTGCGGCAAACTGTTTGATGCAGTCCAGTTTGCAGAATCTAAAAGATCTGCATCAACAGGAGCTGATATTACCATGGCACTATATCTTCTTCCCCATGCAGTAGTATTTGATTTTGCATTTTCGAGGGCCCTCCAGATCCTTCCACCATGAATAATAACCGGCATTGGCGCTGTATGATATTCACCTTCAAGAAGAAGACCGCTTTTTGTGTCAAAAGGTTCACTCCAGGTTTTCCCTCCGTCATCAGAGCGTCTTATAATAAAATTGCCATGATGCTTCCATGTTCCCATAATATAGAGGACATCGTTATGCACAAAAAGATTGGACCAAAATTGTCCGTCTATTTCAGAGATCTTTCCCCATCTCTTTCCTCTGTCGGATGACCTTAAGACAGCAGTAAGTGGTCTCTCATGCTCTGTTGATGCCGGACCGAAATGGTCGTGTGATGCTACATAATCTCCTCCAGGTAAAATACAAATACTTGGGGACCCGATATATGTCTGCGTATTTGCAGGAATATAGTTGACAACAACTCCGGGCACTTTTTGCGCACGGACACTTAACTGTGCTATAAACAGCAGAGATAGTAATGAAACGAGCATGATTTTAAAATCACCCATGAGAATGATTAAAAAATGTGCGAGTTCCATATGATACCTTTGAAAATCTTTACTTTTAATCATATGAAAAACAGAGTTTAGCTAATTATCCTGATATCTTCATTTTAAATTGATTTATTGAATTTTTAAGCCTGACCTGACAAGAACACAAAACACCTGATTCCTATTTTACTCCTCCTCTGCTGATAACCCGTCTCCTCTGATAAACCTCCAATATTTTCCGGGAAGAAGATCCGGTTATGTCTTCCTCAGAGAAGCTTGTCATCAAAATGTTCTGATCCTTTGTCCTGCTGAAATCATAAGTAATATAGATCATTCCGTCTGAAAACTGCTGCCCGTCAGGGTAAGATACCCCGGGTCTTTCATCAATTAACAGTCCGTCAGACCAAGAATAACCATCATCTTTTGATATAAACGCGAACAGGTGAGATCTCTGTATCTTCATATCTACAGGACCATGCTTAACCAGTAAAAGATTTCCTGAGTTTAACCTGCTGATAAAAAATCTTGCTGCAGGATGCTGAATTTTTGAGGGCACAAGAGGAGTCCAGGAATAACCACTATCATAAGAGAAGCTCTCACCGATTCCATACAATGTGCGTACCAACATCCAGAGAGAACCGTCCTTTCGTTCAACAATCATATGTTCATCATGATTCCTGACCTCCCGCGGTACATTGACACCTCCCCGGACGTCCCAGGTTTTCCCGGTATCATTTGATACAACAATTTTTGCACTTTCCTCCCACAGATGCCAGAAAGATACAGGCAATGCCCACTCTCCGGATGATAAAATAACCGGTTTACACATCATGACTCCATCTGTTACACGTACCGGCACAGACCATTCGGGATTACCGCTGTTTGGATTTGAACAATTCATTGCCCAGACTCCACAACTGGTTGAACGTGCAGGCTGTACCTGCTGGGCCCAGAATACCCATAGTTTCCCGTCGGGAGCCATCCATACCTCAGGATCAAAAGCTCTGACAGGTCCACTGCCGTCAGGATCAATTGCCAGTACTTCATCCCATGTTTCTCCTTTATCGGAACTCGTGGCAAGAACAACATAATTATTTGCATCCTCTGCCGGCGTGGGCCCCGTGTACCAGACAGTCCAGAAACGACCTTCCTGACTTACTGCTAAACTTGAAATACCGGTAAACTTTCTGCTCTCAACCGGGTGGTCAACTGTTTTTGCAGGATTTTTTATTATTTCAGGTGGTTCCAGATGAGATTTTTTATCAACAGCGTAAGAGATATTGATAAACAAACCCAGGAATAAAATGGTTAATTTTAAATACATAGTTCTCATATTTAACGGTTTAGCGTAACACATTTTTATACTATTTTTTCTCCGGATAACTAAACGGTATATTCCGAAAACAGAGAGCAATACATGATATCTATATTTTATAATTTAAAGTGTATCTCCCGCTCTTAATCTCCACAACAAAAGAGGCATCATCTTCTAAAGAGTATTTCTTATTATTCAAAAGATATTCCCGGCAATACGAAGGAATGACTACCAGTGCTTCAGTTCCAACCGGAATTTGAATTTCCATATCCATGTTACCGTAATTTATCTTCCAATTGACTTCGAGCCGGCCATACGGCGTCTCCTGAAAAGTATTTGCCCGGGTCACTCCTTTGGGAATCTGAGGTTCGATTAGCACTTTCCTGAAAGCAGGAACTGAATCAACCGGAACAATTCCACCTAAAGCCTGGTAAAACCACGAACCTATGCCGTTATAACAGTTATGTATTCTGCTTCTCTGTCCGTCCCAGTGTTCCCATGTAGTGGTTGCATGGTTATCAATCATATAAAGATATCCTGGGTAATCCCTCTTCTTTAATATTGAATACATAAAATCAACCTCCCTGTTCCTTACTGCCCATTCAGTCAATACAGGAACACCTACAAGTCCGCAGGCAATATGACCGTTCCTGTTAACATGGGTTTCATACCAGAGACTTTTGGTAACTTTATCAACCAGACTATCAGGAACAACTCCTGCAATCAGCGGAAATGCCTGGTCGATCTGTGTCCCTGTTCCGTAATTGTTATCTTTTTCATTAAAGAATGTTTCATGGATCTTTCTCTTCAACTCTTCCTTCTTCGATTCATAATTAGCAATATCATTATTCTCTCCAATAATCCGGGCAATTTTCTGCATATTATCATAACATTTCACAATAAAAGAGTTATTTACCAAATCGACAGAAGCTTCAGCAGTTTGATCCACACCTTCGGGTGTAGCCCAGTCGCCAAGATACCAGTTGCGGTAATCTGTATTAGGCCAGGGCTTCAATAATCCGTCAACTGTATATTTATCAACATATCCCAGCCATTTCTTCATTACGGGATAATATTTCTTCAGCAAAAGGGTATCACCATAACTGAGATATGTATTCCGGGCCGCGGTAATAATAAAGCCACACCAGTAAGGGCCGCCGCCGGCAGAATATGGATTAGGTGCAGTATGAGGCATGCTGCCATCTTCACGAACAACATCTGCCCAGGCCTGCAGCCAGTTGTTATAAAGGGGTGCCATATCATACATGATCTGGGCTGTTACTGTTGATGCATTTCCGTCTCCTCCGTATCCCAGTCGTTCGATATGCGGACAATCAACCAAATCACCTCCCAGACTCAGACATCGCAAGGTATATTGTATCATATCATGTATATCGTTCAAATCCTCATCCGAACATTCAAATCCCGATGTCTCCTTAAAACCGGTATGAACAAGAAAGGCAGTGATCGAATCAATATCCGGCATGTAATTAATATTGCTTACACGTATATACCTGAATGCATGATAATTGAATTTATTTTTAAAGACCTCCGGCAACTCACCGGAGGCTATATACCTGTCCAGATTATTACGGCTGTTAAATATTCCATCATTCCCCGGGTGATCTGAGTACTCAATCACTATTTCCTGCGATTTTTGCAGGCCCTCAAAGTGAATTTCAGTTATACCGGTGAGGTTCTTACCCATATCTATAAGAAAGGTATCTTCAGCGACCTGAATAATTGCCACGGGTTTTATTGTATCGGTAATCAGATTATATTCACACATCTGCTGAGTAACTTCATGATCGGGAACCGTTATTTCTTCGGCCTGTTCCCATTGACGTTCAGGCAGGTTTCCCGTGAACAGATCATCTTTTACCAAAGAACCATCAACTATTTCACCACCAAACCGATGGGGCCTCCAGTTCCCAATCCTTGTATAGCTGCTGTTTCTGCCTTTCCAGGTATTATCAGTTACAAGAATAATCTCCCGGACCGTACCAGATACTTTTTCTAATTGTGCTTTCACATAAGGTCCGTTTTCTGTAAGACCAAAAAGTCCTTCAGTATACCAGCCTGCTCCAAGCCAGATAATCAGGTCATTACGACCTTTTTTTATAAATTCAGACACATCGTAAGTGTTAACTAAAGAACGCTTTCCATATTGGGTAACAGCAGGTGTGAGTATACCTTTGCCAACCTTCTCCCCGTTTAACCACACTTCGTGATAACCCAAAGAGTTGACATGAAGAAAAAATCCCGTTCCGGGTTCTTCAACATTAAATGTTTTAAATATCTGCGGACATTCCCGGTAGCCATTACCCGGATTATATCCGATATATGAGGCTTTCCAGTCATCTTTCTCCAGCAAACCGACACTAAACCGGGATGGGGAACTCCATACGGAAACTCTTCCTTTCTCATCAAAAACGCGTACTTTCCAGAAAACAACTGATCCGGATTGTAAATTCTTTCCCCCATAGGGTACCATGATTGAAGAGGATGACACAATTTTACCTGAATCCCAGAGATCCGCATTGTTATTTTCCAATAATGACAAGTTGCCTGCTACAAGAATTTGATATGCCGTCTGTTCAGTGCCGTTTATGCTGCTTCTGATCTTCCAGCTAAACCGGGGTTCCACTTTGTCAATCCCTAAAGGTTCCTTCAGATTTTCACAGCGAAGATTGTAAATCTCCATCTCTGCCTTTTTTTGACAGGCTGACAGTAATAAAAGTATGGCAATTAAACAGAACAGGATATTTAACCTCATCGGAATCAGATATATTAAACGTTATTAATAAGAGAAACTTTGAAATTGTTTATATCGAAATCTTATGATATTGCCAGTATTTTTACATGACCAAAAAAGAAATTATAAATAATATGCTCTCGTTATTACATCTGACAAACTCATATCCGGATAAAAATGCTTCCCGGAAACTTAACTCATTTCCCAGCCTTTTCTGACAGGTTCCCTGATTATTGCGTCAGCTTCCGGCAAACCTTCTGCTTTCATATTTTCATAATCCCAGATTATCTTTTTACCTCCCAGTCTCAGCGACAAAACTCCCAGAAGAGTAATCTCCGTAAGTCTTGATGCATAGTCAAAATTGGACATGGCAGCAGGTCCCCCTTTCATGGCATCGATCCATTCACGGTGATGTCCTTTAGAGCGCGGGATATTCTGAGCCGGCGGCTTAAATGAGTTACGGCGGCTTTCAGGAAAAATAAGCGGCGCACTGCTTGCTCCTCCGTTTGTGATAATAACTCCCTTATCTCCGACAAACATTGCACCTCTGCCTGATAACTCAACATTTTGTGGTACCATCTCAGGAAGATCCGGTTTGAGTCCGCCCGAATACCATATAAGTCTTAATGCCTGCTGATCACCTTTTGCCTTGAAATCATAATATCCTATCTCGCCATAAGGAGCAATATCAGAATTTCCTTTGTTTCCTGCCGGATAAACCTGTACACTTTCCGGCTCCTTAAGATTAAAAGCCCAGGTAACTGCATCCATATCATGACAGCCGAAATCACCAAGTGCTCCACAGCCAAAATCCCAGAAATCCCGCCATTTAACAGGTGTATACATTTTATTATACGAACGCCATGATGTTGGCCCCAGCCACAGATCCCAGTTAAAACCGGCCGGAACCGGAGTAGTTGCCTCAGGAAATCCGTTCAGGCCGGGCAGCCACCTTGTTGCTCCAACCCATGAATGAGCCTCATAAACTTCACCGATCGCTCCTGCACGAAGATATTCCACTGTCTGGCGGATTGTATCAAGACTGTGTAACTGGTTGCCCATCTGCGTGGCCAGTCCTGTTTCTTTTGCAACATCTCTTATTTTTCTGGCCTCCCATATATTGTGTGTCAATGGTTTCTCACAATAAACATGCTTTCCTGCCCTCATCGAGGTTATTGAAATATAAGCATGAGTGTTGTCAGGGGATGCACACAGAACAGCGTCCAATGATTTATCCTTATCCAGCATCTCCCTGAAATCGATATATTCTGATATTTTATAGCCCGGATTCTTCCCGGCATATTGTGACTCAATAAATTTTTTAACAGGACCGCGACCGGTGTCTGTACTGTATAAAATATCATTAGTCCAGTAGTTCGACGGATCGGCTATTGTTGTAATCTGAACATCATCAAGCTTCGCGAGTTCCCTGATGCTGTACATCGACTGCCCTCCGGCCCCGACTATACCAATACTGACTTTATCACTGGGTGCAACAAAATTATTTCCTCCTAATACATGTCTGGGAATGATATATATTCCCGCGGATGAAAGGACTGTCTTTTTAATAAATTTTCTGCGATTGACCATTTTTTGATTTTTTATTTTATAATTCAATTTTCAATACGAATCCGGGAGTATCATTCTTTTTATTTAAAGGTAACTCAACACTAACCTTACCCTCATCTGATCTCCATTTTAACTCCTTAGTAGTTCCTAATACTGTAATTTTTTTAATTTGCCCGTGAAGATCAGAAAGCGATTTGACAGTGGCTGTATTGTTGACCGGATTGGCAAGACAGATAGCATAAACAGTATTATTCTTCTTTGTAAACCAGAAATCCTCCGGAGTAAATACAGTATCGAATCCATGTTCTTTACGGTAGGTTGTACCTTTTGCCTCAACTGTAGTCGGACCCTCTTTCATTGTGGTCCACCGGCCTGTACCGTAAATAGCCTCTCCGTTCACTTTCATCCACTTACCTATGCCCTTCAGTACCTCTGCACTGGCAGGCGGTATTATGCCGTTTCCGTCAGGTCCTACATTTAAGAGATAATTTCCACCTTTACCTGCTATCTCAACTATCCAGAAAAGCACCTCATCAACCGACTTCCAGTCGATGTCATAGCTCTTGTACCCCCATGTATTATTAAGTGTTCCGGGAGTTTCCCATGTTTTATATTTACTGTCAATATTTGTCGGAATCTGATTATCCCCTGCAACAAGGTAATCGCCCAGATCATTTCCTACCCTGCTGTTTACAAGACATTCAGGCTGATAGTCATATGCCAGTTTATAGAATTCATAGCTCTGTTGCAGATTCATATATCTCGGAAAGTCATACCATATCTCCACCAGATTGGGAAATTTGGTCAGCAATTCTCTCATCTGAGGTTTGGCCTTAGTCTCAATATACTGTTCATAAGATAAAGGTGAAGGATCCCACGTATTTGCCGCACGGGTATCTTTCAGATCAGGGTCTGCCTTTTTTGCCTGTGCGATACCGGCATCACCGCCATCCATCCAGTCGATTGAGTGGGAGTAATAAATTCCCATTCTCATACCATGCCTCTTGCATGCATTATATAACTCTTCTATAGGATCTCTTTTAAATGGTGTAAGGTCATAGATATTATAATCACTCACATTGGAATGATACATTGCAAATCCGTCGTGGTGCTTGGGCATGGCCACAATATAACGCATACCTGCCTCTTTTGCCAGTTTTACCCATTCATCTGCATCGAATCCGACGGGATTGAATGTTTTGGCAATTTCCCGGTATTCATCCCTGGGTATTTGCGCGCAGTACATTATCCATTCTCCGATAATAGCCTGACTACCATGTGTTTCAGGAACTATTTTTTCACCCTTCCAGACACCACCCAGTTTTGAATAGACTCCCCAGTGGATGAACATGCCAAATTTCAGATCGTTGTATTCCTCAAAACGATCTGTTTTGGATTCGTGCATTCTCTCCCACTCTTTAAGTAACTGATCACTTTGTTGTGATACAGAGAATAGTGACGGAAAGATGCAAACCAGAAGTGTTATTGCTCGTTTCATATTGGTTAATTAAATGGTTTAATTCACATATAATTCATAATCAATAATTTAGTATGTCTAAAAAGTATCCTGTATCAAATAATCAATAACTCAGAACAACATTTTATTAATATTAATTGTCCGGTTCACGGTCAACTATATCAATTTGTTGTAATAAACATATTGAGCTTTTTGGGTATAATAATTTTAGAACTATTGATAATCCCCTTCCCTGAACCCAGATCAAAAATATTATTGTAAACTGAAAGATTACTGACATTTTTCCCAATTAAAATTCCGCCAACAAGTTCAGGATTTTCCTTGGAAGTCAGTGACGAAAAAAGGCATCCGTTAATATGGATCTTTGAACAACTCTCTGCCTTTACTCCCAGAATTTTAATATCGGTCATCTGACAATTACTCACTGATATTTCCTCACCACCTTCTATTTCCAAAGTTGCATGTTTATCAACTCCCTGCATCAGATTATCAGAAAAAATAATATTACGGCTGTTTTTTAATAAAGTCCCGCCATTAGCCTCAAGATCTGGCGGAAAATAGTCCTCATTTCTGTCAAATGTATTTGATCCTATTACTAAATTTTTACAGTCTTCCGCAATAATGTGACGGTCGTATCCTCTTATAAATGTATTTCCGGTTATGCTTACCCCTCTGACATTTTGAAATTTAATATTAACTGTCTGATTACTGATATGATTTCCTGATATATTCCATAGTCCTATCTTATTCGGATTATCCTTTTCACCCTCGAATAATATATTGCACCCTCCCGGAGAGGGAATAGCCTGGATGGTATTTCCGGTGATAGTGCCTTCCCTAACACTGCTCCCCTTCTCGGAGGTATCAATCCATATATCAGCTGAGACATCTGAATCAGGATCATAATTATACTCAATATCATTACCTGTTATCTGAAAATTTCTTATCTCGCTTCGACTGACCTTTATACCACTCTCTTTATTATAACTTATGTGACAGTGACTGATATTTATCTGGTGCAGATTAAGAGCATCAAGGAATATCCCGATTTTGTCACAGTTGTAAATGTGACATCCTTCAATTATTATATTACGATTTCTTTCAGTGAGATGGATTCCTGTCATTACTTCCCTGATAAACAGCGAACTGATAATTGCCTGGAATGTACCTGTCAGTTCAACACCGCAAGCCTCAGGATGATTACCCGTGATTTCAATTGCGCTGATCAGAGGCATTCGTTCTCTTTCCCAGACCTGGTCACTGACAGTAAGGGGACTTGCTGATCCCTTAGTATGAGATCCGGTAAATTTAAAGGCGGGACCGGCTCCCTCCATAATTACTGTGGCACTTCCTCCATGTCCCGTTAAACCGATCTTACCTGTTTCCCCCAGTATGATCTCTATTGTTTTGGTTATTCTGTAACGTCCTGAGGGGAAAGTGACTACTCCGTCTTCAGCATTAGATATTGCCGAAATAATCGATCTGGTATCATCATTAATCCCGTCCCCTTTTGCACCAAAATCTTTGACATTGGTTGCTCCGGAAGTTAAAACAGTAAAAAACGGGAAAAAAAGAAATAACAGTATTTTTTTAATATTATCCATGATTTGAATTTTTTGTTCAGCTAAATCAGGACTAAATTAACCAGAAACCCTGAGAATTTATCAATTTTTATAATTAATGTTCCATGATTATTTATCCCGGGACTGTTCAAAGCTGTTATATATTTTAAAAATCAGACTATATTACAGTTATTTAAACTATTAGTTTCTGTATCTTTTATAGTTGCAGTGAATAGACGCAATTATTAAAAATATTTCAAACTTTTTTTAAACGGAATAAGCAAAGTATTCCATGGAAGCTCGGAAAGCACCATCAAAACGAGGATAGCCGGTTCAAAATAGAGTGCTGCAAGAACTATTGCCATACCATTATTAATATAGGCAGATCCGATGGTCAGAGATATTTTATCTTCTTTATCTTCTTTGAATCCTGTTAAATATCCAAACAGATGCAGTAAAATATATACCAGATACAGAAATGCTGTTTCCCGGATTATTTTTCTAAAATCACCAAGAATAATATCACGCTGGGAACCCATAATGGCATATACCATTACAGAGAGAATAATAATGTTACTTGCCGTAAAGACATGGTTATATTTTTCAATAATTCCCGAAAAATATCTTTTCACCGGTTGTGATAATATCATCGGCACAAAAACGATCAGGGCCAAATCTTTAAATAAAAGCCACGGATCTACAGCAACCTTGTTATTGATTGCCCAAAACAAAAGAGGGACTGTCAGCGGAGCGACAACAGATGTTACAATTACAATGCTCGCAGAAAGGGCTGTATTCCCCCTTGCAATATCAGTAAGAGCCGGAGTTGTCACACCCGCGGGCATTGCTGTTAAAAGCAACATACCTATTGCCATTACAGGATCAAATAAACTAAAAGTTAAATAAAAAAAGAGGGGGAAGATTACCATATTCATGACAACTATAAAGATCATCAGTTTATAGTTTTTCATCTTCGTGAATATCTGTGCAATATCAGTTTTAAGAAAAACGAGAAAAAGCATTGCCATCAGAAAAAGCTTCAGCAATGACATCAAAAATTCATTAAATAATGGGTAGATAAGTCCGAGTACCAGACATGTCAACAAAAATATCCAAAAGTGTTTTTCAATAAAAACGGCAATCTTCATCTTAAAATATAGTATAGAATGAGACCTTTAATCCTATTACCGACTGGTAAGATATTATCAAAGAAAAAATCAGTGTCAGTATAAGTCCTGCGTTTAACCAAATCCCGGCCTTATGTTCTCCCATAAGATCTTTCCTGTTCAACAGATACATTATCGCTACAACTACCAACGGCAGGACAAATATCTGAAATAACTGGCTTATAAGCATTGCAAATACAGGTCGTGCTCCCAAAATGGGAACAGTCAGTCCGAATAACAAACCTGCTCCTGTTAAAATTCTGAACTGCTTTCCTTTATAATTAACCGGTTTATTTTTGTAATCACTTATTAACAACGGTGCCAGCATCACTATCGGAAACAGCGACGAAAGTGCCGCTCCGAGTATACCCATAATAAAAATCGATAATGCAAAACGCCCGAGCAGAGGCTCCAGCAATGTAACCATGGTTATCACCTCTTCAACCGGCTTATTCATGATAAACAGTGTGCCTGCTGCACAAGCCATAATCGATCCGCTCACTATGAACATCATTACCGCAGCAACAATGGCATCTTTTCTCTGGTGTTTCAGCTGTTTCATATCCCACTTTTTCTCCTTCAGCAATACACTACGAACCACAAACGTGGGGGCTGTCAGCGTGGTACCGACAAGGGCTGCAATCATCATAGGTGCATTAACTTCATCCGGTATACCGGGAATAAGACCTCTGCCCATAGCTGAAGGTTCAGGTAATACCAGGAACATGGTCAAAATGAAGCTGATGCCCATAAGAGAAACAAAAATGATAAGTATCTTCTCAAAAAATGAGTA
>ENA-OSEO01001991-OSEO01001991.1-sediment-metagenome-genome-assembly--contig:-NODE-1991-length-32106-cov-96.489962_pt1 | contig 32106 bp, 28 predicted proteins | sample MGYA00237883_ERZ534232 | MGnify/ENA metagenome assembly ERZ534232 | reverse complement strand
CTTTCGATAAAAACAGGAAAGGTATGATAGTCGCTGAAGGAGCAGGAATTCTTGTATTGGAATCTTTGGAGAGTGCACTTCAAAGAAATGCGCACATTTATGCTGAGATTTCAGGTTATGGTCTGAGCTGTGACGCAAAACATATGACACAGCCTTCTGCAGAAGGCATTTCTCAATGTATGATTAAGGCAATGCATGAAGCACAAATTAACAGGGATGATGTCGATTATATAAGCGCACATGGAACAGGAACAATCGCAAATGATAAAACAGAATGTGCTGCTATAAAAATAGTTTTTGGAAATCGCTACAAACAAATACCGATTAGCTCAATAAAATCCATGCTTGGACATACAATGGGAGCAGCAGCAGCACTTGAGGCAATATCGTGTGCACTTTCTATACAAAACGATATTATTCCACCTACAATAAATTATGAAACACCTGATCAGGAATGTGACATTGACTGCGTGCCAAACAAAGCTAGAGAATCTACCGTTAGTATTGCTTTAAATAATTCATATGCCTTTGGTGATAATAATGCTTCTTTGGTTTTAAAAAAATATCTCAATTAATAAGGAGAAATATTATTTGTCTTATAATGAAAAATATGACGCTATAATCATAGGTGCAGGTATTGGCGGCCTTGTCTGCGGCTGCTACCTTGCAAAAGCCGGGATGAAGGTTCTTATTGTTGAACAACATCATAAACCAGGAGGGTATTGTACTTCTTTTAATAGAGCAGGTTTTATTTTTGATGTAGGTCCCCATTGTTTTGGATCATATAGAAAAGGTGGTATTTTAAATAAGATCTTTAAAGAACTCGCCTTAGACAAAAAAATAAAAATAATTCGGCCGAACCCCTCAGATATAGTAATAATGCCCGATTATTCTATACCTTTTTGGAATAATTTAGAGAAAACTATAATGGAGTTCCAAAAAATATTTCCTGAAGAACCTAATATCAAAGATTTTTTCTATTTATTAATAGATACCGATCCTCAATCTTTTTCCAGATTAAGAAATTTGACATTTAAGAATTTGGTTGATAAATATTTCAAAAACAATAGACTTAAAGCAACTCTACTATTACCACTATTACCCATCAATGGATTTTTACCCTCATCATTATCAGCATTTGTTGCAGCCAAACTTTATTCTGAATTTCTTATTGATGGAGGATATTATCCTGAAGGAGGAATGCAAGTAATTCCTAATGCTTTGGTAGAAAGATTTAGAAAGTATGGAGGTGAACTGCAACTTTCATGTATTGCTAAAAAAATTAGGACAAAAAATAATATTGTTACGGGTGTTGTTCTAAATAAACTGGGGTTCGTTAAAGCAAAATATGTTATTTCTGATTGTGATGCTAGACAGACATTTCTCAAACTACTTGGGAAAGAAAAGATTGAAGAACATTTCTACCGTAAATTGAAAAGTATGGTGCCATCATTATCTAACTTCATTATATATCTAGGTATTAATCAAAATTTTAAAACATCGCTTAATCCTGGAACCTTTTTATATGTCTTTGATAATTATGACGTTGAACAAATATATCGAAAAGCAAAAAAGGGAGATATTAAAGGCTATGGTGGATATATGTTTCGTTTATCTTACGATAAAAAAACGATATATGCTGGCATTCCAGCTCCTTACAAGAATCAAATATTCTGGGAAAATAATAAATATATGTTTTTAGAATCTTTTATTTTTAAATTGGAAAAATATATATTTCCCAATTTATCAAAATATTTAATATATAAAGAAGCCGCTACACCTCATACACTTAACAGATACACTCTAAATTATAAAGGCGCATCTTTTGGATGGGCAGGGATACCTTCACAATTTGCTGTCTATGATTTCAGGAAACCTTCTTTTTTTGAAAATCTTTATTTAACAGGTCACTGGACATCTTTAGGAGTTGGAATATCTGGAACGGCTTATATTGGTCAGGACACAGCAAAAATGGTTCTATATAAAAAAAATTAGGCAAAATGTCAATTTTTTGATATATTTTATTTTATGGAAAAAGAAGCATATATTCAGGATGAAATAAAAAAACTAACCCTTTCTTTTACTTCATCACTTTTAATTATTGCAGGTATTGTAATACTTCTATTGAGTGTATTAGATTATTTTGCTACACCCGAAAATTTTAAAATCTTTTTTATTTATAGATTAATTGCTACTTCTTTATATTTAGTTTTACTCATATTATTTAAATCAATAAAAAAATTACCTGAAATATTTATAATTTCAGCCGCAATAATAGTTTCAGTAATGATTGAGCTCATGATTCTTTCATTTGGAGGTCATCAATCTACTTATTACGCTGGTTTTATAGTTGTCTTTATATTTTTGTTTGGACTTTCTCCAATTTCCTTTAGATTATCGATATTGCTTGCTGCAATACTTTATGGTATTTATCTATTCCCAATTCTACTATTCGATAAGATTACAAATATCCGGTTATTTTTAAGCAACAATATGTTTTTACTTGCAACTCTATTTGGAGGTCTTGCTTGGAGATACATAAACTATCAAATTCATATTAAAAAGCTTTCTCTTGAATTTGACATTTCACAAGACAAAGAACAACTTGAAATGTATTCACAAAAACTCGAAGAATTAGTCCAAGAACGTACCAAAGAGCTTACTGTATCTGAACAACGGTTCAGGGCATTGTTTGATAATGCTAATGATGGGGTTGTTGTTCTTGACAAGAATGGGGTTATCATTAATATGAACAATAAGTTCAGTGAATTGCATGGTTTTGACAAGGATGCTTTGATAGGAACCAGTGTCAAACTTTTAGAAGTTGAAAACAACAAAACAGAAAAGGAAGAGAGATTCAGGAGAATATTGAATGGTGAAGCTACTGTGTTCGAGACCGAGCATTACAGGAAAGACGGGAGCAGAATCCTCCTTGAGGTTAGCTCCAAAGGTATCGAGATAGGTGGAGAATTATTCATTCAATCGCTTCACAGGGACATCACGGAAAAGAAGGCCTTCCAGGAACAGTTGATGCAGTCCCAGAAGATGGAATCGATAGGACAGCTTGCCGGTGGAGTTGCACACAATTTCAATAATCTGCTTACATCTATATTAGGATATGCGGAATTATTACAGGAACACAGTAACCTTGATATTGAATCTAAAAAGAGGGTTAACAGTATTGAGAGCGCTGCGCGCAAGGCAGGGGTAATGGTCTCAAAGCTTCTGAGTTTCTCACGGAGAGAATCATCCGAAACACTACCATTAAACCTGAATGATGTTATCAATGACTCAGTACGACTTCTTGAGGGCGTTCTCGATAAAAGAATCGGGCTTAAAACAACTCTCAATAAAGACCTGCCCACTATAGAAGGCGACCCTAACCAGCTCGAGCAGGTCATTATGAACCTCATGGTCAATGCAAGGGATGCAATGCCTGACGGCGGTCTTATAACCGTAAGAACACGTCAAGTTGTAATTGAAAAAGACAGACAGAATTTGCCGACTTATGTAGTGCCCGGTAACTATATCCAACTAACAGTTTCTGATACAGGGTGCGGCATTCCGAAAGAGATAGTCACCAAGATTTTTGATCCATTTTTCACAACAAAGGAAAAAGGTAAAGGCACAGGTCTTGGGCTTGCGACAGTCTATGGTATTATTAAAGACCATAAGGGATATATTACAGTTCAAAGCGAAGTTGACAAAGGCACAACCTTTGATATTTATCTTCCTATTTCGGGCAAAGCAGCATACAGGCCTGTTTCAGAAAAGCTTTTTTCTGTATCCGGGCATGAAAATATACTTCTCGTGGACGACGAGGAAGAGGTAGTGAATTTTACCAGGGATGTATTGGAAACCCATGGATACAGGGTTCTCGCTGCGAATAATCCCTTAGCTGCTATAGATATCTTTAAAAAACTTCCAAATGATATTCATCTCATCATTACAGACATTATGATGCCTCTCATGAAGGGCACTGAGCTTATCCAGAACCTCAGGACAATAAGGCCCGATGTCAAAATTATAGCAATTTCCGGTTACAGTGAAGAAGCGATCAATAAGGAAAGAATGATGATAGATGAATTTATTAAAAAACCCTTTGAAGTCTACTATCTCCTTTCAACAGTAAGGCGTATCCTTGACACCGGGATCAGGAATCTACCACCTTTTTAGTATTGCTTGTAATAGATTCAATACTATTTAACCAAACCTTTTGGGCTACTACAAAAAAGACTAAATTCCAATTAATAACTTGAATTATTAGGGAATACATATTTAAAATTTAGCAATGGAAAAAAGTGAATATATAAATATAAATATAGAAAAAAAATGTCGTCTTTGGTTTAGTATTGGTCTTATTATTGGAGCTGCTTTCTTCCTTTTATTGTCCATCATGGATTACTTTGGCTCACCTGAAAATTTTGAAGAATTTTTATATTATAGGATTTTTGGAGCTATTTTATTAATAATTTGCTACTTTCTATTCAAGTTGCATAAAAGCAAATTATATCAACAATCTATTTTAACTTTTTCAATAATAATATCCGCTGTAACAATAGAACTCATGATACTAGGTCATGGTGGACATAAATCAGCATATTATGCAGGTATGATTATATTAATTACTTGTGTTTTTGGGTTAATTCCACTTAGCTTACTTTACTCTATTTTTGGAGTTTTCATTATATATCTAATATATCTAATACCTATATTAGTCATAGATAAAATTACAGATTTTAAAACATTTTTTATCAATAATTCTTTTTTAGTCACCTTCTCTTTAATAGCTTTAATATGGAGATATTTTAGCTATAAGGGTCTTATAAATGAACTCGGTCTCCAGTATGAGCTAAATATAAAGAATCAAAAACTAGAAAATTATTCTACAAAACTCGAAGACATCGTTAATAATCGAACAAAAAAATTAATGGAGTCAGAATCAAAACTCAAAAAATCAGAATTAATGCTTAGGTCATTTTTCGAATACGCAACAGATGGTATCATGATCCTGGATAGTAGCGGAAATATACTCGAAGTCAACCAGAAGGCATGTGAAATATACGGGTTTGATAGAGATGAAATCGTTAATACGAGTATAGATCTTCATGCTGTAGACAAGTCGTTGTCAAAAGAACGGATAGAACGTCTCATGAAAGGTGAATCACTCCTTTTTGAAGCTCAGCATCTAAAAAAAGACGGCAAAAAGGTATCTCTTGAAATAACTGCTAATGCGATCGAAGTAGAAGGCAGGGAGCTTATACAGGCATTCGTCAGGGATATTACTGACAAGAAACGCCTCCAGGAGCAGTTACTCCAATCCCAGAAGATGGAATCGATCGGCTCCCTCGCAGGAGGCATCGCCCACAACTTCAATAACCTTCTCACTGCCATTCTCGGGAATGCAGAACTGTTAGAGAAATACAGTCATCTGGATAAAAAACTTGCAAAGAGGACAAAAAATATCGAAACATCTGCAAAAAAAGCAGGGGCACTCGTTTCAAAACTCCTGAGTTTTGCCAGACAAGATTCATTCGAAATCATTCCGTTAAACCTCAATGAGATGGTCAATGAGGTTTTGCTCTTTGAAGGTGTTCTGGGGAAAAAGGTAAAAATCGAGACAGACCTCAGTGATAATCTCCCGACTGTTGAAGGAGACCACAACCAGCTCGAGCAGGTCATCATGAACCTTATAGTCAATGCGCGGGATGCCATGCCTGATGGAGGACAAATCACCATCACGTCTCATCTGGTCGATGTTGAAAAAGATGCTATAGATATCCCGGAGTACATAAGGCCAGGAAGGTACGTGCTGCTTTCGGTTTCTGATACGGGACATGGAATCAACGAAAATATTATCCCCAGGGTCTTCGAGCCATTTTTTACAACAAAAGAGAGGGGTAAAGGAACAGGCTTGGGTCTCGCAACGGTCTATGGGATTGTTAAGGATCACAAAGGTTATACAACCGTTCAGAGCGAGATAGAAAAAGGAACCACCTTTTGCGTCTATCTGCCTGTTTCAGGAAAACCTGTTCCCGAAATCATAGAACAACAACCAGTAGATCTCTATGGGAAAGAAAATATTCTCGTTATCGATGACGAAGACGATGTGCTTGAATACATAAAGGACGCTCTTGAGGCGTACGGATACCAGGCAATGACAACAAACAACCCTCTTGAAGCGCTGGATCTCTTTCATGAAATTGCAGATGAGGTTGACCTGGTCATAACGGATATCATTATGCCTCAGATGGACGGGAAGGAACTTATTAAGCACCTCAGGTCTTTTAAACACAGTGTCAAAATCATCGCAATTTCAGGTTACAGTGATGAGCCTGTCGGAAAAGACAACATGCTGATAAATGCGTTTATTAAAAAACCTTTCGAAGGTTACCACCTGCTCGCAACGGTAAGACATGTCCTCGATGAGGAAGCGGCACAGATTATCAAGACACGATGAGAATTACCACATGAACATCTTAATGAACTACCCCGCAGCAAGCTGCGAGGTATCGTAACCTCCCCCTCCCTTGAGGGGAGGGCATAATTGGACACCCCGAAGCTGAGCTTCAAGGAATTCTCTGATTAAAGTTTCCCCTGATAAATAATTGCATTGACATTCTCTTTATTTTTAATCTTTCTCATTAAATCAGTAGCTTTATTCTTTGAATCAAATTTACCGATCAGCACCCTGTACAGAGTACCTTTATCTGCTGTTGTGCCTTCGTGGGTGTAGGCATCATAGCCTTTCTGTTTATATTGCTGTGCAAGAGCGTCTGCGTTAGTTTTGCTCCTGTAAGCGCCAAGCTGCACAGCATACATAGTTTTAGCCTGTGGTTTTGCAGCAGTTACTGGTGCTGGAGGCGGTGCCGGTTTTGTTTTTGGTTGGACAGTGGTTGCAGGTGCAGGTGTGGTTCGTACAGGCTCCCTTTTCTGGTCCGCCTGCTGTGTTGTTTTTTTCTGCTCTTCAGAAGATTCAACCTGCGCAGGCTGCTTTTGAGCAGGTTTTTCGCGTTTCACGACAACTGGAGCCCGCGGCTCCTTTAAGAAAAGATTATATAAAAGGAATCCTCCCCCTATTAATAGCAAAAGAGCAATAACAATACCTGGTATCAATACCCTGCTTCCTTTGCTACTATCTCTTCTTTTCGTCCCTCGGTAAAGACTGTCGCGCCTCTTATGAACCGTTGCGGGTTCCGGCACTTCAACGGGTTCCTCCATTACCCCCGGTTCTTTTGGAATTCCATGTTCTTCCTTAACTCCAGCTTCTTCCGGAGGAACTTTTCCGGCATTCTCCATGTCGGCTTCTTCCAACATCTGCGTCAATTCGGTCTCTTCCGGACTCTTCTCTTGAGGAACTTCTTCGTAAATTTTTGCTTTTTCCTCTTCAATCATTTCAGGCTTTTCACCTGTTTCTATTTCTTTTGCTGGCTCCTCTGTCTCAAACTCCTCGCGGTCTGAATCTATTTTAATTTCTTCTTCCCCAAAAGGCTGCACATCCACATCTTCTTCGATGCCCTCGATACCCTCTTCTTCCGGAGGCGTTATTTCTATCTCTTCTTCTACATATACATCCTTTTCTTCTTCAAAAGGTTGTGCAGATATTTCTTCTTCAAAAGGTGTTTCGACCTTCTCCTCAACGATTTCCTCATCGAATTCCTCTTCAATGGGCATCACCTCGATCTCTTCTTCGGGAGGGACTTCCTGAGGTATTTCCTGAACTACAGTAACGTCAAGGCCTTCCTCATACGGTTCAACGGTAAATTCTTCCTCCAGAGGCTCCGCACCAACGGATATACCGCCCAGAACAGCGTTTGCTTTTGCAACAATGCCTTCGGTACCGAACGGTTGTTTAATCGTATCAACAATACCGTAAACCGTTTTATGCCGAGAATCTAATTCCCCTCCATGCGGAGTTATCATAATGATAGGGATACCTTGCAGAGACTCTGTCTCATGTATTGCCTTACATATTTCAAGACCGCTTGTGCCGCTCATACCGATATTGACAAAGATTAATGACGGATTTATTTTCTTTGCCATTTTGATACTGACATCTTTGTCCGAGGCAGTAAACACCAGATATCCTTCTGCTTCAAGGCCTGACATTATTTTCTGGATTGTCTCTGTATCAGTATCAATTACAAGAACTGTCAGATTCGTCATGATAAATTACCTCTTTTTTCTATAATGTCTCCCAGTATTTTGCAGGTATATCCTGTGCGAGTTTCAGCGCACCGTCTGAACCTGCAAAGAGAGGATCGTCAACCTGCGTTACCTTGCACTGACCGTATTCTTTTAGAGCATTTTGTATATACTCTCTGACGCCCCTGATCAAACTTCCACCACCTGCAAGCACAATATTATTCTTGATCTTTATCTGGAATTCAGGGTCAAACCGGGCTATCATCTCGGTCGTTGTTTCTATGATTGCAGGGAGGATGCTTTCACATGCCTTTTTAACTTCATTTGTGATATCGTGCATGACGGGCTTACCGTCAACTGGCATCTCGACGTGGATTTCACCCTTCCCCTGTCCGACGAAACTATACTGTTCTTTAAACTTCCTGACCATATTCTTATTGAAATATGAATTGGGATATTTTTCACTGAGATTACTGAAGAGCTGCTCGTCAATATAGTCACCTGCGTGCAGGATCGTTTTTTGATCTTCTTCAGAAGGAATACTGCCGTGCATAATGCAGAAATCAATGGTACCGGCACCGATATCAATAACCATGGAATTGTTTAACAGGTCTAATCCATAGGCTACCGCGAATGGTTCGGATACGACAAGCAATGAATGAACAAATTCAGCAACAGCTTTTCTTATTGCCAGCTTGTTCGTCTTGAGGGTGTCAGCAGGTACGCCCACGACTGCATGTATCTTTTGCTCAGATGAAGGCTTTGTACTGTGAATCAAATACTTTATGATCTCCCGTACAGCCTCTTCACTTCTCTCAATCCCTTCCTTGATGACTCCTCGCTCAAGAGGCCTGCAGAGGTCGAGCGACAATCTGTTACTGAGTGCCTCCTCGCCGAACAAAACTGATTTCCCTAAAACTTTTTGAGAAATGAAATCCTTTGGCCAGCCAACGTAACTCTCGATCCATTCCCTTTTACCATTACTCGAACAGACTGAACTTCTTGATGTGCCGAGGTCGATTCCGACGTACAAGACATTATCTTCTCTTTGCTTCATAAATGGCTTCTCCTTTATTTAAGTAGTCTAATATCCCAGCCTCAAGATAATATGCGATGTTCTCCCTGTGACTTTCAGTGTTCAGTTTCCTTTCTTCTATTTCATTACTAAGGCATGAAACTTCTGTCAGAACAGCAGGGACATCAACGCCGAGAAGAACAAGGAACGGTGCCCGCTTGACGCCATAGTCACGAACATTCTTATCCTCTTTTTTTATATTCGTGTAAAGATTTTTCTGTATCGATGATGCGAGCTTTCTGGACTCCTGATATTTCAACGTGTTGCCGATCTTCCCGATCATTTCTTTAAATTCACTCAATCCGTATTGCGTAGCTTCATTTTCCCGTTCAGCGAGTCTGAGGGTCTTTTCATCAGCCGGCGGGCCGAAAAAGTATGTCTCGATGATATTGATCGGGTTCGATGGAAGATAATTGACGTGGATAGAAATAAAGAGATCCGCATTTTGTAAGCGCGCGAGCTCTACACGTTCCCTGAGAGACACTGTCACATCTTTATCCCTGGTCATAATTACATTAAAACGGCCATGCCTTTGCAGTCTGTCTCTGAGGCGTTTTGCAATATCGAGTGTGACATCCTTTTCCTTTGTTCCCATCTTCCCGGTAGCACCTGATAAAGCCCCTCCATGACCTGGATCTATCATAATGGTCTTCACATGCAACCCGAACAATCTGCTTAATGAAATCTGAGGGATGTTGAGAAATGCCTTGTAATCCGAATTGGTTTTTAGATCTTTATCGGGGTAAACAGAATTCTGCTCAAGCATATCAAGGAAGGCACGGTACTCTTCAGAGGTATTATGTTTTCCGTAATCTGAAAAAGTAGCGGCTATCTGCTTTTCCTCGTGCAATGGAAAATCAAGATAGTTTCCGCTCATGAGGAGAGCAATAAACAGCACTGATACAAAAAGGCCGGCTTTTCTAAAGGAAAATGATTTCCTTTTTCGAGTGATGCCCGGGCCTTTTCCCAGGATTCTCAGGTTGTCTTCGTAAATACCTCTGAGAATGTTCTTTCTTGTCTTGAGCTCCCTATTCCTTGAAAAGACGGATATCATAAAATCAATTTACCATATATTGCAAAAAAATCAAATAGTATTTGTAGTTCAAGGCACTTTTTTTAAGGAATAAGTTAAGTATTTGACAGTACCCAGTTTTGGAGCATTATCAGTTCCTCACTCAAGTTTAAGCATGGGGAGGGTATCTTCGCCTTTGTCCATGCCTTCTATTTCATCTTCAAGATATTTCTGAAATTCCTGCGCAACAGAGGTAATCTGCTGTTTCTCTACAGTTGTTATATTGGGCTTAAAATCGGCAAGCCTTACTATTTTCATTTGGATGCGCTTCAGATAACGCTGAATAATCTCAATGATAGAAGGGTTCTTAATGCATTCATTGATAAGATACGCTCTTATCTCATCCACGGTCTTAGCCTTAAGTAACCCAGCAATAACAGGTTCAGCTTTTCCTTGCTTAAGCCGCTCTCGTATGGTCGGGTTAGTAAATATTTCAAGTTTTCCATTGAATGCCACATTAAAGATATTCTGGGCTTCTGAAGCTTTATCAGTGAGCTCTAATAGATGTTCGGAAGCATTCTGAAAAGACAGCCCGCACTCATGCGCAGGACCTCTCCTGATCTGTTCTTCAACGGAGCTTCTTGACGCTGAACAGACAAAAACTGTGTTGGATAAAAAAGTGAGTTTCTGCTCAATATCTTCAGATACCGCTGGTTGAAGGGCATCTATTTTCTCAAGTATCTTCAGCGCCTTCATGTCATCGCTATTCAAAATGCCTGTAATATTATTTTTACAGGTCTCAGCACGATCTATGACTCCATCATGCAAGGCTATATAGATAGGCTTATATTCTCTTATAAGTGCACCGAAGGTTTCGGTTTCTGTTTCTTCTGCAGGTATCTTGCCAATGAGTTCAGTCTTAAGAATCACCTCAGAGTCGATGTAAGATTGGATAGTAGAGAGTTTTCCACAGACTTTTTGTTGAATTTCATGTATCTTTTTTAGGTCTTTATTATCAGGTAGGCTATGAGAGCAGTAAGCCTGAAGCGCAAAGAGTTCTGTTTCAAATTCAAGGAATTTCTTGATGTCATAATAGTTCTTAAGCCTGTTCGCCAAATCGTCCACTTCGGTCTGTGAGTATTGATTTGTATCGAAAGCCAGATATCCAAGAGACTCCCTCAAAGCATACAAGAGCATCTGTATGTCATCCCCACCTTCCAAATTATGGGAGAATAATTTTGTGATCTGCCCAACTTCGGTCTCGTAGGGGTTGGGAACCTTTAGTGCTTCAAAAAGAGAAATTGCTCGGCTTAAAGTCCTTGGGGCTTCTTCCTGCTCACGTCCGAAGAGTTCTTTAAGTTCTTTCCTATATCCTGAAATTACAGCATCATCATGGGTCGAGGGAATTTCTTTATCGATGAGCTTTTCAGCGTAAGGCCGTAAGACCTCCCAGTTCTCCGGCTTAGTCATCTTTTGCACTTCAGTGAGTGAGTCCAGAATTTTAGTTGTATACTCTATATCCGCAATATTTGAGTAATCAATAAACGATATGGGGAGTCCGGATTTAGGCCCAAGACTTATTCTAATTTTGCCTTCCCGCACAAGACAGAGAAGGTATATCTGGACCATGCGTTTTGTTAGTCCATAATCCTTAGGCCCACCTATGCCCATGAAGTTTTTATAGAGTGTCTCCATTTTCATAGTCTGACCTGCATCAGCAAGCTTGTCATCAATGAAAGTCCATATATCTTTCACATACGGATTATCTGATGTATCAAGAATTCGTTCAGCTGCCTTCTTGATTATCTTCAGGCCAAAGCCGAAATTCTGGGCAGCACTTACGTTCTGATTATGCTTTGCACCTTTTGGTATGCTGCCGGTTTTAACGATACCATTTATGACTTTTACTCCTTCTTCCTTCTTAAATATGAATGGCGGATCAAACTTGATGTCACTAGACACATAAGCGGTGTTCAGAACACGTTCAACAATGAGTGAAAGGATATTAGATAGTTCTCCGGCAACATGGAATTTCATCTGTGAATTATTCAAGGCATCCATTCTACCCCGCGAATAACTGCTGTCAACGACCTTTGCAATCTTGCCGAGTTCTCCCTGCAAAGTATTCGAAACCCAATTAATTATTGCAATGGCATCTTCTGTTTCTTTTCCCTGCCAATCATAAATCAATTTTCTATAAGCAGCAAAATCAAGCAGTTTTCCTTTTTCTTCATTAGTAAGACTATCAGGCGTCCATAGGATAAGCCGGGAATCATTGCGCTTTGCAAGTATGCTGTTAATAATATCTTGTGAAATAGGCTTGGTGCCGACAAAAACTGCAAAATCTCGATCGGTCTGATCGCTTTCAATTGAAGGCAGCATCTGGTTTTCTGAATGAATCTTTCCTAAATCCCGCATGCCGACAAGACCGAAAACCTGACGTCTTTGCCACTCGATATAGATTTCCTGATCTCCCGACTTCGTCCGATTTCGTTCTTCCCATGATGCGATAAACGGTGAGATATCGCGAAAGATTGAACGCACACCGTTGGAAAGGTCTATTGTCATCTGTCGGGTGCGGATAGGCCATTCATCAAGGGCGAGGAGGTGATCCCAGGCCTCTTTCTGCATAAGCTCATTAGACTCAGCTTCATCACGGGCCTTGCGGAACTCGTCACGGGGATCAACACCCGTAAATACAGGATCAAACCGATAACGAGGACGGTTGTCCTCATCCATAGTCTGAACTATCTGTCTGAGTTCTTTCTTCAGGTTTTCCGCAATGCTTTCATAGTGGTGTATATTTTCATCTGGATTGGCATCAGCATCTTTCTCAATAAGCACTGAGTTTGCAATATCTTCAGGGGTAATGCCCTGCTGACGGGTCTTGGCAATGTGGTACAGGAAAAGTGTCTGGATTACCTTGATAGCTTTATCGCGGTAGACCTTTAGATGCCCTTTAGTAAGGCCGTCGATCTGACTCTTGCATGCCTCATATGCTTTGTACTCCATCTCCAGCTTTGTCTTTATCGCAACAAGGCCGGCATGAACTCCACTTGGATCTTCTTCATAGCGAACTGCCTCGTCAAAAAGTTCCCAGAGACGGATGAGTTCATGTCCTTTGTTCTTGATCTGATGTTTCAGGGTCTGGTGCATGAAATGAATTGCAGAACGAGTGGTCGTTAGTTCATAGGTGATGGCACGTAGAACTTCCAGGGCTGGTTTATGGAACGGAAAAAAGTGAGTAAATTCAGGCTCGCCTATGCTATTTGGCCAGGTGAAGCCCCGTTTGTAATAGAGGTAGTAATTGCCAATTGCGCCGGGATTTTTTATCTCTCGTACCCTTGCAAGAACAATATCGTAATAGTCTTTGTCTTCTTCAAGTAACTTGACCAGTTTGAGACGATCATCGGCAATGATATTCTTAACACCCATTTTGCTTTCTATAGCCTGCTGAGCTGCACAGACTGTCCAAACAGGCAGATTATGGACCTTGGCAAGCCGGTTAGAAAGCACGACTAATGTTTTTTCATCATCGGTGCGCTGGTTGTCATCCCGGTTTTTCATGAAGAGAGATACCTCGTCAAGGACAATCAGGATACCGCTATAACCTTCGCCGAGAATGACTTCCACCATATGTTTGAGAATATCTTCTGTCTCTGCAGCTATATGTGGCTGGACCTTGAGATACTCTGTGTAGAACCTCCAGAGCTTATTACCACAACTCCGTTTGTATTCAGGTGATTTGTCCTGCTGAATGTCTCTTATGAAATCATTTATTTCTTCGAACTCATCTTCTTCAAAATATTTTGGATCACGCAGGAATTTGCCGAGGTCTTTTCTGTAACGGTCAAGGTCTTCGGAAATGAACCTGTCAGCAAGAAGCTCGGCCGGATAGAGGGAGAGATTTTTTCCTGTTTCAAGCTGAAGCTGTTCTTTTGCAGCATCGAGGATATATTCACTCAGGCGCAGTCCTTTGTCAGTGAGACCAACTGTACCTCCACCGGCGCCGACGAGTGTTTTTACAATTATAAAAATTCCTTTTTTACTTTTAGTGCTCTTTGCCTCAAGCCCTTCTTCCCAAAAGCGTAAAATCGTCTCTCTCTTGCCACGGCCTGCTTTTTGTTCTTTCTTTTTAATAATGTCCCAAATTTCTTTAGAACCGAGCGAGAGCGCTGCAAGAAAACAGAGAAGGTGCGATTTACCAGAGCCGAACTCAGCCTGTATCCAATAGCCCTGCCCGATAGGATTATCCCTGCGTTCAGGTTTGTAAGGTGCTGCCATATTGCGAAGAATATCATTGAGGAAAGGGCGTACCGGGTCGATCTGAAATTCTTCAATGGTTTGGACCTCTGGTTTACGAACCTTCCGAGTTTTTTCATCGTTGGAGTCTGCCCAGACATGCTTCTCCAATGAATAAACGGAGATAATCTTGTCCGGGACGGAACATATTTCATCAAGACTTTTGCGCGAGGCAAAAAGATCATCAGTCTTTGGCATAGTTTTTCTCCTTACTCATTTCCTCTATACACTCTTCTCATTTTTGTAACGCATAATCTCCCGTTTGCAGACGGTATAATCCTCGTTTACTTCCGCGCGTTCAGTTTCATTAAGGGAATCGAGAGAGAGACCTCCTCGCTCATACAGAACTTTCCCCTCGAAGTACCAGCCTATTTTACGGCAAAAGCGAATCCAGCCGATCAAAACATGAGCTGATGGGGCTATAATATGTGCGCCTCCGTCAAGAATGGTTTTTATATACTTAGGGATACTTTTCAGAGGGTTTTTTACTTTTCTTCTGAAAACAGCAACTTTTGCATTCATGTAGACATTCTCAAGCTTCCATCCAGCGGATAGCCAAGAACTCCCCTGTGTGCTCTCAGTATTTGCCCACCAGGTACGATCATTCAAGGCTGTTTTTGGTAGTGCATGTCTCATGATATCAGTAAAATCTGTGAAATTTAAAGCCAACTGTTCTTGTTGCTGAGGGATTGCCTTAAAAAAATCATGCAATTTGTTGTACATTCCCCGTTTGCTCTTCTTATTTTTAAAGAGTTTTACAAGTTCATCAAGACAGCCAGAGCAGATAACCATTTTTTGATTATCCTTAAGTTGAATTTCCTTAAGGTTGATTGTCTTATCACAATATATGCATTTTTGCTCCTTAAAAGTTTCCTCAGTATGTTTTATGAACTCGTCACTCATTGTCTATAATTCCCACAGGTGATCATGAGCAATAAGATTTATTGGAAGGATATAACTCCTTTCACCTGAATCGGGATACATGATAATCCTCCCACTGCTTCTATACCCTGGAAGGAGAAGTAGTAAACGATCGTCATCTGTTGCCATACTACGAAGAAGATTCAGCTCCAAATGATAGGCAAAAAGCATTTCCAGATTGGACAGAACGATAAGTCCTTTGCCCTGCAACTTGGATCGCAAGAAGTTCTCGAATGCCTTTGCCACATGTGCTGCTGTGGGTTCGGGTCTTTTTGCCTCATTCTCGACAAGCTGGCGGAATTCTTCATCAGGGATTGAATCGAGAATTCCTTTGTTCACTGAAAGAGATTTGGGAAACTTTTTGCCGTCTGGCATCTTTGCCTGCAGGAGTTTTTTTTCAAAAGACTTTAGGGTTTGATATGTTCCTAATACGCCGTATAGATGTCGCCCTCCAGGTATGTTCAGTTTGCTGATGATTGCCTCAATAATCTCTGTGTCTTTCACGTGCGATCTTTTTCATTAATCAATTTTTTCACAACTTCTTCTAAAGTCAATTTTGTTGTGAATTGACGGATTTTATCGATTTCAGATATTTTGCTGATGAATCCCTGATTTCTTAGTTCATAGAGTGCCGGTCGAATGCGGGCTGGATTCCAGAGCATGGCACGAATCGACCTGTTTGTTTCAAGCTTGGTAATATCATACATGCCTTGTTCAGGGAATTCACTAAGGACGATAAAGGCAAAGGAAGGGGGGAGGATATCGCGATAGCTGAAATGAATAGTTGCATGATCAGCACTTACGATGCCTCCGGCTGTAAGGGCATCGACAATTGCCTTGGCTGAATCGCCGATCATCTTTGACGATGGAAAGAGCTTCTGGAGATATTCCCTGAGTCTTTCTCGTTTCAGGCGGCCAGCACCAATGGAAGGGAGAAAAAGATTGTCGATAACATCAAACATTAATGATTCTGCGATACAGAAACGATAGAAGCAGACATCTTTCAGTTCCTGCCTATTGGCATATTTGACTGCAAAAGATTTCATGGGCTTGTCAATGAAGCCCATTGGGAACAAGCGAGAAATAATATAATTGGAATAGCGCCTGCGCGTCTCTGCTGCACTAAAATGGAGATTGTTTCGTAAAAATTCTCTTACATCATTAATAGACGACGTATCAGGTATCTTTGGAGCAAGCGCTATTGATTCCTTTAAAACTGCCTTCCCAAATAAGCTAGTGACTCGGCGAGGTTGTATTTTCTTGATAGCTTTGACGGGGGATTCTTTGGCTTTCTTGATTTCAAAAGATTCAAAGAGAGTAGATTGAAGAGTTTCTTGCTGTTTTTTCTCTGAAGGATGTAACTGAACTGAATGATGAAGACGTATCCAATCGATCAGTTTAAGAAGTACGGCTGAGTGCGTTTTGAGTCCATCGAATTTGCAGAGTGTATCACTATCGGCAGAGAGGACATTTTGCAAGCTGCCAAATTTTGCAATAAGCTGTTTTGCTAGGGGTTGCACATCCTTTTGTGGGATCGCAAAAGTTAATAAGAGTTCCAAAAGTGATTCATCAGTGTGGGAGCGTTCATCCCTTGCTAAGAAACGTTGGCGTAACCGTTCTCTATGGCTTAATTTTTCTTTTTTTATGGGTACCATCTTTTTCCTGAACTCTCACCTAATATTTTCTTCTTTTATTAAAGTTAGCAAATCGTTCGGCTCGCAGTTGAAATAAAGAAGAAGCTTCTCAATATCCTTGCGGCTGAAGTTGTAGCCATGGTTCGTTGCGATCCTGGATAAGGTAAGTGTCTTAATGCCAGTTTCCTCTTCAATCACCTTATAGGTTATTTTTCTTCGCTCAACTGCGCCCTTCCGTTCTATAAGAGCCTTGAGGTTAACAATAAGCATATATTTATCGCACCTATCTTTAAATGAATAAATCATATCACTTGAAGAAATAAAACTCAAATTCAATAAGAAAAATATCATCTGGTGACTTGACTTTTATATCTTGTAAAGATATTTATATCTTTCATAGATATATTTAAATCTCTTTAAGATAATATAAATCTTTAAAAGATAACTGAAAGGAGGGAGCATGAGCATAAAAACAAAGGCAAAAGCTGTACAGGGCTGTTTATGGGAGGACGAAGAGCAGGGTGGGGTTTCTTCCTTAGCAGAAAGGTATCTCGGAAAGGCAGGTAGGATTCTCTACATACATAGGAGCATAAAACATCCGACGACTATATTTAACGCAAGCGTCTTTACCGGAAATGGAGAAAGAATCTGGCATGGGGATCTTGATATCAAACAGGCCACACAAGGGCTGCTACAAATCTCCCTGAGGATTGGGGCACTGTTTATCCACTACGAGATGTCAGGGAACTATAGCAATGGGAAATTGTCAACTGATGACGTAAGAGTATTTGCAGCTGTAGAAGTTGAGCAGGGCCAGATTCTCTACAGCAGGGAATTTTTGGAAAGAATTCGAGAGTTGAGTGAGAGGATAGCATTAAACAGGAAATATAAACTCCAGAACAGAGACAGATGATTAAGAATGATCTTAAATGAACACGTATAATTCAGTATAATACTGAAAAATATGTTTAAGTTTATTCATACAGCAGATATTCATATAGATAGTCCACTTCGCGGACTGGAACGATACGAAGGAGCTCCTGTCGAAGAGATACGAAGCGCAACGAGGCAGGCATTTAGGAATCTAGTCGAATTAGCCATCGCTGAGACAGTCGATTTTGTGCTAATAGCAGGTGATGTCTATGATGGTGACTGGAAAGATTACAACACTGGACTCTTCTTTGTTTCACAGCTCGCTCGTTTTTCCCGCGAAGGAATTCGAGTAGTGATAATTCGGGGTAATCATGACGCTGCAAGTCAGATTACAAAGTCCTTGCGTCTTCCAGAAAACGTATCACAGTTTTCCACAAAGAAAGCTGAAACCAAAAGATTTGACGATATTGGCGTCGCGATCCACGGCCAGAGTTATCCAAAAAGAGATGTAACTGACGATCTTTCGTCAAAATATCCTCCAGCTTCAAAAGATCACTTTAACATCGGCCTCCTTCATACGGCTCTAGACGGTAGGGAAGGACACGACTTATATGCTCCCTGCAGGATTGAAGGACTTGTTGCCAAGGGTTACGATTATTGGGCTCTCGGTCATGTCCACAAGCGTGAGATAGTCTCTGAGAGTCCTTTTATAATATTTCCCGGCAACTTGCAAGGTCGCCATGTGAAGGAGTTTGGGCCCAAGGGACCGGTGCTCGTTAAAGTTGAAGGCGGCGAAGTGACAGCATTGGAATATCCCGAACTGGATGTTGTTCGGTGGGTACAGTGCGATGTGGACATAAGGGATGCAGCCTCGGGATTCGACATGGTAGACCTTGTGAGGGAAACCGTGGGCAAAGAAGGACTTAATGCGGAAGGGAGAACGCTTGCAGCACGAGTAAGAGTCGCCGGATCCTCACGTGCTCACAAGGATATCTCTTCGGATCCTGAGCAGTGGTCTAATCAAATTAGGGCAGCTGTTGCAGATCTGGGTGTTAATATATGGGTTGAGAAGATTATTTTCAGCACTAAAAGCACCTTGGATATAGAGAAACTCTTGATCCAAGATGACCCTATCAGCAATCTGCTCCGAAATCTTCGGGACCTCAGACAAAAACCGGATGAGCTTGCGCTGCTTTTGAAGGAGTTCGATGACCTGAAAATCAAATTGCCTCCGGAATATCGGCAAGCGGACGATGTACTCAATCTCGGAGACCCCTCAGCCATCATCCCCCTTCTTGATGATACTGAACAAATTCTAATTCCTATCATATTGGAAACAGGTCAGGATTAATGAGAATACTCGACCTTAAGCTTATACGCTTCGGACCATTTACTGATTCTATCCTTGATTTTGAGCAGGATGGAAAGAATCTTCATGTAATTTTTGGTCTAAACGAGGCCGGTAAAAGTACTATACTGCGGGCGATTAATGGTTTTCTCTTTGGTATACCCGAAACAACACTGGATGATCATATTTATAAGAAGACTGATTTGCGCATAGGGGCCCGTTTAGAGACAGGAAGTGGTGAACAACTGGAACTTGTAAGACGTAAAGGTCGAAAGGATACCCTTCTGGATACGAAAGGAAAGCCTGTTGACACAGACATACTTGATAAATGCCTGGGGGGAATAAGTCGAGAGTTGTTCGAGACCATGTTCGGCCTGAGTCATGCTGCACTTGTTCAAGGGGGAGAGGATCTATTGGCTGGAAGAGGTGAACTTGGTGAAAGCCTCTTTAGTGCAGGCCTCGGCATCGTAGGCTTCCACGACATTCGCAGGTCTCTATGGGAAAAAGCAGGTAAGATATTTACACCACGCTCTCATACACTTCCCTTAAATATGGAGATCAAAGCTTTTCAGGAAGCTAAAAAGAAAAGCATCCAGCTTTCTCTCAAACCTCAGGAGTGGGTAGAACATCAGGAAAAGCTTAGCGTAGCACGTAAGCAATTGGAGGAACTTGATACGGAGATGAGTACGGTAACTGCCGAACTTAGCCGTCTTTCGAGGATTCGACGGACTCAGCCATTAATCTACAAGCGAAATGAATACCTTGAAAGGATTCAGGAACTCGGCAAGGTTAGAGAACTGCCTGAATCCATTTCTGATGAGCGAAAAAGGGCGTTGCTGACCTTGGATTCCGTAACCATAAATGAGAAAAAATTGCTTGACGAAAAACAAATCTGTGAAAAAGAAATAAGTGAACTTAGTGTACCGGAAGCCCTGATTGAACTTGAGCCTGGGATAATGGCACTTCGAGACAGTCTCGGTGCACATAAAAAGGCAGTCCAGGATCTGCCAACCCTCCAAACGCGGGTTGCAACATGGACTGATGAGGCAATGAGTATTCTCAGAGAGCTGGGTCGTGACGTTTCCCTTGATAATGTGGAAAAGCTTCGTGTCAACTCGGCTGCTGAGGCTCGGATCAAAGCGCTCGCAAAAGAGCGTACTAAAATGGATTCAGAATTAGGTAGAGTTCTGAAAGACGTCAAGGAGACGGAAAAGAAACTGGGAGAACTCCAAAGAAAATATTCACAACTGCCCACACAAAAGGAAAGCAGCAGCCTACGACGTATTGTAGCAGAGAGTCGAAAGCAAGGCGACTTGGAAAAGCAATTCCGAAACCTATACCTCGAGATTTCCAGTCTGGAAGATAAGGCACATGGTCAGTTGTCAGCTCTTACGCTCTGGAAAGGTTCCTTAGAGGAGGTTCATGGGATTCCTCTACCGTCTATCCAAACAATTGACCGTTTCGGCAAACTACTTCAGAATCTTGAAAAGGAACGGGAACAAGTAAGTCTTAAGAAGAACAGCGCAGTCGAGCGCCTTAATGAACTTATTGAAGAATTGAGAAGACTTGAAGCTGGTGGAGCAGTTCCAACAATTGAGGAATTGTATGGTATCCGAGGTGAGCGCGATGAAATGTGGAACCGCATAAGAGCAACATGGATCGAAAATGATCAGACTAATGAAATTATTACGGATAAACTTGCTATTGCATATGAACAGAAAGTGAGCGATGCAGATAAGATGGCTGATAGTCTATGGCGTGAGGCAGAACGAACGGCAAAATATTCAACACTTGGTACGGAAAAAGAACAGCGGGAGGCTGAGATTACCGGATATAATTCACAAATGGACGAGTTGACAAAAAGTAGAGAGGCGATAAATGGCGAATGGCGAATGCAATGGCAGGCTGCAGGAATTGAGCCGCTTCCACCAGAGGAGATGAAAACTTGGCTTGTAAAGCACGAAAGACTTCTCGAATCAGTCAATGAGTGGAAGGAGCGAATTCGACTAAGTAACGATCTTAATAAAGAAATTAAGAAATATCGTGAAATTTGCAGCGCCGAACTGTTGAAGCTCGGAGAATCAATTGCTCAAGAGAACGAATCCCTCTCCAATCTTTTAGGTCGCGCAGAGGAGATAATTGAGAAACTGTTAAAGGAAGACCAAGAGCGACAACAAACTGCTCGGGACATTGAGAAGGCAGAGTCTCTCTTAAAGGATCATCATACAGAACTTCAGCGATGCCAGCATGCATTGACAAAATGGAAGAAAGAGTGGGGTAAGGCGGTCAAGGATATCGAGTTTGATGAGGATGCAACTACTGAGGAGGTCGAGGCTGTTCTCATGGGTCTTGCCCGCCTGTTTCAAAAGGTGAGCGATATACACAAGGATCAGTTACGCATAGATCACATCAACGAAGATGCGAGGCAATTCTCTCAAGAAGTCACAGAGTTGGTTCAAAAATGCGCAGCCGACCTACATAATCAATCTCCAATAAAAGCCGCCTCAGAGCTTATAAGACGCTTTGACCATGGGAAAGAGAATCAAAAAGCCAAAAAGACTTTGTCAAATCGTCTAAGGGAAATCCAAAAGACACTTTCCGAACTCAGACGTGACCGGGAGGCAGCAGAAGGGGTTCTTGCAAGACTAATGAAAAGTGCAGATTGTGATAATCTCGAAAAACTTGAAGAAGCAGAAAAGCTCTCGCATGAATACAGAGATCTTGCTGGAAAATTAGAGAATTTGGAAGATCAATTGCTTAATGAAGGAATGCCGATAGAAGAGATAGTGAAACAAACAGATTCAATTTCCCCCGACTTGATTTTAGGTGAAATCCAGAGAATAGAAAATCAATTATCTGAGATTAAGAAAGAGCGTGATCAACGTCAGGTTGAAATAGGCAGTATCCAAAATGCAATTGATAACATGGACGGTAGTAGAGCAGCGGCTGATGCTGCGGCAGAGGCAGAAGAAGCCTTGGCATCAATAAAAGATAACGTTGATAAATATGTACGTTTAAAACTTACTGCATTGCTCCTTGATAAGGAAATCGAGCGATACCGAGAAAAGAATCAGGGACCTATACTGCAGCGGGCTGGAGAAATGTTTGAGCGGATCTCTCTTGGAGCATATACAGGATTGACAACTGACTTTGGTGCTGCCGACCAGCTTATTATTCTGTCCATGCGGAAAAATGGGGACAGGGTGCCAGTTGAAGGGCTCAGTGATGGTACACGTGATCAACTCTACTTATGTCTACGGTTGTCCAGTCTTGAGCAGCATGTAGCAAAGAACGAGCCTTTTCCCCTCGTCATTGATGATGTCCTTATTAACTTTGATGACCAACGCGCACTTGCGACACTGGAGTTACTGGGAGAACTTTCAGCAAAAACACAGATTTTGTTTTTTACTCATCACACGAAACTCCTTGAGCTATCACGCGGTGCTGTACCGGAGGATTTTCTCAAAGAGCACAAATTGTAACTCACTTCCTTTAGATCTTTTTATTACAACTCCAGCAAGCCGGTTTTGTGTTCCTCAATCTCATAGAGCCCTTCCTTTTCGGCTTTTCTGATGGAATCGGCGATCTCCTTTCTTTTCTCAAGACGTTCCACAAAGTCTTTTCCTACGACCTTTATAAGTGCCTCTCTCTTCCTGGGCGGTATCGGGAGTGAACCAATATCAGTAAAAGCCTGAAGACGTAAAGGGGTGAGTGTTTCAAATTCCTTTTTCTGAGACATTATCATATGCTTAGGTGCATATCGGAGAAATCTCTTTGCGAGCACCATGCTTATGTTTTCGGAAAGGCTCATGATCTTTGCCTTTATTATAGAACACCTCAGAATAATTCTTAGTGTCCATAAATCCCCATATTTTTTAGAACTGGGAAAGCCCATTATTATTGATTTGGAGCACTACATAGCCGCTGTCCTTAAAAGATTTTTTTATGGACAATTTATTTTGAGGGTTCTCTGTGCCAGTATGATCGACAAATGAATGTTTCAGCCACTAACAAAAAAGGGACAGGGACGCTTATTAGAGATGCTGTAGAATATGCTCAGTAGTTCTCACAGTTGAGTATGTTGCTAATCCCCTTTAGTACAAACAATAATTGTCATATGAACAAAGGCATGAAAGATTGCATTGAATCGCTTTTTAGCTCTTTTTCTTTTTGCCGGTTGAATCTAATAGATTAATCGGAGGGAGGAGAAGAGGAGGGATATTAGCCTTCATTGTGGCATTTGCGATTATTTCTCGAACAAAGGGGAACAGATGTGCGGATGCAAGGACTTTTGAAAATTTTAGAAGTTCTTTATGGTCCTTACTTGTAAATGTTCCCTCTACAGAAACTTCCATTTCAAATGGTCGGTTCTTACTCTTTTCAAACAGTCTGACTGAGAGCACCACCGTAAGATTTTTCTTGTCGGGGCTGAACGAATTTTTTGTTCTAAAAGCGATTTCAATAGGGATGCCGTCTTTCGGAGGGACAAAGGATTTGTTGCGCTTGAAATACATTTCAGTCAATGCGACATTGTTAAAACGAATACCGGTATCAATCGCCAATGAGATCCTCCATTTTTATGTTATAAATCTTCGCAAGCTTCTTTAGTGTCAAAACAGGCACGTTATAGCCTATACGTTCAATTCTGCTGATGTTCGGCTGAACTGTACCGAGTTTCTCAGCCAGAGATTTTTGATCTATACCGTTGAGAAGACGATAGTATTTTAGCTTGCTGATTGCACCTGCCTCCATTTGATCCCGCCATTTATCGATTTGCTCTTCCCATGCTTCATCCCATGCCTTTTTCCCTTCAGGAGTTGCGGTTACCTCCGTAACCACATCCTTAAGAGGAACAGGTTTTGCTGTCAGGGCAGTTTTTAATTCCAAGGCTTGAATCTCATTCTGCAAAAAAGCAACAAGCTTTTTAAGCTTTTTGTTTTCAGCCTTGACCTTTTCGAGGTATTTATCCTTTACGAAATCGCAGGTCTCACAGAATTTCTTAAGTTCAGCAACGGTGATAATCTGAGAAGGGTATTGCCAACTATATGGCAAAATAGGTTTATAACGCAGGTTTTCAATTGAGATCATTGACACTCCTTCCACTTTGCATAAAGAAGCTTTACCATTTGATAATGCCACGAATTTTCATTATAGGTGTCGTTGTCCCTCGGAACAACGCAATACACACAAACCAACCCAGATTTCTTGTAAGCATAGAATATTCTATACTCCAGAATATCCAGGCATTTAAGTCGTTTGACTAAAACTTTTTTCTTTCTAAGGCTGCTGATCGTCTCGGACTTGCAATCACCGCTCATAGGCAATGGGTCCAGCCCTAGTCCAACGATCCTTTGCATAATCTTTCCTGCCTTCTCCTCATCAAGGACTGCAATTTCCCTGATACTTCTCAAGACACTTGGATGAATTTTTATATTAGCCGGCAGTTCTTCTTTTTTCATAATATATCATATCTGATATATGTATTCAAGCCACAATATATTGATAATATCCTAGGTTTAAATGATATAAAACAACTATATATTGAAATAATCTCGGCTTGCACACTATTATACATTCTTCGGAAATTGATTATCTCAAAATTCTTTAAGTATTTTCTTGAATTCATGATTAAGACGTTTTTCATTAGTCAAATTCTCCCACCGCATGCTCGCACCCCTCCATGAATAACTGTATATTAGTATCAATAATGATTAACAATTTCAAGCAATTTAAAATGTTCACTTGCAGGTGGACAGCGAAGAATCTCCTTCTCACAGAAAGAATGTTTTCATTGATTCTAGAAATTGCGTTTGTTTCTTCAGAAAATCAACAAGACAAACGATCTGTTCGTGATGCAGCTAACACCTACAAGTGAACGGTTTTAGGCGTTCTAAAATTCTGTTGAATACCATATCAAGTATTCAATAGGTTCATTTTTCATAAGGTGCATATTTCTCCTCAATTGTTGCGGTGAAGGAGCGCTGAAAATGAAGATCGGGATTATATCTTCTACGTTTGAAAAAAGGTAATGAAGATTATTGATTGTCGTTCCAGATGTTCAGCTTTCATAATCTAATCTGGTTTAATTCCGTAGACTTTTATACTTCTAATGGAATCTGCGACATCAGGTATTATGTCAGATGGCATATTGAAATTCTCAACAATCGCCTTTGCAGTTGGATCATTTACGATACATTCAATAGGGAAAGAGGTCTCATCAAGTATCTTTACCTTTTGAAATCCAGTATCTTTGATAATTCCTATATATTCATCTTTCATAATCGCCCCTGAAAGACACCCTATATAAGCCTCAACAGATTTCATAATAATATCTGGAAGTTCTTTCAGGAGAACAATATCTGATACCATAATCCTTCCGCCTGGTCTTAATACTCTGAAAGCTTCCCGGAAGACTTTTTGCTTGTCAGGTGAAAGATTGATCACGCAATTTGAGATAACAACATCTACAGAATTATCAGCAACAGGAAGATTCTCAATTTCTCCCAGCCTGAACTCTACATTTGAGTAGTTCCCTTTTCTTGCGTTTTCTCTTGCTCTTTCAATCATCTCCTGGGTCATATCTACTCCGATAATTTTTCCACTCTTGCCAACTCTCTCAGCTGCCAGAAAACAATCTAAGCCTGGACCCGAGCCAAGATCAAGGACAAATTCCCCTTCTTTTAAAGAAGCGAGTGCTACAGGATTGCCACAGCCAAGCCCTAAATTTGAGCTTTCAGGGACTGATTTTAATTCTTCGTCAGTGTATCCTATTTTTCCGCTAATATCACGGGCCACATTAGTACTTCCACAACATGAATTAAACGGGGCACAACATGAAATACTCTTCGTGGCAATTTTTGCATAACCTTCTTTTACAACTTTTATTATCTCTTTTTTATTCATCTTGGGAAACCTCTCTATTCATATAATTTTCAATAGGCTATTTATCTTAATCAATTTTTGCATTGACTTTCATATAAATAATTATTTATATTTAGAATAGTATAACCTTTTTAATTAAGGCTATTATAATATTTATATATAAATAGTTCAATATTAAAGAGCAATTTATCAAAATTCTCTTAATGATGAACTGCCAAGGAGGATTCAATTATGGAGATTAAGGTCTTAGGGCCGGGCTGTCCTACCTGCAAGACATTGGAAAACCTGGTGAACCAGGCTGTGAAGGAACTGGGAATCAATGTAAAGGTAGAAAAGGTTACCGACATAGTTGAGATTATGAAGCATACATTCTCGACCCCAGCTCTTATTATTGACGGCAAACTCAGATATGCGGGGAAGCCTTTGCCTACACTCGAAAAAGTAAAAGAACTTTTACAGAAAGAGGCATAGGATGGAAGAACTGATAAGTATCTTTAAAGCATTTTCTGATGAAACAAGATTAAGGATTTTGAAACTTCTTGAGCACGGGGAACTTTGTGTCTGTGATATTGTTGCAGCTCTTGATATGACTCAACCGAATGTCTCCTTCCACCTCGGTGTACTGAAAGAGGCCGGAATCATTAAAGACAGAAGAAAAGGCAAATGGATTCATTACAGCATCGATGACGCTGATATGTTCAAACGGTTTCTCCTTCTTTCAGTGCTTGAGAGGATTCCAGAGGATGCTGTGATTGATAACCAGAAAAGGCTCACTCAATTTCTTAAAACGAAGAGAAAGAAACCATATATCATCGAACAAAGAGATAAAGCATTCTGCTGCGGGAGATAGAAATGTTTTTGTGCAAAGGGAAATCATGCCACATATTGAAAATAATGTTTTTATGCACAGGGAATTCATGCCGAAGCCAGATGGCAGAAGGTTTTGCAAGAGTAATGGGGAAAGAACTCATTGAGCCATATAGTGCGGGGCTCTCTCCTCAAGGGGTAAATGAAAAGGCAGTACAGGTAATGAAAGAAATAGGGATCGATATCTCTCACCAGAAATCCAAATCAATAGATATGGAATTACTGAAACAGATGCATGTTGTTATTACCCTCTGTGATAATGCTGCAAAATCCTGCCCGTATATCCCCCCTGAGATCACAAGCCTCCACTGGCCATTAGATGACCCTGCCAAAGCAGTTGGTACAGAAGAAGAGGTATTAAATGAATTTAGAAGAGTACGGGACGAAATAAAAAGGAAAATTGTTACTCTTGTTGAATATATTGCAGACTCAGCAGAAAAGAGATCTGACCATCCCATCTGCCCAAGTGTATTTCGTCATCTTTACAGTTAAGAAATGAAAGTTGCAGAGGAAAAACTATAAACAACAGAAAGTAAAAAGTCTCTTTACATATAAAGGCGCTTTCATTGGTTGAAGGTCTCAAAACCCGGAGGTAGCAGAATTAAAGCTCAATATAAACTGTTATTAGTAATAGCTATTTTCTTAGGGTGCTACTATTTACCAATTGAAAATACCGGTTTCAATAACGCTATTATTGAAGCACTGGCCCTGACCAAATGGTATGCACGTGAACATGTCCTGCTCTGCCTTGTCCCAGCTTTCTTTATCGCAGGTGCGATTGTTGTCTTTGTTAACAAGGCTTCAATAATGAAATATTTTGGAGCAAGGGCGAACAAATTCCTGTCATATTCCGTTGCCTCTGTATCAGGATCTATCCTGGCAGTATGTTCCTGCACAATCCTTCCCTTGTTCATGGGCATATACCAGCGGGGAGCAGGTCTCGGTCCTGCCATAGCTTTTCTTTATTCTGGCCCGGCAATTAATGTTCTGGCGATAATCCTTACGGCACGGGTTCTCGGCTGGGAACTGGGGCTTGCAAGGGCAATCGGTGCGATTCTTTTCAGTGTTGTCATCGGGCTCCTGATGCATCTGATCTTCCTGAAAGAGGAGAAAGAACGCCATGCGGGAGAGGATTTTGATTTTAGCACTGTTGAAGAAAGCCGTTCCATAGGAAAAACTATTCCCTATTTCTTTTCAATGATTGCAATCCTTGTATTTGCCAACTGGGGGAAACCTCCTGAGGAAAGCCATACTTTCTGGTGGCTAATCTATCATTACAAATGGTGGATTACAGGAATCTTTGCTGTCTCCCTGTCAATAATGCTTATAAAGTGGTTCAAAAGAGACGAGTTAAAGGACTGGACAAAGCAATCCTGGATTCTCGCACTTCAGATCCTGCCGCTTCTCCTCGGTGGTGTCCTTGTTGCAGGGTTTCTTCTCGGGAGAGTTGGACATGAGGGTATCATCCCATCAAAGTATATTGCACAACTGGTAGGCGGGAATTCTTTCTTCGCCAATTTCTTTTCTTCTGTTGTCGGTGCATTTATGTATTTTGCTACGCTGACTGAAGTTCCAATACTCCAGGGTCTGATTGGTTCCGGCATGGGAAAAGGGCCTTCGCTGGCATTACTCCTTGCAGGTCCGGCCCTGAGCCTCCCAAACATGCTCGTTATCAGGCGCGCGATAGGAACACAGAAAACTGTTGTATTTGTCTGTCTTGTAGTAATCATGGCAACCATTTCGGGAATAATTTTTGGAGCAATAGTTGATTGACGCTTCAGGAGGGTAATGGATGAATATCAAAAGATTGATAAAGAGCCTACTTCTTATTTTTGTGGTTGTTAGCTGTGCTTTTCTTGTTTATAAAGAGTTCTACCCAAAAAGCGAGAGCAATGTAACTAACGCAGCAGAAACACAAGGGGATAAATCATCAGTACCTGTTGAAATCCTGTCGGACAAGGAAAATCTACCTTCAACTGAAGTTACTGGGAAACAGGGTGAAGTACCATCGTCAGTTGCTGATAAGGCAATGACTTCAAAAGTAATCGCATACTATTTCCACGGTACATTTAGATGTACGACATGCCGGACTATCGAACAGTATTCCCATGACGCTATCCAAACGTATTTTGCAAAAGAACTCGGGAACGGGAAACTGGAATTCAGACCGGTGAATGTGGAAGAACCGGGAAATAAACACTTTATCCAGGACTATCAGCTTTTTACCAGATCCCTTGTCCTTTCTTTGGTATCAGACGGCAAGGAGAAGAAATGGAAGAATCTTCCCGATGTCTGGAAGCTCGTGAGGGACAAGGAGAAATTTTTAAAATATGTCAAAGATGAAGTAGAGAAATTTCTTAAGGAAACATAATCAAATGGAATTTATTTTTTTATCTTCTGCCATATGGCTCGGGATATTGACATCGGTCAGCCCTTGTCCATTAGCTTCGAATATCGCTGCGGTTTCATTTATTTCACAGAGGATTACAAATAAAAATACCGTCTTCCTATCCGGCATCCTGTACACCCTTGGAAGGAGTCTCACATATATTGTTCTCGGTGTCCTTATCGTAAAAACACTGGTGGATGTCCCTATTTTGTCGGATTTCCTTCAAAGATATGTAAACAAAATCTTGGGCATCGTGCTGATTCTTGTGGGGATGGTTCTGCTTGATCTGCTGCGCATACCCTTTCCTGCTACGTCCATATCCGAAAACGTTGCAAAGAAACTGTCTGAAAAAGGAACCTTCGGTTCATTACCTCTTGGTGTCCTGTTTGCGCTTGCATTCTGTCCAGTATCTGCTGCCCTGTTCTTCGGCGGGTTAATCCCCATAGCAGTAAAAACTCAGTCAGGGATAGGGCTGCCCCTGATTTACGGTATAGGGACTGGACTTCCTGTCCTACTCTTTGCCCTTCTCGTTGCAGCAAGTGCAGGGTATGTCAACAATCTCTATCACAGGATCACGAAAATTGAGTTATACACCAGAAAGGGGACAGGCATTATTTTTATTCTGGTAGGAATCTATTACATTCTGGCGTATATTTTTGAACTGGTTTAATAGGTCTTTATATTGGGTATCATTGAAACTATTCAAAAGTTTGCAAAGAATGATGTAGAGCTTACACGTTTATTTGAGAGTGCCCGGGAATATGCAGAGCTTTATATAATTGCAAAGCAAAGGCAAAAGGGCTGTGACGGCATGGGTGAGGTTGCAACACTCAAGGATGATTTAGTGTATTCCCTGAACGGAATAATCCAGTACTGCAAAGAGAAAGGATATCTTTCCGGAAATGTTTCATACGAAACAGATTCGATTGCCCGGGATATTTGCAAGATACAACCAGAATGATTAAAGACATAATATTTTCAACAAAAGGAGGCTTGAGATGACCGATTTTGCGAAACCATGGAGAGGGATATCGAGGGAGTTGATACAATGGAACCCCCAAATTGAGGAGGAGATTTGCAGTGGCTGCGGTATGTGTGTGACAGGATGTGGGAGGTCGGTCTATAAATTTAATTTTGACAAGAAGAAGCCTGTCGTTGTCACCCCTCTGAACTGTATGGTAGCCTGCGTTACCTGTGCGAATGCATGTCCCTCCCACGCTATTAGTTTTCCGCCTCTCAGCGATGTGCACAAGCTGATCAAAAAGAACGATCTTATAAAAAAATCACGGGAAGAGTTGAATAACAACAAAGAGAAATATGAAACGAAATAGGAGAATCTTATGGAAGACAAACAGGTACTTCTTGACGCACTTAAGTTTCATGGTCACATGTGTTGGGCCAGTGTTGCAGGTGTGCGCGTAGGGTTGTCAGCTTTGCGTGTGCTGGGAGTGCAACGATCCGGCGGGACTCAGCTTTACGGCATCGTTGAAATAGGCGAAGACCATGGCGGAATGTGCTTTGGCGACGGTGTGCAATATGCTACCGGCTGCACCCTGGGAAAGGGTAATATCCGCAAGCAACCCTATGGCAAGCTCGCCTTTACTCTTATTGATAAAGCCACAAACCGTTCCGTACGTGTGAGCTATAAGCCGACGTTGCAAAAGGAGATTGGCAAGTCCGCCTTTATGCAGAAGCGTGGGATGGGTATCCAGCCTGACGACATACCGATCGAAGAGCAGATGGAACTGGTAAATCTGGTCTGGGATGCGCCGGAAGCCGACGTGATAACAGTCGGCGAGGTAATCACATGTAAGTGTGAGTGGTTCCCCGAAGTCATGGGGTTTAGGCCCTGCAATGCCTGCGGTGAGCTGACGGCAAAGGCATATCTGCGCGTGGTGGGCGACAAACATGTATGTATCCCGTGCTCAGGCTATGACAGATAAAGAAACTGATAAAGGATAATATGGCTACTCTTGTTCTGGCAACGGTGTTTGTCTTTGCTTTTACTACTGTTCTTACGATTGCCGGGGTGGGTGCGGCGTTCATATTGATACCTGTATTTCTGACTCTGGGCATACCGCTGCTTACTGCAATGTCAACCGCACTTTTTCTTAACTCAATTGCTATGGTTTTTGCCTCGATAAGTTATGCAAAAGAAAAACTTATTGTCTTTAAAACCGCTTTACCTATCCTGATTGTTGCGTCAATTCTCTCCCCTTTGGGAGCGAGGACAGCCGAGCATCTGCCGAGGGCTGTTCTGTTGTGGATGTTTGTAGGTTTCTTAATATTTGCAGGTTCTACGATGTTGTTTTATAGGGCAAAAGAACGGGAAGCTGAAACAGAAACAAAAAAGCTCATTGGCTACGGGATTGGTGTAGGTTCCTTAGCTGGTTATCTTGGCGGACTTCTCGGCGTTGGAGGAGGGAACTTTATCGTGCCGGTTTTGGTCTGGCTCGGATTTAATCCAAAGAAAGCAGCGGCAACAACCGCTTTTATCGTGATATTCTCTTCATTTTCAGGATTTTTGGGTCATGCTTCCCTGGGAAAAACTGATATAAGACTATTATCTTTCTGTGCAGCGGGTTCTGTTGCAGGCGCTCTGTTCGGGGCGTATCTGATGAAAAAGAAATTGAGCGGTAAACAGGTAAAAACAGCAAT